>ERZ1643246.3158-NODE-3158-length-14577-cov-9.528577_pt1 | contig 14577 bp, 12 predicted proteins | sample MGYA00579265_ERZ1643246 | MGnify/ENA primary metagenome ERZ1643246 (study PRJEB29033, sample SAMEA4952261) | chicken gut metagenome | biome: Broiler Chicken; feature: Gastrointestinal Tract; material: Caecum | place: Ireland | collected 2018 | study: Broiler... | reverse complement strand
CAGATATTCCAAAGCTTGCCCATTACGCGGACAAAGAGGCCAATCCGCTCTACCCTGTCCCGGTTCTCATGGATGCATCGGAACTGGAGCAGTTCTATCGTATGCTGATGACAGATACCGGGGAAGATCCGGAAAAAGAACCGGATGCGGAAAACAATATTTCGGGAAAAGGAGCAGATGAAGATGACGGAACAGGAAATTAAAGATATCGTAACAAGGCAGAGAAAATATTTTTACACCGGTGCTACACTTCCGGTCAATACCCGTCTTGCGGCACTTCAGAAACTTTATAATGCCATCTCCGGACATGAAACGGAAATCCACGACGCTCTGAAAAAAGATCTTGGGAAAAGCGGATTTGAAAGTTATATGTGCGAAACCGGCCTGGTGCTGGAAGAGATCAGCTATATGCTGAAGCATACGAAACGTTTTGCCGGAGAAAAAACAGTCCGGACACCGCTTGCGCAGTTCCATTCCCGGAGTTATAAGAAGCCGTCGCCGTATGGTGTAACATTGATCATGAGTCCATGGAATTATCCGTTCATGCTGACGCTCTCCCCGCTTGTGGACGCTCTGGCGGCGGGAAATACAGCTGTAGTAAAGCCCAGCGCCTATTCTCCGCACACCAGCGAAGTGATCCAGCATATCCTTACCGAGTGCTTTGAACCACAGTATGTGGCTGTTGTAACCGGCGGACGGGCGGAAAACACGTGCCTCCTTCATGAACACTTTGACTATATCTTCTTCACCGGGAGCCAGGCTGTTGGAAAAGAGGTTATGCGAAACGCGGCAGAATATCTTACTCCCATAACGCTCGAACTGGGCGGAAAGAGCCCGTGCATCGTAGACCAGACGGCCGATATCAAACTTGCGGCAAGAAGGATTGTCTTCGGGAAATATCTGAACTGCGGACAGACCTGCGTTGCACCGGATTATGTCTACTGCCACCGGTCTATAAAAGACAAGCTGATAAAAGAAGTAAAGAAACAAATCCAGAAACAGTACGGAAAACAGCCGCTTCATAATCCAAATTACGGGAAGATCATCAATGAAAAGCATTTTGACAGAATCACGGGTCTGATCGATGAAAAGAAAGTTGTACACGGCGGAAATTCTGAGCGCAAAACGCTCCGTATTGAACCGACGGTTATGGATAACGTAACATTTTCCGACGCGGTCATGCAGGAAGAAATCTTCGGCCCTGTTATGCCGATCCTGATGTATGACAACCTGGATGAAGTGATCCGCCGCATCAATATTATGCCCCATCCTCTGGCTCTTTACTTCTTTACATCCGACAAGGCAGCTGTAAAGAAAGTAACCTCACGCTGCGGGTTCGGGGGAGGCTGCATCAACGATACCATTATCCATCTGGCAACCACGGAGATGGGATTCGGCGGATTCGGTGAAAGCGGAATGGGTGCATACCACGGAAAGACCGGTTTTGATACGTTCTCACATTATAAGAGCATTGTAGATAAGAAGACATGGATCGATCTCCCGATGCGGTATCAGCCTTATCGAAAGCTGCATGAGAAAATGGTGAGATTTTTCCTGAAATAACAAAACGTTAAAAGTGCGCTGTAAGGCAATAGGCCGAACAGCGCTTTTATCTTATTCAGACTCATAATTTTCTTCCTGTTTCAGGATTTTTAACGTTTTATCATCCCGTCTTCCGTTGTAATACTTATCAATCACCTGCGTAAATACTCCGCCTTCTCCTTCAGCCGCCTCGAACAGCGTCATACAGGAAAGCAGTTTCAGATGATCGGGACTTCCGAAGACCTGATAAGGATCATCTGTATCCAGTTCAAGCAGAGCTTCGCTGATCGTTCTAAGATTAGTACCAAGATATTGGTCATTCAAAAAATCTTTTGCTTCCGCCATACTCTGTATCGCATAATAGGCTGAAGTGCTGCTGAAGCCAAGGCCATGGATTTGAGGCAATATGTACCACATCCAATGGGTACGTTTATGTCCGTTCCGGATCTCTGCCAAAGCTGTATCAAAATCTCTTTCCTGAGCCTCTGTAAACCGCTGTAATCTGCTCATCTCTAACCTCTCCTGATACTTCTATTTTCCTGTTCCTGTTACGCCTCTTGTCCTGTGTTTACAGGCCGTTGTTATAAATATCATTGAGCACGGCCTGTGCCTGTTCCATCTCTTTCTTCTGTATGATCGCATCCCGGTCACTTAGGATTGCCAGCATCTCATCCACCAGATCTTCAATTCTGGGATTGGTCACCCGGTACAGATATCCAAGCATTCTGGTGGCGGTATAGTCTGTATTCATATTTTTATATGCAATCTCTGCACAGAATTCTTTCGGGTATCCTTTACTCAGCAGAAGTCTGTACAATTCGTCCGTTCTCTCTGATGCCATACTCTTTACACCTGCACTTTCTCAAACCGGTACTGCTGTTTGATATCCGGATATTTTTCTCTGTCAACTTCGCTCATAAACATGGCGTAAGGTCTGGCGCAGACTTTAAAGGGAGAATACAGCGCCTGATAAATGACCAGTTTTTCACCGGTTTCCGTGTGCTGCGCAAAAGCGAGTACTTTATATAGATATTCGGATGTTTCAGCAGAAACCCATTCTCTTTTAAAATGCCGCACAATATCGCCGACGAATATGTCTCTCTGTATTTCAGGTTCTTCCACAGCCGGTTCCGGCTCAGTATCCAGTTCAACATACTCGTCCTTATCCAGAGAGACCGGTACTCCGGACTTACCTTTAATATGCACGCCGCCATACCATGTACCCGTGATCTCAAAGATATCTCCAATATCATAATCGCTGTTAAACTCATCGTTTTTCTTTATAATTCTGATCCTTGCCATATTTTCCTCCTTATTTATTCCAGAGCCTGCCGGTAGTAATCATTTTCAATGATCAGCTGTCCCAGCTTCAGCCGGCTGTTCACAATGTATTTTATATTCTCGACATACACGTTCTTCTCTTCCTCACTCATACTGACACCGTCCGCGGGAACAAATGTCTCTGTGTAGCGGCTGTACATTCCTCTTTCTGTCAGCCAGGAATTAGAGAAAAAGATCACGATCGGGTCAGCAGTGGACAGCACGTCTGTCAGTTTGTTGCCCACTGCTGTTCCGGCTCCGCTGAATATCTGATAGTACTGCTGCAAGATGTCCTTGCAGATACACTCAACAGTAAACAACAAAGAAACGCCGGTAATCTGCAAGTTCTTCTGCCAGGCTAGAAAAAGCATACCCTGATGATTCCAAGTATAAGCAGATGCACCGGATAGAACCAGTAAAAGAACCATTTTGAGAATGTCTTTCCGTGTTCCATTCTTTTTCCGTTATACAGCCATACAATTACTGCTCCCGCCGCCAGAATGCCGACAGCCGACATCAGTGCATAGACGAGCCCGATCAATATTCCCGATAAACCAGTGCCGGGGCTGAAATTCATTATGGCAAAGAGTCCCGCACCAGTCAGATATGCATTTCTGATACGCCTTTTATCTTTTCCCGCTCGGGCAAACAATACCGTGAACAGTGGAGCTACGAGAGCCCAGTCGGAAAATAGTGACAATACAAACAGGCCGGCAATAAGAAAAATCTGCAGAAGATCATTTTGTACATAGTCTATGGCAAGCAGAATACAAAAGCAGAGGAAAAGAGTGAATATCATATTAAATCCGCAGAATGATATGATCTTCTCTCCTGTATATACTTCTGAAAATGCAAGGCAGAACGGCAGCTCAGATATGAGGGCAAATACAGCAAGCCGACGGGCATATTTTTTCTTTGACCTTGTGTAATGATAGCCTTCTACGAGAAAATAGCACATGACCGGTGCTGTAAAATATCCGATATCGACAAGAATTGTAAAAAGCACTGTCCCCGGATCCAGAAAAATATTTGCCACATGATTCAGGAACATGGTGAACATCGCAATATATTTGATTGCATCACGGTTTAAGAGTTTTATATTTCCTGCATAATCTGTCATCATTGATTATTTTCGCCTCTTCATTTTCTTAACATCAATTCATCACAAATGCCGGCCGGAAGTTCAGATAATCTCCTGACACAAGCATATAATTGATACCATGATAATTACCGCGGATGCTGTCCCCGAACCGGCGCTCGCCATGACAGTGCGAATACACGACAGCAGAGACTTTATATTCCTCTGCTATTTCCGTAAAAGGGGATGTTTTCTCAAGTATACTGGTTGGCGGATAATGCAGAAACATGACAAACTTTCTGTACCCTGCTTCTTGGGCCAGCCGGAAGGACTCGCGCAGACGCTTCAGTTCCCGCGATATCAGCTTTTTGGCGTGTTCTTCTCTTTCTTCGTCCCAGCCGGTGATATTCCCCCATCTGTCCAGATAGAAAGGCCCTTCAAATGTAAATCCTTTTGTGCCGACAAGGGCGTAATCTTTATATGCAGCAAAATTATTCTGCAGGAAGAAAAGCCGGCCTTTGTATTCCTCGTTCAGCTTATTTGTCTTTTTTGCGTCCCAGAACATATCATGGTTGCCCCGAAGCATGATCTTGTTCCCCGGAAGTTTTTCGATAAAGGCCAGATCATCTCTGCTTTCCTCAAGCTTTCTGCCCCATGAATGATCTCCGGTAAGTACAAGTGTATCTTCAGATTTTACAATCTGATTTACATATTTTGCAATCTTACGTTCGTGGTGCCTCCAGACGCGTCCAAAAGGGTCCATCGGCTTATCTGACTGGAAACTCAGGTGCAGATCGCCCATTGCATAAAGTGCCATATTATTTTCTCTCGCCTTTCAATCTTTTTCTGCTAAACAAATATACTGCCGCCGCCAGAGGCATTGTCACCATAAGTACAGGGTAGAACCATCCTATATCAAGCCCGCCGTACAGTATGCCGCCGATAAACGGTCCGAGCGTCATCCCCAGATCCAGACCGATATAGTATGTGCTGTTTGCAAGTCCTCTTTTTTCTTTGCCTGCCAGCCGAATTGCCGTAGACTGGCATACGGAGCTCATAATCCCGTATCCGCCGGCCAGGAAGCAGGATGCTAAAATCATTATTACATTATTATTCATCACGGTCAACAGCAGGATTGCCATAAGTTCGCTGAGAGTACTCGCCAGCAGAAACACCTGAAACGGCAGCTTATCGAATAGATTCCTGAGCGAAAGTCTTAACACGATCAGTACGGCTGCATACGCAGGGAAAAACATACCGACCATAATATGGAGCTCCCGGGTTTCCGCGTAAGTTACGAGAAATGACTGGGTTGCACAGTATGGGATCGCAAACAGCATGATGATCAGCGCGATGGGGACTACCTTGACATCGATCAGTTCAATGTGACTGCGCCCTGCATCGGTAGAAACAGATGCCTCTTCCGGTTCCCCTTTGTCCCCGATCAACTGAATGACTATGATAACTGCCACAGAAAAAATGAGGGCAATTACAAATGCGGCCCGGTATCCGAACGCCTGATATGCGCATACGCCGAGAGCTGGTGCTACTGCCATTGCGAGGGCATTCATAGTCCCGTAAAATCCCATGCCTGATCCGATTTTCTCCTTTGGGAGCATATTGGACATCCATGTCGCCATACAGACGGAACAGCAGGCAAATCCAAAGCCGTTTATAATCCTCGCGACAACCACTACAGCTTCGTTTGGAGCAAAAATATAACCGACACATGCAATCGTCATAAATACCGCGCCTGCAAAGGAAAGTTTATATTTGCTTATCCGGTCTGCCAGATTACCCGCAGCAGGCCGGCAGACCAGGGATACAAGATTCATCATTCCTCCCACCAGTCCCATCAGTGCCGCAGAGGCGCCGATGCTTTCCGTAAAGCCTGTAATCAGCGGCGTTACAAGCATGGGACTTGCCATATAGAAGAAGCTGGCGGCAAGAACAAGAATAATATCCTTTGAATAGATTTTTTGTTTCACAGCTATTCACTTCCTTTTTTATTTTCCCAGTTCCTAAAATGCAACTGCACTGGCTGAGGCAACATTCAGGGAATCTACGCCGTGGGACATCGGGATCTTTATGATATAATCGCTGGCTTCGATCGTTTTGTCGCAGAGTCCGTCACCTTCAGTGCAGAGTATGACTGCAAGTTTCGCTGTCTCTTTCAACAGCTGTGCCTCGGTCAGACGAGCATAAATATCCAGTTCCGGCGCGTTAAAATCCGTGATTTCTATTATTATATTCTTCATGCTTTTTCTTCTTTCTAAACATTTTTCATCAACAATAATATACCCGGACTATATGAAATACAAGAAAATCCTGTCTTTAAAAATACATCGGTCCTGTTTATAATATAGATTAATGACATCAGTGTACCAAAGAGTATACACTGCGAAAGGAGTTTATTAACTATGCAGTATACGGCACCTCATTATTATAAAAAATTCAGGTGTACTGCCGGAGACTGCCCGGACACCTGCTGTGCCGGATGGCAGATACAGATAGATCCCGCATCAATGAAAAAATACCGAAGGATACGGGGCGCCTTCGGGAATCGTCTGAAAAATGAAATTGACTGGAAAGAAGGATGCTTCCGACGATACAACGGACGATGTGCATTCCTGAATGAAGACAATCTGTGCGATCTTTATCTGGAGGGCGGCGGTGAGAAGGCTTTCTGCAGAACCTGCAGGACATACCCCCGCCATATCGAGGAATTTGAAGGACTCAGGGAAATTTCTCTCTCCCTGTCATGTCCTGCGGCTGCAAAAATCATTCTCGGCAGCAAAGAGCCGGTGCGCTTCCTTCATGCAGAAAACCCGGAACTGGATGAACCTTGTGAAAAAGATTATGAAGACTTTGACTATTTTCTGTTTACAAAACTGATGGATGCAAGAAGTCTTATATTACAAATTCTTCAGAACAGGGCCTATCCGCTGAGACTGCGTGCTGCAGCCGTTCTTGCTCTCTCCCACGATCTGCAGGAAAGAATCGACAGGAACGCGCTCTTTGACGCTGATAAACTTCTGGAACGGTATTCTTCTCCCCAGATGTGGAGATGGTTTGAAGAGCGGCTGGAAAAGCTGTGCTCTGATGAAGAAAGTTTCGGGCAGAAGTCAGAGAACGCAGGACAGACACTGGACAAATTATTCTCTCTTTTTAATCGGATGGAGGTACTGCAAAAAGAATGGACTTCCCATCTGGCAGCTGCCCGCAGGGCGCTTACAGAATACACATACCATCCCTTTGATAAAGAAGTCAAAAATGTGTTTGAAGAAGTTTTCGATGATATTACAGGGGAACAGATTCTTGTCTATTTTGTATTTACTTATTTCTGTGGTGCTGTCTATAATGGAAATGCATATGGGAAAATGAAATTCGCTGCTGCCGGCTTCATTCTTATACGGGAGCTCGTCCGCGCACAGTGGATTCAGCACGCAGGCAGGCTTGATCCGAAGAAGATGATTATGACTGCAGTCCGCTATTGCCGTGAAATCGAACATTCCGATTACAATAAAGTAACAATGGAACAGCTGCTTTGCAATGAAGAGATTTTCGGACTGGAAGATTTATTTTTACTTCTGTAATATGAGTGTAAGCCTTGCAAATATAGAATAAAGCGTCCTGTATCTGCGGGACGCTTTATTCTATGAATATTTACTAATTATGAATCTTCTTCAGGAAGCCTTCCTCTTAGTCTCTGATAGTAGAATCTAAGCTTCCCTACGAGTAAAGTCAGGTATCTCAGAACGGGTTCTGTCGCTATGGCAAATACAACAAAAAGCATAACGCATTCCGTCGTCATTCCCGTAATGGCAAAGAGGTCGTTCAGGAAAATACTGCAGAATATAAGTCCGACAGCACATCCGGCAAGGATCGCCGCACGGATCTTATTCATTGGTGCGCTGATCTTATACAGAATCATAAATCCTACGATTGCAAGCAGCATGGTAGCTGCTGTGGAAATATCTGTCGAGTCCACCCCGAATGTACGTCCGAAGATTACAAGTGCACCGACCGCCAGAGCGTCTGTGATCGCGGCAGGCAGTGCCTTCAGGAATACATTCGTAAGGAAATGGCCTTTAATTATATTTTTGTTCGGCTCAAGCGCAAGGAAGAACGCCGGTATACCGATCGTAAACATACTGATCAGTGAGATTTGCGACGGCTCCAGCGGATAAGTGAACATGAATACTACCGAGATCAGGCTCAGCAGGAACGAAAAAATGTTCTTAACAAGGAAAAGACTTGCTGATCGCTGAATGTTATTGACTACCCTTCTGCCCTCTAACACAACCTGTGGCATACAGGAGAAGTCTGATTCCAGAAGCACGAGCTGGGAGGCCTGAGCCGCCGCATCACTTCCCGAAGCCATAGCGATACTGCAGTCCGCATCTTTAAGGGCAAGTACATCGTTGACACCGTCTCCGGTCATTGCCACTGTATGTCCTGCCTGTTTCAGGATCCGTACAAATTTTCTCTTCTGGTCCGGAGTGACACGTCCGAATACCGTATTATTAAGAACTGCTTTCTCAAGCTCTCTCTCATTTTCCAGTTCAGATGCATCCACATATCTGTCCGCATTTTTAATGCCCGCCTGTCTCGCCACCTTAGATACCGTGACAGGATTATCTCCTGATATGACTTTTACTTCGACTCCCTGCTCCGCAAAATATTCAAATGTCTCTTTTGCGGCCTCACGGATCGGATTCGCCAGAAGGACAAACCCAAGCGGTGTAATACCGTGATCCAGAGGCTTTCCGTCCACTTCGTCATCATAAGAGCCGAACACAAGGACTCGTGCACCGGTAGAAGCGTGCTCCGTAATTTCTTCCGCATAAACTCCGTATTTCTCTTTCAGGACGAATTCCGGCGCACCCAGTACATATACACCATCTTCGAAAGTGACGCTGCTGTACTTTGTTGCGGAAGAAAATCCTGTCTTTGAAACCGGTTTCTTTCCGGATCCGTTTGTAAAATATTCCTTCATAGCTGCCATAGTGATATTATCTCTTGTCATGGCAGCCGAAAAATCACTGAGCATTGTCCGGAGCGGAGCCATTGTATCAGAGTCATACTCTTCTGTCTCGATTACATCCTGAACCTTCATCGTATTCTCGGTAATCGTTCCGGTCTTATCGACGCAAAGCACGTCAACACGTGCAAGCGTCTCAATACATTTCATATCGTGGAGCAGAACTTTCTTCTGAGCCAGGCGGATGGAGCTTACCGCAAGGGCTACACTGGCCAGCAGATATAATCCCTCAGGAATCATGCCGATTACGGCAGCGATCATAGAAGTCACGCTTTCGCGGAATCCGTCATGCTGGAAGAAAAATGCCTGTGAAAACAGAACAAGCCCGATCGGAATAATTGCTACACCGACCCATTTTACCAGTTTGTCGAGAGAGCGTATCATCTCGGACTGCTCACCCGACTGCATCTGCTTTGCCTGCAGTGTAAGTTTGGAAATATACGAATCCTCTCCAACCCGGTCCAGTCTTGCGTGACACTGACCGGATACGATAAAGCTTCCGGACATCAGTTTGTCGCCTCTTCGTTTAGTGATCTCATCTGACTCCCCCGTCAGGAGTGACTCATTAACCTGCACTTCACCTGCGCTGACAACAGCGTCAGCACAGACCTGATTTCCCGCCTTAAAAATAACAATATCATCAATCACCAGTTCTTCAGCATCAATGACTGACTTCTTCCCGTCGCGTACGACCGTGGCGTGAGGAGCATTCAGCATGGTCAGCTTATCCAGTACCTGTTTTGCGCGGATCTCCTGTATAATACCGATCAGTGTATTGGCAATGATAACCGGCAGAAATGTCAGATCGCGAAATGATCCGACCAGAATAAGCAGTACTGCCAGAATCGCAAAAATCAGGTTAAAGTATGTAAAGACATTTTCGTGTATGATTTCCTTTGTCGTCTTGGAAGGCGGTTCCACAGAACGGTTAAGCCAGCCGTGCAGGCGGTGTTCCTGCACCTGCTGGCTGGTCAGACCCTTTTTGTATTCGGGATTGTATCTTGTAGTAGGTATTCTTCTGTCTTTTTTTTCTTCTGTCTGCGCTGGTTTTCTCCTTGGCATATTCTACCTTCTTTTTTCGTAAAACTATGATTCGTGTTGCTCCTCTTCGGGAATAGCTTTGCGGGTCAGAATTCCCATGAACTCTTCTCCCGTGATTGTCTCTTTCTCATACAGGTATTTTGCGAGTTCATGGAGTTTCCCCTGATTATCCCTGAGCAGTTTCATTGCCCTGTCATAGGCATCCTTTACAGTATCCACCACCATATCATCAATCACTGCGGCAGTTTCCGGCGAACAGCTTAAACTGCTGTCCCCGCCCAGATATGGGTTGGCCTGGGTTTCGAGCGCCACCATACCGAACTTGTCGCTCATACCGTAACGTGTGATCATGGCACGTGCCAGCTTAGTCGCCTGCTCAATATCGTTAGAAGCGCCTGTGGTAACTGAGCCGAATACCAACTCCTCTGCGCAGCGACCTCCTGTCAGGGTGGCAATCTTATTTGCCAGCTCTTCTTTCGACATCAGGTTTCTTTCTTCTTCATCCACCTGCATGGTATATCCGAGTGCTCCTGAAGTCCTCGGTATAATCGTAATTTTCGTAACAGGCGCAGAATTGGTCTGCAGGGCAGCTACAAGAGCATGCCCGATCTCGTGATATGCCACGATCAGTTTCTCTTTTGTAGAGAGCACCTTGTTTTTTTTCTGATAGCCTGCAATCACGACCTCAATACTCTCTTCCAGATCAGACTGAGTTACAAACTTACGATTCTCGCGTACTGCCCTTAACGCAGCTTCATTTACCATATTTGCAAGTTCTGCACCGGAGGCTCCCGATGCCGCTCTTGCGATGACGCTGAAATCTACGTCATCTCCGACTTTGATCTTTTTTGCATGAACTTTCAGAATCTCTTCCCTGCCTTTCAGATCCGGCAGTTCTACCGGAATTCTCCGGTCAAATCTTCCCGGTCTTAAAAGAGCAGGATCCAAAGTGTCCGGACGGTTCGTTGCCGCCAGGATCACAACGCCTTTGGACGCGTCAAATCCGTCCATTTCAGTCAGAAGCTGGTTCAGAGTCTGCTCACGCTCATCGTTCCCGGCAAATCCCTGGCTGTCACGTTTCTTTCCGATCGTATCGATCTCATCGATAAATACGATACACGGCGCCTTTTCATTTGCCTGCTTAAACAGATCTCGGACTTTTGAGGCTCCCATACCGACAAACATTTCTACAAATTCAGATCCGGAAATGGAGAAGAAGGGAACTCCAGCCTCCCCTGCAACTGCTTTTGCCAGCAGTGTCTTACCAGTACCCGGAGGTCCTACGAGCAGCGCTCCTTTCGGGCAGATCGCACCGATCTCCTGATATTTCTGCGGATTATGGAGAAAGTCAACGATTTCTGTGAGAAGCTCCTTTGCCTCGTCCTCCCCGGCCACATCATTGAATGTGATGCCTGTCTCGGACTGCACATACATCTTCGCATTACTTTTTCCGAACTGCATGAACGGGCCTCCGCCGGATCCCTCGCCCATTTTTTTCATGAGCTGTCTGGAAAGGAGCTGCCCTATAACGATAAATACTACGATCGGGATCACAAGTGAGAGCAGCATACTTAAAAACGGATTCATCTGTTCCTCTGCTACTCTGCCGAACTCGCAGCCTGATTCCTGCAGCCGGTTGACCAGATCCGGATCTTCGAATCTGGTCGTCTCATACTGCTGAGGAGTCTCACTCTTGTCCGTAAAATAGATCGTTTCTCCCTCCAGCTGGACTTTGGAGACCTGCTTCTCATCTACCATTGTCAGGAAAGTCCCGTAATCTACTTCCTCGATATTCCCTCTTGTCATCATAGGGAATACAATAAAATTAAATACGATTAGCACAGCCAGCACGATCAGGTAATAAACGATCAGTGGTTTTCTTGGCTTCTGTACTTTTTTCATTCAATATCTCCTTATTTCTTCTTCTTAAACAGAAGACGGATTCCTTTCATTGCCTGAATGATCGGAATGTTTACTGCTGCAAGTCCATATACGATAAGGAGCTGCGTCAGTGTAAGTGTCTGTACTTTAAACATATTGTGAAGTCCAGGTATCATAACGACAGCTGTTATCAGGATGATTCCGAGGACAAATGCGCCGATCAGGAATTTGTTATTTACTACTCTGCGTGTAAATACGACCGGTCTGTCGGATTTACAGTTAAATCCGTGGAACAGACGAGCAGAACATAATGTTGCAAATGCCATTGTACTTCCAAGCAGTTCGTTATTACCATGGTAACCGATCATAAACGCGATCATGGTTGTTACGGCGATTGATAATCCTTCTGTTCCGATCTTGATCAGAAAGTCTTTGGTCAGGATTGACTCGTTCATCGGTCTTGGCTTCTCGTTCATCACCTCTTTAGAGCCCGGTTCCAGGCCAAGTGCAATTGCCGGGAGACTGTCTGTCAGAAGATTGATAAACAGCAGATGAACAGGTGCAAACGGTACTGGAAGCGCCATGATCGATGCATAGAGCACGGCAAGAATAGCGCCGAAGTTACCTGAAAGCAGGAACTGGATAGCCGCTTTGATATTGCGGTATATATTTCGGCCATTCTCGACCGCTTTTACAATTGTAGCAAAGTTGTCGTCTGTCAGCACCATTGCCGCTGCGTCTTTGGATACCTCACTTCCGGTAATACCCATGGCTACACCGATGTCTGCCTGTTTCAGTGCCGGAGCATCGTTAACACCGTCTCCGGTCATGGATACAATGTTCCCTTTATCCTGCCATGCACGTACAATACGGATCTTGTGCTCCGGTGATACACGGGCATATACAGAAATACCTTCTACAAAATCTTTCAGTTCTTCATCAGACATCTTATCAATTTCAGCGCCTTCGCACGCCTCGGATTCATTTTCAAGAATACCGATACGTTTTGCAATTGCCGCTGCGGTTACTTTATGGTCGCCTGTAATCATGATCGGACGGATGCCGGCCTTCTTACATTCTGCGACGGCAGCCTTGGACTCCTCACGCGGCGGATCCATCATAGCGATCAGACCTATAAATGTCAGATCGTATTCATCATCAAGAGTCAGCTCTTCCTCATCTGATACAACTTTATATCCAAATGCCAGTACACGAAGTCCTTCTCTGGAGAATTTCTGATTCTGATCTTCGATATTTTTACGGTCAGTGCCGGTCAGCGGCCGGATTTCATCGCCGATCTGAATCTGGGTCATGCGGTCAAGGAGTACATCCACGGCTCCCTTAATCACCATAGTCGGCACGCCTTCCATCGAGTGTTTTGTGGACATCAGCTTTCTGTCGCTGTCAAACGGATTTTCACTTTCACGCGGATATTTCGCACGGACCGCCTCCGGATCAAGCCCCAGCTTGCTGCCAAGATTGATCAGGGCTGTCTCAGTAGGATCTCCGATTTCCACACCATCTGTGTTTTTTGAGTCATTGCAGAGCATACTGCTGATGAGCAGGCGGCTCTGTGACGGATCATTGATATCTACATCTGCAGCTTTAATACACTTCTCATCTACATAGTAGTCTTCTACTGTCATTTTATTCTGCGTCAGTGTGCCTGTCTTATCAGAACAGATAACTGACACGCTTCCGAGTCCTTCTACAGCCTGAAGCTTACGCATAATTGCATGTTCTTTTGCCATCTTCTGTGTACCGAAAGAAAGCACAATCGTTACGATAGAGCTTAATGCCTCCGGAATTGCCGCAACAGCAAGAGCAACTGCAAAGAGGAATGCATCTCCGATGTTGTCTCCCCTGAAAATACTGATTCCGAACAGGATCGCACAGAATACGAGGATCAGAATAGAAAGTTTCTGTCCGAACTGATCAAGATTGATCTGAAGCGGTGTTCTCTTCTCAGAAGTTGTCTTTAACAGACTTGCTATCTTGCCGACTTCTGTCTCCATACCGATACCGGTAACTACAAAAGCACCGCGTCCGTATGTCACAAAGCTTCCGGAATATACCATATTGATGCGGTCACCAAGAGGAACTTCTTCCTCATTTATAATTTCAGTTGTCTTTTCAACGCCGAGGCTTTCGCCTGTCAGGGCACTCTCATCGACTTTAAGGCTGGCACATTCTGTCAGACGCCCGTCGGCCGGAATGTAGTCACCTGCATCCAGCATCACAATGTCTCCCACTGTCACTTCGGATGACGGAATCTGTACGACATTTCCGTTGCGGAGTACTTTTGCTTCCGGACCGGACAGTTTCTTCAGACTGGCCAGTGACTGCTCTGCTTTAATTGTCTGAACAGTTCCAAGAATTGCATTCATCGTAATTACGATCAGAATTACAAGCGCACTCTCCATATCGCCCATAAATCCGGATGCAATTGCCGCAATAATCAGGATGATAACAAGGAAATCCTTGTATTGCTCGAGAAAGATCTGAAGGACTGTCTTCTTTTTGCCTTCTACCAGTTCATTCGGGCCGTATTTTTCCTGATGTTCCAATACCTGCTCTTCGGTGAGAGGCTCCAGGGATCCGTTGATCTGCATGATTGTCTCTTCACCGGATAATTGATAATACTGTTTCATCTTTGTCTCTCCTCCTGTAA
>ERZ1643246.3156-NODE-3156-length-14581-cov-11.881936_pt1 | contig 14581 bp, 9 predicted proteins | sample MGYA00579265_ERZ1643246 | MGnify/ENA primary metagenome ERZ1643246 (study PRJEB29033, sample SAMEA4952261) | chicken gut metagenome | biome: Broiler Chicken; feature: Gastrointestinal Tract; material: Caecum | place: Ireland | collected 2018 | study: Broiler... | reverse complement strand
CCGCCTCGGTCGGCCGCTGGGCAACGTCCCACCGGGACGTAGCGGCCCCGAAGGGAGAGCCAAGTAGGCAGCCCACCAGAGGCTTGCAGAAAGCCAGGTCTCGCCTCCCCCTCTGGGGGAGGTGGACTCGCGTTAGCGAGGACGGAGAGGGCAAGGCCCCCGCCGCGCACGCGAGCTAATGGTTCGCACAGGCGTGAGCGCAGCTCACCGCCCCGTGGCGCGAATTGACAGCGGAGGCACTCCGCCGTCCGGGAAAGGCGCTTCGCTGTTTCCCTAGCTTTCTTTCCTGCGCTGCGCGCCTATAAGGGCAAGACCGTGGGGCGCTGGTCTCACCTGCCGGTTCGGTCGGCGCAGGGCGTTTGCCACCGGCAAACTGCGCCCCACACCCCGCAACCCTTTGAAAAGGGTTGACCTAAACTTTACCTGGCTTCCCGCTGTTTACACCGCTTCCCTTTCTGCCGGTTTTCTGCTATAATAAGGTATTACATCCTCAAGACGACTTACGCTTTACCCTAGGAGTGTTTGCATGGACAGAAGCAAAATTCGCAATTTTAGCATTGTGGCCCACATCGACCACGGAAAATCCACCTTGGCCGACCGCATCTTGGAGCAGACCAAGGCCGTCCCCCTGCGGGAGATGGAAAACCAGCTGCTGGACAACATGGACCTGGAGCGGGAGCGGGGCATCACCATCAAGGCCCGGGCGGTGAAGCTGAACTATCAGGCCGAGGACGGGGAAATCTACGAACTCAACCTCATCGACACCCCGGGCCACGTGGACTTCAACTATGAGGTGTCCCGGTCCCTGGCCGCCTGCGAGGGGGCCATCCTGGTGGTGGACGCCGCCCAGGGCATCGAGGCCCAGACCCTGGCCAACACCTTTTTGGCCATGGAGCACGACCTGGAGATCCTGCCGGTGGTGAACAAGATCGACCTGCCCGCCGCCGACCCACAGCGGGTGAAGGACGAGATTGAGAACATCATCGGCATTCCCGCCCAGGACGCCCCCGAGATCTCCGCCAAGGTGGGCATCAACATCCCCGCCGTGCTGGAGGATATTGTGCAGCATGTCCCCGCCCCCAAGGGGGACCCGTCGGCCCCCCTGAAGGCCCTGATCTTCGACAGCCAGTACGACGCCTACCGGGGGGTCATCGTCTACTTCCGGGTGATGGAGGGCACCATCAAAACCGGTATGAGCGTGAAGCTGATGGCCTCCGGCGCCACCTATCAGGTGCTGGAGTGCGGCCATCTGCTGCCCCTGGGCATGGAGAGCTGCAAGGAGCTCATCGCCGGGGAGGTGGGCTACTTCACCGCCTCCATCAAGAACGTGAAGGACACCCAGGTGGGCGACACCATCACCGGCGCCGACAAGCCCGCCGCCGAGCCTCTGCCCGGCTACCGCCCCGCCCGGGCCATGGTGTACTGCGGCATCTACACCGAGGACGGCTCCAAGTACCCCGACCTGCGGGACGCCCTGGAAAAGCTCCAGCTCAACGATGCCTCTCTGTCCTTTGAGCCGGAGTCCTCCGCCGCCCTGGGCTTCGGGTTCCGGTGCGGCTTTCTGGGGATGCTCCATATGGAGATCATCCAGGAGCGGTTGGAGCGGGAGTTTGACCTGGATCTCATTACCACCCTGCCCTCCGTCATCTACCGTATCACCAAGACCGACGGCAGCGTGGTTATGGTGGATAACCCCCACAACTACCCAGACCCGGCGGTGATCCAGCTGGCGGAGGAGCCTTACGCCAAGGTGTCCATCGTCACGCCCCCCGACTATGTGGGCAACATCATGCCCATGTGCCAGGAGCGGCGGGGGGAGTACAAGGATATGCAGTACCTGGACACCAACCTGGTGGAGCTGCATTACTCCATGCCGTTGGGTGAGATTATTTACGACTTCTTCGACACTCTGAAGGCCCGTACCAAGGGGTACGCCTCTCTGGACTACGAGATGGACCGGTATGAGCCCTCCGAGCTGGTGAAGGTGGATATGCTCCTCAACGGCGACCAGGTGGACGCCCTCTCCTTCATCGCCCACAAGGACAAGGCCTATCCCCGGGCCCGGCGGCTGTGCGAGAAGCTGAAGGAAAATATCCCCCGCCAGCTGTTCGAGGTGCCGGTGCAGGCCGCCATCGGCGGCAAGATCATCGCCCGGGAGACCGTCAAGGCCATGCGGAAGGACGTGCTGGCCAAGTGCTACGGCGGCGACATCACCCGGAAGAAGAAGCTGCTGGAGAAGCAGAAGGAGGGCAAAAAGCGCATGCGCCAGCTGGGCAGCGTAGAGGTGCCCCAGGAGGCGTTCATGTCCGTGCTGAAGCTGGATGAGTAGTGCGTGGCCGCACGGGACAAGCCGCTTTCTTGCCTTCGGCAAGGGCGGATTTCTCCGCATAGGCTGGGGGGGAGAAACGTAAAGTTTTCGCTCAAGCCTTTTTCAAAAGGCTTGCAGGGTGTGGGGCGCAGTTTGCCGGTGGCAAACGCCCTGCGCCGACCGAACCGGCAGGTGAGACCAGCGCCCCAAGGTCTTGTTTGCCTCCAGCAAACGCAGGAAGGTAGAAAAGGCTTCCGGTGGAAGGCTTTTCGTAGGGGTCTTCGCTTCCGCTCCGGTCGGTCCTGGACGCGTGCCACTGGCACGCAGGGCCCCTCGTCGGGGGGCGCTGGTGCCCGGTGGGCACCGTTCAGCGCCGACCGAGTCGGCAGACGAGAATCCCTGACAGAGCCGTAGGCTCTGCGGAAGTTTTCTACAAGCTCGCCTAAAATCTCCCCAAAGCGTGTGAAACAAGCGGCGGGGGATTTCAACCGCAGGCTCAGCCACTTTCCGTCAAAGAGAAAGAATAAAGATAAAAAGGACACCCAAGGGAAAAAGTTGGATGTCCTTTTTGTTATTCGTGCGAAAGATTCGGAGCGCAAGCCTATCGCCCTTGCGGGCGCGTGCAGCTTTCGCTCCTGGATTTTTTGTACGGCTGCGCCGCAAGGGCAAGGTCGCGAGACGCTGTCTCGCGCTCTGCAGCCTTTGAAAAGGCTGGCGAAACTTTTACTCGCCTGCGGCGCTACAATTCCTCCCCCAGCAGCTGCACCAACAGGGCGTTGGACACCAAAAAGCCCTCTGGGGTGAAGGAAATGGCTTCCCCGTCCGCCCACAAAAGCCGGGGCGGGCAACGGCGGGCGTTTTCCAGGGCCTCGTCAAACAGGGCCCCGCCCTCTGCCCCGAACCGGGCCAGGCAGTCCTCCCGGCGCAGACCACGGGTCAGGCGCAGGTTCAGCATGGCGAACTCCCCAAAGTCCCCGCCGGGGCCGTCGTCCACAGGGGAATTTCCCTGGAGGAAGCCCTCCAAGTCCCGGGGATAGTAAAACCGCCGCCCCCCAAAGAAGGAGTGAGCCCCCGGCCCGAAGCCCAGGTACTCCTCCCCCCGCCAGTACAGCAGGTTGTGGCGGCTCTCTTTGCCGGGGCGGGCGAAGTTGCTGATTTCATACTGCCCATAGCCCAGCCGGGCCAGCTCCTCCACGGCGAAAAGGTACTGCTCCGCGGTGTCGTCCTCGTCGGGCACCTGCACCCCCCGGGCGGCAAAAGGCGTGCCCGGCTCCACTTTTAAGATGTAGGAGGAAATGTGCTCCACCCCCAGGGAAGCGGCAAAGGCGATGGAGCGCCCCAGCTTCTCCCGGCTGCCCCCGGGCAGGCCCAGCATCAGGTCCAGGGATATGTTGGAAAAGCCCGCGGCCCGGGCGTTTTCCACCGCCTGGGCGGCCTGCTGGGGAGAGTGGGCCCTGCCCAGAAAGCGCAGCTCCTCCTCATTGGCAGACTGCAAGCCCATGGAAAGCCGGTTGAAACCCGCCTGGCGGACCTCCTGAAAAAAGGCCCGGTCCACCGAGGTGGGGTTGGCCTCCAAGGTGATTTCCGCCCCAGGGGCCAGAGAAAAACCCTGGCGCACCGCCTGGAGAATAGTCCCCAGACGCCGGGCCCCCAGCAGGCTGGGGGTGCCGCCCCCAAAGTAGACGGTGGCAAGCTCCCGGCCCGCCAGCTTCTCCCGCCAGGGGGAGAGGGCGGCCGTCACAGCGGAGACGTAGGCGTCCATCTTCCGGGGGGAGTCGGGGCGGGAGTAAAAATCGCAGTAAGGGCACTTGCCGTGGCAGAAGGGCACGTGTATATAAAAGCCCAGCATCCTTTCACCTCCTGTTGGCTGGCGGGTGCGCCGTCTTTTCCGCAAACAGCTCCGGGTGCAGGCGGCTGTAGTGGAACAGGTACTGCTGGGCCAGGCCCGCGTTCTCCCCGAACTCCTCCGGCCTGCGCCCCGGCAGCAGTGTGGCCATGGCCCGCTTCATCCACACGTCCAGGGGGAAGCACTCCGTCTTGTGGAAGCCGTACAGCAAGACGCACTCCGCCACCTTGGGCCCCACGCCGAAGATGGTTTGCAGCTCCCGGCGGCCCTCCTCCACAGGGGCGGCGGCCACCCGGGCCAGATCCACCTGGCCAGAGGCCACCTTCCGGGCGGCATCCAGCAGGTACTTGGCCCGGAACCCCGCCCGCAGAGACACCAAATCCTCCAAGGAGCAGGCGGCCAGGCGCTCCGCCGTGGGGAAGGCGTGCCAAGCCGTGCCGGGGATTTCCGCCCCCAGCCGCTGGCACAGCCGCTCTATAATCCCCTTGATGCGGGGGATGTGGTTGTTCTGGGAGATGATGAAGGAGCACAAGGCCTCCCAGGGCTCTTGACGCAAAATGCGGATGCCCGGGGCAAAGGCCACTGCCTCGGCCAAAGCGGGGCTCATGGCGGCCAGGGCCTCCCGCTTGGGGGCGTAGTCCTCGCCCAAATCGAAGTAGGCCCGCCAGGTATGTTCGTAGTCCTCCGGGGAGCAGCCCAGCCACACCTGCTGCCCCCGCTGCTCCACCCGCAGCACCTTGCCAAAGGCCACGCCCTCCCACAGGCTGGCCCCCGCCTCCCCGGGCAGCTCCACCCAGCGGAAGGCCTGGCCGCAGTCCAGGGTCTCCGCCGCGTCAAAGGGGTAAGGGGCGCGTATCCCCCCGGGCAAGAGGCCCTCTTTTTCTTCTTTCATCCCGCTGGCGCCCTCTTAAAAGGCCCTGTTTTTCTCGTCGGCTTTTTGCCGGTTCTCCGGCTCGCGGGAGGTGAGGTAGCGGATGGCCCGCTCGATGGCGTCCTTGGAGTTGCCCCAATCGCCCCCGGCGTTGCGGTAGTCAAACATGCGGCAGAAGTGGGTCACGTCGCCGTTGAGCGCCTCCGCGTACTGCTTGGCCAGGCGGGTGGTCTCCTGCTCGAACAGGGGGAACACCTTCCGGGGCAGCTTCATGGCGGCCTCCAGCACCATGCCGTAGTGGGGCAGGCAGATGTAGGGCTGCTGGCTGTACAGCTGGCGGAACTCCTCGTCGGTCTGCCACAGCTTCAGGGTGCTGTCCAGCAGGTGGGCGGTGTTCTTCTCAATGTTCTCGCAGATGAAGCAGTGCTCCTGCCGGGCGTGGGCCGCCGCCACAATCTTTTTGGCGGCCACCTTGCCCTGGGGGAACACCTCCTCCCGCACGGTGGCCAGCAGGCTTTCCAAAATCAGCGCCACGGAAAGCCGGCTGCCCCGGGCCAGAATCTGGTTGAAGTGCTCGGTGCAGAAGCCCAGGCGGTTTGTCTCCACCCGCACGTCGGGCTCCATCATGGCCGCGCCGGTGATGTAGGTGGCCATGCGGTCCTCCAGCATATCGCGCATGCGGCAGAAGGGGCAGCCGTCCTTGGGCATGAATACATCGTTTACGGGGATGGAGCAAATATCTTCTCTCACGGAAAAAACCTCCCTATACGGTGTTCGACAAATTTTGTGCATAAATATACATTCCGGGTTTTCCGGGGAAAACAGGCCGCCCTTTGGGGGCCTTTTGTGAAAACACGCCGGAAAACCCGTGGTTTTGCCGCTAGTATACCACAAAATCGGGGAATTGCCTAGGGGTATCTTTGGGTTTGCACGGTTTTCCAGCCGGGGCGGAAGACCCCAGGGCAAGATATGAAATGTATGTTAAATCCCTGTGGACAAACTGTGGGAAAGAAATTTGCCCTTTCCCACTTGACACAAGATAGGGCGGGCAAAGGCCAGATTCCGCCTGTATCTTGGGGGTGTTTTCAAGGCAGAAAAACGGCGATTTTCGTTCTAAAAAGGAAAAATAAGCAGGTTCGTTTACATAAACGAAAGCCATTGTGAAAACGGGGGAAAGTGAAAACCCGCATGGGGACAAGGGTTTTTCACAGTTTCCACAGAGTTTTCCACATTCCCCCGTGGAAACGGTGGTTGCAGGGGGCGGCGGTGTGGAAAAGTCCGCAGGCAAGAAGGGGCAAAAAAGAATTTTCTTGCAAGTTTTGGAAAAAAATACCCCAAAATGGATTTCCCTGCCGCCCCCGGCGGAAAAACACGGGCTTTTCGCCCTTCTTGTCCGCATTTTTATTTGAGATTTCCGGGAAACTATGGTATAATGCAAATATATTGTGCCAAAATCGGAGTTTTGGCCCAGGCCCCGGGCATCCCGGCGGCCCATTCTCAAAGGGAAAAGGACAGGTGGCCCATTTGCAAAAAGACCGAGAAAAGCGCCAGCCGGAGCAGGAGCCCCGGGGCGCGGACATCATCGCGGGGCGCAACGCCGTAAGCGAGGCCCTGCGGGCAGGGCGGACCATAGACAGCCTATACATCCAGCGGGGCGAGCGCTCGGGGGCCCTTTCGGCCCTGGTGGCCAAGGCCAAGGCGGCCGGCGCCGCCATCAAAGAGGCCGACCCCCGCAAGCTGGACCACCTCTGCGGCGGGGCCAACCACCAAGGGGTGGTGGCCGTGGCGGCCGTAAAGGAGTACGCCACGGTGGAGGACTTGTTCCAGCTGGCCCAAGAGCGGGGCGAGCCCCCCTTCTTCGTCCTCTGCGACGAGCTGGAGGACCCCCACAACCTGGGCGCCATCATCCGCACGGCGGAGTGCGCCGGGGCCCACGGGGTCATCATCCCCAAGCGCCGCAGCGTGGGCCTGACCTGGGCGGTGGGCAAAGCCTCCGCCGGGGCGGTGGAGCACCTGCCCGTGGCCCGGGTGGGCAACCTGGCCTCCACCCTGGAGGAGCTGAAAGCCCGGGGCCTGTGGGTGTACGCCGCGGACATGGACGGCGCCCCCTGGTGCCAGACGGACTTTACAGGCCCGGTGGCCTTGGTCATCGGCTCGGAGGGCCGGGGCGTCAGCCGCCTGGTGAAAGAAAAGGCCGATTTTGTCGTTTCCCTCCCTTTAAAAGGGAAAATCAACTCGCTGAACGCCTCGGTGGCGGCGGGCATCCTCTGTTACGAGGTTTCCCGCCAGCGGGGCGGCTTAAAAGCGGTCAATCCGTAAAAGGAGGATTTTCAGCCTATGTCACAGGATAACAAGGACTTTACCCTGGAAGATATTCTGGCGGAACAGCGGGCCCAGCGGGAGATAGAGGCAGCCCAGCGCGCCGCCCAGCAGGACCTGCGGCAGCGTCCGGCAGCGGCCCAGCCCGCCCGGCGTCCCGCCCCCCAAGGGCAGCCTGCCCAAAGGCCGCCCCAGCCCCGGCAGCAGGCCCCCCAGCCTGTTGCCCAGGAGGCGGCTCCCCAGCCCTCGCCCAGGCCGCAGCCTGCCCCGCAGGTGCAGCAGCCCCAGCGGGCCCCCCAGCCACAGCCTCCCCAGCAGGAGGAGGCCCAGGCAGATTTGAACGAATACGCCACCGGCACGGTGGAGCTGCCCCAGGAGGAAACTCCGCCCGCCAAGCCCGGGAAGAAAGAGAAGAAGAAAAAGCGCTGGGGGCTGTTCGGCCGGAAGAAGCGCGTGCCCGACTTCGACGAGAACGAGGACGACATCTACTACGGCATCCAGCTCAAGCCCATTGACGAGTACCGCATGGGCTACGACCCCTCCGGGGAGCTGACCAGCGAGGAGGAGACCTACAAGGCGCTGTTCGACGACTCGAAAAAGGCCATCGACAGCGAGGTGGAGGAGAACTTCCAGCGGCTCCAGCGGGAGCGCCGCCGCCGGGTGGCCGAGGCCGTGCAGACCGCCGGTGTGGACGAGCAGCAGGTGGCCGACGAGTTCGGCGTGGTGGCGCCCATGCCTGTCACCTCTTTCGCGGCGGACCCCTACGCCCGCCAGCACGGCATCGCGGTGGAGGGCGGCAAGCGCCTGCAGGAGGACATGACCGGCATCCAAAAGGCCATGCTGGAGACCTCCGCCGACCAGACCATGGAAATCAAGCTGAACGTGCTCAACGATACGGTGGAGCTCCAGCGGGTGGGCGACATGGCCCCTGTCTCCGAGGAGGCCATCGGCCGGGTGCTGGACTCCCCCGCTCCCTTAGAGCCGGACGAGCAGCCCGCGCCCCTGCCCCAGGAGCCTGTCCCCCAAGAGCCGGTGGAAGAGATACCCCCGGAAGACGTATCCGTGGAAGAGCTCCCTGCCCCTCCCGAGGTGGAAGTGCGGGAAACCGTGGTGTACAACGAGCCCGCCTCCCAGGTGCGCGAGGTGTCCCCGGCTCCGGAAGCCGCTGCCGAACCTGTCCAGGAGGCCGCGCCGGCGCAGCCCATCCAAGAAATGGCGGAGGAGCAGCCCGTCCAAGAGGCGACCCCCGCTGCCCAGGCGGCGCCCGAGAGCCAGCCCGTCTTTGAGGACGTTTCCTCCCAGACGCCGGCGGCCCCCGCCCCTGCGGAACAGCCCGCCCAGCCGGAGGTCACCCAGGAGGCCACCCAGGTGCTGGAGCCCCCCGTGGCCCAGCAGCCCGCCCAGCCCCCTGTGGAGGAGAAGACCACGGTCATCAACCGGCCGGTGGCGGAGCCTCCCCAGGTGGCCAGCGTGTTCGAGTACCGCCCCCGCAGCGTGCCCACCCACATCATCCACGCCGAGGTGCTCCAAAGCGCGCTGCTCTCCGAGTCCGAGGAGCTGCGCCAGGCCGCTGAGAAGGCCCAGCGGAAAAACGCCCCCAAGCGCCGGGTGCGCAACAAGAAGCTGGAGACGCCCCAGCAGGCCGAGGCCCCTGTGCCCGACGCGGACACCGGCGAGTCCATCGACGACTACACCGGCCCCGAGGACGCCAAGTCCATCTCCCACGAGCTGCGCGGCGAGATGCGGGAGCTCACTTTGCGCATGATGATTACCGGCGTGTGCACCGTACTGCTGGTGCTGGTGAACCTGATTTTCGGCGGCCAGATTACCGGCCCCGGGGACCCGGGCTCCCTGCCGGTGGTGTACGTGGCGCTCACCTTGGTGTTTTTGGCCGTGGCAGTGGGCGTGTGCTACCGCACCGTGCTCAACGGCCTGAAAGCCCTGTTCTCCTTTAACGCCAATTCCGACAGCGCCGCGGCGGTGGCCTCGGTGGCTGTGATTATCCAGGCGGTTTCCGCCGCCTTCTTCCAGGATGCCCTCACCGACGGCACCCTCCACCTGTACGCGGTGGTGCTCTCGGCCATCTTGTTCGCCAACGCCGCGGGCAAGCTGACCATGATTCGCCGCATCCACTCCAACTTCCGGTTTGTCACCGGCCGGGAGCAGAAGTACAGTGTGCGCCTGTACGGCGACCACAACACCGCCTTGAAGATGGCCAAGGACTGCGTGGCGGAGACGCCCGTCATCGCCTACCAGTGCCCCACGGGCTTCCTCAAGCGGTTCTTAGAGCTCTCTTACAAGCCCGACCCCTCGGAGTCCGCCTCCCAGCTGATGGCGCCCATTGGGCTCATCGCCTCGCTGCTGCTGTGCATCGCCACCTTGCTGATTACCAGCAGCGTGCCCACGGCCATCAGCGCCTTTGCCGCGGCCAGCTGCGCCTGCGTGGCGGTTTCCAACATGCTTTCGGTGAACCTGCCCATCAGCCGCCTGTGCCGCACCGCCCGCCGGGCCGGCGCCATGGTGGTGGGCTATGAGGGCGTGGAGCAGATGGGCAACGTCAACGCCGTGCTGGTGGACGCCGGCGAGTTGTTCCCCCGGGGCACCGTGGTGCTGGGCGGCATTAAGACCTTTGGCGGCCGGGCCCTGGCGGAAGAGGCTGTCATGTCCGCCTCCGCCCTGATGCAGAAGGTGGGCGGCCCCCTCTCCGGGGTGTTCGACCAGGTCATCAGCGAAAACGAGGACGCCCTGCCCCAGGTGGAGAACTTCACCTATGAGGACAGCGCGGGCATTGTGGGCCGCGTGGACGGCAAGACCATCTACATCGGCGGCCGGGCCCTGCTGATTAACCACCGCATCTCCGTGCCCCCCCGTGAGGAGGAGAGCCAGTACGCCTCTGGCAACCAGCAGGTCATCTACATCGCCGTGGAATCCGAAGCGGCGGCCATGCTGGTGCTCACCTACGCCGCCGACCGCCGCCGGAAGAACGAGCTCCAGCGGCTGGAGGACAGCGGCATCAGCGTCATTGTGCGCACCACCGACCCCAACGTCACCACCCAGCTGGTCTCCCGGCTGTTTGGCATCGACACCGCCTCGGTGGGCATTCTGGACAGCCGCCTGGGCGAGGAGTACCAGAAGCTGGCCCAGAAGGAGATCCCCCGGGCCGACGCCCTGGTGGCCACCAAGGGCCGCATGGAATCCATGATGAACGTCATCTCCGCCTGCGTGGAGGAGCGCCGCACCGTCAGCATGGTGGTGGCCATCCAAAACGCCGCCATGGTGCTGGGCTTTGTGCTGGTGGCCTTCCTGGCCTGCTTTGGGGCCATGGGGCAGCTCACCAGCCTGGTGCTGTTCCTGTTCCAGCTGTTCTGGGTGCTGGTCACGTTGGTGCTGCCCAAGCTGCGGCGCTGACACAACTTCATAGCAAGGCTTGCCCCGGTCCCCGCGGACCGGGGTATTTTTATGGCTTTTTCTCCCTGGGGCCCCTGTTTTCGCCGGAAAACCACCCGTGTCATTGGCCAATCCTGCTAAAAATTGAAGGTTCAAACCGTAAAATTCATAGTATTTCTGTTTTCCCCATTGTATTCTTTGGAAGATTGATATATAATTAGCTATGCCTTGTAACATCGAACTTGTGCAAAACAGGGAATTGCTGGGCAGGCGGCCAAGGCCGCTCACTATGGCAGTGGAAGGAGTCTATGCGTTATGAACCAATATCAGGCCAAAAATATCATCAACCTGGCGGTAGCCGGTCACGGCGGGGCGGGAAAGACCTCCCTGGCGGAGGCCATGCTCTACCTGGCCGGGGTTTCCGACCGCCGGGGCAAGGTGGGCGAGGGCAACACCGTGTGCGACTATGACCCCGAGGAAATCCGCCGGAAGGCTTCTATCTCCGCGGCCAGCGCCCCTCTGGAGTGGAAGAACAAGAAAATCAACCTGCTGGACGCCCCCGGCCTGTTCGACTTTGAGGGCGGCATGTGCGAGGCCATGCGCGCCGCCGACACCGCGCTGATTGTGGTCTCCGGCCGGGACGGCGTGGCTGTGGGCACGGAAAAGGCCTTTGCCGCCGCCGAGAAAAACGGCCTGGCGAAAATCTTCTTTGTCAACGGCCTGTGCGACGAGAGCGCCCGGTTCTACCGGGTGTTCGAGGATTTGAAGGCCAACTTCGGGCCCTCTGTGTGCCCGGTGGTGGTGCCCTTCATCCAGGACGGCCAGGCAAACATCTACATCAACCTGCTGGAGTACAAGGCCTACGATTACTCCGGCGGCAAGCCCGTGGCCGTGGCCATGCCCGACATGGGCGACCGGCTGGAAGGCCTGCGCACCGCCATTTACGAGGCCGTCGCCGAAACCGACGACGAGCTCTTTGAGAAATACTTCGCCGGCGAGCCCTTCACCCCCGAGGAAGTCATCGTGGGCGTGAGCAAGGGCGTGAAGTCCGGCACCATCACCCCCGTGTTCTGCGGCGACGCCCTGCTGATGCGGGGCATGGAGCAGTTTATGGACGGCCTGTGCTGGCTGGCCCCCTCCGCCGAGGAGAAGGCCGGGGAAATCGGCCTGGACGTGGACGGCAGCCCCGTGGAGCTCTCTGTCAACGAGGACGGCGCTGCGGCCGCCATTGTCTTTAAGACCGTGGCCGACCCCTTCATCGGCAAGCTGTCTTACGTGAAGGTGGTCTCCGGCAAGATTTCCACCGACTCCCAGCTGGTGAACATGCGCACCGGCAACACCGAGCGCGTGGGCAAAACCGTGATGCTGGTGGGCAAAAAGCAGGTGGACGTCAAGTACATTGGCGCGGGCGACATTGGGGCCATCCCCAAGCTGACCGCCACCAACACCGGCGACACCCTGTGCTCCCCCACCCGGAAGGTCACCTTGGACGGGGTGGAGTATCCCAACCCCACCTTGCGCATGGCCATTGTCCCCGCCAAGAAGGGCGAGGAGGACAAGGTGGCCCAGGGCATGATGCGCCTCTCCGAAGAGGACCCCACCTTGCAGTTTAGCACCAACAACGAAACCCACGAGATGATTTTAAGCGGCCTGGGCGAGCAGCACCTGGACGTGGCTGTCTCCAAGCTGAAGAGCAAGTTCGGCGTGGATGTCACCTTGAAGAAACCCAAGGTCCCCTACCGCGAGACCATCCGCAAGACCGTGCAGGTCCAGGGCCGGCACAAGAAGCAGACCGGCGGCCACGGCCAGTTCGGCGACGTTTGGATCGAGTTCTCCCCCTGCGACAGCGAAGGCCTGGAATTCGGCGAGCGGGTCGTGGGCGGCTCTGTGCCCAAGGGCTTCTTCCCCGCGGTGGAAAAGGGCCTGCGGGAGTGCATCCAGCGGGGCCCCCTGGCGGGCTACCCTGTGGTGGGCCTGTCCGCCGTGCTGTACGACGGCTCTTACCACCCGGTGGACTCCTCAGAAATGGCCTTTAAGACGGCGGCGGCCTTGGCCTATAAGGCGGGCATGCCCCAGGCCAACCCTGTGCTGCTGGAGCCCATCGGCCACCTGAAGGCCACTGTGCCGGACGCCAACATGGGCGACGTCATGGGCGAGGTGAACAAGCGCCGGGGCCGCGTATTGGGCATGGAACCCGCGGGCGAAGGCAAGCAGACGGTAGAGGCGGACGTCCCCATGGCGGAGATGCACGACTTCACCACCTTCATCCGCCAGTGCACCCAGGGCCGGGGCAGCTTCACCTTTGGCTTTGAGCGGTATGAGGAAGCGCCCTCCAACGTGGCCCAGAAGGTCATTGAGGAGGCCAAGGCAGAGGCCGGGGAATAACCACGCGAAGCGCGTAAAAGTTTTTGGTCAAACTTTTTTCAAAAAGTTTGCGAGGTGTGGAGCAGAGCTCCACGACCTTAAACCGGCGCAGCCGGAAAGAAAAAACCAGCGAGCGGGGCGCATGCTGCGCAGCAGATAGCCCCGGGAGCGGCCGGAAAGGCACCCAGTATGCCTCCTTCCTGAAAGCCCCTCCAGCGGCCCGCGGGAACCAAAATGCAAAAGAAAAGGACACCCAAGCCCAAAACTTGGATGTCCTTTTTATTGTCTGTAAAAATCTCTTGAAAAAAGACGCTTGCTGTGAAGATGCGTTTCCGGTGTGCTACCGGCCGGAGCGCAAGCCTATCGCCCTTACGGGCGCGTGCGGCTTTCGCTCCTGGTTTTCTTTTACGGCTGCGCCGTCAGATCAAGGTCGTGGAGCTCTGCTCCACACCTCGCAAACTTTTTGAAAAAAGTTTGACCAAAAACTTTTATGCTCGCTTCGCTCGGCGCGTTTCAGTCTTTTGCCAGCACATCGCCCCACATGGCGCCGGCTGCCTGCACCAAGTCCCCCGGGGCCAGCTTCAGCTGCAAGCCCCGCTTGCCGCCGCTGACGTAGATAAACGGCTTCTCCCGCAGGCTTTGCTCCACCACCGTGGGGAACTGCTTTTTCATGCCCAAGGCGGTACACCCGCCCCGGACATACCCGGTGACGGCCAGCAAGTCCTTGACGTGAAGCATCTCCAGGGATTTCTCCCCCACCAGGGCCGCGGCCTTCTTCCTATCCAGCTCCCCTGTCACCGGCAGCACGAACACAAAGTGCCCGCCGCTTTTTCCCACGGTGACCAGGGTCTTGCACACGTCCGCCGGGTCCAGGCCCAGCTGGCGGGCCACGTCCTCCCCGCCGGTGAATTCCTCGCAGGGGTAGCTGTGGGCCTCATAGGGGACTTTCAGCTTGTCCAGCAGCCGCAGGGCGTTTGTCTTTTCACTCTTTTTGGCCATTACCGCTGCGTTTCCCCCTTGTCCTCCAGCAGTGTGATGGTGACCTCCAGCTCTTCCCCTTCGCCCATGCCGTTCACCGGCGGCCGGTACAAGGTGACCGTCACCTGGTCGCCGGGGCTGTAGCGCAGCAGCAGGTTGGAGATGTCCTGAAGCTCCTCCACCGTCTCGCCGTCAATGGCGGTGATGATGTCCTCGGGCTGGGCCTCGGTGCCGGCAAAGGCGCTGTCCTCATCGATGGAGACAATCATAAAGCCCCGGGGCACGCCGTAAAAGGCCGCCTGGGTGGCGCTGATGTCCGAGCCGGTGATGCCCAGCCGCACCCGGCCCTCCACGTAGCCGCCGGAGAGCAGCTGGTCGATGATGTCCTTGGCCTTGCTCACGGGGATGGCAAAGCCCATGCCCTCGTAGCCGTCGGTGATAATCTTCGAGGAGTTGATGCCCACCACCTGGCCGTACATATTCACCAGGGGCCCGCCGGAGTTGCCCG
>ERZ1643246.3155-NODE-3155-length-14594-cov-20.378224_pt1 | contig 14594 bp, 13 predicted proteins | sample MGYA00579265_ERZ1643246 | MGnify/ENA primary metagenome ERZ1643246 (study PRJEB29033, sample SAMEA4952261) | chicken gut metagenome | biome: Broiler Chicken; feature: Gastrointestinal Tract; material: Caecum | place: Ireland | collected 2018 | study: Broiler... | reverse complement strand
CTTAGGAACTAATCAAAAGTTAATCATAAGGATTTTATCAAAAGTTAATTATATTATATATTTTAATGAAAATAATTTCTTGTATTAAAACTTCTTTTATAGTATAATACACTATGCTTGGAGAGGTACCCAAGAGGCTGAAGGGACACGCTTGGAAAGCGTGCAGGTCGGTAACACGACGCAGGGGTTCAAATCCCCTTCTCTCCGCCATTTAGAAGTAGCTACTTGATATTTATCAAGTTTTTTTTTGTGATAAAATGATTATTAGACACCATTTTTTATTTTTAAGCAAATTTTTTTAAAATTAAAGCTAGAATTTTACAAAAATATTTAAAAATGGTATAATAATAAAGTTAGGTGGGTATGTATGAAAAATAGATTTAAAAGGACAATATTAACTAATATTTTTTCTGTTATATTTTTACATTTTTATACTAAAAGAATAGCTAAAAAGAATATTATGCCTTTTGCTGATAGATATAAGTTTGCTTCTAAATATATTAATAAGTACCATAAATCAATGAATTTAGAGATTATGACCTATGGAATGCAAAATATTGATCCTAATATTAAGGGGTGCCTAATTATAGGTAATCATCAGGGTAGAACAGATTGTATTTCTGTAATGCATGTATTAAAGGATTTTCCCACCTCTTTTGTTGTAGCAGATAATAAAAGTCATCGTTTTTTATTTAGTAATGTTTGTGATATGTTGCAAGCTAAAAGAATAAAATTTGATGATTTACGTTCGCAGGCTAGAGTTTATTCGGAGATGAAAAATGATATATTAAAAGGCCAAAGATTTATTATCTTTCCCGAGGCTGGATATAAGGATAATAAAAATGCCCTACAAGATTTTCATACTCCTGCCTTTTCATTAGCTATTAAGACTAAGTGTCCAATTATACCATTTTGTTTGTATGATTCCTGGAAGGCTTATAACAAGGATTATGCTGGTTACTATAAGCTTCAATTTCAATGCCATATTTTACCACCTATTTATTATGATGAGTATAAAGACTTAAATAAAAGGGAATTAGCTGCTTTAGTTAAATCAAGAATCCAAAATAAATTAGATGAAATAAAAAATAATAGTCTTTCCCAATAGTGATTGCTATTATTTTTTTTGTTTGTTATAAAAAAAAGCCTTTCAATAGATTATAGAATAATCGTATTAAAAAGCTTATGGTTTATATATATTTTTCAATTGTTGCAAATAATTTATTTACGTCTATAGGTTTACTGATAAAATCATTCATACCTGCATTAAGTGCATTATCAACATCTTCTTTAAAGGTATTAGCAGTCATGGCTATAATTGGTATTTTTTTAGCATCTTGTCTTTTTAACATGCGCATTTGCTTACAACAGGTTAGACCATTCATTATAGGCATTTGTATATCCATAAAAATTAAGTCAAAGAAATTATTTTTAGAATTTCTAAAGGCCTCTAAGGCCTCTTTGCCATTAGTTGAAACTATAACATTAGCGCCCTTCATTTCTAAAAATGAAACTATTATTTGGGCATTTATTAAATTATCCTCAACCACTAAAATATTTTTATTGACTAAGTTATTATCTTGAGTTATTTCATTTTGCTCAATTAGCTTACCAAGTGGAAATGATAATGTAAATGAGAAAGATGAGCCTTTATTTTTTTGAGAATTAAGTTCTATATTTCCACCCATTAGGCGGATAATGTTTTGACTAATAGGTAAACCAAGACCTGTTCCCATACTATGAGAAATGTTAGAATCAATTTGCTCAAAAGGTTGAAAAATTCTTTCATGTTCACTTTGAGGAATACCAATACCTTGATCTATAACAGCAAAATAGTATTTAGCATTGCTACCAGTACTTTGTAATTCCTTTATTTCTAATTTAACTTCCTTTTGTGATGGAGTATATTTGAAGGCATTAGATAATAGATTAGTTATTACCTGTCTTAACCTTATTTCATCAGAAATAATTATGTCATGCTTTATATCAGTTGATATTATAAAGTTTACTCCAAATTTTTTTACTTCAGGTTGAAGCATGTCATTTAGGCTATTAACTAATTTAGATATAGAAAATGGTTCGTTTGATAGTACCATTTTCCCTTGTTCAATTTTACTTATGTCTAAAATATTATTAATTAGTCCTAATAGATAGTGAGCAGATGATTGAATTTTTTTTAAATCGTCCTGTAAATCTTGTGGTATATTACTATGCAATGCAACAACGTCTGTTAAACCAATAATGGCATTCATTGGAGTTCTTATTTCATGACTCATTTTTGAGAAGAAGTCTTGACGAGCTTTTATTTTAGCTCTTTCAACTCCGATTTTTGCTTCAGCCTTTAACTGCTTTATTTTAGCTATAATTATTATGAAGCTAACGAAGAAAAATAAGCATATGATTAGAAAAATTATAGTTACAATAAATAGTAGGTGATCATTACTTAAAATAACATTTGATGTATTTTTTCTAATAGTAGCTAAATCATATACCAAAGGATTACATAGTTTTTTAGAGTTAGTTAATGCTAAAATAGGTAGAATTACAAAATCAGGAATTCCAAAGATAAATAATAATGCCACTAAAGCATAAACGAAGCTTACACAAGTATAAATTATTGTTTTTTTTCTCATATTGCACCTCCGAAACTTTTGTATAATTTTATCATGTTTTGCTGAGAGAAGCAATTAAAAAAGATTGTTTGTCGAATTGTTACAGTTTTCGACAAAAATCGCAATCTAATGTTTTTTCACAATAATTATGATATAATATGTCTATAAATTTAGTTAAAGGAGTCTATACGTAGTATACGTATAATTTTTAATATGAGTTTTGAATACGAATTACACCATTTAAAGGGAAATACTTATTACATAGATGGTCCAACTAATGTTGGAGTATATAAACTAAATGATACTGATGTTGCTTTAATAGATTGTGCCACAGATAAGGAGGGTCCTATTATTGAAACAGTATTAAGAAGGCATAAATTAAAACTTAAGTATATTATTAATACCCATTGTCACCAAGATCATAGTGGAGCTAATTTATATTTGATGAAGGTTACAGGCTGTAAGGTTATAGCTTCCAAAATAGAAAGAGCCTTTTTTAGAGATTCAAAACTAGATATAGGTTTTTTAAATGGTGGTTATCCACTTGATGAGTACGATAATAGATTAATGCATATTGATGATCAAAAGGAAATTTATAGTTTAGAATATATGCCTCAAGGTCTAAGAAGCTTTAAATTGCCCGGCCATCATTATGGTATGATTGGGGTTAGAACCTCTGATGGTGTGTATTTTGTGGCTGATGCGTTAGGAAGTAAGGAGCTAATCGATAAACAACATATTTTATTAACGTATGATGTAAAGGGATATTTAGAATCTCTTGATTTTTTACAAACCTTAAAGGATAAGATTATAGTTCCATCTCATAGTAGTGTTGGTGTTAATTTAGATAGTTTAATCGAATTTAATAGAAATAAAATGTATGAAATAATGGATTTGATTAAAAATATTTTAAATGAGCCTAAAACTCAAGAGGAGGTATTAGCTGAAGTTATTTCTCATTATGGTTTAAAAATAAGCTTTAATAAATATTTATTAATGGGTTCAACTATAAGGAGCTATATTTCCTATTTATCTAACGAACAAATACTTGATAAATATTTTAAGAATAATAAGCTATATTTTATCAAAAAAAATAGCTAATAAATAGTTTACAAAAATATGATATAATATTTCATGAGGTATTTAAATTTTATGGTAGTAACTTTTGAGAATGTATGTTTTAAATACATAAGTAAAAAAATTTTAGATGATGTATCATTTTCAATTACCGATAATAAGAAAATAGGATTAATTGGTGTTAATGGTACAGGCAAAACAACTCTACTTAAATTAATAGTAGGAATTGAAAAGCCTAATAGTGGAAACATTATTAAAAGCGGTGGAATGATTATAAATTATTTGCCTCAAGATCCTGTTTTTCCAAATGATGTAAAATTAATAGACTTAGTTATGGCTGATAGTACTAAGGAGCATCCAATCTTAGATTATGAGGCCAAATCAATATTATCTAAATTAGGCTTTACAGATTATAATATGGTTAGTAATAATTTAAGTGGTGGTCAAAAGAAAAGGTTAGCCTTATGTAAGGTTTTAGTTAGTTATTGTGATTTATTAGTTTTAGATGAGCCAACTAATCATTTAGATAGTGATGTCATAGTTTGGCTTGAAAAATATCTTCTTAAATGGAAAAAAGGACTTTTGATGGTTACTCATGATAGGTATTTTTTGCAAAGGGTATGTAATTCGATGATGGAATTAGACTTTGGTAAGGTTTACCTTTATGATGCTAATTACGAGAATTTTTTAAAGCTTAAGGCCGATCGTATTTTGGCTTTACAGCAATATCAAAAAAGAATTAAATCTATTTTGAAAAAAGAACAAGAATGGCTTAATAGAGGCGTCGAAGCGAGAAGAACTAAAAGCAAAAGTAGAATTGAACGTTTTAATGAACTTAGCAAGGTGGAATTTAATGAGAATCAAACGATGGAATTTTCATCTATATCAACTAGGCTAGGTAAAAAGCTTATATCTATGCATCATGGTAGTAAGGCTTTTGATGATAAAGTTTTATTTCAAGATTTTTCTTTTGATTTACAAAAAAATGATATAATTGGTGTTGTCGGTAATAATGGGGTAGGAAAATCTACTTTTTTTAAAATCTTGATGCAAAAGGAGACACTAGACTCCGGTGAACTAATAATTGGTCAAAGCCTTAAAATTGGCTATTTTTCTCAGCATATGGACGCTTTAAATGATGATATTAGGGTTATTGATTACATTAAGGAACAAGGTAGTTATATTGAAACTTTAGATGGAGTTGTTACCCCAACTGAGCTTTTAGAGAATTTTATGTTTGGTAGTGATTTACAATATTCTAAAATAAAAACTCTATCAGGCGGTGAAAAAAGACGTTTACAATTAGTAAAGGTGTTAATTTCTAATCCTAATGTACTTTTATTAGACGAGCCTACTAATGATATGGACTTATACACCTTAGAGATTTTAGAGGATTATTTACTTAGCTTTAAGGGACCAATTTTAGTTGTGAGCCATGATCGTTATTTTCTTGATAAGATAACAAATAAATTATTTGTTTTTGAAAATAGTAGTATTATAGAACTAAATATGAGTTATAGTGATTATTGTGAACAAAAAAATAATTATTTAAGTTCTAATGAAAAAAAGAGTGACAATTTTAAAAGAAAAAATAAAATGCCAGCTTCTTTAAGAAATGAATTAACCAAATTAGAAGAAGAGATGCCTAAGATTGAATCTGAAATGGAAGAATTAAAACAGCAGTTAAATTCTCAAACTACAGATTATCATAAAATATTAGAATTGACTAATGATATAGATATAAAAGATAAACAATTAGATCAAATGATGAATAGATATTTTGAACTTTTAGAAATCAAAGAATCTTATGAAATATAGTGTAGGAGTAAATATGAGTAAAAAAGAAATTTTAGATATATGTTTTCGTAGTTTTATAGTTATTGTTTCTAACATATTATTATCTATTGCTACAGTTTGGTTTTTAGAGCCAGCTAAGCTTTATGCTGGTGGTGCTACTGGATTAGCTCAATTATTTCAAAGATTAATTATAAAATTTGGAGGAAATATTAATCTTGGTCTTCTTATTTTTATTGTAAATGTTCCAATTATCATAATTGGCTTTAAGTTTGTATCCAAAAAATTTGCGATTTACTCTATTTTAGCAATTGTAGTCCAATCACTTTTTACTGGCTTAATTAAAACTACACCATTTCAAAGCCTAGCAGAGGATATTGTATCATTTACTAAGGCTGGAGTTTTGGTTAGCACTATGAATTATGGTGGAATTTTGACACTAGCAATTTTTGGTGGACTTTTAGCTGGCTTTGCTTCTGGTTTAGCCCTTCGATTTGGAACTTCAACAGGCGGAATAGATGTTGTGGCGCAAGCCTTAGCTCTTCATAAAAATTTTTCTATGGGTAGTATTACCATGGTATTAAATATTTTAATAGCCATTATAGGTGGAGGCGTACTTCAAGGAAGTTGGATAGTTGTTTTATTTACAATAGTAAGAATGATTTTAAATAGCTTGGTAATGGATAAAATTCATACAGGCTATACATATACAGGTATTCATATATTTTCCAAATTTAGTCAAGAAATTGGCCATGATATAATGATAAATTTAAAGCGTGGTTGTACATTTTTACAGGTTCAAGGAGCCTATACCCACGAAAATAGAATTGAAATTTATTGTGTGGTATCTACATATGAGGTTGATAGGGTTATGCATATAGTAGATAAATATGACAAAAAGGCCTTTATAACAATGTCTCCTGTTAAAAAAATTAGAGGTAATTTTGTTAAGAAAAGTATTATTTAAAGAAAAGGGGTGTTATTAACATGTATGTATTTTTTAATGATTCTAGGTATGATAATCAAAAAAGCTATTTTAGTAGTATTTTATGTATTTTAATAGGAATATTATTAGTGGTAATTCCCTATGAAACCTTAAAGGATATAATTTTTACAATTCTAGGAATAGGAATAATATTAATTAATATAATTCCTTGTATAATTTATTGGGATCAATTTTTAAAAAATAAAAGCTATTTACCACAAGCTATTATGACGACTATTTCAGTTGTTATAGGTTTTATATTTATATTTTATAATCACTGGATAATAGGTATTATTTTAGGCTTATGGTTGATTTTCTTGCCAGTTTTAAGGATTATAAAATCTAATGATAGACTCTCTCAATTTAAAAAAGAAATTCCTCTATTTATTTTAGCTATCTTTTTATTTTTTGTTCCTGTAGAGGGAATTTTAAATATAGCTATTAAGGTATTTGGTGGCTTATTGATTGCCTATGGAATTATTAATTGCATCCTTATAACTATTCATAATAACAAAAATAATAATGATAACAATGATAACCAAAATAATCAAAATACTAAAAATGATGATAGAGTTATTATAGATATGGATGTTAAGGATATAAAATAACTATTTGGTCATATATTTAAAAATTTGACATAGCTATATGTTTTTGATATAATATGTCGAGATTTGATTTATTAAATTTATAATTGAGGTGGAATTATGGCTAAGATTGCAGTAATGACTGATAGTAATAGTGGAATTACTCAAAATGAAGGCAAACAATTAGGTATACGTGTTATTCCTATGCCATTTACTATTGATGGGGAGGAATATTTAGAGGATATAACTCTAACTCAGGAGCAATTTTATGAGAAGCTAGCAGGGGGATCAGATGTGTCAACTTCTCAACCAGCAATTGGCTTTGTAACTTCAGTTTGGGATGAGGTATTAAAGGATTTCGATCAAATAATTTATATTCCTATGTCTAGCGGATTATCAGAATCATGTCGTTCAGCTATGCTTGCAGCTAAGGCAAACTATGATGGTAAGGTTTTTGTAGTAGACAATCAAAGAATTTCTGTCACCCAAAGACAATCAGTATTGGATGCTATTGAATTAGTTAACCGTGGGTATACTGCTTTAGAAGTATATAATAAGCTTATGGAAGTTAAGATGCAGTCTGATATCTATATAATGGTAGATACATTAAAATATTTAAAAAAGGGAGGAAGAATAACTCCCGCAGCTGCAGCAGTCGGTCAATTTTTGAAAATAAAACCCATTTTAACTATAAAAGGTTATAAATTAGATAAATATAGAATGATGAATAGAACAGTAGGCAATGCTAAAAGAATTATGATAGATGCTTGTAAGGAAAGCATAAATGGTTTTTTAAAGGATATTGATGGCAGAACTGATAATATTCACATAGAGGTTGCTTATAGTGGTGTAGACAAAACGGAAGTAAATAATTTTATAGAAATGATTAAGGAAGAATTTCCTAATAAGGATATCGTTTGTAATCCTTTGTCTCTTTCAGTTTCTTGCCATATCGGCACTGGAGCACTAGCAATGGCCTTAAGTAAATATATTCCAGAAGACTAATAGAGCTGAGACAATTAATAGCTTCTATCATGGCAGTAAGCCATGATAGAAGTTTTATTCTTTTTAATATTTTTAATATATAAATATTTAGTATTTTATTTACAATATGGTATAATATAATAAATGTCTTTTGACATTATTAGGGGAGGATTAAATGAAAAAAAAGAAAATTCATCCTTATGTATTGATTATATTAACATTTTTGGGTGTTATTTTAATAGGAACAGGTCTAATTGCTTTACCAATATCTTCTACAAGTGGTAAAAGTTTTGGATTTGTTGATTCACTTTTTATGGTTACATCTGCAGTTTGTGTTACTGGTTTAACTGTAATGGATATGTCAGTTCAAATGACGCCATTTGGAGTTGTTGTTATGACATTGCTTATGGAAATAGGTGGTTTATCAATTATTACTATAGCCGTTTTCTTTTTCATAGTGATTGGTGCTAAAATTTCAGTGGGAAATAGGTTTTTATTGCGAGAATCACTTAATCAAAACTCAGTAGGTGGAATTGTAGGCTTAGTAAGAAGAATTGTATTAACAGCTGTAACAATTCAATTAATAGGTGTTGTAATTAATATGTTTGCTATGATGCCATATACGAATTACGATTTTTTTAAAGCTTTAGGTTATTCTGTATTTCATTCAGTAGCAGCTTTTAATAATGCTGGTTTTGATATCTTTGGACCTAATAGTATGATTCCTTTTGCTGGTAATGTTATTTTAAATGCCTCTACAATTTTTTTAATAGTTGTGGGTGGTATTGGCTTTGTTGTTATTAACGATATCATTAAAAAAAGAAGCTTTAAAAAGCTTAGATTACATAGTAAGATTGTTTTAATTACAACTCTAGTTTTAATTTTAGGTGGAATGGTTTTATTAAAATTAACTATGAATGAAATGACGTGGTTGCAGGCATTATTTACATCAGTAACTTCTAGAACTGCAGGTTTTACAACCGTTGATTTATCTACACTTACTCCAGGGGCTTACTTAGTTGTTGTAATTTTAATGTTTATTGGAACTTCTCCTTGCTCAACAGGTGGTGGTGTTAAGACAACTACAATATTTGTTATAGTTGCTACCATATTCTATTTTGCTAAAGGTAAGAAAACCAAAGCCTTTGGAAGAAGAATCCCTGATGGGGCAATATTTAAAGCGTTTGTTCTAGTAACCTTGGCTATGATAGTAGTAGTTGTTGGAACTTTTGCTATATGTATAATCCAACCGCAATTAGGTGTTCAAGAGGTTATATTTGAGGTTGTTTCTGCGTTTTCAACTACCGGATTGTCTATGGGAATAACTACAAGTTTAAACAAGGTTAATAGATTAATTATATCATTGTTGATGTTTTTAGGTAGAATTGGACCTTTAACTGTTATTGGAGTTGTTAATAAAAACTGGATGACAGATTCAAAGGAAGATGTGCAATATGTAGAGGAAAAGGTGATTATAGGATGAAAAAAAGTTTTATTGTTATTGGTTTAGGACGTTTTGGAGCATCAGTTGCTAAAGCATTAGAGGCCCAAAATTGTGATGTTTTAGCTATGGATATTAAAGAAGATTCTGTTAGTAGAATAGCAAATGATGTGTCTCATTGTGTTATTGCTGACTCCACAAATATTTCAGCATTGAAGGATTTAGGTGTTGCCTCAATTGATCATGCAGTTGTATGTATAGGTAATAGCCTACAAGCCTCTATATTAACGATACTAAATTTAAAAAAATTGGGTGTCAAAAGGATTACTGTTCGTGCCGATGAAGAGGATCATATGGATGTTTATAAAATGCTTGGAGCGGATGATGTCATTATTCCTGAGGAGGCTTCAGCAATTTCTTTGGCTAATCAAATTATTAGCGACAATATTTTGGATTATTATGTTGTTTCAGCAGATTACGCTATTGTAAAGCTTATAGTTGGAAAAAATTTTGAAACTAAAACTCTTATGGAATTAGATATTAGAAATCGTTTTGATATTAATATAGTTGGTATTTTAAAGTCAGGAGAATTCTATATTCCTCGTGGTACTGATGCTATAAATCCTAATGATGTTTTAGTTGTTGTTGGAAAAACTCCAAAAATAAGAAAATTTGATAATTTCTTAAATAATTAAGTTAACTCCAAATTAAAAGGTAGTGATGTAATGCGTGCCCTGGTTGTGTATAATAACTTTAGTGGTAAAAATAAAATTGCAAGTAAAATTGGTTATATTTGCCAGCAATTAAAAACTAAATATGCCATAGTGGAGTGCTTTAAGTCACGATATCCTAGAAGTATAGTTGACCATATTAAGGCAAGTGCTTTTGATTATGACTTGATTATTGCTGTAGGTGGCGATGGAACTGTTAATGAGGCTGTTAATGGCCTTATGCAATTACCTAAGCGACCAACTCTTGCTTATATTCCTTTAGGTACATGTAACGATGCGGCTTCTACCCTAGGATTAAGTAAAAATTTAAAACGAACTATGAAAAAGATATTAAATCCAATGTCATCAAAAATAGATGTCTTCAAGGTTGAAGATAGATATTTTGTTTATGGATTGGCAGCCGGTTCTTTTACTGAAATTAGTTATGATGTACCTCATAAGGTTAAGAAGAATATGGGTAAATTAGCCTATTATATTCAAGGATTAAAGTCATTCAAGGATACCTCGACAATTAATATAACCTTAGAAAGTGAAGATAAAAAAATTAAGGGTGAATTTTTTCTTTTTTTAGCTTTAAATTCACGATATCTTGCCGGTTTTAAGCTCCATCGTCGAAAAAGAATTTATTTAGATGATGGTAAATTGAGATTGACTTTAATTAAAAAAACTTCTAAATTATTTAATGTAATCGATTTTGGTATGTTTTTATTATTTGGAGAATTATATTCTCATAATATAATTCATTTAGCTTCTTCAAAATTTAAAATTAGCTCTGATGAATTAATAGCTTACAACACTGATGGTGAAAGATCCACAAAAAGTTCTAATATTGAGGTAGAGGTTTTACATAGAAGTTTAGATGTTATTATTTCTAAACGAGTACTAAGAAGACATTTTTTAAATAAAAATTAATATTATGAATTAAAAGACTAACCTAAGCCCATACTATTTATGGGTGATATGATGAAACTATCAAGGGTTAGTCTTTTTTTCTTTATTTTAATATTTAATTATATATCCTTAAGGGTAATAGTATTCCCTTTTATGTTTAATAATTACACAACTTCTGGAGCTTTATATATAATTGTTTTTTTATTTAGTGTAGTCCCTTTTTTTGCTTTTTTGCCTAAAAGAATTTTAAATAATAATTATTTTATAAGCTATCAAAGAAGTAAAATAAAATATTTATATAACTCTATATTATTTATAAGAATAGTGTTTGGAATTGTTATTAGTGCCTTTGTATTGAATAAAATTTTTTTTGTAGATTACTCTATATTTTGGCTATTAGGAGGATTTTTTCTAGTATTATTTATAATTTCAACATTAAAACCACATGAAATAATTCAAATAGGAACCTTATTTTCAATACTAACTACCTTCATTTATATTTTTTATGTATATAACTATATAAATTTGGATTACCAGTTATTATTTGATAATCTTTCCTTTAATTTTGATTTTATGCTTTTTATAATTCCCTATTGTATTATTTTCGATAATCTTTCTTTATTATTGGTATTAGGAAAAAATGCTACAATTAAGAAGTCTACAATTGTCGGAGCTTTAACCTTAGCAATCCTATTTTTTCTTTTTGAGTATTTAAATTTATCATTAATATCTGGAGATACATTGTTCTTAAATAATCCTATGGTGGGATTTATAGCTTTATCTATTGAGCCTGTATCAAGATATAATGGTAATTTTGATTACATTTATATACTAATGATAGGTGTTTGTAGTATTTTTAAATTTTCTTATTTTTTTAGTTTAATTAATAATAGTATTAAAGCTTATAAAAGTAAGATAACCTATATGAGCTTATGTATAGCCTGTTTTGTTAGCTCTATTGGTATATATTACTTATTAATAAATTTCTATAATATTGTTATTACAGTTGTAATTGCCATATTTATGTCATCATTAATCTTTCTATTATGGATTTTAAAGGAGGTATATTATGCTAGAAAAACTAAAGCAGAATAGTGATGTAATTTTTAAAGAGACTACAGGAAATTGTAGTATTTATTATCAAGAACAATTATGTAATATCTTAGAATTTATGAAGGATTTTTATCCTAGAATTGAACAAGATATAGAAAAGCCATTAGATCAGCTTTTCCCAGGTATTTGTAAAAAAATTGCTGATGATGAAAAGCTAATTGAACAGATTATTTTTTCAGGATTATTAGTTGCGAAAAGAAACTTTACCTTTTATGCCTTTGACCTATCTAAAGCACCATCACGTCAAACTCAGGATTCAATAGCTGAGGCTGAAAGTGCCTTTTCATCTAGAGATGGATTTGTAGAAAATTACAAAGATAACATCGCTTTAATTAGAACTAGAGTAAGAGATGCTAATTTAAGAATTGAAAATAAAATGATTGGTCGAAGAAGTAAAACCAATGTATCATTATTGTCGATTGATGATATTCATAATGAAAATATTAGAGATGAAATTTTAAAAAAACTAGATAGTATCGATGTAGATGCAATATTATCCTTAGATGATATCGCAAGTTATTTTCAGGGTAAAAATTTATTTCCTGTCTACCAATATATTGGCAGCCCTGATTTAGCCTGTCGCCGTTTATATAATGGTGAATTTTTAATAATTATTGACCGTGTATCAACGGTTATGGCTATACCTGTTACCTTATCTATTTCTAGTAGAATGTCGATAGACAATTTAAATATCCCTCTTTTTACATTTATTGAACGATTTTTTGTATTATTTGCTCTTTTTATTTCCACCATCTTTTTAGGCCTTTTGGTTTCCTTTACAACGTATCAAACAGATTCTTTGTCATTAAGAACATTATCAATTTTAAAGATTACCCAAAACGGTGTTGTTTTTCCTATTTTTCTTGAAGTCCTGATAGTTTTAGCTTTATTTGAGCTATTCTATTTAATTGGCTTTAGACAATCTAAGCTAACAATCTCATCTACTGTAGTACTAATTGGTGGAATAATAATTGGTGATAATTTAGTAAAAAGTGGTATTGCTGGTGTTTTTATTATAACTATAACGGCTATATGTTTTTTGATGTCCTTTGTTGTTAGTAGTAATGTCACCATCTTAATGTCGATAAGTGTAATAAGATTAATTACACTTATCTCATCGTTTTATTTTGGTTTACTAGGTGTATTATTTAGTTCAATTATTTTATTTTATTTTTTATACAAGCAAGTTAGTATGTCAGTTCATTATTTCTATCCTTTTGTTCCCTTTGATTTAAAAGGTATCTATAATTTCTTTATTTCTACATCCTCACCTAAAAATATCAAGCGAGATAAAGAAATGAAAATACATAATATATTTAAAAGGAGAATCAAATAATGAAAAAGCTCATTTTAGTAATATTATTAATTTTTTTATTATCAGCATGTAAAGCAGGGAATATAATTTATAATAGTTTGTACATAGCTTCAATTGGCTTTGAAAAAAACGAAGAAGTCTATACAGGATATTTTTATCTTCCGAGTAGTGTAAGTGTAGGTAATTTAGAACAAACTGAGGCTGAGGATGCAACTATTGCAAAGGTAGATGGTAGTAGTATAAGTGAAATATTTAATAATTTTGAAACATCCTCTTACCTTAAAATGAATTTAAAGCATATTTCCTCAATAGTTTTTAGCGAGTCAATAATGAATGATGCAAATATAAATGATTTTATAAACTATGTAAAAAATTCAGATTATTTTGATTATAATTTTTATATATTTGTCACAACTGATAAAATAGAGGATATCTATAAGGTCAAAAATCCAAATAATGAAAATGTTATATTAACAATTTTATGTGAGCCAGTTACAAATCCATATACATATTTATCTGCCAAGCCAATTCATTTTTTAAATTTCTGTCGTGATTTTTATAATCATAAGGTCATTAAGATTGCCTTGTTAGAAGCAGAAAATATTTGGAGTGAAAACTTTGATTCTGTGGTAAGTAAATCAGTATGCTTTTATGGTGATAATAAAGCAAGGTGTGTTATTAATGATCAATATAATTTTTGTTTTTTTAATGACGTAAAAAAATTTCAATATGATGAAAAAGATTTAAGCATTTTGTTTACAAATTATAAGTGTGATATCTCCTATTTTGATAGTATTAAAATTAAAATAAGATCTAATGTAAAATTTTTAACAAAGCCTACTAGTATTGAGAAAATAGAAGAAAAAATAAAGAGTATAATTCTAAATTTAATTAATATGTACGAAAAAGATATCGATTTTTTAAATTTAGAATATAATAATGCATTTGGTAAAAAAATTGAACTAGATGTTAGACTAGAAGAAATATAAAAAAAACTAATTTTTTGAATTAGTTTTCAGGCTGTTGACAAAATAATTTTGTCGATAGCCTTTTTTGTTTGTCTAAAG
>ERZ1643246.3153-NODE-3153-length-14597-cov-4.392656_pt1 | contig 14597 bp, 14 predicted proteins | sample MGYA00579265_ERZ1643246 | MGnify/ENA primary metagenome ERZ1643246 (study PRJEB29033, sample SAMEA4952261) | chicken gut metagenome | biome: Broiler Chicken; feature: Gastrointestinal Tract; material: Caecum | place: Ireland | collected 2018 | study: Broiler... | reverse complement strand
CCGGCGGCGCACCGGTCGGACAGGGTGATCACCGCCGCCTGGAAGGGCAGCGGCGCCGGGCGGGCTTCCACCGTCATGGTGTCGCCCACGGCGATGACGCCCCCCTCCACGACTTTCGCAAAAACGCCCTCGTGGGGCATGATGCATTCCCCCATGCGGTGGTAGATGGCACAGTGGGTATGGCATTCCTTGCCGATCTGGGTCATCTCCAGCAGGGCGGTGCCGCAGCGCAGCAGGGTGCCCACCGGCAGGGCGCGGAAATCCAGCCCTTCCACCACGAGGTTCTCGCCAAAGGCGCCGGGCTGTACGTCGGCCCCCCGGGCGTTGAAGGCCGCAATCTTGTCGGCGCTGAGCAAACTCACCTGGCGGTGCCAGTGCCCGGCATGGGCATCCCCCACCAGGCCCCAGTCGGGGCGCAGCTCGGCCCGGCCCACGTTGGTCTTTTCGGTGCCGCGCGCCTTGCTCAGGCAGACGGCCCGTACAATTCCTTCCATCTTATCCTCCAATGGTATTCATCGTCTGTTCGCTGCCGTGGCAAGCGGCAAAGCAGTGGGCTTCCGGCTTGGCGGCGATGGCCGCTTCGATGGCCGCTTGCAGGGCATCCGGCCCGGCGCCGCCCCGCAAAAGGGCCCGCAGGTCTACCCCGTCGTCGTAGCACAGACAGGGGCGCAGCATCCCCGTGCAGGTCAGCCGCAGCCGGTTGCAGGCGGCGCAGAATTTATGGCTCACCGCGTCGATGCAGCCGATGCGCCCGCTAAGCGCCGCCGCCCGGTAGTAGTGGGCAGGGCCGTTGCCCCGGCGCTCGGCGCAGGGGGCCAGGTCCGGCCAGACGGCGCGCAGCGCCGCCAGCAGCCGGTCGGCCGAAACGGCGGGGTCCGCTTCCCCCTTGCCGATGGGCATCTGCTCAATGAACCGCACGTCCACCCCGGGGTCGGCGGCCAGCCTGGCCAGCGGCACCCACTGGTCGGCGGTCTCGGGCAACAGCACGGCGTTGATCTTCACCGGCAGCACCCGCGCCGCGGCGCGCACGGCGTCCAGCACCCCGGCCACAGGGTAGTCCCGCCGGGTCAGGGCGTGGTACTGGGCGTCGTCCAGCGTGTCCAGGCTGGCGTTGACGGCGTCCAGCCCTGCCGCCACCAGGGCGTCCAGCTGGTCGCCCAGCAGCAGGCCGTTGGTGGTCAGCGTCACCTGCCGGGTGCCGGGCAGGGCTTTCAGCGCCGATACCAGCGCCGGCACGTCCCGGCGCACCAGCGGTTCGCCCCCCGTCAGCTTGAAGGTGTCGATGCCCAGGGCCAGCGCCGCCCGGGCAATCTGCACAATCTCCTCGTAGCGCAAAACGTCCTCGTGGGCGCACAGGGGCACCCCTTCGGCGGGCATGCAGTAGCGGCAGCGCAGGTTGCACCGGTCGGTCAGCGAGAGGCGCAGGTAGCGGATGTTCCGCCCGTAGCGGTCGGTCATGGGGTGCCCTCCGCCCGGTAGTGGCCGCTCTTGCCGCCCACCTTTTCCAGCAGGCGGATGCCGTCGATGCGCATGGCCCGGTCCAGGGCCTTGGCCATGTCGTAGACGGTCAGCAGCGCCGTGGAAACCCCGGTCAGGGCCTCCATCTCCACGCCGGTGGGCCCCACGCACTGGACGGTGCACACAGCCCGAATGGCGTGCCGCTCCTCCAGAAGTTCAAAGGTCACGGCGCTTTTGCTCAGGTTCAGCCGGTGGCAAAGGGGGATCAGGTCCGCCGTGTGCTTGGTGGCCATGATGCCCGCCACCTGGGCCACCCCCAGCACGTCGCCCTTTTTGGCGCGCCCGGCGGCGATCGTGGCAAAGCAGTCGGGGCTCATCGTGATGTATCCTTCCGCCACGGCGGTGCGCCGGGTGTCGGGCTTTTGGCCCACGTCCACCATCCGGGCATTGCCCGCCGCGTCGATGTGTGTCAGTTCCATGGTGTCTCCTTACATTCCTTTCCCGAACCCGCAGTTGGGGAAGTGGCATTCCGGGCAGTTCAGACAGAGCCCGCCCACCCCCAGCCCGGCCAGCCAGTGGGCGGTTACCGGCACGTCGGCCAGCAGCCGGGGCAGCACCAGGTCAAAAATCGTGCGCCTGGCGTACATCACGCAGCCGGGCAGCCCGCACACCGGGCGGCCGTCCGGCAGGTAGCCCAGCATAAACATCGCCCCGGGCAGCACCGGCGCGCCGTACCCCACCACGGCGGCGCCGCTCTGGCGGATGGCCAGCGGCGTGCGGTCGTCGGGGTCGACGCTCATGCCGCCGGTGCAGAGGATCAGCTCCACGCCGTCGTCGGCCATCTTCCGGATGGCCGCGGTGATGGCGTCGCTGTCGTCGCCGGGGGTGGCGTGGGCGGTCATGGTGCAGCCGTACTCGGCCAGTTTTTGTTCCAACACGGGGGTGAAGGCGTCCTGGATCAGCCCCTTCTGCACCTCGCTGCCGGTGGTCACCACGCCGAAACTGCGCGCCCGGAAGGGCCGCAGCTGCAACAGCGGCTCGGTGCCGGCCACCTGGCGGGCCTGTTCCATGGCGGTTTTTTCGATGACCAGCGGGATGATGCGGGTGCCGCAGAGTTTGTCCCCCTTCTGCACCCGGAAGCCGGAGGACCGGGTGGCGATCATCATCCGGCCCAGGGCGTTGACGGCCCGGATGCGTTCGGCGTCTGCCAGAAACAGCCCGTCGCAGTCGGCGGTCAGTTCGATCTTGCCTTCTTTCGGTTCCGAGGCGGTCATATGTGCGTTTTGGCACAGGTCCCGCAGAATTCCGGCGGCCTCGTTCTCGTGGAGCATCGTGTCGTCGCATTCCCAGACGTAGAGATGTTCCTTGCCGCAGCGCAGCAGCACGGGGATGTCCTCGGGCTGCACGATGTGCCCTTTGCGGAAGACCGGCCCCTTGGATACGCCGGGGATAATCTGGGTGATGTCGTGGCAGAGCACCTGCCCCACGGCATCCTGGGTGGCAATGAGTTTCATGGGCAAAACCTCCTGGGCGGCACCGTTGCAGGACGGCGCCGCCGGTGATACAATAGACCCCAAAAGGGGGGAACAGTAAGATGGAACAAAACCGCGCAAACCGGCCCTGGGTCATCGTCCGGGGCGCAGGGGATTTGGCCACCGGCACCATACTGCGGCTGCACCGCTGCGGGTTCAAGGTGCTGGCGCTGGAATGTGCCGACCCGTCGGCCATCCGCCGTAAGGCCGCCTTCTGTGAGGCCGTCTGGCAGGGCGCCGCCACGGTGGAGGGCACCACCTGCCGTCGCATCCAAACCGCCGCCGAAGCCGATGCCGTCAGCGCGGCGGGGGAGATCCCGCTGCTGGTGGATGAAAACTGTGCCGCCGCCGAAGTGCTGCACCCGGCGGCCGTGGTGGACGCCATTCTGGCCAAGCGGAACCTGGGCACCCACCGGGGCATGGCGCCCCTCACGGTGGGGCTGGGCCCCGGGTTCACGGCCGGGCAGGACGTGGACGCCGTGGTGGAAACCATGCGCGGCCACCAGCTGGGCCGGGTCATCCAGCAGGGAACGGCCATCCCCAACACCGGGGTGCCGGGCAACATCGGCGGGTTCACGGCCGAGCGGGTCATCCACGCCCCGGCGTCGGGGCCGATGGAATTTGTGCCCGATGCCACCGGTGCCCCCGTGGATATCGGCGCCGTGGTGCACAAGGGCCAGTGCATCGGCAAGGTGGGTGGGGTGGAAGTGACCGCCACCCTGGACGGGGTGCTGCGGGGGCTTATCCGCCGGGGCTACCCCGTCACCCGGGGGCTGAAAATCGCCGACATCGACCCGCGGCTGGAACAGGTGCACAACTGCGACACCGTGTCGGACAAGGCCCGGGCCATCGCCGGGGGCGTGGTGGAAGCGCTGCTTTCCCTCGCCGGGGAGCGGGGCATTTCGCTGCTCTGAATTGTACCATATTCCCCGGGAAAAGTCACCTTTCCAGCAGCCAGGGCAGCAAAAACTCGTCCGACTGTTGCAGCGCGGCCACCCGGCAGACAAAACCCTCCCGGGCCAGCGCCGCCGCGGCCTGCCGCCCGGCCTGTAACCGTATCCCGTCATCCGCCTGGTTGAACAACAGGCGGATTTTTTGTTGCGGCAGCCCGCTGGCGGCCACTGTTTCCCGGGCGCAGGCACACAGCTCCGCCACCCCCACCGGGGTGTCCGGCCGGGCGGCCCAGGCGGGGTGCAGGGCGTACCGGTGGACCACTTCCCCCACAGGGCGCCCCAGGGCGGAAAGCCCCAGCACCGCCAGGCAGTGGGTGGTTTCGGCGGGCAGCACCGGCTCGTCGGGTCGGTGCAGTTTCAGCGGCAGACGGTGGGCGCCGTCCGCCTCGCACAGAATGTAGTCCGCTGCTTCACAGCCCGCCGCCCAGACGGCAGGGGGCAGGGCGGTGAATTTTTCCCCCGCCGGCACCCCGGCACAGACCACCCCGGGCCGGGCCAGCGCCGCGCGCAGTTCCTCCGCCGTGGGGGCATCCAGCCGCCGGCGGCAGTCCGCCGCCCCGGCGGGAACGATATGGGTGGTGGTGGTCCACAGCACGGAAAACGCCGAAAGGCGATGCGCCAGGCAGCGCATCGCCGTGGTTTTGCCGCCCGCACCGATGATGGCAATACAGGCTTTCATCTCAGGGGTCCTCCGCCGTGAACAGGCAGTCGTAGCCGTCCTGCCGGCAGGCATACACCGCCTTGCAGTCCCGGTCCAGCAGGTCCCGGCAGTCTTCGGGGGCGGTGTACCGCACGCAGGTCCCGCAGCTGGAACTCAGCACCCGGGGCACCGGCATCATCCGGGCCGTCACCCCCCGGTCCTGCAGGGCCTCAAAGCTCAGCAGGGCGCTCAGATGGGTGTGGAAGGTGGCAAGGTAGTCGCTCATTGTCTGGTCAGTACCAGCCGGTACTCGTCCTCGTCGGCGGGGGTTACCTCCACACCGTAGCCGCTGTTGGAGGCAAAGCGGGTCACGTTTTCCACCGAGCAGGGGTTGTCCAGCAGCACTTCCAGCGTGGCGGGGGCATCCTTCTGCACGGCCTTCTGCACCAGCACCACCGGCATGGGGCAGGAAAGTCCTCTTGCGTCGATCATTGGTTTTTCTCCTTCTTGTACAGGTTGGCATAGGAAATGACGCCCAGCAGCACCAGGCAGACGGCCACGCCTACCTTGCCGGGCAGGGCCACGCCGCCCGCCACAAAGGCGCCGTCGGTCATGGCGTCGGCGTTGCCGGCCATGCCGAAGTTGTGGGCCAGGGCGGCGCCCACCATCATGCCGAACACCGTCACGGCGCTGTCGCCGTTGCCCTCACCGGCCAGAATCAGCTGGCGCAGCGGGCAGCCGCCCAGCAGGATGGACCCCCAGCCCGCGGCGGTCATGCCCAGGAAGCTCCAGAGGTAGTCGTGGTGGGCCACCGGCTGGACGGCCAGCTCGGGGTGGAACCGGCCGAGGAGCAGGTTGCCGATGAGCACCACCACAAAGATCGCCACAACCCCGCTGAGCAGGTGAAAATCCTTGAACATGACGGCATCCCGGATGCCGCCCGCCATGCACAGGCGGCTTTTCTGGGCCAGGGCGCCCACCACAAGCCCCGCGGCCAGGGCGATGAACCACGGCGCGTGGCTGGCGCCGGGACCCTCGGTGGAGAAGAGCAGCACCGAAGGCACGGCCAGAAGCAGCACCAGCAAGGCCAGCATGAAGCCGGGCAGCACAAAGCCCTCGGCGGGCTTGACCTTGTAGGCGCGTCCCAGTGAGAAGCCCTTTTTCAGGCAGGCCACGCCCACCAGGATGCCGCAGACAAACCCGGCCAGACCGGCCAGGGCGGTGCCGTCACCGCCGCCCAGCCGCAGTACCATCCGCAGCGGGCAGCCCAGGAAGGCCAGCGCCCCCACCATGACGATGCCGCCCAGCACAAACCGCAGCGCCGGGGCGGAACCCGCCCGAGCCTTGAACTCTTTGCCGGCCAGGCCCATGGCGGCGGCGCCCAGCACCAGGCCGATGATCTCGGGCCGCAGGTACTGCACCTTGGCCGCGTGGTGCAGCCCCAGGCTGCCGGCGATGTCCCGCTCAAAACAGGCGATGCAGAACCCCATGTTGCCGGGGTTGCCCAGGCTGACCAGCACGAGGGCCGCAAGCCCCACCACCAGCCCGGTCACCGGGACCAGCACGTTACTCTTTTTCAAACACAATTCCTCCTTGTTGCAGGGGCTAAGGCCCCTGTGCTACACTGTAGCTATCCTGTATCTATAGAAAGGGGCCCTGGTAATGCCCGCCATCTATCTCGATCATGCCGCCACGTCCTTCCCCAAACCGCCCTGTGTGGCAGCGGCCATGACGGAATACCTCACCCATGTGGGGGCCAACATCAACCGCGGCAACTACGGCGCCGCCCAGCAGGCGGAACTCGTTGCGCTGCGGCTGCGCCGGCGGCTGTGCGAACTGTTCGACTTTGCCGACCCCACCCATGTGGTGCTCACCCCCGGCAACACCTGGGGGCTCAATCTGGTGCTGGGCGGGGCGCTGCACCCCGGCGACCACTGCGTGGTTTCCGGCATGGAGCACAATGCCGTCATGCGGCCGCTGCAGCGGCTGGTCCGGCAGGGGGTGACTTTTGCCCGCGTCCCCTGCGACGGGGCGGGCTTCCTGGACCTGCGCGCGCTGGAAGCAGCCTTCCGGCCCAACACCAGGCTTGTGGTACTGGCCCATGCCTCCAACGTGTCGGGCACATTGCAGGATGCCGCCGCGGTGGGTAAACTCTGTGCCGAGCGCGGGGTGCCCTTCTGCCTGGACGCCGCCCAGACGGCGGGGCACCTGCCCCTCTCCTTCCGGGAACTGGGGCTGTCCGCCCTCAGCGTGCCGGCCCACAAGGGATTGCTGGGCCCCCAGGGACTGGGCGCGCTGCTGCTGGCGCCGGACTTTGCCAAAGCGCTCACCCCTTATGTGACAGGGGGCACCGGCAGCGCCTCGGACAGCGAGGAACAGCCCGCCTATCTGCCCGACAAGATCGAACCCGGCACCCCCAACCTGCCCGGCATCTACGGCTGGGAGGCCGCCCTGGCCTGGCTGCAGGACGTCGGGGTGGCGGCGGTGCGCGCCCACGATCTGGCCCTCAGCCGCCGGTTCCTGGACGGTCTGGCGGACCTACCCGGTGTACGGCTGGCCGGCCCCGCCGACCCGGCGCGCCGGGTGGGGGTGTTCAGTCTGGATTTTGTGGGGCGGGACAACGCCGAAATCGCCTACCGGCTGGAAACCGACTACGGCATCCTGACCCGGTGCGGGCTGCACTGTGCCCCCGCCGCCCACAAAACGCTGGGCACCTTCCCCCGGGGCACCGTGCGGTTTTCCACCGGCTGGTCCACCACGGAAGCGGACATCGACGCGGCGCTGGCCGCTATCCGCGCCCTTACCGCAGAATAATGCGGCGGCCTTCGGCGGGTTCCTCGGTCACCACGCCCACCCGCTGGGCGCTGGGCACCGCGGCCTGCAGCTCCCGGAAGAGTGCATCGGCATCCCCCGGGGCCACGGCCATCAGCAGCCCGCCCGAGGTCTGGGGATCGTACAGCAGGTCCTGCACGGCCAGCGGCACGGTGCCCGGGTCCACCGCCCCTTCGGCGTAGTGCCGGTTGCGGTACATCCCTTCGGGCAGCAGGCCCAGTTTGGCCAATTCCAACGCTTCGGGCAGCAAGTCCACGGCGCCGGTGTCGATCACCAGCCCCACGCCGCTGCCCTGGGCCATCTCGTAGGCATGGCCCAGAAAGCCGAAGCCCGTCACATCGGTGCAGGCGTGGACCTCGTAGCGCACCATGCAGTCCCGGGCGGCCTTGTTCAGGGTGGTCATCAGGGCGTAGGCCTTCTGCAGCACCGCGGGCGGGCAGAGGTCGGCCTTGGCCGCCGTGGTTACCACCCCGATGCCCAAGGGCTTGGTGAAAAGCAGCACATCCCCCGGGCGGGCCCCGGCGTTGGTCAGCACCCGGTCGGGGTGGACAAAGCCCGTCACCGCCAGGCCGTACTTGGGTTCCGGGTCATGGATGCTGTGGCCGCCGGTGATCAGCGCCCCCGCCTCGTACACTTTGTCGTAGCCGCCCCGCAGAATGTCGTGGACCGCTTCCTTGGGCATGGATTCGGGGATGCACAACAGGTTCAGCGCCAGCTTGGGTTCGCCCCCCATGGCGTAGACGTCCGACAGGGCGTTGGTGGCCGCGATCTGCCCGAAGAGATAGGGGTCGTCGGCAATGGGCGGGAAAAAGTCCACCGTCTGCACCAGGGCCAGCGTGTCGGATACCTTGTACACCGAGGCATCGTCCGATTTGTCAAACCCCACCAGCAGGTTGGGGTCGTGGTGGGTGCGGATATCCCCCAACAGCTGGGCCAGCACCCCGGCGCCTACCTTGGCGCCGCAGCCGGCACAGTGGGCCAGCTTGGTCAGTTTGATGTTCGCTTCCTGTTCCATAGTCCCCTCCCGGGCGTTATTCTACCAAAAGAATAACACCCCGACCCCAAAAGGTCAAGCGGCGGCCCGGTACCCCGCTTGACAGATTGCACAACTTTTCGCGCCTGATTTTGGCAGGGTTGGCCGTTGACTTGTGGGCCCGGCTTTGCTATCATAGCATCAAGCAAATATTGGCTGTTACTGGTAATGCAGGCAAGACCACAAAAAACCACTGCTGCAGGCGGTGTGTTCTTTTGTGGTCTTTTTTTGTGCCTGCCGGGGCCCGCCGGCAACGCCAAGAGAAAGGGGATTTTTATGGACTACAAAAAACTCGCCTATGATCTGCTGCCGCTGGTGGGCGGTGTGCAGAACATCAGCAAACTGACCCACTGCGCCACCCGGCTGCGGTTTGAATTCCACGACCGCAGCAAGGTGGATGACAAAGCCATCGAAAAAACGCCCGGTGTCATCAGTGTGGTGGAAAAGGGCGGCCAGTTCCAGGTGGTGGTGGGCAACGACGTGCCGGTGACCTACCGCGCCCTCATCAACGAGATGGGCGGCACCGCCACCGGCGGCAGCAGCGCCGCCGACGCCGCCGCCCCCGAAAAGAAACCCTCCCTCATCACCCGCATCATCAGCGTCATCTCGACGACCTTCACGCCGGTCATCCCGGCGCTGATCGGCGGCGGTATGATCAAGGCCGTGCTCTCCATCCTGGTGCTGTGCGGCCTGCCGGACACCAGCTCCACCTACCAGATCCTCAACTTTGTCTCCGACGCGGCGTTCTACTTCATGCCGGTGCTGCTGGCCTACGGTGCCGCCATCAAGTTCGAGTGCAACCCCGTGCTGGCCATGACGCTGACCTGCGCCCTGCTGCACCCCACCTGGAACAGCATGGTGGCCGCCGGCGAACCGGTGGACTTCTTCGGCATTCCGGTGCGGCTGGTGGATTACACCTACTCGGTCATTCCGGTGCTGCTCAGCGTCTGGATCATGTCCTACGTGGAGCGCTTTGCCGAAAAATACACCCCCTCGGTGATCAAGTTCTTCGTCAAGCCGCTGCTCATCCTTTTCATCTCGGCGCCCATCGCGCTGATCATCGTCGGCCCCTTCGGCGCCTTCCTCAATACCCTCATCGAAACCGGCGCCAACTTCATCAACGCCCGGGCCAGCTGGCTGCTGCCCATGCTCATGGGTGCCTTCCAGCCCTTCCTGGTGCTCACCGGTACGGCCTGGGCCATGACCCCCATCGCCACCGTCCAGATCTCCGCCCTGGGGTATGAGATCGTCAACGGCCCCGGCATGCTGGCCTCCAACATCGCCATGGGCGCCTCCAGCCTGGCCGTGGCCTGCAAGTCCAAGAACCACCAGCTCCGCCAGCTGGCCGCCTCCTCCGGCTTCACCGGCGTTATGGGCATCACCGAACCCTGCCTGTACGGCGTGCTGATCAAGCTCAAAAAGCCCCTCATCGCCTCGATGATCGGCGGCGGCATCGGCGGCATCTACGCCGGTCTGTCCGGCCTGGTGCGCTACGCCTTTGTCTCGCCGGGTCTGGCGGCGCTGCCCGCCTTCATCGGCGCCAACCCCATGAACATGGTCCACGCCGTTATCACCTGCCTGATCTCCTTTGCGGCGGCCTTTGCGGCCACCTGGGTGCTGGGCTTTGACGACCCCGCCAACGAGGAGGACGCCGCCCCCGCCCAGCCCGAGGCCCCGGCGGTATCCGCACCCAAGGCGCCCGCCGGTGAGGCCTTTGCCGTGGCCCCGGTGGCCGGGCACGCCGTCCCGCTGGACCAGGTCAACGACGCCGTCTTTTCCCAGAAGATTCTGGGCGACGGGCTGGCCATCCAGCCCACGGCGGGGGAGGTCCGTGCCCCGCTGGACGGCGAGGTGACCTCGCTGCCCGACAGCAAACACGCCGTGGGTCTGCACGGCGATAACGGCATGGAGATCCTCATCCATGTGGGCATCGACACGGTGAACCTGCAGGGCCAATACTATGAAGCCCACGTCAAGGTGGGGGACAAGGTCCGTGCCGGGGACCTGCTGCTGACCTTTGACCGTCCGGCCATCGAGGCCGCCGGCTACGAGACGGTGACCCCCGTGCTGTTGACCAACACCGACGATTACCGGGACGTGCAGGCCGTGACCGGCCGGGACGTGGTGCCCGGCGACCGCGTGCTGACCGTTTCCTGACAGAAAGGAAGAAAACCATGCTGTACCACAAATTGCTGGATTTCCCGGAAAATTTCCTCTGGGGTGCCTCCACCTCCGCCTACCAGGTGGAGGGCGGCTGGGACGCCGACGGCAAAAGCCCCTCCATCATTGATATGTACGAGCACCCGGCGGGCTACGCCGACTTCAAGGTGGCCAGCGACCACTACCACCGCTACCGGGAGGACATCGCCCTCTTTGCCCAAATGGGGCTCAAGGCCTACCGCTTTTCCATCGCCTGGACCCGCATCCTGCCCAACGGCACCGGGGCGGTGAACCCTGCCGGGGTGGAACACTACCGGGATGTCATCCGCGCCTGCCGGGAACAGGGCATCGAGCCGGTGGTCACCATATACCACTTCGACCTGCCCTGGTGCCTGGAGGAACAGGGCGGCTGGAGCAACCGTGCCACCGTCGACGCCTTTGAAAACTACGCCCGGGTGCTCTTTACCGAGTTTGGCAGGGACGTCACCTACTGGCTGACCATCAACGAGCAGAACACGATGATCCTGCACCCCGGTGCCATCGGCCTGCCCAAGGGCGGCGTGCTGCCCGACCGCAAGACCCTCTACCAGCAGAACCATCACCTGATGCTGGCCCAGGCCCGGGCCATGAAGCTCTGCCACACCCTGTGCCCCGGGGCCAAGATCGGCCCGGCCCTCAACTTGACCGCCATGTACCCCGAAACCTGCCGACCCGAGGATGCCATCGCCGCCCACAACTGGGAGGTGCTGCGCTGCTGGAACTTTGCCGACGTGCCGGTCTTCGGGTGGTATCACCCGCTGGCGGTGCGCTACCTGGAGGACCGCGGCCTGATGCCGGAAGTGCTGCCCGGCGACCGGGAAACCCTGGCCGGGGCCGCGCCGGATTTCATCGCCATGAACTACTATTCCACCGCCACCATCGCGGCCAGCCACGGCGACGCCTCCGACGTGTCGGCCCGGGCGGGCGACCAGCAGATCATGCTGGGCGAGCAGGGGGTCTACCGCGCGGCGGAAAACCCCTATGTGGGCAAGACAAAATACGGCTGGGTCATCGACCCCACCGGGTTCCGGTACACCCTGCGCAAAGTCTGCGAGCGGTACCACCTGCCCATCCTCATCACCGAAAACGGCATCGGCGCCCCCGACGTGCTGGAGGCGGACGGCACCGTCCACGACGACTACCGCATCGAATTCTACCGCCAGCACCTGCACGCCCTGCGGGAAGCCATCACCGACGGGGTGCAGATGCTGGGCTACTGCCCCTGGTCGGCGCTGGATGTGGTCAGCACCCACCAGGGTTACGCCAAGCGGTACGGCTTTCTGTATGTGGACCGCGGCGAAGCCGAGGGCGGCTCGATGCGGCGCATTCCCAAGGACAGCTTTACCTGGTACAAACAGGTCATTGCAGAAAACGGCAAAAACCTGTAAAATGAGCCTAGATCATCAGCAGAGAGGGCAACCGGCATGACCGTGCAGAAGATTCTGAATAACAATCTGATCCTGGCCACCGACGAGGCGGGCCGGGAACAGGTGGTCATGGGCAAAGGGCTGCGGTTCTTCTGCCGGGTGGGGGAGGAACTGCCCCCCGAACACGTGCAGAAGGTGTTTGTGCTGCGCCAGCAGGGCGTGGTGGACCGCTACCGGGAACTGCTGCAGGACGTACCGCCCCGCACCGCCGAAGTGCTGGAGGAAGCCCTGCAGCTTGCCTACGAGCAGTTCCCCGGCCGGCTCAACGACCAGCTGTTCGTCACGCTGTTCGACCACCTGGTCTACGCCATCGAGCGCTGCCAGAAGCACATTGTGCTGCCCAACCGCCTGCTGTGGGAGGTGCGGCGGTTTTACCCGCGGGAATACGCGGCGGGGCAGCAGATCTGCGCCTTTCTGAACGAGCGCCTGGACCTGGACCTGCCGGCCGAGGAGGCCGGCAACATTGCCTTCCACCTGGTCAACGCCCAGACCGAAAACCCCGACATGACCCACACCTTGCAGGCGGTGCGGATGCTCAAGGACATCTACAACATCGTGGCATTGTCCTGCGGGCAGCGCATCGACGAAAACTCGGTGCATTACGCCCGGTTTTTGACCCACATGCAGTATTTCATTGACCGCGTGCTGGACTGCAAAATGCTGGGCAGCGAGGATATCTCGGTGCTGGAACCGGTGCTGGAACAACATCCCCGGGCCTACGGCTGCGCGCAGAAGATCGCGGCCTATGTGCAGAAAAACCTCGGGGTGGAAGTCCCCCGGGAGGAACTGATCTACCTGACCATGCACCTGGCACGGATTCTGAACTGACCGGGCCCGGTGGGGGAAAAAACGAAGCAGGCCGCGGCGCCTTATGGCGCCGCGGCCTGCTGTCTTTGTGTCAGAACATTATACCCGGGTGCAAAGGGTCTGCAGCGTGCCGGTCACGGCAAAGTCGCCGCTGCCCGCGGGAATAAAGATGCTGTCGCCCTTTTTGACGGTCAGCGTTTCGCCGCCGCAGCGCACGGTGCCCGCACCGTCCACCACCAGAAGCGAGACGAAGCTCTCCGGCCCGGCGGTGCCGGCAAAGTCGTTGTCGTAGACATCCACCGTGAAGTAATCGCACCGGCCCAGGTGCCCGCCGAAGTCGTGGGCCTCAGGGGGCTTGCGCTCGGTGACGGCCAGCGCCTGGGGGATGTGCAGCGCCCGGGGCTTGCCGTCGGCGCCCACCCGGCCGTAGTCGTAGACCCGGTAGGTCACGTTGGAGTTCTGCTGGATCTCGGCGATAACGATACCCTGGCAGATGGCGTGCAGCGTGCCGGAGGGAATGAAGAAGACGTCCCCCTTGTGCACCGGCGCGGCGTTGAGCACCTCGGTGAGGGTGTTGTCCTGGATGCGGCGCTCGAACTCCTCCTTGGAGATAGCGTGGTCAAAGCCATAGTACAGGAAGGCCCCGGGCTCGCAGTCCAGGATGTACCACATCTCGGTCTTGCCGTACTGGTGTTCGTGTTCCAGGGCGTACGCGTTGGAGGGGTGCACCTGGATGGACAGGTTGCCCTTGGCGTCGATGAATTTGGTCAGGATGGGAAAATCCTCGAACTTGTCGCAGTCGGTGCCCAGCACCCCGCGGCCCGCCCGGGCCAGGTAGTCGGCCAGCGTCTGGCCGTCGTGGGGGCCGCCCACAATGGTGGAGGGCCCGTCCGGGTGGCAGGAGAGTACCCACGCCTCCGCCAGGGGGTGCAGGTCGCTCTCGATGCCAAAGTCGGTGCGCAGTTTGTCACCGCCCCACAGGTAATCCTTGCAGGCGGGTTTCAGTTTCAGCATGGCCATACAGGCATCATCCTTTCATCAGTGGGGCCGCGGCGGCCGGTGCCCCGCATGTCCGGGGGGGCCGGCCTGGCCCGGTAACGGCTTTCGGGTGGGGGCATAAGGGAACCCCCGGTTGTGACCGGTGAAACAAGCCGATAGTCTTTTCATTATATCACACAGGCGGACCGGTTGCACGGTCCGCCCGCATTTTTGGCAAAAAATCCCTGCCGCCGGGTCGGTCCGGGATCGGCAGGCGGTTTTCGGCCTTCAGGGCCGCACGCAGGCGGCGATGACTTGGATGGGGGCACCGTCCGGCGCCTCGATGCGGCAGTCGCCGGCGGCCTCGGGCAGGATGCAGGTTTCGGCATAGTGCAGCTCCAGGGGCGCAAAGGCACCGTCCGGGCTGACCAGCCGGGCGCGGGTGCCCTCCACCAGGTTGAGCATATACACGCTGCCGTTGCGGGGCAGGGGCGCCGCAACGTCGGTGGTGATGCGGAAGGTGTCGATGAATTCCCGCTCATGCAGGCCGGTGCGCTCCACCAGGCTGTGTTCGTCCCGGTGTACGGTTCGCTCCTGGTGCAGAAGGTTCTGCTGCACCCAGCGGGTGTCGCGGTCCCATTGGATGTTGGCCAGGCCGTGGTCCAGATGGATGGGCCGGGGGTTGCCGTCCAGGTCCACCCGCCCCCAGTCCCACAGCTTGAAGGTGAAGATGTAGGG
>ERZ1643246.3152-NODE-3152-length-14605-cov-4.823574_pt1 | contig 14605 bp, 10 predicted proteins | sample MGYA00579265_ERZ1643246 | MGnify/ENA primary metagenome ERZ1643246 (study PRJEB29033, sample SAMEA4952261) | chicken gut metagenome | biome: Broiler Chicken; feature: Gastrointestinal Tract; material: Caecum | place: Ireland | collected 2018 | study: Broiler... | reverse complement strand
ATAGGATGGCGTCTGCACAGATTTGCCCAGGGCGTATGCAAAGGAAAGATCATTTTTCAGTGCAATATCGCAGATCTTACCGTCCTCTGCCCGTACTGCAAGCTGCACACTGCCCGATGGTGCATCCAATGTCACAGTATTCATACCTTCTTTTAAGGTCAGGATCCCCAGCTCGCAAGCGGCTCTACCCATGGCAATGGCGCCATGACCGCACATGGTGCTCATGCCAGTTCCGTGGATAAAGACGATGCCAAGATCGCTCTCTTCGTTTACAGGAGGCGTAAGGAAGCCGCCGTACATGTCATCGTGTCCACGTGGCTCAAGGAGCGTCAGTCTTCTGAGATCGTCAAGATGCTCTGCTGCATAGCGCCTTTTTTCTTCCATGGTACTGCCGATGATCTCAGGAAAGCCGCTCGTGATAAGCCGAAATGGTTCTCCCGCTACGTGAAAGTCCAGATATTCCAGCGTTTTCATTTAGAATTCAACCTCCGCTCCGATGCCTTCCCTTTCTGCTGTTTCACAGATATATTCTGCTGCTACAAGGTCCACCAGCGCCATGCCCACAGTTTTAAAGATGACCGTATCTGATGCGGGTTTTGATTGGCTTCCATCTAACACGTTATGTAGGCATTTTACATTGGTCTCATCAAGAAGCCCGCTCTCGATCCTTGTCGACAGATCTCCGCTTTCTTCGCAGGCATATGGCAGATCCACGTACACATCGTCGGTGAGATGAAAGAGGCTGTCCGGCAGTTCCTTCATGTACGGTTTGTAGGAGCCTACCGCAATATAGCACTTGCCTTTTAAAAGTTTAGGTTCTTCCGGTAAAACCGGCTCTGTGGCAAAGGTCGTCGTCACTACGATATCAGAGCCTGCAAGCAGGTCCTCTGCACTTTTGCAGAGGACCATTTCGATCTCGCCTGCAGCTGCTTTCCGTAGATCCTCGGCATATTCTTTCAGTACAGCTTCCGGCTTAAATGGATCGAACAAGCATATCTTTTTGATGTTTCTTACTGCCGAAATGCACACGCCCTGGGAAAAGCCCTGTATGCCGCAGCCCACGATACCTACGGATGCGGCGTTTTCATCGGACAGCTCTCTGACTGCCAGCGCCCCGGTTGCGCCGGTACGCCAGGATGTGACTCTCTTTGCATCAAGCAGTGCCCTGCTCTGACCTGTAATCCTGTCGTTTAACACCACCACGCCGTCGATGGACGGCAGGCTCCGCTCCCTGTTTTCCGGTACCAGCGCCAACATCTTGGTTCCGCAGGCATGATCTGTAAAACACGGCATGTACAGGAATGTCATTCCGCCTGCTTCAAATCCATACCGTTCCGGCATGGAAAATGCTCCTTTTCCATAGATGTCAAAGGCTTTCGCTACAACTTCCACCATTTTCTTTGGCTCCACGATTCTATCGATATCATTTTGGTTGATAATCTTCATTTCTGTTTCCTCTTAAATACTTTAACTATTTAAATACTTTAACTATCTAAATACTTTAACTATCTATTATTTAAAAGGAGACTGTATTACAGTCTCCTCCAGCTTAACATTTTACATATTGCCAGCATGGCACCTTCTCACCTCTTGGCAAGAATTCGATCGTAAGCTCCGTCTCGCCTCGACGTACCTGATAGACTAAATGCATGTTTTCATCGTCTACTGCTTCCCACTCAGAAGAAGCCTTTAATATCACGTCTCCATTCCTCAATCCTGCTTTTTCAGCGTTAGAGCCCGGTTTTACGCCAGTTACGACTTGATCATGTGAATACCGCACCGTATCATCAAAGCCATTATCCATGACAGGCGCAGCAACTTTCTCTACGGTATATTCCGGTCTGAAAAAGTCCGCTGCCGGAGCAGTAATGCCTTCCTCCATGAGTTCTGTAAGTCGTAAAGAAGCCTTTCCAGCAGTGTATAGATCCGCAAGTTCAACAAATCTGTTCCAGGTCATCGGAATGCCTTCCTTTGCCCCATCCAGGAGTTCAACCATCAAATTATACATTCTGACCTTTCCTTCTGTGCAGCGATTTAACAAAGCATCCAGTTCGATCAATGTTAGTACACCTCTGCCATATGTCACTCTCTGTGCATAACAATGGGTCCATGATTTTCTGAATGCACTGGAAAAATCCCCCTTGCTGTACGGATTAACATAATATGCACGAAGTTTCTCGTTGATCATGTCAACATATCTATCCGCGTCAATTTTCCCCACCATGAAAAGAATATAGCAGCTGTAAAATTCCGCCGTACCCTCTGCAAAAAGAGAAATTTCTTCTTCTCTGTCAGCGCTGACAATCAACCAATTATGCACTAGCTCATGAGCAATGATCGGTTCAGCTTCTTCGATCTGATCGACCAGCTGATCGCCAAATCCAAAGGAGCAGCATCTGGTCAGTCCTGTTCCGGTTGCAACAGTTCTAGGCGTAGGATACAGGAAAATATAATAAGGAATATCCTCATCATGGAACATCTTTTCAGTATAATCGAAAAGTTCCGCCATACTTCTGCAAAAGTCATCGATCATCCGAATTTCATCTGCAAGCCATATGATATGAAGCTTGCTTCCCTCTCTATGAAATTCCTTTAAATTGCCAACCATGTAGAAGGTTTCTTTCAGTGTCTTTGCATCACAGCACTTTATAAAGTTACCTTTTCCGTAACTGCAGACAGCCTCGGCCTTTGAAGAAAATGATGACAAATCGTGTTCGATTGAAAATTCAAACTCTCCCTTCATCGGCAGCACCAGAAATGCAAGTCCAGATGCAGTATAGCCGCCGTATGTCCGAAACAATGAGAATCCAGGGTCAGCTTTATTAGGATTCTTTTCCAGAGTTTTTGTTCGATAGGTTATTACGAGTCTGCCTGTAACGTCTCTGTCAAAGCGATATGTCCGCTGCGGACCGAAATCGCCCATGCTGTCTTCACAAGTGAATCCAAAAGTTCCCGTATCGTCCTGCATCTGAAAATCATCTGCTGTATAGCCCGCCATCGTGCATCCGGCATAAAATACCGGATGCACATCGAAAATATCGCCCTTTTTATAGGAGGCAGATTCCATTACAATAGTAGATTCTACAGATGTAACGATATTTTCTGACAGGAATGGTTTTATTCTCACAAAAACTTTAGATGATTTTTCCATATTCATACTCCTTTTAGATCTCTGCAATAGCTTCCACTTCCACAGGAACATCCATCGGAAGCTGGTTCACGCCGATCGCTGTTCTTACATGTTTTCCCGACTCACCAAAGATATCATACAAAAGCTGTGAAGCTGCATTTGCAACGATATGCTGATCAGAAAATCCCGTCTTACTACTTACATACACCTGCAATTTCACAAAGCGCTTCACTTTGTCTAAATCTCCCAGATAAGCTTTTATTGCCCCAAGCATGTTAATTGTGCAGCACCTAGCAGCTTCCTGAGCTTCCTCAAGAGACACCGTATCTCCTACCTTTCCTGTTGCAACTGGTTTACCGCTTACAAAAGGGATCTGACCTGATGTAAACAGACAGTTTCCCACCCGTCTCACAGGAACAAAGATCATATCAGATTTAGAAGTCTCCGGAAGCTTAATACCTGCCTGTTCTATCTTTCTTTCAATTTCCATTTCTCCGTAATCCCTTTCTAACGCTTACTGAACCTGCTTTTCTTTTCTTGCTGCAATTTCTGCACGCATCATCGGCAGCTTTTTCTCGATTTTCGTCAGATAGAAGAACAACACTAACATAATTCCATAGATGACCGCCTCTGAGGTGATGGTCATGTGGAAGAAAATATTCACAATGTTTTCCGGCTGTGTAGCTGCATTAGGATCGAATCCAATCAAACCGATGACATAGGCTGCAATGGAACCTCCAAAGGCTAAACCGATCTTTGTTCCGATTCCATATGCACTCATTACTACGGCCGTATTCTTTCTTCCGGTTTTCCACTCTCCATAATCCAAAGAGTCCATCAGACACCGCGTCAGAATATTAGTGGCCAGTGAAGCGCCTGCGACAGCGATTAATACTCCTGCAATGTATATCTTTGGATTGGAAACATGAATAATCACCAGAATCAACATCGTCACTGTATCAATAGCAGCCCCTAAAACACCAACTCCGGCATTTCCCAGCTTCTTATGTAACGGCACCAAAAGGAGCGTTGCACCAATGGTGAAAATTACACCGACAGAAGTTGTAACAGACATGATGTTTGCATCTCCCAGATAGTAAGTACAGAAGTACAGCATCATGGAACCTTGCAGAGATGAGAACAACATTTTAACGACCTGAATCAAGAATACAACGCCGGCCACCTTGTTCTGTACCAGGGCAGCGAACATTTCTTTTACAGTCGGAGCAGGTGCATTTTCTCCTTTTTCTTTATCATAATCGTTGATCTCATATCCTCTGCACCCAAGAATTCCCAAAAAGCCCATCAAGAGGTATACGCATGCGTAGATCGCTGCCAGTTTGGTAAATGCAGTTGCCGGATTTGAGGTGGAAAGCACCGCAACAAGGGGCATTGTGACCGCTGGCACGATTGCATTTAAAATACTGCTAGCAACTCCTCCGTATGTGCCAAGTTTTACTCTTTCTGTTCTGTCTGTTGTCAGCTTCGGCTGCAGGGCATCCTTTGGTACCGAATAAGCGGTCTGCGACATGCCGAGGCAAATAAAGGTTGCTGCCGCCCAAACTACTTTCATGGTATAAGACAGATTCGGCGCGGAAAAACATAGTACCATAAAAATTGCGATTGGAATCAGGGCCCGCTTCATCCACCACAAACAGGTTCCACCTGGTTTGTTCGACTTTTCTACCAGCGATCCCATCAGCGGATCGTTGATAAAGTCCCAAACTCTTGCGATCAGGATGATAGTCCCTGCTGCACCGCCAGACAATCCCACTATGCTGACATAAAAATATACCAGAAAATACATTTGAACTAACAACTGAATCGTCGGCGCTACTGAAGCGACCGAATAACCTAGTTTTACCCGCATAGGCAACTTGCGGTTTGTGTCTTGTGTGTTCATTTTTCTTTCCTTTCTTAGATAACATTTATAATTAGAAATAATTGATAACAATACTATTTCAGCACATCTGTCAAGGCCTGCGCTGTAAGAAGCACTTGATCCGGGCTATTGTAATAATGAAAAGAAATACGCAAATACCCTTCTCTTATATGTGCATAGATTTTTTTATCAGCAAAGGCGTTTTTCATCTGCTTCGTTCTGTCTTTATCAAATTTCAGGCAGATGACACCGGACCAGTGTTTGCAGTCCTTACTTCCCAAGATCTGTACTTTATCCTCTAAAGGAGAAAGCCCTTTACGGAATAAGTTCTCCAGCCTCAGGCAGTGACTGTAAACCCTGTCGATGCCGATTTCAAGAAGCAGTTCTACGCTCTTTCCCATGGCTGTAATGCCATAAGAGGAGACCGAACCTCCCTGTATAGCCTCTAAGCCCTGCCTGTAAGGAAGCACTGGTATCTGCATCATATTTGTCATGGTTTCCTCATCATATACAATATTGTAGTCCGAGTATACTTCAGGCTTCAGCATTGGCTGCAGCTTCGGACAGCAATATACAAATCCTGATCCAAGAACTCCCAATAGGCCCTTAAAGGCGGCCGTACTCAGGTAATCGATATTCATTTTTTCTACATCGACCGGTACTCTGCCCAGCGCCTGAATAGCATCTACTGCAAATAGAATGCTTCTCTCTCTGCAAATCGCTCCGATCTTTTCGATATCCGGCATGAAGCCTGTGTGATTATGTACAAAAGAAAGATGCACAGCTCTCGTTCGCTCTGTCATTTCATTTAGGATATCTTCTGCCGAGAATGTCCCGTTTTGCGTTTTAATGAGTTTAAGCCTGATACCCTCTGCCTGTCTTTGACCCCATCCCAGCAGAATCGTTGGATATTCGATCGCAGTCGAAATGATTTCATCTCCTGGTTGTAAATTCAGCGATTTTGCGAGCAGCGATGTCCCCTGCGTCGTATTCACCGTAAACATGATGTTAGCCGGATCCGTATGAAGCAGTCTTGCAACATCTGCCTGTACCCTTATCCTCTGACGTTCATAATCTCCCTCAAGACTCACTCTTCCAAAGCTTTTTGCAAACACATCTTCAAAACCTCTGCAGTGATCCAGGGTTCGCTGTGGCGGCAGCCCTATCGATGCCACGTCTAAATATGTAACATCATTTAGATAGTTATATTCCTTGTAATACTTCGATTCAATCATAAATCTTCTACCGTTTTATCTCTTCATCAATGCCTCAATTTCGCTTACCGTTTTCGGAATATTACTGCTCAGTACTTCACAGCCTGTTTCTGTGATCAGCACGTCATCCTCAATACGGATGCCTAAATCTTTATCCCCAAAATATACACCCGGCTCTATGGCAACGATCATACCAGGAACAAGCTTGCCTTCCTCATCGCCACGTTCTTCATGGCAGGAAAGTCCGATTCCATGGTTTACCATTCCAGGAGTTACATAGTTGATCCTGAATTCACTGATCAGCGTTCCAATGGTTTCTCCATCCTTTAGATAACCGCCTTTACGCAGTTCCTCTGTGAAGTAAGCGTTGGCTTCCTGTCCGCACTCCTGCGCGGTTTTTCCAGGTCCCATGCTGGCAATGGTCATTTCCTGCGTCTTGAGCACCACATTGTACCAGTGTGCCTGTTCATCCGTAAAAACCCCGTTTACTGGATAGGTTCTGGAAATATCGCAGCAATAATCATTAAAAAAGGTAGCGATGTCCGCCAGAAATAAATCGCCATCCTTAGCAGTGGCCTCATTGGCATAGAAATTATGCATAATGGTGGTTTCCTTTCCAATTAAAGCCTGCACGATGTCTCCGCTGCCGCCCCGCATCTTAATTTCATGCTCCAGAATGCTCTGCATCTGATATCCTCTGATCCCCGGTTTTAACTGTTTTGCCGCTTCGGCAAGCGCCTCTTGTGTAATATCGATGGCTTTTTGAATCTGTTCAGTTTCCAGTTCACTTTTGCGCAGGCGCATAAAATCAAGTTCTTTGCTTAAGCTTCCGATTTGGACACCCGGATAGGCTCTAGTGATTCTGTCAGCTAAAATATTTTCATATCGCGTATATTTGGTAAATCCGTCAAAGCTGGAGCAGAAATAAATCTTATCTAACTTCATCCAGGTGGCTATTGTCCCCAATACATCTTCAAAGTCATCCATGTACATGACTGCCTGGATTCCTGTCCTTTCCCTGTAGTATGCGGGATCAAGGCTTCGACCCAAATAAAATACTTCATTTGCTGTCCTTCTCTTTACGAAAAGATATTCCTGCAGCGCACCATGTGACTTTACCAGCATCAAAAGCCCTTCCGCAATACTCATGCCCGTCAAATAATAGAAATTCTTGTCTGTCTTTTCTCTTTGCGGTATTCCAACGACTCCAAGTTCATCATTGCCACCAAAAGATAGCAGCAGTTGACCGTCTGCTAATTTTTCAGCAATTTTCTCTCTTCTCTTTCTCGCTTCGTTCTGATACATCTTAATATCCTTTCTGTGTTTGGCTCTATTGTACTAAGTGTGGGTAGTAAAACCTGAACAAAGCCTTGGTGGCACTGAGAAATCTGCTATGATTTACTTGCTCCAAAAGAAATCATGAAAGCAGGTGCTTCCAAGTGCACACCAAGGACCTTGTTCGGCTCGTTATCGGCACAGAGAAAGTCGTCTTAGAAGACACAACCTATGCGCCGGAAACGAATAAGTTGGTGCTGTCCGTGCGGCCTACAAAGCGAGAGCAGTGCCGCTGTGGAGTGTGCCACAGGAAAGCCGCATACTACGATGCAGGACATGGCGGACGGCAGTGGCGGAGCGTAGATATGGGCTCCACGCAGGTCTTTATTGAGGCGGAAGCGCCGAGGGTGGAATGCAAGAAGCACGGTGTCGTTACGGCCGCCGTGCCGTGGGCCAGACATCACTCCGGGTTCACAAAGGCCTTTGAGGACACCGTTGCCTGGCTTGCTACGCATACCGCAAAAGCCGTAGTATCTGAATTCATGCGTGTAAATTGGCGCACGGTGGGAGGCATCTGCAACCGGGTCTACAAGGATTTGGAGAAAGAGGCCCCATCCCGCTACGACGGGCTGGTGAACATCGGGATTGACGAGACCAGCTACAAGAAAGGCCACAAGTATATGACCGTTGTCCTGAACCACGACACGAACTCTGTGGTGTGGTGCAGTGCCGGATATGGGAAAGAAGTCCTGACCCGTTTCTTTGAGATGCTGACACCGGAGCAAAGAGCCTCAATCCGTTGCGTCTCAGCGGATGGAGCCAGGTGGATTGCCGCCTGCGTGGAGGAATACTGCCCCAATGCAGAGCGGTGCGTAGACCCTTTCCATGTAGTCTCCTGGGCCACTGAAATCCTCGGCAAGGAGCGCCGGAAAGCATGGTCTGAGGCATATAAGGCGGCCAAGGAAGCACCCCGGCGAGCGCCAGGCCGCCCAGCTAAGGGCGAGGCAGTAAATCCAGAGAAGAAAGAAGCCAAGGGGTTGAAATACCTCCGCTTTGCCCTGCTCAAAAACCCGGAAAACCTGTCCGAGACGCAGAGGGCGCAGTTGGAGTTCCTGACAGAAGCGAACCCCCGCCTCTACCGCTCCTACCTGCTGAAAGAGGGGCTAAGGCTTGCCCTCAAGGCTGGCAAAGACGAGATTGCGGAAGCCCTCACAAGGTGGATGGTCTGGGCGCAGCGTTGCCGCATTCCGGCCTTTCGTGAGTTGCGTATGAAGATTAAACGCCACTTCGATGCAATCGTTGCTGCGGCCCGGCACGGCCTATCCAATGCCCGGATGGAGGCAACGAACAACAAGATTAAGTTGCTCATCCGAACTGCCTACGGGTTCCGAAACCTGGACAACCTGCTCAGCATGATTATGCTGACCTGCTCCCCAGTAAAACCAAGGCTTCCGGGCAGGTAAACCCCTCTTTTCTACCCACACTTAGTGCAGAAGCCCCCTGTGTTTAATACTTTTCCATCTCAAGAGTATCCCCTTACAGTGAAAGTGTCAAGCTATTTTTTCATATTTACATATTTTTTTGCGATATTTTTCGTTTAAATTTAAAATTAAAATCATTTTTTTCATTTTTAAATGATTCAAGTTGACAAAAAAAGAAAATTCATCTATGCTGAAAGCAGAAATCGAACACCGCAACAAAAAGCAAGAAAGGACAACCAACATTATGCCTACAAATATAGGTGAATATGTAAAGAAAATAAGAACTGAACAAAATCTGACTTTAAAAGAGCTCAGCAAAAAAAGCGGTCTTTCTGTCAGCTTTCTTTCTCAATTTGAACGTGGAATCAGCACTATTTCCGTGGATGCACTTCTGGTTCTGGCTGACGCTCTAGGCATCGATTCCCGGGAAGTCATTATGGAATCTCTGGCAGCCAGTCAACCGAAGGAAGATTACGTTCTGAGAAGCTATAACCGTCATATACCGCAGATCAGTGCCAATAACCAGATACAGACCAGTCTTTCCTCCTTTGGATATGATAAGAAAATGCTTGCACGTATGTATACTCTTCTTCCGGATGGATCCGAAGAAAAGACACTCCCTGTCGCTCACGAAGGTGAAGAATTCATCTACGTTCTGGAAGGGATTCTTACACTGGAAATCGACAACGTCAGATACGATCTCCATCCTGAAGATACCGCCCATTTTCCTTCTACAAAAAAGCATATGTGGTATAACAAGACCAATCGAAACGTGAAGTTTATTTTGATCAACTATCCTTATTTTAGTAAAGAACAGTCTAATTAGTTTTTCTGCGTGTGTGCACCCTGCCTACACGCTTTTTTTTAAGAAAAGAGGTATTAGTAATGTATGAAAAAGAACTGGCCGCTTATTTTGAAGCGCACAAAGACGAATTTTTAGAGGATCTGGCCGTCTTAGTTGCGATTCCCAGCGTTAAGACAGAACCATCAGGCGACTGTCCCTACGGCAGGAATACTGCAAAAGCCCTGTCCCAAAGCCTTTCTATCGCAGAAAAATACGATCTGTATACAGAAAACTGGGAAAACTACGTTGGCATCGTCCAAATTGAACCAGGCAGACGCATGCTGGACATCTTAGCCCATTTAGATGTGGTCGCGCCTGGCGACGGCTGGGAAGTAACGAAACCTTACACCATGAAGATATCTGAGGGAAAAGTTTACGGCAGAGGTACTGCCGATGACAAAGGTCCTGCGCTGGCTGCACTTTACGCGCTGCGGGCGATCAAGGATCTGCAGATCCCACTGCGAAACGGCGTTCGCCTGGTGCTTGGAACGGATGAAGAGTCCGGAAGCAGCGACCTTCTTCACTATTTCAGTAAAACCGGACCTGCTGCCATGAGCTTCTCTCCTGACGCAGTCTACCCTGTTATTAACGTAGAAAAAGGCAGGTTAAGTGGCAAGGTCACAGGAAGCTTTGCCCATCAACAAATACTGGAAGTCCATGGCGGACATACGACCAATATTATTCCGGATTCCGCATATGCTGTCCTTCAGAATATTGATGAAGCGAAGCTGACACAAGCAGCTTCCTCTGATCAGATCTCTTATAGCCTTGCCCAGACAGACAAAGGCTACAAGCTGACTGTTCACGGTGTCTCCGGTCACGCTGCATCTCCTGAGGCTTCCGTGAACCCGATCACTGCTTTGCTGCAGCTTCTTTCTAGCTGCACAGACTGCGAGGAAATCAAATCCCTGTGCTCTCTCTTTCCTCACGGAGCACATCATGGCCAGGGCTTACATCTCGATCTGGCAGATGATGTATCCGGAGAGCTGACTTTGAGTCTGACTCTACTGGATTATGACGGTCATTCTCTATCTGCAAGCTTTGACAGCAGAGTGCCGATCTGCGCCAGCCGGCAAAAGCTGCAGGCCGCAAGGAATGCCATTTCTGCTGCGGGCTTTTCTTACGATGAACACTTCGTTGCGCCCCATGCAGTTCCCGACAATACACCGTTTATCAACACCCTTCTCGACTGCTACGAAAGCTTCAGCGGCCGCAAAGGTCAATGTCTTGCCATTGGCGGCGGCACTTATGCCCACGGAATTGAAAATGCTGTCGCATTTGGCTGTGCCTTTGGTGACATTGACAATCACATGCACGGGGCAGATGAGTTTGCGGAAATCTCAACACTCCTCATGAGCTGTAATATTTTCGCACAGGCGATCATCCGGCTCTGTGGAAAGCCTTCCATGATTTTACCGAAGGGCAGGATCTATGGAACGGTACTATGGCTTCAACAAGCAGATACCAAGGATGCGTCCCCATTATTCCAGCTGCTTTCCGAGGCGGGAATCGCCGCGATCCCGGTCATCGTGGACAAAAACGGAGAAACAGCTGAAAATCTGGAAATGGTGGAAAACGTACTGGCAGATATCCAAGCGAATGGCGCTCTTTCCGCGCTACCTGTTGCTGTTTCCGGCATCGGCTATGGAGGCTTTATTGCCGGACATCTTCTTGCCAGAAAAAACTGCTTTGCTGCAGGCGCCATTATCAGCGGGCTCACCAATCCGGCAACAGCCTATGGAACCTGCAAAGGCATTACGCTTTCCCAAAATGCCATTTCTGATGATTTTTCCATGATGGATTATCTGAGCCGCCTGACAAAAGAAAGCGTGGTCTATCATTGTGACGACATCCATACGCCACTTCTGCTGCTTCACGGATTTCATGATGAGATCTACGGATTTGAACAGGCAGAGCAGCTTTTCACTTCTGTCAAAGAGCGGCAGCCCCAGTCTGAAATACGCATGGTCGTTTTTCCGACAGGGGATGATAATCTGGCTGAAGATCCTGACTGCAAAGAGAAATACTTTGAAGAACTCATCAGTTGGTTCATGAAATATCTGAAAGGAGAAACCCATGATGAATCATAAAAGACTTCCCAAATTTGAAGATTGCGAAACCATTGAAAGGCTTACAGGCGGTGATTACCTTGCTGTCAGGAACTTAATCGCCTATAGTTCTACAGAAAAGGGTATTATTCTTAAAGATCTTTCCAACGGGGAATCACGTCCTGTTTCCGGCGGCGGAAAAGGTGAACGCCGCCCCGTTTTTTCTCCCGACGGAACCAGACTTCTGTTTCTGTCGCAGCAGAGCGGTCAATTCTGTGTTGTAATTTATAACCTGCAGAGTGCTGAGCTGACTACGATTGTACGTTCAGAAACCCCTGTCGCCGATCCAATATGGTCCCCCGACGGGAGCAAAATCCTTTTTGCCTCCAGCATCAGCGAAAGCGTCAGCAATGTAGCGCCTGCGTGCAATGAGCCTATTGTGATCGAAAATCTCGGATATAAATTTGATGGCCTGGGTTTTCGCACGCCGGATAATGCCACCCATCTTTTCATTGTGCCGTCTGACGGCAGCGCACAGCCTGCGCAGATCACCGCTGGCAACTACGATTATCTGCATCATAACTGGCTTCCTGACAGCAGGCACATCATCTGTGTCAGCAATCGTTTCAGAAACAGGGAAGAATACCTGGGCTACGACCTTTTGAAGATCGAAATCCAAACCGGAGAGATTCTGCAGCTGACACAGAACCTTTGGCTCGTTTCCTATCCGAATCCTCTGCGCCCGGTCTGCACTCCTGACGGACAGTTTATTATCGCGGGGATCATGGATGCGAAGTATGCGAAGACCATCAGCACCGGTACATTCCCGGAAACATATCTGTACAAGATCGCAGCAGATGGTTCAAGCAGCCATCAGATCTTTTTCCCCGATGAAAACTGTTACCAGTGCGTCCAGTTTCCATATAACGCAGGCTCCGGAATGGGACTTGATAAGCTGCAGATCAGCGACGACGGCGCCTTTGTTCTCTTTCACAGCGGCTGGCAGGGGCAAGGCGGGCTGTTTCGCTTACCTTTAGACGAAAGCACTGGCGGTCATGCACAGCCTATTAACAGAGGAAAACACGCTTATCATGGTATCAGTAAAATTCAGGATGGAAAGGTGCTGGTCAGCGTATGTGAGGATACGTTAGCGGAAGCCTATGCCCTTGTAGATATCGATGAAGGGTGTATCATTAAAAAGGTTGCTCAGTCAGCAGAGGAGTTTTTACAGGATGTTTCTCTCAGCCAGCCAACGGATTTCTCTGTTCCTACTTTAGATGGCTGCAGTACTGTTCACGGTTGGGTTCTGCCGCCCCACAATATGGAAGAAGAAAAGAAGTATCCGGTAATCCTCTATATCCACGGTGGTCCTCACCCATTTTACACCTATGCTCTGACTTTAGAACACCAGGCCTTTGCTGCAGAAGGCTTCTGCGTCATTTGCTGTAATCCAAGAGGTAGCAGCGGCTACGGCTGGAAGCACCAGAATATGGGAGATGGCAGACGTACAGAGCCTTATTATGACTGCCTGCAATTTGTAGATGAAGCCATTCGCAGATTTCCCTGGATTGATGAAAACCGCATGGGCGTCACCGGCGGCAGCTATGGTGGTTATATGACCAACTACATCGCTGCTCATTCTAAACGTTTCAAAGCATATATTTCCCAGCGAAGTCTTGCTAACGATCAGATCTCATATGCCAGCTCTGACGAAACCGGCAGCAGCGCAGGCTTTGATTCTTTCCCTCAGTTTATGATGGAAAATTTAAAAAGATCTGTGGTATCCTATGCGGAAAACATCGACCGACCATTTCTGATCCTTCACGGCGCCGATGACTGCAGAACACCTGTGGAAGCTGCAAAGCAGCTATATACAGCTATCCGTGACATCCATCCGAATCTTCCTGTTAAGCTGGTTTTATATCCGAATACTGGACATTCTCAGCCAGAGGATCCTGCCATGCTGCAAAGCTACTATAATGAAATGGTATCCTGGTTTCGCAAATATCTATAAAGCTCCAATCGAAAGGGGCTGACAAGCAGCCCCTCTCTCGTCACCGTACCTGCTGTTCGGCATACATCGGTTCAATTCAAATATTAGTCCAGACAGCTGAGAGGTTCCCACTTTGCGGGAAAGCCACAGGCAGTACTTCTCTTTAAGCATTTTGATATGCCAAATTCTTCTGCTTCAGATAATTTCGCAGAATTTCTGCATGCTTTCCCAGGATATTATTGCTTTGTTGGCAGTCAACCCAGCCGCCCCGGCACATCAGGCATCCATCATGCGCCGGACTTTGATTTGGACGAAAGTGTTCTTCCTCGGATCTCTTTCATGTTTTTGGAAACGGCAAAACGGCTGGAAAATATGTAATCGGTTGAATATTACACACATGCTACCGAAAGGATTTCTACGCTGAGAGGATTGTTTGTCGTGTCCAATACTAAAGCATCCGCAAGCGCGGCAGCAGCTATCTCATCGTGGTCTCCATGGGCTATGACTACAACGGCAAGCGCATCAACCCCCGGCAGAAAACCGTCCACCCGCCGGAGGAGTTGACGCCCAGGCAGGTCGAAAAGTGGCTCAACGAACAGGCTGTCCTCTTTGAACGTGACTGCCGCCACACGCCGCAGCCCGTCCAGCAGCTCACGCTGGCAAAATACATCGACCTGTGGCTGACGGACATCGCGCCCGGCAAGCTGGCAAAGTCCACCATCCGCCGGGACCGGCAGG
>ERZ1643246.3151-NODE-3151-length-14607-cov-22.767317_pt1 | contig 14607 bp, 5 predicted proteins | sample MGYA00579265_ERZ1643246 | MGnify/ENA primary metagenome ERZ1643246 (study PRJEB29033, sample SAMEA4952261) | chicken gut metagenome | biome: Broiler Chicken; feature: Gastrointestinal Tract; material: Caecum | place: Ireland | collected 2018 | study: Broiler... | reverse complement strand
CTTCTAAAAAATCTTTTAGTTTACTATTATTTTCTTCTTTTGCAAATATTTTTTTGAATATATAATCATTCTTTAGTGAAACTTTAAATTCGTTATTTGTTTTGTTCATAGTACCTCTCTTTCTATTTTATCAGACTAATAAATTTTTTCAATATAATAAGATAAAATTTTTTGAATTTTGGGATTTTTATTTTTGACCTTCTAATTTTTCAATACTTTTATATAAACTAATAATTTTCTTTCGTTTTATTATATTAGGAAAAATGATTATAAAAATTATTTTGAAAAAATATTATTTTAATGAAAAGTTTTTAAGAAAATATTTTTGGGGCTTTTTAGTAAAAATTATTGAAAATAAATTATATATCTTTCTACAAAATTATAAATATAATAAAATATACTATAATATAATTAGATATAATATAATATAATTAAATACAATATAATAAAATTAAATTAAGAATTTAAATTTTTGAATTTTCAAATATTATGTATTCATAATATCATCGTTATGTAAATTTTTCAAGTATTTTTACTTGATTTTTTTAATTTTTCATCGCAAAATTCGACAACTATATATTATTTAATTTTATCGTGAAAAACAATATCTAAAAAATTTTTCTTTCCATATATACTATTTATCTAATATCATTATCTTTTACAATTTTTGATACTTTTCCATTTAATATTAGTGCAGATAATTTAATTAGAATAAGAGCTTCATCTACGGTAATTTCCAAAGTACATACCTGTCTAATCACTGAAATATAAGCTCTTCTCTGTTCTGCCAAAATCTTAAGTTTCGGCATATAAAGTAGTTTCCAAAAGGGTAATAATATTTTTTTATATTTAAAAGACCGACAGTTTCCAAAGACCCGCGTTAGCTTGAAAACCGTACCTAGGCCCCAAAGCGTGAGCAACCAATTAGGTTTTCAAACGACCCTGCTATGGAGTGTTTTTAAATATAAAAAAATATTATTACCCTTTTGGAAACGGACTCACACAAAAAAAATATCAACCCAATTCTCAAACAACTCTGTCCAAGAATTGGGTTCATCTTTAAATCCCTAAAGCAAACTAATTACTAAACTTTACAACATTTTTGCAAAACTTGCACCTATATCTCTACTATAGCACCAACATTACTAATCTAATTTATTATCTATACTCTTTTTTCATAACCTTCACAATTATCAAGTATATACCAATTCCCAATATCACAAATGAAATCACTAACACCATTATTGGCAAAATGTAAGCCTTATTCAAACCTGTACTTGGTATTACAATCAATTCTTGTGATGTTGAGTCATCTACTTCTTTATTTACCTTATTTGGAACATAATTTCCTGGTACAAAGTCCAATGTTCTTCCTCCACCATCTTTTGTAATCTCAATAATCTCTGCTTGGTTTTGAATTGTTACATCATCACTTGAGCTTAACAATTGTGATACAACCATAAATACTGCTCCTCTTTCTGCCTCATATGAAGTTCCGCCTACCGAATATTTAGGTCTAAATGCTATATTATTTACTTTAAAGTAATCTGTTGTAAATATTTGTTTTTCATCTACAGTTTCTGTAGAAATTATTGCTCCAGATGCATCTTTTGTATTATATGTTCCTGTTTTCAAAACATCTATTACATCATTATGTACTAATTGATTACTCTCTAAGTCACTTATAGCTTTTTCTTCCCATAAATATTGTATATTTACTGGGTCATCTGGTTGATATCCGACTCCTTCATCTAAGTAGTCAATTATCATTGTTGGTGATATTTTTACTATATCAGTTTGTTTTTGTGATTCATTTACTATTCCACTTGTATAATAACTATCTCCATATTTATAATATCCATAATTAAACATTTCATTTGAATTGTCTATATTTATATAATCTGCTTCACCTAAATTATTAAGAGTGAATCTATATTTCAAGATTACTGTTGAACCTTGCATTAGATTTGAGTCTAACTCTATTCTAACAAATCCATTTTCTATTACTTTTCCGTCTGCTTTAACAGGTTTTACATAAGATAAATATGATGTTTGTCCTGATAAAGTTCCATCTTCTGCAATTTGAGCTTCAACTAATGTTTGTCCATTTGCTAATATCAATTTAATTTCTGCAATTGATTTTTCTATGTTTATTTCTGATCTCGCTCTTCTTATTATTCCTAAATCAATATTACTTATATTAAATTTAACTCTATTTTCTATATAGTCTAAATCTATAGCTAAATCTTCATCATCTTCGTATTCCATATTGATCTCAAATTCTGGTGTTGTTGATGTCATTTCTTTTATATCATTGCTTGAATTAAAGTTGTAAACTTTGAAATTATCATCTATTTGTTGTCTAGTTTGAATATTATCTATTGCATATGACATATGTGTATTTGCATCACGATAATATTTGTCATTTTGTGATATTTCTCTATATCTATCATAATTAATTACTGTAGATTTATATGATTCTGACATATTAGTATAATTTTCTGTATTACCTGCATCTAAAATTTTGTATGTGCCATCTCCATATGTAAATTTAATTTTATATCTTCCTGGTATAAATCCAGAAATTGAATATGTTCCATCAGAATCTGCATCAGTTTCAACTGTAGCTTCTTTCCATTCTCCTGAAACTTCATCATAAATTTGTGCAACATTATCTGCTGTATCTACAAGTTGTACTTTTACTCCTCCAATTGTATTTTCTGTTGATTCATCATATCTTGAATCACCTTCAACTATGTTTTTTACATTTCTTAATTGTTCATTTTCTGAATCTTCAAATACAATTCCTGAAACAGCTCTTGGACTTGCTGTTATTAGTGATAATGAAGAAGATTTATCAGTATCATCTTCATATGTTGTTTCATCAAATGGTGTTGCATTTTCTGGTATAGAATCTTTATCTACTGCTGCATATAAAAGATTTGAATTATCTGGTGAAAATGTAGTAAATGAACTTACTTCTGCTATATTTGCTAAATTACGACCTCTTTCTTCTAAGTCTTCAACTTTTTCTGTAAGATTAACATCATCTTCTCTTACACCTTCACTTAAGATTTCTATTATTTCTTCTCTTGGTAAATTACATTGTACATATATTACTGCTTGATTTTTACCAGCACTTGATGGACTTATTAGTTGATTTACATCAATTTCTATCCTTTTGTATCCAGATTCTTGGTTTACCCTAAATGATGAACTTGCTAATGTTCCTGTTAAGTTTCCATTTGTTTCATCTATTCCTGTACCAATATTTATGTTAGTAAACCTTGTGTCACAATAATCTACAATTTGATTTACTCTTGTTGGTAATGTTTCTTGATTAGCAATAGTAATTTTGTATGTTATTGTCATTTCTATCTCGTTACTTCCATCTGCTGTTTCATATTGTGCATCTGCTGAATAAATTGGTCTTGTATATGTTCCTTTGTATCTAGATTCAAATCTTACACCCATATCCCAAGAATTTTGTACTTCTTCTGCATTATTTTCATCATATACTGGTCCATATTTATATACATGTCCATATCCTGCTGATTGTACTTTAACTTGTTCTAATTCTTTTTGGACTGCTAAATCTGCTTGTGTTCTTTTGTATATACCTAAATTGACATTTGGTAATTCTGTATTTTCTTGTTTTCTGTCATATGTTAATATATAATCTGCACTTTTTGTGTCTGCTGTTATTTCACAGTTTGTTGTTTCTGAAATATCAGCAACACGTCCACTATCATATTGTCTAAATGTGTAATCAACTGATGCTACAGTATTATCATTAGAATCTTTTACTGCTGCTTGATTTTCTTTATTTCCTTTTTCTACAGCATTAAATCTATTATTAAATTCTTGTCTTCCTGGTTCTACTGCTTTTGAACCATTGTCTTTATCTAAATATGGTATAACATTTTCATAGATTAAACCATCATATGTAAATTGAATTGTTAATTTTGACAAATCATCTATTACAACTTTTTCAAATTCATATTCTCCACCATTAGATGTTACTGTTGATTGTTCTTTTCCTGTTTCTGGATTTCTAACCACATTTCCATTTTCATCTAATATTTTAACTATTATACCATCTACTCTGATATCTTCATTATCTGATTGAGTATCATGGTATAAATCATTTCTTTTGTCCATTTTTGAAGATTCTATATCTTCCCATACATATCCTTTTACAGTTACATAAACTTTTTTATTTGTTATGGTTAGTTCTGTTGTCTCTCCTCCAATGATTTCAAATGAATGTGGTGCTTGATCTACAACATATGCTTCATTATCTCCTATTGAAACCTCTATTGCTTCATATTTATCTACTAATAGTCCTTCAATTTCTATAATACCATTTGAATCTGTATAGAATATTTTTGCTTGTGATTCTGTACCATATGTAGATGGATCTAATCCTACTAGATATTGGCCTGTAGATACACATCTTATCTTAAATCCTACTCCCTCTAGCGGTAATCCATTATCTGCATCTACTTTTATAATTTTAACATTTCCTAATGATTTTTCATTGTAAACGGTTAAATTAGTCGTTTTTCTTGCACTAATAGTAAATTTGTGTGGTGTTGAATCTACTAAATATCCATAATTGTCGCCTACAGAAACTTCTACTGCTTCATAGCTTCCTTCCCACAATCCATCTATTTGTATTATACCTTGACTATCTGTATAAAATACTTTTGCTTGTGATTCTGTACCATATGTTACTGGATCTAGTCCTGTTATATATTGTCCTTTATCTAAATATTTTATTATAAATCCTATTCCCTCTAATGGTGTGTGGTCATCTTTGTCCTGTTTTAGTAGTTTTAAAGTTCCTAATTTATATTTATTATAAATAGTTATTGTCGTGGTTTCTGGTACTTCAACTCTTTCTAGTGTATTTGTTACTGTAAATCCTCCTGTTGCACTTCCTGTTATTTTGGTTTGATATCCAGAAACAGTGTCTTCTTGTACTGTATATCCACTTTCAACATCTAAATCTGTAAACTTTCCACTCCAGTTATTTGAACTATTTAATGTAAGTGTTTTTCCTGTTGACCTTCCATTTAAGTACAGAGTAACTTTTACACTGGACGGCCTTTTTCCATCTTGATCATTATTATCATCCCATACTTTTTTTACTGAAATTTCCATTGTGAATTTTCCATATAAATCTATATCAGATGTTACAGGTGCCATTTTCTTTCCACTAACATTTGTTCCATTTATTGAATCTTTATTCCATCCTGTAAATTTATATCCAGATACAGATAATGCATTTATTACTGTATATGTTCCGTAATTTGCAACATATATAGAATCTTTTGGATATGAGATTCCTGATGGAGCATTACCTTCGATATGATATGTTACATTATGTACTTCACTGCCTACACCTGAATGAAGTCCTGCCATCCCGTAATGTCTTACTGTTAAAGGTGAACTTGGAGAACTTTCAAATTGATAATAAATTTTTTGACTATCTAATGATTCTCCTGTTAATGTACCTATCCATGCATTTCCAAAAGGTGTTTCATATAATTGGTCAGTAATTGCTGTTCCTGTTTTAATTGTAGTATCTCTTGTTAGCCACACTCCATTTACACCTTTTATAAATTCATATCCTTCCCCTTCATCATTATCTGAAAAACATCCAATTCCTTTTACACTTACTTCTTGTGGATTATTTGTTGCAAGTGTTCCGCTTTTATAGAAATGTATTTCAAGTCCTATTACTGTATTTACACTTTTACTAATATAACCATCTGGGAAAGTGTCTCCTTCAGATTGAGATTTTGCATATGCACCATATGCATATGACCCCCATACAGCATAGTCATCTCCTTCTATAAGCCAAAAGTAAGTTCTTACATCATATACTTCTGTTCCCATTTTAAATCCACCTATTGCATCTCTATAAATATTACTTTGTTTAGATGTATTTGTACCTACCATTCTATAATTTCCATTTGTTTGAGTACCTTGATGTGCAAAACCTGTTCCGAAAGCAACACCTGTTGCTTGGCAGAATGCACCAAGAGAATACTCTTCTGTAAATGGTGTTTCACCAAAAATGCTATATGTTCCAGATGGTGCAAGCACATTTGATTGTTTTCCAGCAGTCTCTCTAAGTGTAGTAGTTATTGCTCCACCCTGTATTCCAGTAATAGTATTTATTGGAAAAATTGTAAATAAGGTAATAAATAAAACCGCTAGTACTGTAGATATTATTTTCAACTTCTGATGTTTCTTTTTCTTATTTTCTTTAAATTTTCCTCTATCAAATAAATTCCTTATCATTTTTTTATCTCTTTTACTATCATTCATGTTTTGCCTCCACAAAAAAATCTTCATTATTTTACAGTAAATGAATGAGGAGTAGAATCAACAACATACCCATAATTATCTCCTATTGTTGTTTCTATTGCTTGATAACTTCCAGTTGGTAAACCTTGCACTTGTATTATTCCATTTGCATCAGTATAAAAAACTCTTGCACTACTTTCATTACCATATTTTACTGGATTTGTTCCTGTTATATATTGACCTTTGTCTCTGCTATAAATTTTAAATCCTACACCTTGAATTGGTTCTTTTGTATCTGTGTCTTGTTTTATTAGTCGTAATCCTCCTTCTTCTTTTGGAACTGCATTTATTGATATATTTAAAGATTCAGTATTCCAAGAAGTTTCAGCACTTTCTAATAATAACCATTGTTGCCATGTTGGTTGATCATCATTACCAACTATATAAAATTTTGAAGTTGCATTTAAATCTCTAATTGATAAAGTCATTTTACTTATTCCAAATGCATATCCTCCACTAGTAAATGCATTTTCATTTATTCTTATATAACAATCTTGATTAGAATGTATATAATCAAGTTCATTATATGCTGAATCTACTATTTTCCAGTAATTACTACTCATTTCTGCTCCTTGAGAATCATATACCTTTATAGTACTTGTTTCAGGACCACCAAATAATTTTCCATTATAATCTTTTTCTGTGTATGATATTCTTACTGGTCCTACATAATAATAATTTCCTTCTAATGCAAATGATTTTGTTGTACTTACAACTGAAGGTGGTTGATAAGCTTGTTTATATGCTCTAAAAGCTTCTATTTCCTTATAATATTCTGAATTTTCTACTGTAACATCTCCTTTTTGTGATGTAATAACATCACCTGTATATACACCTGCATTTTTAGCTTCTTGTAAAAATTTAGATGAAAAATCTTTCCATATAATATTTTGTAAAATGTCTTGTTCATGCCATCTGTATGAATTTCCTCCCATACTTAAAAGATATGAAATCCATTGGCCTGCTACAATATCTCTTCCGAGTATTTGTTTTTCCATTTTTATTTTTTATAGTAAGTGTACTATATTTTTTGTTTTCGTCCCATTCTGTAGAAAATTGAGAATGAACTTTATAAGAAGTACCTAAATCATTAGGATTTTGTATACAATATATATTAGCCGCTTCTAACCAATTTCCATTTGATGTATCTATAACAGTTTGTGCTATATTTGAAACATTAAAATAATATTTTTGTGCTCTACTTAATGATTCATTTGGTACATCTATTACTATTTGTTCTCCTTCTTTGAAGCTAATACTTCTGGTACTTATAAAACTTTGTGCATATACTGATTTTTGAGCTATAAATAGTATAAAAATAATTAAAATCATTGTAAAAAATACTTTTTTATTTAACATTTTTCCACCTCCTTATCTTAAAACTTTTGCCTTTATAAAATAAATTCCTAAACCTAGTATTAAAATAGTAACTAGTATAAGTGAAATATAAATAATTGTTCTACCTGTTTTTACACTTATAATCAATATTGCAGATGAAATATCATCTTCATTTTGATTTTGATTATTTACTGTTGAATCTTTATCCAATATACCATTTGAATTATAATCTAATCCAATTTCAGCAGTATTTATTATTGTTCCTATTTTAGCTTGATTTAATTGTTTTGATAAAATTAGTTTTACTTCTTTTTCTTCGCCTGGATTTATTATTTGATTTTCTAATGATGTATTTACTATTTTTGCACCTTCCATTTTCCATCCTGTATTACCATTAGTCTCAAAATCTAATTGTGATGGTAAATAGTCATAAATTTCTTTAACATATCCTGGCAATTCTCCTTCATTTTTAACTAAGATAATATATTCTACTTCTACATTTGCTTGATTCATTTTTTTAGAATCTATTTCTACTTTTGTTATTGCTTGTCCTGCACCGTTATATACTTTAGTCTCATTTCCTAAATTTACTTTAACTTGTCCTACTGTTTTTTCTAATGCTAAGTCAAATATTTCTTTTTGGATTAAACCTATATCTATATCTGATATACTAACATCTGATATTTGTATTTCATCAGTTACACCTGCTGTTATTTGATTATTGTTATAAGAAATTGTTCTTTCTATTGCATCTGAATTTGTTCTTTCTGCTGCACCATCTACTTTATATTTAGTAATTGTATAATCAGCTGTATTGTATTGGAATATTACCATATAATTTCCTGGCTCTAAGTTAGTAAAAATATATTCTCCATTAGAATCTGTAAATAGTGTTAAAATATTTCCTTCTGAATCTGTTACAAATCGATTTGTAGCCACATTTAATAGACTTACAGATATATTTTCCAATCTTCTTTCATTTGCATCTTTTATACCATCTCTATTTTCATCAATCCATGCAGTTCCAGAAATTCTGTAAATTGCTTCTTCTGAACCTCCTGGATCAGTTCCTGGATTTGGGTCTGTTCCTGGATTTGGGTCTGTTCCTGGATCTGTACCTGGGTCTGGATCAGTTCCTGGATCTGGATGTAGATTTGGATCTTTTTCTATAACATGTACAACTTCATTTGATTTTTTGCTTTCTAATTCTGTTGTTGTTATTTCTGCAGTATTTACAACTTCTTTTTCATCTTCATCATCTGATAATAATTCAGCTTGAACTTTTACTGTAACATTTAATTCTCCTCCAGCTGGTATTGTTTTATTAACATATGCTGCAGTATTATTTTGTATATCTGTTGTAACAGGCTCTTCACCTATTAAATTATATGTAAGTTCTTTAGGGCGTAATCCTTCTGGTATTTCATCTAAACATTCTATTGTTACAGATTTTGTAGAATCATTTCTTACTTTTATATAATATTCAAATTCTTGGTTTTCTTTTATATATTTGTCTTCTACACTAGATGATTTTTCTACTGTTAAATAATGAAGTATTGAATCTTTTTCTATAACATGTACTACTTCATTTGATTTTTTAGTTTCCATTCCTAATGCACTTACTTCTACTGAGTTTACTACTTCTTTTTCTTGTTCTGAATCTAATAATGAATTTGCTTGCACTTTAAGCGTAATATTTAATTCTTTTTTAGCTGGTATTACTTTAGTAATTGAAACTATACTATTATATGAAACATCTTCTGTTACTACTTCTTCTCCATCTAGTTTATAAATCATTTGTTTTGCAAATATTCCTTCTGGAATTTTGTCAACACATTCTACACTAACATCTGAGTTTCCTTCATTTCTAATTTTTATATAGTATTCAAATTCTTGATTTTCTTTTATGTATTTATTGTCTACACTTGATGTTTTTTCTACAGTAATATTAGGTGTTACCATTTGGTTAGAAGTAATATTTGATGCTATTTGGTCTTCATTTATTTGTACATATGCAATATTAGGAATTGTAACTTTTTCTTCATTTGTTCTTATTATTGTTTGTAAAATAAATACTCTTGTTTCTCCTGGTTTAATACTATCTATAATCCATGTTACTTTTCCTTCTGGTTCATTAAAATTATAGTTTTCTTCTAAATCGTCTGCACTTCCTGTATTTTTAGAAAAATATGATGCTTTATATTGTAAATTTTCATTTAGAAAATCTTCTAATAAAACTTTTTTATATTCTTCGTTTGAAAGATTTTTTACTTCTATTCTATAATCTATTTGAGTCCCATTTATTAGTTCTGCATCTTCAACATATGATGAAGACATTCTAACAGATAAAACTGCTTCTTGTACCTGTTTAGTTATAATATTTGATTCAAAAACATCATCAAATCCTTCTACTGTTGCAATTGCTTTAATTTCTATATTGTCAATTCCTTCTTGTTTTTCTTTTACTAATAATTTATAACTTTGTGTATATGTTTCTCCTGGTTCTAATTTGTCAATATTAAATGTTATTTCTCTATTTTCTTGTTCAATAAAATAATTTGGGTCATTACTTTGTCTATAAATAATATAATTTGTTCCTTCTGGCACTTGTGCTTTTAATGTTATATCTTTTTGTGCTTCATCTCCATCATTTGTTATTTGTACAACCATATCTAGTATTTGGTCTTCATAAACTGTTGGATTATTATATTTGGATGTAACTGTTATATCTAAATTTGGTCCTTTTCCTGTACTTAAGGTTACTGGTTCTGTTACATATTCTTTAGTTTCATTATTCAAAGAATATGTTACTTTATACATACTAGATGTTGTTAAATTATATTCTAGTTTTTCTGGAACTTTTGCATTATATGTAATATCTATTTTTTCATTTGCTTGCATAGGATTTTGCAATACTACTAAATATGATTTTGCATTTGTTGCATCTTGTGTCCATTGATTTTGTGCATCTTCTAAATTATTATTTACATCTTCTTTACTTGAATAATAAATAAGTGCATCTTCTCTTCCATTAACTATTACATTTCCTTCTAAATTTAAATCTAAATTATTTCCTAAATCTTCATTTGTATTTAATTTTTTATTTCCGCTAACTGGTAGTTTCCCTAAAATATTAACATTTTCTAAAGTTTGATTATTATAATTCATTATTGTATTATCATAATTTATTATTTTTTCTTCTTCTCCAGTTTCTAGAGTTCCTGTTACAGCTTCTCCCATTAAAGATTTTAATCCTTCATTATTAAATCCTGTTATTGTATCTACAGATGTTACTCCAACCGGTGCTTTATAATTTACAGTAATTTCTTTTGTTGTTATTTCTCCTTCATTATTTACATTAAAATATATTTTTTCTTCTTTGCTTGATGCTTTATTGTCAACTAAAATATTGCAGTTTATCATAACATTAAGTCCATTTGTTATTTCATTAACTCTATATTTTGTTTGCTCTCCTTCTAATTCAATTACTAAAACTAACCCCCCTTCATTTCCATTTTTTTCCATGTATGCTTTGCTAATTTTTACTTCATCATCATATAATAATTTAATAGAATTTACATTAACTTCTTCAATTTCTCCGTGGAAATACAAATTCTAGAGTTGGATTTTTATATAAACTATATCTACTACTATCTGTTCTTAAAATACCAATTAAATTTATATCATTATTTTGTTCTAATGTAGAAAATTCAGAATTGCTGATTTGAGCATCTATAGAATATTCTGTATCTTGCATACTTATACTACTAGATATTTTTTGGTATTCTAAACTTTGTCCACTTATATAATTTTTTAATTCAGTAACATCTTTTAAGATATTTTTTTCATATCCTGTATCTCCTTTAATTTTTTTTGAATTTTTTATTTGTATACTTCCTTCTGTTACAGGTTTAGAAAATACAAATTTCAAGTCTGTTGTACCTTCATTGTAATTTAATACAATATTTCCATCATTATCTGAAGTAGTATTTTGTGTAATTACTTCTATTTTGCTATTGTTTTGATTATATATTTCTACTTTTCCTAATTCTCCTAATATATTAAATAAATCTTGTTTGTTTATTTTTGTACTTTCATAAAATATTGAATCATTTACAGAATATTCTTCTCCTTTATATACAAAACTTTCTTCTCCAAAATATATTTCTACATTATCTATATCTTCTACATTAGAAATATCTAATTGTAAATTTTCATTATATTGTGTATCTAATTCTGATTTTTCATATAAATATCCTTTATATAGACTTTCTGTTGTTGTTTCATTTAATGTAATTAAATTTCCTTTTTGGTTTAACTCAAATTCGTTGTTTATTTTATTTTCTACAGTATTTCCTGTAACAAATTCTGTATCTATATTTGCTTTTAATGTAATTTTTTCTCCTTCAAAATTATTATTTTCAGAATATTTAAATATTATTTTATATTCATTTTTTGAATTACTCCATTCATAATAACCGTTAATTGATATATTTTGGCTTTTTATAATAACTTTTTTATTTTCCTTTTCATAATTTACTAAATTATTATCTAATCTTTTTCCATTTAAAATTACATATATTGAATCAGGCATTTGATTAAGTATTTCTGGTACTTCTAAGTCAATAGTTTCTGTTTTTCTTGGTAAAATATCTTCTTTAACTTCTGTTACCAGTGTATCTTCTATCATAAAACCGTTTTTTAATTGTAATGCTTTAGATATATCTTGACTAATAGTTACTTCTGGTTTTTCTTCCCATATATTTTTTATATTTTTTGTTGTTTCTATGTCTTTAGATTTAGTATCATCTATTTTATAAATACCTTTAAAACTAACTTCTGTTACTTTATCTATATAATCTTCAGCAATTTTTGTATCTTTGTTAAAGTTTATAGATAATTCTAATTCCACGTTTTGACCATAAGGTATTTTATTTAAATACACTATATTATCTTCTATTTTTTCTATATACTCTTGTTTACTATCTTCGCTTTGAGATATTTTAAAATTTGCATCTTTAAATTCTATTTTTCCATCTTCTATAAAACCAGATTCATTTAAAGAAATAGCTACATACAATTTTCCACCATTTTTTACTTGATTTTTGATTGTATAACTATTTTTTTCTTTATCTTTAAAAAATACGTCAAAATTTACTTGTTTTAAATTTGTAGAATTATTTTGTTTTTGCAAATCTGTATCATCAGAAGCTGCCAATGTAATAGCAATATTTAAAAAATTTGACATAACTAATAAAAAAACTATAACCATTACTAAGATTTTTTCTAAAACTCTCATTCTGTTTTCTCCTCCCGATTTAATTTCAAACTTTCTCTATATATATTATGTAATAATTTTAAAATGAAAATCAATACTCAATTTTTTCCATTATTTTTAAGATTATTATTTTACTTTAGGGATTTTCAATGCTTGAAATTTTGAATTTAAAATTAAATTTTAATTACATTTATGTTACAAAAAAATAACAAAAAAAAATTGAGAAATAGTTATATAATTTTTGATTTTATAAACTATTTCTCAATTTCTTAAAGACCTTTATTCCCTAAGCTTCTTTATTTTCTTTTGTCTATGACAAATTTCTTTATTAGTATAATTCCTATTCCTAATACTACAAATGCTATTATTATTGCTAAAACTGGGAATGTATATTCTCTGTTTTCACCTGTACTTGGAATTACTATAACTTCTGGTGATGTAGTATCATCTGTTTCTTGTTGTTCTTTATTTGGTACATAGTTACCTGGTGTTGATACAAATTTGCTTCCTCCTGTTTTTGATCCTACTACTATCTCTGCTTGGTTTTGTGCACTTACATCATCTGATGAACTTAAGACTTTACTTGTTACCATATATACATCTCCTGTTTCTGCTGTTGTTAATGTGTTTCCTTTTGAGTATACTGGTTTTAAGTTTGCATTTGCTAAGTAGTCTGTTGCAAATATTTGTGTTAAATCTATTGTATCTATCAATTGATTTCCACTTGTATCTGTTTGACTTGTTGTGTATTCTCCTGTTTCTATTGCATCTATTACATTTTGTGATACTGTCTTTTCATTTTTTATTTGGTCTATGCTTACTTCTTGCCATCTATATTGTATGTTTGTTTCATTGTCTGGTAGATATGTTGAACTTTCATCTAAGTAGTCTATTATTTTTGATGGTGATACTGTTATTACATCTGTGTCTTTTCTGTCTTGTCCTACTGCTTTTTCATAATAACTTTCTCCATATTTATAATATCCATATGTGTCATCTACATAGTCTGCTTGGCTTGCATTTTCTGCTCTTAATCTGTATTTTATTTCTACTGTTGAGCCTTGCATTAAATCTTGGTCTAATTCTATTCTTACATATCCATTTTCTATTGTTATTCCATTTTGTTTTATTGGTGGCATATATGTTGTGTAATTTGCTTCTCCTACTAAGTTTCCATTTTCATCTATTTGTACATTTACTAGTGTTTGTCCATTTTGCAATCTTAATTGTACTTCTGATATTGATTTTACAAGATTTATGTTTTGTACTGGTCTTGCTACTATACCAAAGTCCATATTGTTAATTGTAAATGCTACTCTGTTTTCTATTCTGTCTAAGTCTATTGTCATTAAGTCATTGTCATCATATTCGATGTTAAATTCCATTACTGGTGTTGTTGATGTCATTTTCATTTCTACATTTGGGTCTTTTTCTTCTTCATATTGATAGTTGTATTCTTTTAATTTTTCGTCTACTGCTTTTCTTTCCTCTATGTTGTCTATTGTATGTGACATCCTTGTTGCTGTTTCATTTACTGTTCTATAAAATTTATTGTTGCTTGCTTCACTTTGTCCTCTATCATAGTCTATTGTTGTAGATTTATAGTTTTCTAC
>ERZ1643246.3150-NODE-3150-length-14613-cov-4.058387_pt1 | contig 14613 bp, 15 predicted proteins | sample MGYA00579265_ERZ1643246 | MGnify/ENA primary metagenome ERZ1643246 (study PRJEB29033, sample SAMEA4952261) | chicken gut metagenome | biome: Broiler Chicken; feature: Gastrointestinal Tract; material: Caecum | place: Ireland | collected 2018 | study: Broiler... | reverse complement strand
CTGTATCGGCTCTTCCCATCCGGATTTTGCCTATAGTGGGTACCTGACCGGATGGGTCTACTGTATGAACGCGTTATATGCGGCGGATTACAACATCTGGGAGGAGGTTCGACTCGAACTTTCACGAGAGGTAGATGTGGATTTGCAGGCAAACAATGAGTTCTGGAAACGATATGAGGGAGTTATTTCCGAGGCTGCTAATCAGATGAATGACACCTACCTTAAGGCAAATGGCCAGACGGAGGGGGTACACAGTTATAATCGCATGGTGGATTTGATTGTCTCCTACTACGGTACGTCTATTCGATAGGAAGGGAATGTCCATGGAACAGAAAAAAAGTGGTGAAGTCATCCTGTTTCCGGAATATGAAGATCTGAAAGAGGAAGTGGAAAAGCTGCGCACGGAATTGTCCATGCTTGTGCTGGAACGCGATGAACTGCAATTTGTAGAGTGTAGAAATCTAGAGATGGCATACCTGTTGGCTTTGGGTTCCTTAGAATATAGAATCTATGAGGCGCAGTGTACCCTGCTGCGCCAAAAAAGGAAAATGGAACTGATTCAAGCAAGGCAAAACCGGCAGGAGCACGTTGTGCTCTCAGAAATTGCACAAATTCTTGATCGGGAATTCCTATCCTATCAAAAGAAACTGGAAGAGCAGATGGAAAAAATGAATGATGCTATCCAGCGAAGCCAGGCAGAGGCCCTTTCCGATGAGGAAGCAATGGAATTGAAAAGGAGATACCGTAGGATTGTCAAGGCATTGCACCCGGATTTGCATCCAAACTTGATGCCCGAGCAGCTTCGGCTGTTCCAAAATGCGGTGGCAGCATATGAACATGGGGATTTGGCAGTTATGCGTGTGATTGACGAAATGCTTTCAGAGCCCATCCTACCTGACAAGGGATGGGATGCTATGAGGCAATTAGCGGAAGAGAGAAAACGCCTGTCCGTCCTGCTCAAACAACTCCGGAAGAGTATTCAGAATATAAAATCCACCTATCCCTATACGGTCAAAGAACTCTTGCAGAATTCTGAGTGGATGGAACAGCGAAAGAGGGAGTTGCACGAGATACTCTCCCAATATCAGGAGAGGATTGGGGAATACCAGGCAAGGATTCAGGAAATGCTGAGGTGAAATCATGAGCGGGTTGGTAAAAAGCGGAAGTGCAGGACTGGTCAGTTTTCTGCACCAGCAAGGGGAAAGGATGGAACTTCCCAAACCCTTTGAACGGAATATCTTTCTTTTTCATACTTATGTGGCCGGGACATCCCATGTTATGGGAATTGAGGAATTGGAGCCCTACTTAAACATAGGGGACAAGTTCACTTTGCTGCGTGAACCGGATAATCTGTTTGATAGTCTGGCTATTTTGGTGAAAAATGCGGATGGAATAAAACTCGGGTATGTACCCAGGCGGGATAACGCCGTTTTTTCCCGTCTGATGGACGCAGGAAAACTTCTTTTTGCCAGGCTGACTGATAAGGAAGTCAGTGGAGGAAAGGTGAATCTTTTCATAGATATCTTTTTACAGGACTGAAGAGTTGGTTGTATATAAAAACCGGACTGCTATACGGAAGCTGGGCGCTTTAACAAAGGGAGATTTTTTCTTACATAGAACCCGTTCCTGCCTGTGTGGAGTCGCCTTTGCAATAATGGAGAGAAAACAAAACATTGTTAATTTTTTGGTAGCTTTTTTGTCCCGCCTATGGTAGAATAATCATAAGAATACAGTGGAGAAACGCCGGGATGCCGGTAACTGACTGCCGCTGGTTCCATAGAAAAATGAGGAGCTTCCTCTGTGCTGTAGGAGAAACATAGGAATCCTTGCTGGATCCGGGAATAAGGGGAGAGTACAGAAAATGAAAAAGTTGACAGTAACCGTTTGTGTGTGTACCGAATGTGTTATGAATGGGGCAATCGATCTGATTGAATCCATCGAAAGCCTCAATAAGCTGAAAGTCCAGTTGCGTCTCCAGACACAAATTGAGGTAAACACGAGCAAATGTATTGGAGAACCGCGACATGGGGACCATTCTCCGGTGGTGGAAATCAACGGAGAGAAAATTGAAAACGCCAACGCAGAAACTGTTATGGCGAAGATCATTGCATTGACCGCAAAGGAAGTGAAGTAAAAGTGAGAGGAATTTATACCCCTGCAACCAAAATCCGCAGACAAGTTTTTGCTGAAATTGCAAAGCTCGCCTATGAGGGTGGAGATTATGCCGCAAGACTGGAGGAAATTCCATACAAAATTTCTCCGGGAGAGGTGCCGACTTACCGAGAAAGTATTTTTAAAGAACGTGCCATCGTTGGTGAACGGCTCCGGCTTGCTATGGGACTTCCTCTGCGCAAGGTAGACGAGCATGCGCCGATTTCCAAAGGGCTTGATGAGAAAAAGCTCTCCCATTGGCAGTATGAAGCTCCCCTTGTCAATGTCATCCCGTTTGCCTGTAATGCCTGCCAGGAGACCAGTTTCCAGGTAACCAACGCCTGCCAGGGATGCCTTGCACACCCCTGCGTGAGCGTCTGCCCGATGAAGGCGATTAGTATTGTAAACGGCAGAAGCCATATAGATAAGGAAAAATGCGTCAAGTGTGGACGCTGTAAAGATACCTGCCCGTATAGCGCAATTATCAAAACCGAACGCCCCTGTGCAGCCGCGTGTGGGGTGGATGCGATTGAAAGCGATCATCTTGGTCGTGCAAAAATTAACTATGACAAATGCGTCTCCTGCGGCCAGTGTCTGGTGTCTTGCCCGTTTTCCGCCATTGCGGACAAATCCCAGATTTTTCAGTTGATTTCCTCTATTAAAGAAGGAAATAAAATCATTGCGGCGATTGCCCCGGCGTTTGTTGGGCAGTTCGGACCGCTTGCAACTTCGGAAAAACTTAAACACGCACTGGGTGAACTTGGTTTTTCAGATACTTATGAAGTAGCTTTAGGGGCAGATATTGGGGCCATTGAAGAGGCAAAACATTATATGAATAAGGTTGACACCGGAGAAGATCCTTTCCTTGCGACTTCCTGCTGTCCATCTTGGTCGGTTATGGCGAAAAAGACATTCCCGGATCTTGCCCCTTATGTTTCCAGTTCTTTAACCCCAATGGTAGCAACTGCTCGTTTGATTAAAAAAGAACATCCTGATGCAAAAGTCGTATTCATTGGACCATGCGCTGCCAAAAAGCTTGAAGCAATGAGAACTTCTGTACGAAGCGACGTGGATTTTGTTATCACTTTTGAGGAACTCATGGGAATGTTTGTTGCCAAGGGAATTGAGTTTGACGCTCCGGTGGATGAAAATGACATCATGGACGACGCCACTGCGGCAGGGCGTGGATACGCGGTTGCTGGAGGCGTTGCGGATGCGATTGTCAATTGCGTCCATCAACTGTATCCGGATAAGGAAATCAAGGTTGACCATGCGGAAGGCCTGCGCGACTGTAAAAAGATGCTCATGCTTGCAAAAGCAGGGAAGCGCAATGGCTACTTGCTGGAAGGCATGGCTTGCCCGGGCGGATGTATTGCGGGCGCAGGAACCATTTTACCAATCAATAAAGCTGCACAAGCAGTCAAAAAGTTCCAGGACAAAGCAGAAGAAAAGATTGCTTTGCAAAATAAAAAGCTGGAAGACCTGGAAAACATAAACCTCGATTAAACAAAGAAGGGGACGGGCTTGACGGTACCGTGAAAATTGACAAAAAACAGTGAAAAAACTTGGCGAAGATCGGCAGAAACATTGTTAAAAAATAATCAGAAAATAATTGACATTTTCTTGACAATACGGTACAATCATGTTGTCAAAAGATTAACAAGGCGCTTTGCCAGTTATTCTTTATAAAAAGGACCATCATAAACCCGCAAATAAAAAATGGAGGTACATGTTATGGCAGAAAAGAAAAATGCTCAGCCCAAAGCACAGCCTGTCGAGACGAAAGAGATGATCGACACCCTGGTTGCTAAGGCAAATGTCGCCCTTCACAAATTTATGGAGCTCGACCAGGAGCAGGTAGACCATATTGTCCATGAGATGGCTCTTGCAGGACTCGATGCCCATGAAAAACTCGCCAAAATGGCTGTCGAAGAAACAGGCCGCGGCGTGTACGAGGATAAGGTCATCAAGAACATGTTCGCAACCGAATATATCTGGCATAGCATTAAGCACCAGAAAACTGTCGGAGTTCTGGATGAAAATGAGATGGAAGGTTATGTCGATGTTGCAGAGCCGGTAGGCGTTATCTGCGGCGTTACTCCGACAACCAACCCAACTTCTACCACGCTGTTTAAAAGCATTATCGCGATGAAAACCCGTAATCCGATTATCTTTGGGTTCCATCCATCTGCTCAGCAGTGCTCCAGAGAAGCTGCCCGTATTGTCTATGAGGCAGCGGTCAAGGCGGGTGCTCCGGAAGACTGTATCCAATGGATTGAGTATCCTTCCATTGAAGCCACCGGCCTTCTGATGAATCATCCGGGTGTAGCAACGATCCTTGCAACCGGCGGCCCGGGAATGGTACAGGCTGCATATTCTGCTGGTAAACCGGCTCTTGGCGTTGGACCGGGTAATGTTCCGTGTTACATTGAGAAAACCTGTGATGTCGAGCGCGCATGTACTGACCTGATGCTCTCCAAGACCTTTGATAATGGTATGATCTGCGCTTCTGAGCAGGCTGCAATCGTTGATAGGGAAATTAAAGACCAGTTTGAAAAGTATATGAAAGAAAATAACTGCTACTTCCTTAATCCGGAAGAGACCGAGAAGGTGACAAATTTTGTCATCAACCGTGAGAAAATGGCAGTAAATGCTCCGGTTGTTGGTAAACCCGCTTCCTGGATTGCAGAGCAGGCAGGTGTTAAAGTTCCGGAGAAGACCAAGATCCTCATCGCTCCGTTGCCTTATCCTTCGAAAGAATTCCCACTCAGCTTGGAAAAACTCAGCCCAGTCCTTGCTTATTTTGTCTGCGACAGCACCGAGCAGGGCTTTGAATACGCTAATACTATGTTGGAACTCGGTGGCCTTGGCCATTCTGCGGTTATCCATACCGGAAACCCGGAACTTGCGGAAAAATATGGCACGGAGATGAGAGTTGGCCGTATTATTGTGAACTCTCCTTCTTCCCAGGGAGCAATTGGTGATATTTACAACACCAACACCCCGTCCTTGACCCTTGGCTGTGGTTCCTATGGGAAAAACTCTGTTTCCCAGAACGTCTCCACTGTAAACCTGATCAACAAAAAGCGTATTGCCAAGAGGAGAGTCAACATGCAGTGGTTCAAGATTCCGCCAAAAATCTATTTTGAAGAGGATTCTATCCAGTATTTGGAGAAAATGCCGGATATTTCCCGTGCTTTCATTGTCACTGACCCGATGATGGTGAAACTCGGCAATGTCGACAAGATTCTCTACTACCTCAGAAAGAGAAGCGAATACTGCCACAGCGAAATTTACTCCGATGTTGAGCCGGATCCCTCTGTCGAATGCATCATGCGCGGTGTAGAGGCAATGAAGGCGTTCCAGCCGGATGTTATCATTGCAATCGGCGGCGGTTCTGCAATCGACGCTGCAAAGGGTATGTGGCTGTTCTATGAGCATCCAGATACCTCCTTCGATGGCCTGAGACTGCGTTTCCTCGATATCAGAAAGAGAACTTTCTCCTTCCCGAAACTCGGCACTAAGACAAAACTCGTCGCAATTCCGACCACTTCCGGTACCGGTTCTGAGGTCACCAGTTTCTCTGTCATCACTGATAAGAAGAACGGCAATATCAAGTATCCGCTTGCAGACTATGAGTTGACCCCGGATGTTGCTATCATTGACCCGCAGTTCTGTATGTCCATGCCGAAATCCATTACTGCGGACACTGGTTTGGATGTCCTGACCCATGCAATTGAGGCCTATGTTTCCACCATGGCTTCTGACTATACCGATGGTCTTGCTATCAAGGCAATTGAACTTGTCTTTGAGTATTTGCCAAGAGCTTACAGAAACGGCTCTGAGGATAAAGAAGCAAGAGAAAAAATGCACAACGCATCTGCAATTGCAGGTATGGCGTTTACCAACGCGTTCCTCGGCCTTAATCACTCCATGGCCCACAAGCTCGGCGGCGAGTTCCATATCCCGCATGGCCGTGCAAATGCACTTATTCTTCCGTATGAGATTGAGTACAACGCCCAGAAACCGACCAAGTTTGCTGCTTTCCCGAAATATAGCAAATATGTTGCGGATGAAAAGTATGCAAAGATTGCCCGTTATCTTGGCTTGCCAGCAAAAACAACAGAAGAGGGTGTAAAATCCCTTGTCAAGGCAATTCGCGACCTGATGAAGGAAACCGAACGCCCAATGTCCATTAAGGAATGCGGAATTGATGAGAATGTCTTTAAGAGCAAAGTGGAAGAACTTTCTTACAAAGCATTTGAAGACCAGTGTACTACCGCAAACCCGAGATATCCGCTTGTCAGTGAGATTCAGGAGCTTTACATGAAAGCTTACTACGGCGAAGAGAAATAATCGGTATTCATATTGATAAAGCCCTGGGGAATCCTATTCAGGATTCCCCAGGGTTTTGATTTCCTCTTGAGAAAACTTCAAAACAGAATAGAAAATAAATACCTTGATGAAAAAATACAATTAACCTGGGAAGAACAGAGCATTTTATCATCATTCAACAAAATTTCCCGGACCTAATTTTTTGTGAATAAAGTATTGACTTTTGCATGAATTCATAGTAAAGTAATACACGCGGAGGTTAGTAGATGCTAACCTCCGATTAACGGACTGTAAGTTAGAATGTGCTAACCGAAAGGGGATAAGCGTTATGATGGCAAAACAGCTGGATAGCGGGTACAATTCTGTAATACCCTTGACCATGGTAAACGCCGGGGAAAATGTGCGTGTCAAAATGATTCGAGGAAAAGATGAAACCCGCCGTTTTCTGGAAACTCTGGGCTTTACAGAAGACACAGAGGTTGCCGTAGTTGCGGAACTGGGCGGAAATATGATTATCAATGTCAAAGGGACCAGGGTAGCAGTCAGTAAGACAATGGCAGCCAGAATCATGACTTGCTGTTAATTGTAATATAGGGGAGGATAACAAAATGAAGACACTCAGAGATGTTGCGTGTGGCCAAACTGCAACTGTCAAGCGGCTTTATGGAGATGGTGCATGGGAATTACCAAGGGAACGGATATTTATGTAAGAAAAGTTGCTCCTCTTGGCGATCCAATTGAAGTAACCGTTCGCGGGTATGAGCTTTCTATCCGGAAATCGGAAGCGGAGAAGATTGAGGTTTAAAAGGTGTTTTGTACCTTATAGTTAGCTTTATCTAACTTTTATATTTCGAGGAGGAATTACATTGAGTATCAAAATCGCGCTCGCGGGGAACCCGAACTGCGGAAAAACGACAATGTTTAACGATCTAACAGGTTCCAGCCAATATGTTGGTAACTGGCCTGGCGTTACAGTTGAGAAAAAAGAGGGAAAGCTCCGTGGGCATAAAGATGTTGTAATTACGGATCTTCCGGGCATTTATTCCCTGTCCCCCTATACTTTAGAGGAGGTTGTCAGCCGTAATTACCTGATGCAAGAGCATCCAGATGCTATTATCAATTTGGTTGACGGTACCAATCTGGAAAGAAACCTCTATTTAACTACTCAAATTGTAGAGCTTGGTATTCCGGTTGTCATTGCCTTAAACATGATTGACCTTGTCAAGAAAAACGGAGATGTCATTGATATCAAGAAACTTGGAAAGGCTCTTGGCTGCGAAGTGATAGAGACTTCTGCATTGAAAGGCACAGGTTCCATGGAAGCTGCAAATAAGGCAATGGAACTCGCTAAAGCAAAAGCCGTGACCAAACCCCAGCATGAATTCAGTAAAACAGTAGAGGATGCTCTGCAGAGAATTAGTGATATCTGTACAGGCGCCGTCCCGGCCGACAATATGCGCTGGTATTCCGTAAAGTTATTTGAACGCGATGAGAAAATTATTGAACAACTCGGTCTTCCAAAATCCATTTTGAGTTCCATTGAGGCAGTTGTTAAAGAGACGGAAGAAAAACTCGACGACGACTCCGAAAGTATTATCACAAATGAGCGTTATTCATACATAGCAAAACTGATGAAGGATTGCGTGAAAAAGAAAAAACGCACAATGACCACTTCCGATAAAATTGACCAGATAGTTACAAACCGGTGGCTTGCGCTCCCAATTTTTGCAGTGGTCATGTTTATTGTATATTTTGTCTCTGTTTCCTGGCTTGGAACAATTGTCACTGACTGGACCAATGATGTGTTCTTTGCAGAATGGATTCAGCCAGCCGTTCAGAGTGGCCTGGAGGGTATCGGTGCTGCTGACTGGTTAGTTGGCCTGATAGTTGACGGTATTATTGGCGGCGTTGGCGCTGTCCTGGGATTTGTGCCCCAGATGTTGATCTTGTTTTTCTTCCTCTCCATTTTGGAGGACTGTGGTTATATGGCACGTGTTGCCTTTATCATGGACCGTATTTTCCGTAAATTCGGCCTGTCCGGTAAGAGCTTTATCCCAATGCTCATCAGCTCCGGTTGTGGCGTCCCGGGTGTTATGGCTACCAAAACCATTGAAAATGAAAAAGACCGTCGTATGACCATTATGACCACCACCTTTATTCCTTGTGGTGCAAAACTCCCGGTCATCGCCTTGATTGGCGGAGCAATGTTCCCGAATATCCCTTGGATGGCTCCTGCCATGTATTTCATGGGAATTCTTGTGGTTATTATCTCCGGTATTATCCTGAAGAAAACAAAGATGTTTGCAGGCGATCCTGCTCCATTTGTTATGGAACTTCCACAATATCATCTTCCGGCCGCAAAAGGCGTCCTCATTCATATGTGGGAACGTGCAAAGGCCTTCATGATCAAGGCTGGTACTGTCATTTTTGTTGCATGTGGCCTCATCTGGTTCCTGTCAAGCTTTGGTTTTACTTCCGAAGGGTTTGGTATGGTCGAAGAATCCGAAAGCTTGCTTGCTGTAATCGGTAACTTTATTGCCCCAATTTTTGTTCCGCTTGGATTTGGGAACTGGCAGGCAGCGGTTGCCACAGTTTCTGGCCTAGTTGCAAAAGAAAACGTTGTCGGCACCATGGGCGTACTGCTTGGTCTTGGTGCAGATGTTGCAGAAGACGATCCAGGCTTGCTCGCACAGATTGCAGCAATGTTTCCGTATGGTGCGGCTGCACTCTCCTTCTTGGTGTTCAATCTCCTCTGCGCACCTTGCTTTGCTGCAATCGGTGCTATTAGAAGAGAAATGGCCAGTGCCAAATGGACCATGTTTGCAATTGGCTACCAAACCGTACTTGCTTACTGTGTTGCACTTATGATTAACCAACTCGGTGGACTTATTTTCGGTGGCGTCACCTTTGGAATTGGGTCTATTGTTGCCATTGTTATTTTGGCTTTCCTGCTTTTCCTGCTGTTCCGTCCGAATCCGGAGAAAAGGGTTCAGCATTCTTCCAACAAAGTCACCGCTTAATCTAGAAAAATGTTTATGACGTCTCATGGGAGGGATTCATCATGTTAGAGTGGCTTGCTGCAAATGCCGCAACAATAATTATCAGCGCAGTTCTTTTTGTTCTGATGGCTCTGGCGATCCGCTATCTGTGGAAGACCTCCAGAAGAGGAGGGTGCGTTGGATGTTCGGAATGTTCCAAGGGCTGTGGTGGATGCTGCCATTGTGTTTCCAAAACACAGGCAGGTTCCGCCAAGCATCGCCGTCCGCATGCATTGTCTTAGGAAAAGGAGATTGACACGATGCTCTCCTCAGCAAAGAAACGGTATCTCCTTGCAGCTTACGAATTGGCAGACGATATTAGCAAAGGAGTACGCTCGAAAGATATTGCAGACAGGCTCTGTGTCCAACGCCCCAGTGCTTCTACAATGATCCATGCGCTATGCGAAGAAGGTCTGTTTGATAAGGAATATTATGGAAAAGTCCATTTTACGCCTGAAGGACTCCGATATGCAAATCGCTTGTATACGGACTATCTGTTACTCTTTGAGTATTTTGACGGGAAACTTTCTTTACAAGAACAAAATGCCCGGCGTGATGCGGTAACCTGCCTCTGTGATCTATCTGAAGAGGGAAGACAGAGTATTATCTCCCTTGTTCTTTCCCAACAGATAGCGAACAAATCGGAATAATTACCATATTCCATTCCTTTGAATTTTTTCGCCAAAACCCCCCTTTCAGGGATATCCCTGAAGGGGGGTTATATTAATACCAGTTTGGAATTAGATTTTCAAAATTTTGATACCATTCACAGAGAATGAGTGCATTATTCTGGACGGCTTCCATTTCTTGAATTCCTTGTACGCTGGCCCATGCAAAGGCAGATAGAGTATCCAAGGCAAGATAAAAGGCGATTGTTTCAAAAAATGGTGAGGGGATTTGTTTGCCGGCAAAATACCCGTCAATTTGTCCGGCGGCAAAGGGAATACTGAGATTGTAGGACATTGGGAGGGAACAGAAATCACACCAAGGATCCCCGATTTGATGAGAAAATCCAGTAACGGCAACCGTCTGGTGGGCGGTAATGATCAGGTTTTTCGGCTGGAAATCCCCATGTAACACTCGAATTGGACGCTGTTCTATTTCAAGGGGTATTTTTTCTGCCAAGCCAAGAAATAGTTTTTCCTGTTCCAAATGTTTTCCACAGCGTTCATATGCGGAAAGTGTGTCGTCTATTATTTGTCCAAAATATTCTTTCCAGTCAAAAGAAGTCGGAGGGGATAATTCATGAATTTTTGCGAGAATTTGACCGGCACTGTATCCCAGCTGATATTGTCTTGCTGTGGTGAGAGAAGGGATTACCTGGTTGCTCGGAGCTCCTTCGATCTCTTCGCTTAAAAAATAAAGAAACTTTCCGTTTTTGCTTTTTCCGAACCCTTCCGGGCGGGACATGGGAATTCCATGCGAATACAGTCGTTTCAAGAAACGAAATTCTGCTTTTTTTCTTTCGTATTCCTTACATGGGCTGAGTGTGAGTAAAAGGGGAGAACCGGTTTTCCGTTCTACATGGTATGTTTGCTCCAAGGGGGATGATCCCCCTATCAGTTGCAGGTCTTTAAAAAAATAGGAGCCAGGTATTTCATTTAGTAATTCCCCCATCATAAAATCCCCTCCATTTTGACAGATATGGTAAGATCAGTATTCCCATTTAATATCCCAAAAATCCATAAACAGAGGAAACGATACGAATAGAAAGAGGTTTTCTGCAAAAAATAGAAAAGGTTGGTTTTCTTATAAAATTGTACTTTTGGAAATACTGATTTTCTATAAAGATGCCGCCCATATCCAGCGAAATTCCGGATATGGGCGGCATTGCAAGTCATTTTATTGGTTGGATTCTGGTTTGAGGCTTCTATATCCTTGATTTGCGGTCAGTTAGATGTTTCGAAATCCCCAGCGCCTCCTCCGGTTCTTTCATAGACAAAACTCTCGGTTTCCTCCATGGATACGGGGCAAAGCAGAAGGGAGCCTCCAGGCAAGATCGTGTCATTTTGATCCAGGGTACAGTTTTCACCGAGGGAAAGGGAGTACAGTGGAATGCCGTCTTTAGTACAGAGGGTTAGGGAAGTGGTACCAAACTGGACGCAATTTTCCGATGAAAATGAAAGCCGCTTTGTTCCATCGCTGCTGGTCAAAGTAATGCCATAGGCATCGGCTTCCAGTGGCGGGGCAGGCTGTCCTTCGTCTGTATTATTCCAAGTTCCGCGGATTGCATTGAGTACATAAAAATAGGAAATACCGTTTCCACGCTCCCCGTAGGTCCTGGTATATTGATGAATTTCATCATTTTTTGAACGGTAAGTAATGGTACAGATATCGGAGGTAATCCACTGGAATTTCATATCTCCATAAGCGGGATAGGGAAACTCATCGCCTGGTTTTGCGAGCACCCACAGGATCGGATTGCGGTAGATCCTGGTGTTCCCGGTTTCCTTTTCCTGTTTCACGATCAGTTGATGGCCTGCATCCGGGGAAAAGCGTACTTCTGTCCGGTGGGAAGTGCCCAACAAGAAAAAGAAGATGAGATTTATCATAAACAGGAGAAGAAAACCGGAGAGTATAGCGAGAAGCACTCTTTTTTTCGGAAAGAAGAAACAAAAAAGGGAAAAAGAAATACTGACGAGAATTACCCCGTTTAGAAAAAAAGGCATGCCATCGTAAATATATTCTATCCCATACGGCAGCAGGACAGCGTAATAGACAACTTGTAGCAAGACAAGCAGAGCGCTGACAGCGGCAAGAACCCATCCGAAAATTTTGCGGAAAGAGGGACGGCGTCTGGTATACAAAAGATTTTTCATAAATTCTCCTCCGGAAGGAACTTTCACTAGAAATCATATAAATGATTCCAGTTTTTGAAATTTGGAGTTGTGAGTGGCTTTACAGGTAGAATCAGCGAAAGGATAACCTCAACAGGAAAACAATACTAACACACTTTTCAAAGATAACATGGTTGAGGTTCTTTTACAAGGACTACAACCCCACATGATAATGATTATAACATAATTTCAAAAAAGGGCAGTGGGGATTACGATTTTATCATCTTAAAGTGAAAGAAAAAATCCTATTGGTAGAGGAAAATTAGAAAAACAGGCGGATGGAATTCCATCCGCCTGTTATGAGAACCATAGAAAAGTGAAAATTCTATTTTATCTGTTTTCCTCTTACAAAGACATGGGCAGGATCAAGATGTTCATCCAGTACAACCAGATCGGCGTTCTTCCCCTCTTTGATAGAACCGGTAACATTGTCCACACCAATTGCACGTGCAGGGTTGAGGGAAGCAGCTTTGACAGCCATCTCAAATGGAATACCAAAACTGTGGACGTTGCGCATGCACTGAAACAGGTTTGTAGAGCTTCCCGCCAGTGCGCCGTTTGCCAGACGAGCAGCGCCGTCCTTTACAAAAACTTCCTGCCCACCAAGATGGTATTTTCCATCAGGAAGTCCTGCTGCGCACATGGAATCGCTGATGAGGCAGACACGATCGTACCCCAATGTCTTAAAGACGGTACGGATAACGGCAGGATGAATATGAATTCCGTCGCAGATAAGTTCCGCCGTAGCATGGTCATCTTCAAAAACTGCCCCTACTACACCCGGTTCCCTGTGGGTAAAGGCGGGCATTGCATTAAACAAATGGGTAACATGGTGCACCCCTTTTTTCATGGCCTTTACCGCGGTATCATAATCGGACATTGTATGGGCAATCGTAATGAGTACTTCGTCTTTTACAGCTTCGATGAATTCCATGGCGCCGTCCAGCTCGGGGGCAATGGCAACTGTTTTAATAAAACCGCCGCAGTCCGCATTGATTTTCCGAAACAGCTCAATGTCTGGATTGATAATGTATTTAGGATCCTGTGCTCCACATTTCTTTTTTGAGAAAAAGGGACCTTCCATGTAAATTCCATGGAGATAGGCTCCCTCATGTCCTTTTTGAGAAAACTCATGGACCAAAGCGCAGATTTTATCAATTTCTTTTGCGTCGATGGACATTGTGGTGGCAAGATAGGAAGTGATTCCGTTATTGGCATAATATTTTGCCATTTTGTGGTAACCTTCTACATTGCCGTCGCAGGTGTCAACCCCATCACAGCCGTGGGTATGGATATCCAAAAGGCCTGGGATAACCTTTTGTCCCTTTGCATCCACGTCTCCATCCTTTTGAGCCGTGTGGGAACAGGTCTTATCAACGGTTTTTATCTGAGTGCCTTCGATTTCCAAATCCGCTTTGTGAAATGTAAAATCGTCACACAGTACTTGGGCATTCGTAATCCACATGAGAATATCTCTCCTTTTTTATCTGGGAATTCCCAGTTTTATTCTTTTCTTTATTATATACCATCTTTGTATTTTTTTAAATACTTCCCGTCACTTTTTAAATAGAAAAATGGAAATCCTGCCATTCTTCTTCTCGGATAAACTTCTTGAAATATCAGACAATAAAAAGGGCGGCGTTTCGCCCAAGTTTACCAGAGAGAAGGTGAAGGATATTGGAATATTCTCAAAAACAGGATAAGCAGTTGTTGTCCGAACTTTACCGCAGTACGCAAATGGGAGCCGAATCCATTCGTGCACTGATTTCCGAGGCATCTGACCCGGCACTGAAAACAGAGTTATCCGATCAATTGTGCGGATACCAGAAACTTTCCAAACGCGCTCATGACATGCTTGAAAAACGCGGAGGAAAAGCGGAAGAAACCAGCAAAATGAAATCCCTTGGCATCCATACCGGGATAAAACTCAACACCTTGATTGACAAGACGTCCAGCCATCTTGCCGAAATGGCAATTGAAGGCAGCAATATGGGAATTGTCGGAACCACAAAACAGCTCAGTCAATTTTCCGGTGCAAGTCAGAATGTTCGTCAGCTTGGCAATGAGTTTGTTTCTTTTGAACAGCATAATATTGAAGCGTTGAAACGATATTTATAAGGAAAGAAGTGTGTAACTATGACCCATCCGTTTTCAGAAAAGAGTGATAAAATTACCAAGTGGGCAGGGAATTCCACAACGGTAAACGGAAAAAAATATATGCCATTGCATGGACGGCATAATTTTGACTGCGG
>ERZ1643246.3149-NODE-3149-length-14624-cov-4.201524_pt1 | contig 14624 bp, 15 predicted proteins | sample MGYA00579265_ERZ1643246 | MGnify/ENA primary metagenome ERZ1643246 (study PRJEB29033, sample SAMEA4952261) | chicken gut metagenome | biome: Broiler Chicken; feature: Gastrointestinal Tract; material: Caecum | place: Ireland | collected 2018 | study: Broiler... | reverse complement strand
ACCCCACTTGTTATCCAGTATACCATACTGTCTAACAAATGGGGTGCAGTTCAAGATCTTGGTCGGGGATTTTTGTTTTTTTACAGGGGATGCCGGACTGGCTGGGGCAAAAGAGCTTGTCCGCAATATTCCCAGGGATTTTTCTTCCCCGGTCATCCTCTTCATCCCTCTTGCCCCAGGATGGAATATTTTGATAGAACAGACTTATTCCGGGCGTTTTGAAAAGACAACCCGCTATGCTATCAAAAAGGAACCGGATGCTTTTGACCGTCATTATTTGGAAAAGCTGGTTTCTCAGCTGCCGGAAGGTTTCACCATGCGTTCCATAGACAGGGAATTGTATTGGAAAAGCTTTGAACAGGAGTTTTCCAGAGATTTCTGTGCCCAGTTTGATTCTGCGGAGGATTTCCTCCGCCGCGGGCTCGGCGTCTGTGCCCTATATCAGGGAACCCTTGTGGCTGGCGCGAGTTCTTATACGGTTTATGACAGTGGAATTGAAATTGAAGTGGATACCCACCCGGATTTCCAAAGACGGGGCCTTGCCTGCGCTTGTGCTGCTAAGCTCATCCTTACCTGTTTGGAAAAGGGGCTTTATCCCAGCTGGGACGCGGCAAACCTTGCATCTGTTTCACTGGCTCAAAAACTGGGATACCACCTGGATTTTGCTTATCCCACTTATCAGATTAAATGCTAAATTTGTAAAACAAGCGCCGAAAATTTTTCGGCGCTTGTTTTACAAGAGCGTTCCTGATGGGATAATCCCCGCAAACGCATGATGATCATTCCGCAGCAGTTTAAAGGGAACTACCGCTATAAACTGGGGACTACCCTATTCATATATGCTGTGTTGCAACGTGAAAACATCAATATCGTAGGCTGTATTTTCACATTGGCGCAGCATGGCGAGGATGGCTGCTTGCCGAAAGTCTTCCTTCCCAGACAAATAGCGAAATGCACCAAGAGAGAGGGACTCGCCTTCCGAAGTGTCAAACACTGTAGAGAGCCGCTGTGATTTGTTCCTGCTAACTGCCCAAAACGAACGCTCGCTGCGTAAAACCACTTTTTCCGTATAGCTGCAAACCCAGCGAAGATAGCGATTCAAATCGGTGGAGTCTATTTGCTGCTCACTGAGCAGGAACTGTGCTGTACACAACAAATCCCTTAAAAGCCTATATAAATAGTAGATTAAATAGAGCATGACTTTTGCGTCAATTGCTGTAATAAAAGTATTCTGTATTTTTATAGTGCATTCCTGTACCCATGCAGAAGCCTGCCACCGCAAATCTTCAATTTCACGGAGCAAACCAGAAGAATTCTGTGTTTCCGCCGCCCTTTGCAAAATCCGTCCCGCCTGAACCGTACAGTGCATCAGTTCCCATAGCGGAGTAAGCTCCGCATATTTCAGTGCCATTGCCATACCACCCTCTCAATAAAAAAAATGAAATGCAAACCCTGTCAAAAGATATCCAAATACAATACAGGCTGGAAAGGTTACAATCCACGCAAATACCATCTGCTTGACCATCCTGATCTGTATATGTTTTCCTTTTTGGGAAAATCCCACTGCTACCACCGCCATGGTTTTAACATGGGTTGTGCTCACTGGAAACCCCATACAAGTGGAGAGAAACAGCGAACATACGGAGGCGAGATCCGCGCACAACCCCTCATACTGTTTGAGCGGAGTAATTCCAAATCCCACACAACGGATGATTCTCTTGCCGCCAATCATCGTTCCTACCGCCATGACAACAGCGCACACAAGGATCATATTCCACTGGCCTGCCAGGCTGATTTGCCGGCCTGCCGCCGTCCCATCCCGGAGCATGGCGGCAATTAGAAAAACTCCTATGAACTTTTGTCCATCCTGTGCTCCATGCACCACTGCCATGGCTGCCGCACACAACACCTCCCCTTTGGGAAACAGGGAAGCGGCAACGCGACGGGTCAAAAATCTCCCCAAAAAGCGAACTAGGATGGTCAGAAAGTATCCGAGCAAAAAACCCAATGTCAGGGAAATGACAAGTCCAGTAAGAACCTTCCCCCATTGGTTCATACACAGGGCGGACGTCCCATTGAGATAAAGCGCCGCCCCGGTAATCCCTGCAATTAACCCATGACTTTCACTGGTGGGAATCCCAAAAAACCATGCGGCACAGGAAAACAGAATGACTGAACACATTCCCGCAAGCAAAGCCAATGCGGATTTTTTGGCATCCCCAGAAGTAAAATCCAACATGGAGGACATCGTGTTCGCCACACTGGCATTGAAAAAAGCCATCCCCCATACACCGAGGAAATTGCAGATGGCTGCCATGAAAATTGCCCGGTTAACTCCCATACTTCTGGTCGCAACTGCTGTGGCAATAGAATTGGGCGCGTCGGTCCATCCATTGACCAGTACTACACCAAAAATGACAAGCGCCAAAAGCAGATAGAGATCCATTTTCATATCCCCCGTATTTTCCTTCTTTCTATCCCTATGATGAGGGGAAAAAATTTATCCCTTTTTCAGGCTGCTGTTGTCCAAAAACATCCATTTGCGTGTGATTTTTTTCAGAACCACTGCAAAAAAACCGCGTTTTCCCGACATATTAACAAAATATGAAGAAAGCATGTCCAATTTTCTTGCCTTTTGTAACACCTTCTTTTATAATGATGAGGTATGGAAAACACTTCAAGGAGGATGCAACGTGGAAAAATTCTTTAAACTCAAAGAAAGTGGCACCACCTTCTCAACAGAGGTCATTGCAGGCATTACCACTTTCTTTGCGATGGCGTATATTATCGCCGTCAATCCGAACACTTTGAGCCAGTCCGGTATGGAGTGGGGGGCCGTATTCCTGGCAACCATTATCTCCTCTATTATCGGTACCCTGATTATGGGACTTGTCGCAAATGTACCGTATGCACAGGCTCCGGGTATGGGTCTCAACGCCTTTTTTGTTTACACAGTGTGCTTTGCATTGGAATTCACCTGGCAGCAGGCGCTCTCCATGGTATTTATCTGTGGCCTTATCAACATCCTGATTACAGTGACTAAGGTCCGGAAATATATCATTAAGGCAATCCCAAAATCCTTACAAAATGCCATTGGCGGCGGTATCGGCCTGTTTGTCGCCTATATCGGTTTCCTCAACGTCGGGATTATCAGCTTTGAAAGCGGCGTTCCGGCTATCCCGACCCTCAACCAGCCCGTTTTCTGGGTATTCCTGATTGGGATTGTCCTGGCAGTTGCGCTTAGTATTTTAAAAGTCAAAGGCGGTATTTTGATTGCCATTATCATCACCACTATCGCTGGCATCCCTTTCGGCGTGACCTCAACTGCGGATACGGTCAGCTTTACGGAAGCATGTAAAGCTCTCCCCACCACCTTTGGCGCTATCTTCACTTCCGCAGGTTTGCCATCCCTGTTCTCTGATCCCGCAAGGCTCCCGCTGGTACTGATTACCATTTTTGCTTTCAGCATGTCTGACACTTTTGATACCATTGGAACCTTTATCGGTACTGGGCGCAGAACCGGCATCTTCAGCGAGGAAGATGAAAAAGCCCTGGAAAACAGCAAAGGATTTTCTTCCAAAATGGACAAGGCCCTGTTTGCGGATGCAACTGCTACTTCCATTGGCGCTATCTTTGGTACTTCCAACACCACTACCTTTGTAGAAAGCGCTGCAGGTATTGGTGCGGGCGGACGTACTGGACTTACCTCTGTAGTTACTGCCATCTGCTTTGCACTCAGTGCATTTCTGGCAACCTTTGTCAGTGCAATCCCCTCCGCAGCAACGGCTCCGGCTCTGGTCGTTGTAGGCTGTATGATGGTTTCCTCTTTTGCGGAAATCAAATGGGATGATTTGGAAGAAGCGGTTCCGGCATTTTTTGCAGGCCTGTTTATGGCACTGTGCTACAGCATTTCCTATGGTATTGCGGCAGGATTTATCTTCTACTGCATTGTCAAAATTTGCAAAAAGCAAGTGAAAAAAATCCATCCGATCATTGCCGCAGTTGCGATTTTGTTTATTTTAAACTTTATTCTTCAGGCAATTATCTAAAAACTGTGGATCAAAATTCCAGGCGGTACTTTTTGTACCGCCTGTTTTTTTGCCCACCGATTTTGTCCGATTTAGCCTGTCAGACAATCAGAAGAGCTGGACGCAGATACACACAGGACAGCCCAAATTCCAGTTTCCGTGGATGGGGGCGGCTTGAAAAGTACCTCATAGAATTCTTGACAGGTGCGGGGAACCACTTTTATAATAAGTAAAAAGAGAGTACAGGCTGTGAAAAGAACCAGTAGGCATCCTTTGGTTTTCCAGAGAGAAGATGACAGGTGAAAATCTTCAAACCCGGTTGCTGAACCCCCTCTTTGAGCCGGCAGCGAAACGGAAACTTTCCGCTTAAGCTGTCCCGGTCCTCCCGCCGTTATCCGGGAACCCTATTGGGAAAGAGTTATCCCAGCAGGGACTGAGTGCAGATTTTTGCAGCCAGGTGGTACCACGGACAAACTGTTCGCCCTGGCCGGATGGAATTGCCATCCGGCCAGGGCGTTTTCATTTTTCCGGTTACATAATAAGGAGGAACAGAGATGAAAGTGAAACAACTGATTGGAGAAAGGCTAAAGGAACGGCCCTCTGACTGCCAGACCGAAAGCCATGCGCTTATGATCCGGGGCGGCTACATGAAACAAGTAGCCAATGGGATTTATTCCCAGTACCCACCCTTGCGCCGTATTTGCCAAAAAATTGAGAAAATTATACGGGAGGAAATGGACGCCATTGGCGGTCAGGAAATCCAGTTTCCAGTAGTACTTCCCGCATCCTTATGGGAAGAATCTGGGAGATACCGGAGCGTGGGCGAAGAACTTCTTCGCTTTTCCGACCGGTTTGGCTCTCCCCTTGTCCTGGGAATGACCCATGAGGAGGCTGCCGTCCATTTAGTGAGGGAATATGGGCAATCCTATGCCCGCTATCCCTTTATGATTTACCAGATACAGACCAAGTTCCGGGACGAGGCAAGGCCGCGCGCGGGACTTATTCGGGTACGGGAATTTGCCATGAAGGACGCCTATTCCTTCCATACTTCTCAGGAAGATCTGGAACAGTATTATCAGCAGTGTTATCACGCCTATGAACGGATTTTTGCCCGTGTTGGGCTGCCCCAGGTTATCACGGTTGCCTCTGATTCCGGAATGATGGGTGGGAGCATCTCCCATGAATACATGCTGCTTACCCCGGTTGGGGAGGACTCCATCGCATTGTGTCCACACTGTTCCTACCGCTCCAACTTGGAGGCGGCTCCAAATCTTTTGCCAAGCCCGGAGCAGGAAGAGCTACAAGCGCTGACCCCAGTGGAAACACCGCACATGGAGAGTATTGAACAGGTCAGTAATTACCTACATGTGGATGCCGCACATACCTGCAAGGCGGTTGTCTACCAAAAACGTTCGGACAGCGGCTATGTCGTCGTATTTCTGCGTGGAGATCTCACCGTTAACGAAACCAAGCTGACCAATTACTTAGGAGAAGAACTCTGTCCGGCACAGATTACAGAGGAAAGCGGGCTGTGTGCGGGCTATCTCGGCCCCTATGGACTGCACGCACAGGCGCAGGTACTCTTTGATCGTTCGCTTCAGGGGGCTGTCAATCTCTGTTGTGGGGCAAACCGCACCGGGTTCCATTACACTGGGCTTTGTATGCCGCGTGACCTCCCTGAAGTGGAATTTTTCGACTTCGCCAAGGCGGTGGAAGGCGGTATCTGTCCACAATGCGGCAGGCATTCCCTTACCATTTCGCGGGGAATTGAAGTGGGAAATATTTTCCAGTTGGGGGACAAGTACACCCGCAGTATGGGGATGCAATATTTGGATGAAAACGGCTGCCTGCAATATCCCATTATGGGATGCTATGGGATTGGAATCGGTAGGCTTGCGGCCTCCATCTGTGAGGTATACCGGGATGAGCACGGCCCAATTTGGCCGATTTCCGTTGCCCCATGGCAGGTATCTCTTTGTTGCCTGCGCGCCGACGATCAAGAAGTCCGCAAGGCGGCGGATGCACTGTATGACTGCCTACAAAAACAGGGGATTGAAGTGCTCTACGACGACCGTGAAATCCGTGCAGGAGCTATGTTTACGGACGCCGACTTATTTGGGCTTCCGATCCGGGTAGTGATCAGCCCGCGCAATTTAAAAAATGGATGCGTGGAACTCACCACCAGAGATGGAACTGTTAAAAGAGAAGTCCCGATTGAACAGGCAGCGGAGGAAAACCATGCCCTGATTCATCAGCTGTATGGGGAGCTTTCCTCCCACGTTCGGTAAAAAAGGCCAGGAGGGATCTCCTGGCCTTTTTATGAAAAATTTTTGTTTTTTCTGGATACTATTCTTCAGCGAAGTCTGCATAGTGATACTTGACCTCCGGCATTTCCAGAAGACTTCTTTCCACAAGTTCCTGTGCCCTCTGTGGAAATTTTACATCTTCTAAATCCTCCGGAGATGCCCCCGTAATTCCCGCAAGACACGGCGTATCCTGTTCTTGCCGATCCGCATACTCCAAATATAATATATATTCCGTAAAATAATCCCCGTCTTTTTTCATTGCCTGATACAAACTCTGCATCTGCTCCGCTGTCTGAACAGGATCCCCTGGAAAATCCGGCGTAGAAAGGGTTATCATCACTCTTGCATCCTTGAGAAAATGCTTTTCAAAAGGGGCGTCTAGCGGCGGGATATCTTGGTTAGTCCCACTCCACCGCATTTCATCAATGACTTGGATAGAGGCAATCTGATAAGCGGATTCCTGCTGTACCAGGACATTTTCCAGCAAGGAGTGGAGCAGCAGAGCATATTCCTCTTGAAAACGCAGGATGGTATTCGTTCCACCGAGCACATCATTGGCATAGGTATCGCCTGTGGCCTTGGTTCGCGGGTTATAATAGACGGAAAAATGAGTGTCCCGGCTACCAGTATCCTGCACTCTCATAGTATAGTTCCCCGTCTTAAAATTGTAAAAAACCCTCTCTTTTTCCAAATTCAAAAAGGAAAAGTGCCGGCTGATATGGGTTTCCATTCGTTGTCCGGCAATCAGCGACGTCACTGGATTGCCGAGAAAAGAAAAGGCAATCAGAGCGAGAAAAATGAGGATCGCTGCCCCTGCAACTCCAGCAATTATTCTAAGTATGATTGAATATTTTTTATCCATAATGTACACCTCCCTTTAACGGCGAAAGGCATAGCGGAAGAGCTCTACCGCAACCCTGCCAAGTAGTGCCAATACCGCATAAATAGTGCCATAGACAGCAGCCCCTCCCAACAAACTGTACGCTTCCACAGAGAAAAAACCAAGCGACGAAGAAGTCCATAAACTATATAGGCAATACCAGAGGAATTCCCCCGCAAAAAGGATAATCGGCACCCAATACCAGCGAACCCGGGGACCTATTCCGCTGAGAACTCCAAGCAGAGGAAGCAGCAGAAAATTGTAAAACACTCCGGAAGATTGCCCAATACTAATACTGATCAGCCCTCCAATACACAGGATCATCAACTGGATCACACGCATCGTTCGGCGCATAGCAAGCAAAATTTTAGCATCCCTTTGCGGTTCAGGGGCCTGGAGTCCGCTATCAGGCAGGGAATCATACAGGTTTTTACATGTTTCACATTTTTCAATATGCTGAAAGACCAGTTCCCTGCTCTCATTACTTGCTACGCCATCTTTTACAAGAGGTATTAAGTCCTGGATTATATTACAATTTGTATTCAAAAATATCCCTCCCTTTGGAGTTGCTCTTTTAACCAATTTCGTATGCGGAACAACAGAACCCGCGCAGAACTTTCGCTGATCTCAGCATGTTCCGCAATTTCCGCATAACTGTATCCATGTGCACGCATTTTGACGATTTCCCTTGCACGGGCGTCTTTCTGGGCAAGAAGCTGCTCAACTCTTTTCAGTATCTGGCGGTCGGAAAATTGTTTTTGCAGGGTATCTTCAGACAGGTTAAACAGTATTTCTTCCGGGAGCGGAGCAGGTTTTCTGTCCCTGAGGTGTTTCATCCAAAGGTGGCGTGCAATCGAAAAAAGCCAGGTGCGCACACTGCTCTCCTTCCGAAAACGTTCCAGGGAGGATATCGCCTGGACAAAGGTCTCTTGCAGCAAATCCTCGGCCAGTGTAGTATCATGGGTCAACCACAAAAGGTAGGAATACAGTTCCTGTTTATGTTCTTCATATATCCATGCGATTTGCTGCATTTCTGTCCCCCCTTTCACTTACTTAGTACCCTTTCCAAGTGTAATGTTACATATTTTGAAAATCTTTTTCAACAATCCCCCATTTTTCACAGCGTGTCGACTGATTTTCATTTGCGAAATCAGGAAAAAAATGTATACTAAAAGCAAATACCGTCAGGAGGGGATTTGTATGGAGCATTTTGTGGGAGTGGACATCGGAGGAACCAAAATGGCATTTTGTGCCCGGGGAAAAGATGGCTATCTGGAAAAACAGATCCCCACCGGAAACACCTTCCTTGCCGCCCAGGTAAAACAGGAATTGGACCTTTTTCTTCAAAGTCTTCCATTTTCTGTGGATGGAGTGGGGGTTGCAATCCCCGGTCTGGTTTCGCAAGACAGGGAAGTCATCCGTTGCGATGCCATTCCTGGAATTATCGGAATGTCAGCAGAGTTCCTTTCCCAGGGCAAATTCCCCGTTCATTTCCTAAACGATCTACGCTGTGCTGCCCTGGCAGAGGCCGCCAATTATCCGAAGGACTATCTTATCGCCGTTGCTTTGGCGGGTTCCGGCACCGCACTTGGTATTGTGGATGCGGGACATCTCCTGACTGGGAGAGGATTTGCTGGGGAACTTGGATACACTTGCATGGCAACAAAAGACGACAGTGTGTTTCTGGTAGACGACATGAGCGGAGGAAACGCCCTACTGAGAAGAACCGGCGTTTCATTGAATACATTTTTATCCCGTATTCGTGAAAACGATCCAGAAGCATTGGAGGAAGTACGCAGAGCAGGGTTCTATTTTGGCCTTGCGCTCGCCAATGTGATTGGGATTTTTAATCCTCATGTGTTGGTGGTCGGGGGTGGAATGACCTCTTATCCAGGATATTTTGAAGCTGCGCTTGCCTCCTGTAAACAGCACGCTCTTGCACAATCCCTGGAGGGTTGTCTGATTACACGGCCAAAAGACGAAAAAAGGATTGTAGTGCTGGGCGCAATGGAATTTATCCGCCGTATACAGAAAGGAGAACCGATATGAAACACTTGGTCGGAGTGGATATTGGAGGAACCAAGATGTACCTCTGCGCGAGGGACGGGAAAGAATGGATAGAACGCCGAGTATCCACCGGAATCAATTGCACCAAAGAATATTTGAAAGAACAGTTGGAAGATTTTCTGGATTTGCTCCCATTTCCCATTGATGCAGTGGGGATGGCTGTTCCCGGGCTTGTGACGTCCGACCATTTTTGTGAACGTTCCGATGTGGTTCCCGCCCTGTCCGGTGTGGATTCCGTCTTCTTTTCAGACGGCAAATTTCCAGTGTTCTATCTCAATGATGTGCGGTGCGCCGCCGTGGAGGAGGCTTCGCATTTCCCTGAAGATTCTGTGGTCGCCGTCTTAATGGCTGGAACCGGGATCGCCCTCTCAGTCAGCGATCACGGGCATCTGTTGCATGGTGCCGGGGGATTTACTGGAGAACTCGGGCACTGTTATGTCAGCACTCCACAGGGGTACAGAACCATTGACAAACTGGGAGGAGGCGCCCAAATTCTGAGGGAAGCCGGCTGCACAGCGACACAGTTACTGGAAAAACTGCAAAATGGAGATCCCCAGGCAGTTTCCATCATACAAAAGGCAGGGGAATCCTTTGGCATGGCACTTGCCATGGTGATAAACCTGTACAATCCGGACGCCATTGTTATTGGCGGAGGGACGACTGGATATCCCGGATACCTGGAGGCAGCAAAGCGGACTGCACAGGAGCTTTCCCTGACCCCTTCCTTTGCACAATGTACCTTTTACCCACCCCATGATCCGAAGCGGATTGTCGCACTTGGAGCGATGCGCTATGCAGTGCAAAAACTTTGTAAAAAGGAAAAATAAGGGAGAAAATCTTTTATCGCTGTTCTGCCCAAAGTATAAAATAATTTTCTTGGTCCTATGTTAAATACTGGAACGGAACAAGGAAAGCCGTATGGGAAGGAGTTTTCCATTGAGCGCAGTGGGGGCATTTTCTTTTTCTCAAAACACAGCATACTCATACCGCCTCATGCTTTGTCACTTTACCGAAAATAGGAAAAGTAGTATCATAGTTTTTAGATGACCTCTTAAGGAAGGCCTTTCCAAAAGGTCGTCTTTTTATAAACAATAGGTATTCCCGCGTCAACCTTTGCCGAGGTGGTGCGGTACGAACAGGAGGAACCGACTATGGGCAAAACACAACAGATTCAAAAGGAAATGATGGCCGCCCTAAAAGCAAAAGACACCAGACGGAAAGACGCCCTTTCCCTGATGCTTTCCACTCTGAAGGCCAAGGCAAAAGATGAACGCCGGGATCTGACAGAAGAGGAAGAAAACGCCCTGATTTTAAAAGAAATCAAGCAGACAAAAGAAACACGGGACAGCGCTCCCGCTGACCGGAAAGATATATTTGAAGAATGTGAGTTTCGCATCGCCGTACTCAGCGAGTTTGCGCCAAAAGAAATGTCTGTGGAGGAAATCCAACAGGCCGTGCAAAATGTTTTGGAACAACTTGGGATTTCCTCCCCGACTCCAAAAGAAAAGGGGATTATCATGAAAACCCTGATGCCCCTCGTCAAAGGGAAGGCCGACGGCAAACTGGTGAACCAGGTAGTCGGCGAGCTTTTAAAATAGGCAGATAACCCCCCACCAATGGTGGGGGGTTTTGTCTTTCCTTCAAAGAGTAGGCTTGGGATTTCTCCCGTTGTAGCGAAGTTTTCACTTAAATTTCGGTATCAAATTATGTTACAATAATCTTATAAAGTGTGCAAACAGGAACTCAAATAGTTATCTCCTGCACAACATGATTGTTTCAGATAGAGCAACTATCTGCAGATCGATCCCGTTACGGGGAAAGTTCCCCAGGGATCCAAAAATTTTATCAGGAGGGAAAACGATGTTTGAAAAAGGCGAATGGATCGTGTATGGCAACACAGGGGTATGCCGTGTCGAGGATATCGGGATACCTCATGATATCCCGGTAAAGGATTCAGAAAAGTCCTACTACAAGCTTAATCCCGCTTATGAAGCGGGGGAAATCTATATCCCGGTGGATACCAAGGTCTTTATGCGGCCTGTTCTAACAAAGGAGGAAGCAGGACAGCTGCTCTCCAACATGTCTGTTTCCAGTGAAAAGATGAATCCCGAAGCTTTGGAAGAAGAATACCGGCAATGCTTGAGCGATCACGAATGCAGGGAATGGATGCATCTGCTCACCTCGATCCGGCACAAAGAATGGGAGATGAGCAAACAGGGAAAAAAGATTGGAAAGCTCTACCTGAGGTATGAAAAACGCGCCCAGGAACTTTTGTACGGAGAACTTTCTATTGCCTTGGATATCCCCTACGAGGAGATGGAAGAGTATATGAAACAGCGCTTTACCGAACTGTTTGCCACACAAACCAAAGAAACGCAGAAATCCTCTATTGGATAATGTAGCTTAAAAGGAGATGCCATGAAACTGATTATTTCGCCTGCCAAAAAAATGAACATGGCAGATGACTTTTTAGCCTGTGAACAACTCCCCGCTTTTTTGGAAAAAACAGGGATTTTGCTTGAGTATTTAAAATCCCTACCATATGAAGCACTCAAAAAACTTCTCGCCTGCAACGACGCCATCGCACGACTTAATTTTGAGCGCTATCAACAGATGGATTTGCGAACAAGGCTAACCCCTGCTCTACTAGCTTATGAGGGAATTCAGTACCAGTACATGGCCCCTTCCGTATTTACCAGGGAACAATTCAATTATGTACAGCAGAATTTGCGGATTTTATCCGGGTTCTATGGAATTTTGAAACCCATGGACGGAGTTGTCCCCTATCGTTTGGAAATGCAGGCAAAAGTGAAAACAGACTTTTGCAGGAACCTCTATGATTTTTGGAAAGATAACCTTTTCTGCTCTCTAAAAAAAGAGGATGATACCCTAGTGAATCTTGCTTCTGCGGAATACAGCAAAGCCATACTCCCGTATGTGGGAACTTCAATGAAGGTTATTACTCCGGTTTTTGGGGAATGGGTCAGGGACGAAATCAAGGAAAAAGGTGTGTATGTCAAAATGGCACGCGGAGAAATGGTACGGTATTTGGCAGAAAACCACGCGAAAGACCCGGAAACGATGAAGGGATTTGACAGGCTCCATTATCGATTCCATCCGGAATATTCAGACGAAAACACATGGGTTTTTCTCCGAGAACCCGAAGAAAAATAATTTAAAACAAAACGACTGGAAAATCAAAGGTTCTGTTTGACGAAGCCAATCCAAAAATCCCCCATGCAAAACTGTTTGTTTTGCATGGGGGATTTTTCACGCAAGTCCTTGCAAATTTTTACTCAGATACATTCCAAATCCGCCCTGTGTATATTGAAGGGAAACTCCAATGGTTCCATTTGTCCCCAAATAAATGATTGTATCCGTCTCTCCTGAAAGACGGACCTGTTTTTCCACCGTGCGAAACCCAACGGAAGCAAGCTCTTCCAAGTATTGTTCCACCTCAGGGCCATCTGCATCGGTGAGGGAAATGGAAAAACCCTCCCCATTCGGGTGTTCCCAAATCCATTGGACTTTTCCAGTAACAGGTTTGGGAATTTCCACAGTAAAAGAATTCTGCGGCCATTCCTCAGTATACTGTATCTGCGGCATGGGGAAAACAGTTTCAGATGAAGATCCGGATGGGCTCATCGATTTTGTGCATCCGCACAGACCAAGGGCCAGGACGAGAAAAAGCGCCACACCACTGATTTTCCATTTCTTTTTCATTTTCGTGTTCCCCTCTTTTTTCCTTTTCTTAAATATAGCCAAATAGTGATCCCCACCATTGCTGCAGTGAAAAAGTACAGCGGTAAAAAATCGGTAACGTTGGCATTCACATAGATATCCGTCGGCATATCCGCATAACCGATTACATCCGATGGGAAAGATAGTAGTTTTAAAATAGTCCACCCACAAAAAATCAGTAACACAGTGCTGAATGCTGCAAAAACCAAGAACATCCGTTGTCGTTTCGGTTTATAAGTGGTTTTTTCCCCTAACAGTTCGGTTACAGAAACCCCGAAAAGTTCAGCCAATGTCAAAAGATTCTGCGTACTTGGCCTGCTTTGTCCATTTTCCCACTTAGTAACTGCCTGGCGGGACACCCCCATGCGTTCCGCCAAAAGCTCCTGTGTCATATTCTTGTGATTTCTCAACTCCTTGATTTTCTCCGGAAGAGACATGTCTTTCACATCGCTTTCCAATATTTCCGGCCTACATTCTACCATTTCATCATTACTTGGGGAAGAAAATATCCGGCAACAATCGGTTGCAAAAAGGGATTTTCTAGTCCCAAACTGTTTTGGAGCAATCTTTTCACATTTTCTTAGGCACGCTGTGGAAAGAAAGCTCCACTTTATTTTCGTACGCCGGTCAAATCAAATGGAGGAATGTACTCTTCCTTGGCAGAGGACTTTTCCTGTGCATAACCCTGTTTGATTCCCAAAGAGAGCAGGTGCTCATATACTTTCTGGTATTCATAGGTGGAGATTCGGCGGTTAATTTCCGGATACAAGTGACTGTGATAACAGGGGGTATACTGGCTCATTAAACTGACAAAAATAGTTCCCAGGTCAAAATTTTCTGCAATCCAGTCCAGTATGGCCATGGAATCGTGCATGGCATTTGGCATCACCATATGGCGTATAATAAGGCCCTTCTGCATGATCCCATGCTCGTTCAACATCGGGCTTGGAACCTGCCGGTACATCTCTAAAATTGCTTTCTTAACTACTTGCGGATAATCCGGAGCTTTACAATATTTCCCGGAAAGCAAACCATCCATAAATTTAAAATCAGGCAGGTAAATATCGACGATTCCATCCAGTTCCCGAAGAGTCTCTACGGTTTCATATCCCCCCGTGTTGAATACAATTGGTAAACCCAGTTCAGGTTTTATTTTTTGCAGAACCGGTTTTATCAGCGATATAAAGTGCGAGGCAGATACCAAGTTGATATTGTGTGCTCCCTGCTCTTTCAGCTCAAAACAGATTTCCCCAAACCGATCCGGAGTAATATCCGCACCATAAAACTCATGACTTAACGGGGCATTCTGGCAAAAACAACAGCGAAGAGCACACCCAGAAAAAAAGATTGTTCCACTTCCTCTAGAACCGCTCAAGCAGGGTTCTTCCCATTCATGCAAGGCCGCTCTTGCCAGCCGCAGAGTGTCTTTTGCCCCGCAGGCTCCGGCCTGTCTGGTACGATCGATTCCACATTGCCTTGGGCAAAACGTACAATGAGTCAAATCAAATTCCATAGTTCCTGCTCAGTCCTCCAAGCATCTATCCGCAATCAAACTACAAAACAATACTATAATTAATGCTCTCCTATCCAATACCCCTTACT
>ERZ1643246.3146-NODE-3146-length-14633-cov-8.138634_pt1 | contig 14633 bp, 14 predicted proteins | sample MGYA00579265_ERZ1643246 | MGnify/ENA primary metagenome ERZ1643246 (study PRJEB29033, sample SAMEA4952261) | chicken gut metagenome | biome: Broiler Chicken; feature: Gastrointestinal Tract; material: Caecum | place: Ireland | collected 2018 | study: Broiler... | reverse complement strand
TGGTAACGCCGCCGGCGTCAAAGGCCACCGCAGTAAATTCAGATGGAGAAAAAAACGATAAAATAAATAACAGAACGTACAGAATCATCAGCAGTCTGGAAAGACTGACCTGAAACAAAATACGAAGCACCGCTGCGGCGAGAAAGATACCGACGCCCACAGCGACTGTCCAGATTAACACGTTATTGGGAATGGAAGCCACCTGATTGGCCAGTACCTGCAGGTCCGGCTCAGAAATCGTAATAATCGCTCCCATCAGAAAACATACCACAACAATCACAGGCAGCCGGCTTCCTTTCACCAGCTTACCACCGACCCCCTGACCCAGCGGGGTCATTGACATTTCGGCTCCTAACTGAAAGAACCCCATGCCCACGATCAAAAGTACCGCTCCTGCCAGAAACAGGGCCAGGGTCCCGATCTCCATGGGGACCAGCGTCACGCTCAAAAACAGCACGATGATTGTTATCGGCAACACACTCGACAATGATTCTTTAATCTTTTCTTTTAACTTTTCATTCATAACAAAAGTATGCCTTCCTCCCTTCTCTCAATTGGCTGTACAGATACTATCCGACTATACATCCAAGGGGTTTACGGGCTGCAATCATATTTATTCTACCATTTTAGTATGTTTTTTGTAAACCTTTCCTTTTCTTTTTTATTTTTGTAAATTCTTTCGAAAATTAAATAAGAAAGGCACCCGGATGATATTCCATTCCGGATGCCGCTGTCAGACTATTAATAATAGATTTCCGGCTCGTCCTCTTTCATAAATGTCTTTACACAATACGCAACCAATCCTATCACAGAGGCTCCCGCCACAATCTTTAAAAGCAATTTCATAAGACCTACCTCACTTTCTTCAAGCCACACATTACAGTTTCATCACTTCTCTATTGTATCGCGTAATCACCCAAATGTGTCTGTCGATATTTCTACGATTTAGACTATATTTTCTTACTGCTTTCGGTATTTTTGTAACAGAAAGAAAAGATTTTTTATGCTGTTTCTCTGTTTTTTATGATATGATAAAAAAAATGTTGATTATGGAGGATTATTGTGTTAAGCGCAGACAGACAGAGAATTATTTTAGATCAGCTATATGAGAAAGGTTCCGTCAAAGTATCTGAACTGAGTCAGGAACTGGGAGTCCATGAGGAAACCATCCGCCGGGACTTAAAGGCCCTGGCGCAGAAATGGGACATCGATATCGTCTACGGCGGCGCCATCCTGAAACACCAGATTACCACCCCAGCGGTGCCGGAGATCAACATGCAGATCAAGCGCAGCAAAAACTACGAAGAAAAACAGCTGGTAGCCAAAAAAGCCGCCGCTCTCATCGAGCCCGGCGAGACCATCGGATTAAATTCCGGCAGCACTGTGGAATACATCCTCGATTATATCGAAGACAAAAAACCGCTGAACATCATTACCTTAAATGTACACATCGCCTCCAAAGCACTACTTCTGGACGGCGTGGACGTCTACATCCCCGGCGGCAAACTCCGTTCCAAATCCGGTTCCGTCATCGGTACCGAGGCAGCGGATTTCATCCGCTCCTTCACCATTGACAAATGTTTCTGCGGCGTTTCCGCCGTCAATTTGAGCAAAGGCATCTGCCACCCAAACTTCGAGGAAATCGCCGGCAACAAGGCCATGGTCGCCGCCTCCCGGCAGCGCTACATCGTCTCCGATTCCAGCAAGATGAACCAGAACGCCCCTTTCAAGATGATCGACCTCTCCGATGTGGGCGGCTTCATCGTGGACACTCATTTTCCTGAAGAATATCGGGAATATATGGAGCTTCACGGGATAGCGGTGATTTAAAGCTGCCCGTCTTCCTGTGCAGGCTCCACCTGATTGGCGGTCAGCACCTTCCGAACCCCTTCCTGCACTTTAAAATAATCGTTAAGAAGTGAGTCCAGATACTCGTCCCCCGCCGGCTCCAGATGATAGTAGACCCTCATCAGGCGCTTGCCGGCCAGCTTCTTATAATCACTCACATATCCCTTATCCGACAGTTTATAAAGAATCGGGTACAACGCCCCTTCTGTCACAGTGATGGCTCCCTCCGACTGTTCCTTGATCTTCTGGGTGATCTGATATCCATAACAATCTTCCACCCGGAGAATCGATAATAGTAATAATTCAATTGTTCCTTTTTTAAATGAATTCCTATTTGCCATGTATATATATCCTTCCGTCATTTACTTTATAGCACCTATGCGGGAAAATCAATATTTTTTTATTACAGGCAATCCCGCCAGAATTCCTATACCATAATTTTTCTCCGGGTGAAATGCAGATTCCCAACCTGAACCACATCCGGGCTGACAGGAACATGACAGCAAGATATGGAACAATCATGATAATTTACCGGAAGCACTGCAATGAAGGGTGACGGTTTTAGTTTTCGTCTTACTTACTTTACCTGCAACATATTTTTTTGCTGTTGCTTTTGCCACTGCGTTGGCGCCGTCCTTCCATGCCGAAGAAGACTCAATCTTCCAATTGGGAGCCGGGCAGGTCGTGGAAACTGTGGCGCTGGTGCATTTTGCTGTTTTACCATTATAGGTAAAGCTTCCATGCACTTTTACCGTCCACAGGATTTTTCCATTACTATTCTTACAGTTTACCGTTTTACTCCCGCTTTTTGTGCTGCTTCTGGCATTGGAAGATACTTCTTCCAGAACAGTTTCATAATAAATGTCTTCATCCTCCTGATACTCTGTGCTGATTATGTTTTTCTCCACCCCGGAAGCAATAAGATTCATCGGCACTGCACCAACCAGTAAACTGACGCTAAGCACAGATAAAAGTATTCTTTTCTTCATACTACTAATCCTCCTCGATAATTGTTTCTATATATTTTATGTGTTCATCCTGTGCGTTCAAATAATCCTGATACGCCCAGTAATAACAATATCCATTGAAGGCCAGAAAAGCAACCAGTACAAATATCATAAACTTCTTCACATAACCTCTGACCCGCAACTGCCGAAACAAATACTCGTCATCCACTTCTGAAAAGTACTCCGATATCACATGGGATGGCGTCCCGAACTCTTCCGTCAACTCCTCATAAGACAAGTCTTCTTTCTCTTCGGCATACTCCTGCAATGGCATCTGCAGGTTTTTGATATATTGTCTCTCCTTTTTTCCATAGATAGGAAATAGCTTTTTTACTGATTTTAAATATTTTTGGGTAATATCTCTCATATTGCCTCCTCTTTCGCAAATGGTTCATTCAAAACAACTGCGCTTGTACCTGCAAAAAATTTCACTTTCTCATACTTTTTAATTAAAATTACTTTAAAGAAAATATATCACCTTCTTTTGTTCATTATAACCAATTAGAATAAATCTTCAATATATTTGTTTCAAATATACATTGACACATTTGTTATTTTAATATATTATAATTGTATCAAATATTTACTTGTTACTTTTTATCACTAAATCAACGAACGGGGCGGATATACCACTGTAAAAGGCAGATGGACACCATAAACATACGGAGTGCAGGCAGATGTCCTTTTATATATCTGCCTGCTATGTCACGCGTATGAAAGGAGTCATTTATGCGCATATTTCAATACACTCTATGTATAGTTTTTCTTTTATTTTTATTATCCGCCTGCGGTCATACCGGACAAGGAGGAACCTCCCTTTCTGAAAACGGGGCGGCAAATATAGGGGAATCTTCCTCTGTTTCAGCAGCTGATGGAGAAAATATCCGGCTCTCTCTGGACGAAAATACGCAGGTGGATGCAGAAGTATCTATACCGGAATCACTGCAGGATCTGAAAATGAATCTGGTAAAAGCCCATCGCCCGATGATGAAAGAAGCAGATATACAAAAGCTTTTTGCCACAGAGATGGATGTTGATAGAAAAGTGATGGACAAAGGATATAAGTCACGGGAACTGGGGGATTACGATATTTCTTTATTATATGGCAAACAAGGGGAATTTATGGAGTTTTCTCCAACCGATATTTATTTTCAGACCCCTGACTATGAGTATTACCTGAATTGCCTGTTCACAGATCCTCTTTTTGAGTCTTACAATCTCCCTCATTTTTCTCTATCAAAGGAATTACCTTTTGCATCGCGGGAAGATGTGTTTCAGATTATAAAAAACTACTTTGATACCATTGATGTCAGTATATCGGAGAATTACGAAGCTTATGCCTTAAATCACAAAAAGCTTCAGAAAGAAGAGCAACCGACAGACGCTGAAGGAAACGTTGTGGAAGAATATAGAAAAGCAAGCTGGACAAAAGAAGACGACGCCTACTACTTTATCCTCCATCAGGAGATTGACGGCGTTCCTATCCGGCAGGCAGCGTATGGTGATGGTTTTCAGGGAACCGGTATTGAACAGACGGAGCTGATGGCCGTTTATGGAGCCAGAGGTCTGATCGCTTTCCGGGAATATTGGGGATATGTACTGGAAGAAACTACGGAAGAACGGGAAATCATCTCTTTGGATCAGGCGCTGGAATCCCTGCAAAAAAAATACGATATGCTGCTCACAAAAGATTCCACCCTGTTTGATGAGATTGCTCTGGAGCTGATGCCGGTGTTTATCAGGGATAACGAGTATGAGATTCATCCGGTCTGGGCATTTCGTGGAGAAATCAAATCGGAAAATGGCCCAAACATTCCTACTGAAATCTTCTTTGATGGATTCAGCGGACAGGAGATCATATCATGATGAATTTTTTTAAAGTTTTACGTGCGGATGGCACGCGATGGTTTTGCCGCTTAAAAATGTGGGGCGTCCTCGGAGGAATTGTGGTTGTCAATTATCTGATGATGGGGCAGGACGCCCGTCTTATCCCTAATTCTTCCGTGGTGGAAACCGTATATCTGTATACGCAGGATCCGTTTTTCGTTTTGTCTCTCCTTTTGGCTGTCTCCTTAATGGGGACGTCCTATTGTGACGAACTGGAAAGCGGTTATCTCTTTTTTTGTATGAAACGATGCACCCAGTACACTTATGTGTTCTCAAAAATCATTCATGCTTTTTTGAGCGCTTTGTTCGTATTGACCGTTGGAACATTTCTCTGGATATGCAGTATGCGTCTTTTCATACCCTGGGCGTTTCCGCAGACCGGTTACTTTTATACTATTGCAGAACATGGGCTGGGGGAATTTCTGCTGCAAAAAAAGTATCTTCTTTACTTTTTTCTGCACTCCCTCGGCTGTGGGATGCTTGGCGGGGTGGTATCGTCAGCAACTTTTTTGATTTCTATGATATTAAAAGATAAAACGCTGGTACATGCCGTGCCGATATTGCTTTATTATATGAATGTCATTTTCCTGCCGTCTTACTCATCCCAATGGTCTATATGCAGTCTGTCCAACATTTTTTATTTTATCAACAGCGATATGGATTCCACCTGGAAGCTCCTCGCAACAGCTTCTGGCGTCTGTATCCTTTCCCTTTGCATTTTCGGTTTCATTGCCTGTAAGATATTCAGGAGGAACAACTATGCTTAAAACAAATATACATTTACTATATTATCAATTTAAACTTTGGAATAAGAGAAAAAACGTGTGGGTCTTCTGGATATTTCTTATCCTTCTCGCGGACATGTATCTGCGCCCGACAAGACGGCTTATCGACCTTTTGGGCGTCGCACCGGACACGACCGTATTCCCTCTCATATGGAATAACACCTTTTTTCTGATGCTATTCTATTTCAGTGTGATCCTCTATTTCAGCGACGTTCCTTTCCGGGACAGCCTGTCTCGTTTCCTGCTGATCCGATGCGGAAGATTCCGGTATGTATGCTCTCACCTTTTTTACATTCTCTGTTCCGGCATCGTCATATCTGGTTTCTTCTTTCTTATTCAGTGGGCCATGCTCCCGGCCCCTGTCTTCGGAAGCTGGGGCAAGTTCTGGGGAACGATAGCACAGACACCCATTGCATATGAAACAGGAAGCGGCATTGAGTTTCAATATCATATTTTATGGGACTTTACTCCGCAGGAAGCGCTTGCCATCACTTTTTCCATTTCTGTCTTATTAAATGTACTGAGTGGGTTGTTTTTATATTTTTGCAGTCTCCTTGGACAAAGAACAGTCGGAATGTGTATTGCGGCAGTGTTTGCCGTACTGCCCCACATTGTGAGCTGGCTGGATTTTACAACCTTTTACTGGCTTTCTCCGTATTCCTGGCTCTGCCTGGATACTACCATGCGACATTATAACGGTTCCCTGCCGTCTCTGTCCTACGCATTTCCTGTACTGATTCTTCTCAACATAATACTGACAGCAGCCATCCTCATTGAGGTACTGCTGAAAAAAGATATGGAGGAACACATTTCATGAAAATAATCGAAGTAGAAAATGTATCAAAAAGTTTTGTCGGCAGAAAAGTACTCGATAATGTATCTCTTACAATAGAACAAGGCTCTGTCTGCGGGCTTGTCGGACGGAACGGCTCAGGGAAAACAGTGTTGATGAAATGTATCTGTGGTTTTTTGACGCCTGATTCCGGCGCCATTCGTATCCGCGGCCGGGAACAGACCAGAAAACACAATGTATCCGGCAACATGGGAATCATCATCGAGTCTCCCGGCTTTCTGGAACAGGAATCCGCGTACCGCAATCTTCTTTACCTGGCGCGTCTGCGCGGGCTGATCGGCAAATCAGAAGTAAAAGAAGCTATCCGGCGAGTAGGACTTTCTCCCGATGACAGAAAAAAAGTAAAAAAATATTCCATGGGGATGCGTCAGCGTCTGGGAATCGCGCAGGCCATCATGGAGAAGCCGGACATTTTGCTCCTTGATGAACCGATGAACGGCCTTGACGAACAGGGTGTTGCCGACATGAGAAAGCTGTTCCTCTCACTGGCGGCAGACGGCGTGAGCATCCTTCTGGCGAGCCATAACGCGGAAGATATCTCACTTCTCTGCGACAACGTATATCGGATCGATGGAGGAAAAATTCATAATGCACGATAAAATTGTACACAGGGACGAGAATCGATGCCTCCTGTCCTTATTTTTGTTTTTTCAAGTAATATTTTTATGTAATACGTTATTCACATTCATAGTAGAAATATAATATATTTGTTTATAAAATGCATTAACCATTTTATAATTAAATTATATTCATAACATAAAGAGAAGGTATATTTATGAGAAAAAAGGAACTTGCCTATCAAAATATACAATACATGATAATGGTATAAAGCATTTGATATCACTTAATGTCAATGCAGCTGGAAGTGAAGAATCGAAAAAAACACTATATCGCTTGTGCAAATAAACCCTGCTCATGGTCATATTCTCCTTCTTGGAATGCTGTAGCTTATAGCTCCGGTACATTTATCTATAAAATGGGAACTGTTCAAACAGTTAAACTCAAAAGGGGGAATTCCAATTGGGTTTTGGAAATGACAAATCATGTCTAAAAGAGGTGAATGTAATATGACAAAATTTTATCATTATATAACGGCATTATTACTTATTATTACTGCTTCTGCCTACCCATTGTGTTATAAATTTGCTGATCATCATGCTACTACTACTTTTTCACCAAAATTCCTTATCTTTGTAACTTGTATATTTCCGATTATTATAGCATTATTAAACGTTTTTCTGATACGCGGAGAAAACAAAATGATAATCGTAAATATTCTTTTAGCAATCATAAGTTTGTTAATTGGCTACTATTTATACATATATTGTCCGTATACTTATGGAATTTTCCCTGTATATAATATTTTTGCTGCATCAACTTTACTATTTTCTCTAAAGAAAGCTTCATAACAATATTCACAAGGTTCTCAATGCTGTATTATAACTTAAAGTTATGAAGAATATATTTTTTCTTTACATTTGGACAGCTTCAATGCGATTCTTTCTTTCAGCAACGTTCCTTTTTGAGACAGCTTGGCACATTTGCATGGACTGATCAGAAAGGCAAAACCAGGAGATGTTACCATGAAAGAAAACCAAATAAACCAACCAATACTGGAAATGTTATTGAATCTTCGGCTTTTTCCAGCGGTATTGCTACTGTAGAGAACCTTACAAAAGAAGAAGCGTTCGATGACTGGCGGGTAAAGATCAGCTATCCTTATGCCGACAGTACTTCCTGGCATCTTCATCATGAAGTGACTTAAGCTTCTTACATGGCAGGCAAAAGATGTCGGTTGATACTATACACTTTCATCGTTTAACAATATGAATCATTCTGTTCCCAATGCACAGACAACGCCGGCTCTCGTCTCGTTTTCTGACAGACGAGGGCCATTTTTCAATCGCCTATTTTACATCCACGTTTTTTTACGACAGACCAGAGATAATCTGGGTGGAACCATTTTGGCATCAAAGTATTTTGAGAAACAGGATGACCCTAAAATGAATGAAGAAAAGAAAAAAATGGAAGAAAGCCCGGATGATACTTCCAGTTTGACGGGGCATGGCAGCCAGAAGAGGGCAAACAGTACATCTGGTTTTTAGAAAGCTATGAAGACAATGGAGTGCTCCATTACAATCCAGTCAACGTATATGAGGGAGTCTACGAGATAGTCAACGATATGGCAGAACGCTATACATCTGAACAAACGGAAGGTGGCATCACAAGAAGTTCTCAAATTTCCGATGACAAAATGTCTCTTTCAGAAATGGAGAATAAAATCGATAACTGACGAAGCCCCTTGTAATATCAGAATCTGATATACACACTTTTTTAAAAAGAAACCCCACTAAAAATCAGAAAACATGTGGTTTTTTCTTCTGAATTGGTACTTATAGAATAGATGGCCATCTATTCTATATTTATTTATGTAGTCACCAATCAATCATATCTATTATATTTGCAAAGGAGGTTTTTTCATGAAAACTAAAAAAATCACATCGTTTCTTTTTACATTTGCTATGACCCTGCTGCTGCTTTTCACCACCGTGCCGACACAGGCCGCAAAGGAAAAGACACAGACGCCAGAACAGGCCTATACACAATTTCTGTCTAAGAAAATCGGACAGAACAAGTATTTCCAGATTGTAAATATCGGACACAAAAATGCCCCTGTTCTGATTATCGGAAAAGGGCAAAAAGAAGTCGTAAACGGAAAAACCTGTTTCAGGGATTGCAAGGTATATGCATTTTCTGACGGACAGATAAAAAAGATGAAAGCCTTCAGAGATTATGGCGGACGGCTCATCAGTCTGAAAGAAAAGAACGGAAAATACTATCTTTGTAACGGCGGTTCCGATTACTCTTCTCTTTATACCATAAAGAAGGGGAAAGTGATCACCCACGAATATTTCAACTGTCACAGCGCCAAAGGAGCAGACCGCACAGACCAGTCTGTCTTTAAAAAAGAGGGAAAGATAATCAAAAATCTTGGTTATCTAAAGGCTTCAAAATATGAAAAACGAAGGGATTCTTATAAGACAGTGGAATCGGCTGTTCCGTTTGTAAAAAATACGGACAACAACAGACAGCTCATCACAAAATAGTGTTTTCCCTTGTCATCCTTTCTTCTTAATGATATTATGTATTATAAGAAGCTAGTACTCATAGTGTGTTGCAGCCACAAATTTTCATGAACGGGGGAGGTGTTGTCATGAAAAACAGACAAGCAAACCATATATCTTTTTATATTTTGATTGTTCTGACGCTGCTGGTTTCGGCAATATATATCGTCATTGCCTTGAAGCAGAACGACGGAAAAGCCTGGGCGCCCGTTTTTTCTGCAGAGAATGGAGGGACTTCCGCAGAAAATGAAGAGGCTTACATGCAGAATATCCGGGAGCATCGGGACCGCTACTCTCTGACCAGCGTTCCCTGGGATCAGAAGCTTTCATTCACCGTGCATATTGCGTCGGATTCTCCGGATATTGGAAAAGTATTGTACGAAGATGACTATGGCGTTATCTCTGTGGGCGATATCATGCTGAATAATTACCAATGGTGGATATATTTTGATTTTACCGGCAAAAAAGAAGGCGATACATTTTCTCTCTTATCTCTGGATGTGGACGACCGCTATCCGACCGGACAGGAGGAAGAACCGATGAGTGCAGAAAACGGCACCGATGTATCCGTATCAGAAGAGACTTCCGGTACAGAAAATACATCCGGCAACGAATCGACTTCTGTTAAAACAGCCGGAACCGCAGAAGTACAGAAGTTATCTAAAAAAGAGAAGTCCGATGACTGGCGGGTAAAGATCAGCTATCCTTATGAGAATGTAACAGCCTGGCATAAAGAATACTGGAATTCTGAAGATCAGCTTCCAAATGGAGAACGAATCGGATACATCGTTTTTTACAGCACTGATCAACAGGTAGCCGCTGAAACTTCAGGAGAGATGGATGTCACCTTTACCATGAAGGGGCTGAAACGCCTGATCTGGCAGTCCCAAACTTCCGAAAATACGAGAAATCCTTCTGCATCTGATTAACAGCAGGTTTATTACATTTTGATTATAATCTGAAGATTCTGATTTGCAAACTGTGATTTACAGATTATAATATATAAATGTAATTTGCCGACTATATTTTATGAAATGTAATTTGTGGCACACGCTTTAGAAACTATGGGTGAGGAGAGGAAACATTATGAACAAAATACTTGCAGTTATCAAAGAAATCCTGCCCTATCTTCTGCTGTTCGCTGCCATTTTCCTGGTGCTCCAGTTTGTGGGACAGCGGACAGTGGTCAACGGCCAATCCATGGAGAGTACCCTTCATAATAAGGAAAATCTCCTGCTGGACAAAATATCCTACCGGTTCTCTGAACCAGAACGTTTTGACATTATCGTCTTCCCCGGCGTAGAAGAAGACGGCGAGTCTCCGTACTATATCAAAAGAATCATTGGTATGCCGGGCGAGACCGTGCAGATCAAAGACGGCGCCGTGTACATCAATGGAGAAAAGCTGGACTCTGACATATACGCCAAAGACGGCTATACGGAAGAGGCCGGCATCGCCGCCGAACCGGTCACCGTCGGCCCGGATGAGTACTTCTGTCTGGGCGATAACCGACAAAACAGCCGGGACAGCCGGTTTGATGTGGGTATGGTAAAAAGAAGTGATATCGTTGGGAAGGTTGAATACCGATTCTGGCCACCGGAGAACTTTGGGAAGCTGGAATGAGATCAAAAGGCGGAGCAAAATACTCCGCCTTAATCATTCTTTATAGAAAATCTATATAAGAATTGCCTTTGTCCACATTTTCTTTCGGTCCGATATATGATAAAATAATGACAATTTTAAGATCATTTACGGGTATTTTGTCATGGAATACGATGCGCCCCATGGCAAGGAAAGGAGAAAAATATGAAAAAGAAACGATATGTCATTCCTTTGTCGGCAGCGCTTTTCCTGGGCATGCTGCTGCCTGCCGGCGCGGATGCCGCTGCACCAGCTTCGTCTGCCGTAATGGCCGATAAGGCAAGAAGCTGTTATTCCGCTTTTTTAAACCGGAAGCTCATTGCCGCCTCTTACAACCGCTACGGCTATGACATGGCGGATATCAACGGAGACCAGGTGCCGGAACTTCTCTTCACACAGATGATCGGAGGGAAATCTTATCTTTATACCTACAATGCTTCCGCCAATAAGGTGAAAAAATTGAAGGTCGCTGCCCTGGGAAAGTCCGCTCCGCTCATGTATTATTCCACCCGGAAACATCAGGTCTGTTTTGTGCAGGCAGACACCGGCGGATATTCCTATACGGTGTGGCAGTATAAGGGAAAGAAACTGAAAAAGAAATATAAGATCAAATATTTCAATGGAAAGTTTAGGAAGAGGGGATATACCTATAACGGAAAGTCCATTTCCCTGAAAAAAGGACAGAAAAAGATCCGGAAGATTACGACTTCTTTCCAGGGACTGCGTTATACCAATCAATAAACCGCAAAGTATACGAAAATAGCCGCAGAATATCATTTGTCCGGACAAAAACATATCAGTCAGTGGATATGTTCTTGTCCCATTGGAAAATGTATTCTGCGGCAAATTCTTCCTAATCTATTGCCAGGATCACACGGAGAAGGCGACGCACGCTGGTCTCCATTTCTTCTCTGGTGAGAACGCCTTCCTGATATGCCTGCATCAGTCTGTCGGCGAAACCACGGCCCATTTTGATGTCATTTCCGGCTTTTACTTCCTTATAATGCTCGCCATGGGTGTACCAGTCTGTGGTCACCAGGCCTTCGAACCCCCATTCATCCCGGAGGATGTTGGTCAGCAGTTCCTTGTTTTCGGAAGCACGCACGCCGTTGATCAGATTGTAGGAGGACATGACCATATATGGTTTTGCCTCTTTGACAACAATTTCAAATCCTTTCAGATAAATTTCCCTGAGGGCACGTTCTGACACTCTGGAATCGCTTTCCTTACGATTGGTCTCTTTATTGTTGCAGGCAAAATGTTTCAGCTCTGCTCCGATGTGCATGGACTGAATTCCTTTTACCAGAGCCGCTCCGGTTTTTCCCGATACCACCGGGTCTTCGGAACAATATTCAAAGTTTCGGCCGCAGAGCGGACTTCTGTGGATATTGATGGCTGGCGTCAGCCAGACGCCGAGGTTATTCTCCTTGACTTCCTCAGCTCCGGCGCATCCCACCGCTTCCACCAGCTCTGTATTCCAGGTGCAGGCAAGAAGAGTCGCACATGGCCATGCAGTGGTGCTAACCCCTCTCTCCGGCCGGATACGGAGACCTGCCGGACCGTCGGCAGTCAGCACATTCGGAATCCCGCATTCTGCCAGATTACCTACGCCGAAGGTATCAGACACACCCATATTCGGCTGTCCGCCCAGAAGTGCCGCCAGCTCTTCCACTTCCAGATGACTGGTAAATGCATCCAGAGTTATTTTTCCATCTGCCACATCCTGAAGGGTCATCCTGTCTCTCTGCTCTCCCCTGGCTGCAAAATCTTCCGGTGCATACGGATATGGCTGCGCGCCTTCCAGAGCATCGTAATCCTGCGGCGCCAGTTTCAGTGCAGCCTGCTCTTTTAATTCTCTTTCCCGCCTTTTCGCTGAGGAATCATCCAAAGCTTCCTCGTCCACAGGCAATTCTTCATAACTTCCGTCAGCCAGCAGACGTTTCGGCAAGGCAGACGGCGCACACTGGCTGGTGAGCTGCTCCGTGACGATATCCTTATCCAGGCAATACATTTCTTCCAGTTTATGAACATTTTCCACGGATGTTCCCACATAAAAAGCATAGTCCCCCGCTTCCAGAACCCAGGCTGATTTCTTTATTTTGCCCAGATCATCAAAAGACGCCATGGATGCGTACGGAATCAGGAAATGTACACACTGGGATTCGCCCGGCTGTAAGAGCCGTGTTTTTTTGTAATCCGCCAGCTCCCGGAATGGTTTACCTAATTTTCCCTGAGGAGCGCTGTAATACACCTGCACCACTTCTTTTCCGGCACAATCTCCCACATTCGTTACCTGAACCGTCAGTTTTGCGCCTGTACTGGTGTAACTGATCTGGCTGTCTTCCAGCGCGAATTCCGTATAAGACAGACCAAATCCAAATGGATAGTTGACCTTCTTTCTGGCCCCTTCCATGGTCTCAAAGTAGCGATAGCCCACATAAATATCCTCTGTATAATCCACATAATCCGGCGAATCATGGAAATGTTCCGTGGATGGGTAATCCTCCAGAGAGGCCGCAAAAGTATCTGTCAGTTTTCCGGACGGATTCACATCGCCGCACAGAATATCCGCTGTAGCGGCACCGCCTTCCATGCCGGCCTGCCAGGACAGCAGCACACTGTCTATGCGCTCATCTTTTTTGAACCATGTACTATCCACAACGCCTCCCACATTGAGAACCACGGCCACCTTGTCAAAACTGCCGGCAACTTTCTCGATCAGAGCTTTCTCACCCTTTGTGAGATAAAAATCTCCATCCTCAAAAATGCGGTTTCTAAGTTCCACAAAATGTTTCTCTGTATCAGGGATAAACGAAGTTCCCTCATCAGAAGCAATTTGTCTGTCCCAGCTCTCTCCGGAAAAACGGCAGATGGAGACCACTGCTGTATCCGCAAAACTTTTTGCCATCTGCAGCAGCTCATCCGGAAGCTCCGGCTCCACGGTCATACCCGGCACCGCGCCTTCCTCATACTGTTTCTCCACATTTTTACTGTAAAACTCATAAAGTTCCGGCATGAGAGTCACTTTTCCCTCGTTTTCTTTCTCCCTCATGCCATCCCACAGATTCTTCACATAATCCACAGTGACGTCACCGCTCCCGCCGCCGCCTTTTACGTAATCAATACTGCCCTTTCCAAAAAGAGCCACTCTCTCCCCACGGGCCAGCGGCAAAACATTATTGTCATTTTTCAGCAATACCATGCCCTCGCCGGCAGCCTGCCTCGATAAAGCAATATGCTCCCGTCCTGCCGTTACCCTGTCCCTGCCAGGATACAAAGGCTGATTCGGCTGATACTTGATTCTTCTCCATTTATCCATATTTTTCCCTTTCTTTACATGCAAATAAACACTCACTTATCATTTCAGTTTCATCTTATCACAATGCCGCAGGTGCTTCCAGAAAAATCTCCGTTTTTCGGGCTGGCAAATTGGGATTTGTCGCTTTGAACCTATAGGTTTTGAAATGATCCCGGCGAAGAAGAACAG
>ERZ1643246.3142-NODE-3142-length-14641-cov-66.094268_pt1 | contig 14641 bp, 12 predicted proteins | sample MGYA00579265_ERZ1643246 | MGnify/ENA primary metagenome ERZ1643246 (study PRJEB29033, sample SAMEA4952261) | chicken gut metagenome | biome: Broiler Chicken; feature: Gastrointestinal Tract; material: Caecum | place: Ireland | collected 2018 | study: Broiler... | reverse complement strand
CTTAAGATCTTCCCTCCCCCTGCAGAGCAGGGGGTTTATTTTTACTGTGACACAAAAATAAGACCGGCCAGAAGCCTTCAAGCTTCTGCCGGTCCTTTTTTGCGGATTATTTTCTGTTTTTCAGGAAATCCGGGATCTGAATGTCTCTCTTGGGCACATTGCTGGTCAGAGGCGCGGATTTCGGAATATTGAAGTTCTGCGCCGGAGCCTGCTGCTGTGGCTGTGTCTGCTGAGGCATCTGGAAGGTAGGCATTTTAAAGCCCGCATTGTTGAAAGCGGCTTTTTTAGACGCTTCCACTGCCTTTTTTGCGTCTGCCACGCTGGCCTGCCTTGCGGTGGCGTCATCCAGTCCTGTGGCGATCACAGTGATCCTTGCCGTATCCGGAACAGAATCATCGTACATCGCGCCAAAGATAATATTGGCATCCTCGCCGGCCAGATTCTGTACGTAGCTGGCTGCGTCGTTGGCATCCATAAGAGAGATATCGCCGGAAATATTGATGATGACGTGGGAAGCTCCCTCGATGGTGGTCTCCAGCAGCGGGCTGGCCACAGCCTGCTGTACTGCCTCCAGAGCCTTGTCGTCTCCCTTGGCCTCGCCGATACCGATATGAGCGATTCCCTTGTCTGTCATGACAGTCTGTACATCGGCAAAATCCAGGTTGATCAGAGCCGGCAGGTTGATCAGGTCAGTAATTCCCTGCACTGCCTGCTGCAGCACCTCATCTGCCTTCCGCAGAGCCTCGGGCATGGTCGTCCGGCGGTCTACGATCTCCAGAAGTTTATCGTTGGGGATCACGATCAGCGTGTCCACATTTTGTTTCAGTTTTTCAATTCCCATAAGAGCGTTGCTCATACGGGTCTTTGCCTCAAACCGGAAAGGCTTTGTCACAACGCCAACCGTGAGGATTCCCATTTCCTTTGCCAGTCCTGCCACTACGGGAGCCGCGCCGGTACCTGTACCGCCGCCCATGCCGCAGGTAACGAACACCATGTCCGCTCCTTCCATGAGCTGCTTCAGATCGTCCACGCTCTCCTCAGCGGCCTTCTCGCCTACCTCCGGCTTTGCTCCGGCACCCAGTCCTTTTGTGACTTTTTCTCCGATCTGGAGTACTGTGGGGGCCTTGCAGAGAGTCAGGGCCTGTTTATCTGTATTCACACCGACGAATTCCACGCCGCCGATGGATTCTTCCACCATCCTGTTAACTGCGTTGTTTCCGGCTCCGCCGACACCGATTACAATGATCTTCGCGGAAGATTCCGCCTCGTTTGTCATGATTTCTAACAAAGTACTTCCTCCTTCATGGCGCCTATGCCTATTTATATTCTCCTCGAAATGTACTGTATCCCCTGTACACGCAGGCCCTGGGGACCTGTGTTACCTTGTATCCTCATTTTCCCATATGCCGCCGTCCGTCTCAAATCCGTCCCACAGCATATAGATATATAATATAATCATTCCCTGAAATTATCAACCACTTTTTCGATTTTTTCCCCACTTTTTTTACCGTGAAATCCAGGACCCCGGACTGAGGAAAACGCGGCGGCCTAGGATTCCTCCAGGCTGTCCTCCTGCTCCCCGTCCTGGCTGAACACCAGATTCTGGGTGTCTTCCGTGTAATCTTCCATATGAAGAACGCCGGATTTTCCCTCCAGCTTCGGCAGGATGGCCGCTGCCCGGATCATTTTTTCTTCCAGGTCCGTATCCTTTCCCAGATCTACCCGGACATTTCCATAGTGCAGCGTCACCGTCAGATCTTCGGAAAATTCCAGACTGTCCGGCTGGATATCGTATTTTTTAAACATCCGGTTCAGGGCCAGAACGGTGCCAAACACCGAATCATCCTTTACGGAAAGCTTCTCTCCCACAGCGGCGCTGGCGCATCCAAGCCCTGTCACCAGCGGCAGATCTTCCAGCGAAGGCTCCGTCCCGTTTTCTTCTGCCTGTTCTTCCTCCCCGGATGAGGCTTCCGGCGTATTCCCCGCCAGCCCGGTGCCTCCCGGCTCCAGGGCGCTGCTCTCGGAAACCTCTCCCAGAACCACTCCGTCCTTGTCAAAATAGTAATCTGTTCCTTCCAGGCTCACATACCCGACAGGATTTTTCTCTGTGACGATCAGACGGACTGTGTCTCTTCCCAGATATTCTACGTCCACAGAATCCAGAAACAGTTCCCCCTCTGCCTTGATATGGTTCCGGAAAACAGAGAGGTAGACGGAATTTTTATCCAGAAAGCCTTTCATGACGATCTCCTGGATCTCTTCCTGGGTATAGCGGGTATTGCCCACCACCTCTACATGGCGGATGTAGAACATCTCCCAGAAGATCAGCAGACCGGCGGCAGCCGCGGCGATCACCGACAGCAGGATGCGCCTTCTGTATTTTTTTGAATGTTTTCTTTTTTTGGATCTGCTCATAACAACTCCTGTGTGAATCTTCGGATCCCGGCGCCCAGGGCTTCCAGATCCGTCTCTATATGCTCATAGCCCCGCTCCACATACCGGGAAGGCTCGATCACAGTGACGCCGCGGGCTGCAAGGCCGGCCAAAATCAGCGCCGCTCCTCCCCGCAAATCACCGGCCGTGACCCTGGCCCCGGAAAGTTCTCCTCCTTCTATCCAGAGTTCTCCTTCCAGGATCCGTACCCTGGCTCCCAGCTTTCTCATTTCCAGCGCGGCCTGATAGCGGTCCTCAAATATCGTTTCCCGGATCCTGCTGCATCCCGGTATGGTGGCGCACACGGCGGCCAGGGGAGACTGCAGATCCGTAGGAAATCCCGGATAGCAGCCTGTAGAAATCCGGACAGGATACTTTCCTACCCGGCTGCTGTCCGTAAACAGTGTACCACTTTTTACTTCGTATTGTCCACCCATTTTCCCGTAGACGCCAAGGAGCGCCTCCATCTCCTGATCCGGAGCCCCGGAAAGTTCTACCGTGCCCCGGGTGGCCGCTCCGGCCAGCAGATAGGTGCCGGCCACGATGCGGTCCGCCGGCACCACTGTCTCTGCCGGGCCCAGTTCTTTTTTCCCCCGGATGCGGATCACCCCGCTCCCCTCGCCCTGTATGGAAGCGCCCATTTTCCGCAGAAACCTGCACAGATGAAAAATTTCCGGCTCCCTGGCGCAGTTTTCCAGCACTGTTTCCCCTTCAGCCAGCACTGCCGCCAGGATCCCGTTTTCTGTAGCCCCTACGCTTACCCGGGAAAATCTGTGCCTGCATCCTCTCAGCCTTCCGGCTCTGGCGGAAATTCCTTCCCCATGCTCCGCCAGCTCTGCTCCCAGACTGCGCAGAAGCTTCAGATGGAGATCCACAGGCCTCAGACCAATGGTGCAGCCCCCGGGATAACTGACATAGGCAGATCCCAATCTGGGCAGCAGACTTCCCAGTAAAAAAACGGAGGAGCGCATCTTATCCGCATACGCCCCCGGAATTTCCCCTGTGACAATCTCCCCGCAGTCCAGAAAAAGATCCTCCCCCTGCCACCAGGTCCTGGCGCCGGTGTATCTGAGTATTTCCTCCATGCACCGGACATCGTCGATCCGGGGACAGTGCCTCAAAATCACGGTGCCTCTCTGCAGCAGGGAGGCTGCCATCATAGGCAGAACAGCGTTCTTTGAGCCCTGTATCCGCACCCGGCCCGATAGCTTCCGCCCGCCCTCTATCAGATATCGTCCCACGGCTGTCTCTCCTTTCAAGAATGCCACCGGCAATCTGCCTTCTCATATTATTATATGCTCCTGACAGCACTCTGACCGTAAAAACCGGAAGTTCTTGACACAGACAGGGCCAGCCCCATCTCTCCCAGGAGAAAAACCACCGAAGTCCCCCCGTAGCTGATAAAGGGCAGGGTGATTCCTGTATTGGGAATGGTATTTGTCACTACCGCGATATTCAGGATCACCTGGATGGCAATGTGCCCCATGATCCCGGCAGCGATCAGCGCCCCGGACAGATCCGCCGCGTGGGTGGAGATGACCATGAGCCTCCAGATCAGCAGCCCGAACAGAAACATCAGAAGGAGAGCCCCCACCAGCCCGGCCTCTTCGCAGATGATGGAAAAGATCATGTCATTCTGGGCCTCCGGCACAAAGCCCAGCTTCTGCAGGGAACTGCCCAGGCCTTTTCCGAAAATCCCTCCGCTGCCGATGGCGTACAGGCCCTGGATCGTCTGAAATCCCTTCTCATAAGCCTCCGGATTCCGCCAGACTGCCAGCCGCTCCAGCCGGTAGCTTTCCACGCTGAGGAAAACGGCGATAAAGGCCGCTGCCGCCGTGCCGATCCATACAAAGGGCAGATATCTGGGATTCGACACAAAAACCGTAATGACCGCCACTCCCAGAATGATAACAGCAGTGCTGAGATTATTGGTCCCCACCAGAGCTACGACAGGCAGGACGCTGATAAGCACCAGGGCCATGAACAGAAAGCTGGTAGTCCTGCGCCTGGTTTTCTGAATGACCCAGGCCAGAAACAGGATCACCGCCACCTTCGCAAATTCCGAGGGCTGAAAGGACAGAGGACCCAGGGTGAGCCAGCGTCTGGATCCGTTGATCTCCTCCCCTACAAAAAGAACTGCCCCGGACAGCCCCAGGGAAGCCAGATACAGGACCGGAGCGAAACGCATCAGGACCCTGTAGTCGGTCTTTGAGACAACGTACATCCCCAGGACCCCCAGCGCCGCCGCGAACAGCTGCTTTTTAAAATAATAGGCCGGGTCATGAAACTTTACCCGGCCGTTGTACGCGCTGGTGCTGTACAGAAGGATCAGCCCCAAAACCGTCAGGACTAATACCAGCACAAACAGCGCGGCGTCAAATTTTTTCTTTTTAAATTCTTCCATGACACAGCCCGGTTTCCGCTTTTTACTATCCTATTTTCCCGGCTGTGGAAATATACCTCAAAGAGCCTTTACATACTCCTTGAAAAGATCCCCTCTCTCTTCATAGCTTTTAAACTGATCCCAGCTGGCGCAGGCCGGAGACAGCAGCACCGCGTCCCCCTGTTCCGCTCGGGCGGCGCAGGTCTTCACTGCTTCCTCCAGATTTTCGCAGAAGAGGATCCTTTCCGGAGGAAATCCGTGTTCTTTTGCCTCTCCGGCAATCTTGTCCCTGGTAGCGCCGATCAGGACCAGGTATTTCACTTTTCCGTCAAAGCTGTCGATCCACTCTCCGTAGGTGGACTGCTTGTCATAGCCGCCGCCGATGAGCAGCGTAGGCCGCACCATAGCCTGGATCCCTTTGATAGCCGCGTCCGGGTTGGTTCCCTTGGAGTCATTGTAGTATCTGACGCCGTTTTTCTCTGTCACATATTCAATCCGGTGCTCCACGCCGGAGAATTCACAGACTGTCCTGCGGATTTTCTCCATCGGCACTCCCGCGTAATAAGCCATGGCTGCCGCCGTCATTACATTTTCATAATTATGAAGGCCCAGAAGCTTCAGTTCCCCGGTTTTTACCACAGGGATCCTCTGTCCTTTATCCCGCAGGATGATGGAATCCCCTTCCAGATAAATTCCCTCTTCCAGAGGGCGTCTGCTGGAAAACCATACCCGCCGGCAGGACAGCCTGCCGCCGAAATCCCGCAGCACCGGATCCTCATAGTTCAGCACGCACACGTCATCTCCGGTCTGATTTTCCGCGATGCGCTCTTTGACCCGGATATACTCCTCCATGGTGTGATGGCGGTTCAGATGATCCTCAGTGATATTGGTGATCGCGCTGATCCTGGGATGGAACTCCTGGATGGTCTCCAGCTGAAAGCTGCTGATCTCCGCCACCGTCACAGCACCGGCGCTCTGGCTTAAAGCCGCTCCGGTATAGGGCGTTCCGATATTTCCCACCACGTAAACTTCCGGGAAGGCGCTTTTCATAATCTCTCCCAGCAGCGCTGTCGTGGTGGTTTTCCCGTTGGTTCCCGTAACTGCCAGAACAGTCCCTTTTCCGGTGCGGTAGGCAAGTTCCACCTCGCCCCAGACCGGAATCCCCTTTTCCCGGAAGGACTCCACCAGGGGCTGGTCGCAGGGCACACCGGGGCTCATGACCACCAGGTCCAGAGAATCTTTTACTGTTTCCGGAAGGTCTCCGGCGTAAATTTCCGCGGGCCCCTGCAGCTGCGCCAGCACAGAAGCCTTGTCCAGCTTTTCGTTATTGTCGTAGATCACCGGGCAGGCGCCCAGTTTTTCCAGCAGCCCTGCCGCTCCGATGCCGCTTTTTCCGGATCCGAACACCAGAACTTTCTTACCTTTCCACTCCATCTTACTGTCCTCCTGTCTTTTTCCGTCCCGTCAAATTCCTGCCAGCGCGATCAGGCACAGCAGCGCCGTCACGATGGAAAACACCGCCACGATCCGCGTCTCGGACCATCCGCACAGCTCAAAGTGGTGGTGGATGGGAGACATTTTAAACAGACGTTTTCCGTGGGTCGCCTTAAAATATGTAACCTGCAGCATGACGGACAAAAGCTCTGCCAGATAAATGAAACCGACAATGATAATAAACAGCGGCATATTCATCATATAGGCCGCCCCGGCTACAAAGCCTCCCAGAGCCAGGGAACCTGTATCTCCCATGAAGACTTTGGCCGGAAAAACATTAAACACCAGAAATCCCAGCAGGCTTCCCACCACCGCGCAGGTGATGGGGGCAATGCCGGCGTCCCGTCCCACAGCGACCACCGTAAAGAATACAGCCACCATGACCGTTACGCTGGACGCCAGGCCGTCCAGGCCGTCCGTGAAATTCACTCCGTTTACCGTGCCGATCACCGCGATAAATAAAAGGGGCACGGCCAGCCAGCCGATATCCGCCGCCTTCCCTCCGGAAAACGGGATCAGAAGCTTCAGGGATACATCTGAAACTTTGATCATATAGTAAGCAAAAATCCCGGTGACTACAATCTGGCACAGCATTTTCTGCCAGGCCAGCAGCCCGTCCGAGCGGTGCAGCACCACCTTCAGATAGTCATCCAGAAAACCGATGAGCCCAAATCCCAGCATTAAAAATAAAATCGGGGCGATCTTCGGGTAATCCTTCACAAAAAACAGCGAAGTCACCGTGGTGGCGATCAAAAAGATCACTCCCCCCATGGTGGGAGTTCCCGCTTTTTTCAGATGGGACTTTACCCCTTCTTCCCGTTCGGTCTGATCCACCTTAAGTCTCCGCAGAAACGGGATCACCACCGGCCCCAGGGCCACGCTGATCAAAAACGATACAAGCACCGGAATCACAATGACTGAATTCATATTCCACCTCTTCCCATGTATTGCCGGCTTCCCTGTTTCTCATGCCGGCCGCCCTATCAGTATATAGCTTTTCCCGGGAAGAATCAACCGTTTTCCTCCTCATTTGCCCCGGTCTCCTCTTTTTCTATGCCCAGATAAGGCAGTACATTGGCAAAGATATCCCGGATCACCGGCGCCGCGATGGTTCCCCCGTAATAGACTCCCTGGGGATCATAGATCACGCAGATCCCCAGCACCTTCGGATCGTCTGCCGGGGCAAATCCCAGAAAGGACGAGATATACCGGTTGGCGCTCCGGGGCAGAGTCTGGGAGGTGGCGGTTTTGCCCCCGATGCTGTATCCCTGGATATAGGCATTTTTCCCGGATCCCTGGGAGACCACGCTTTCCAAAATCTGCCGGACTGCCGCGGAGGTCTCCTCCGATACGATTCCTTCTGTTTTTTCATACTGCAGCGTCTCCACAACATTCCCCGCGTCGTCCAGCACCCGCACTCCAAAATGGGGCGTGACCCTGGTGCCTCCGTTGATCAGGCCGCTCACCGTGGCCGCCAGCTGCACCGGCGTAATCTGAAAACTCTGCCCGAAGGCGATGGTGGCCAGTTCCACCTGGCCGATATTTTCCTTTTGATGCATGATGGTGGAGGCTTCTCCCGGCAGGTCTATGCCTGTCTTTTCCAGAAGCCCGAACTGCTCAAAGTATTTGTAGTAATTGTCCACCCCCAGCCTCAGCCCCACTTCGATAAATACCGGGTTGCAGGAGTTCTGCGCTCCCTGGACAAAGGTCTCCGAGCCGTGGCCCGTCCTTTTGTGGCAGCGGATCCTTCTGTCCTCCACGATCTTATATCCCGGACAGTAAAAGGTGTCGTCCGGGGTGACCACTCCCTCCTCCAGTCCGGCGGACATGGTGATGATTTTAAAGGTGGATCCCGGCTCATAAGTATCGTTGATACAGGAATTTCTCCACATCCGGTTCTGGAGTTCCAGGAGTTCCTGGCCGCTTTCCGCTCCGGTGTCCGTCTCTGTGTTCAGAGTGAAGGGATCATTAAGGTCAAATTCCGGCACATTGACACAGGCGTAAATTTCTCCGTTTTGAGGGTTCATCAGCAGAATGGACACCGCCTCCGCCTGTTTTTCTTCCATGACCTTTTCTGCCGCCTGCTGGCAGTACTTCTGGATATTGGCGTCCAGGCTGATCTGGAGATCATACCCGGCCGCAGGCTCCACCCGGCTCTCCCCGATCTCTTCGATCTCGATCCCTCTGGCGTCTGTGGTAGTCAGTATTTTTCCGTCGATCCCCTTCAGCACCTCCTCATACTGGACCTCCAGACCGATGATCCCCTGATTGTCTCCGCCGGTGAATCCCAGAACCTTGGAGGCCAGCTCCCCGCAGGGATAATATCTTTTAAAATCTTCATCAACCTTTACGCCGGCATAGCCGTATGCCCGGATCCTGTCTCCCACCTCTTTTTCCACATTGGTTTTTACCCGCTCGATGGAGGAATTTTTTTCCACCCGTTTCCGGGCGGTTTCCTGGCTGATCCCCAGTTCCTTTACCAGCATAGAGATCACAGCCTCCGGATCTTCGATCTGGCTGTGGATCACCGAGATCGTGCAGACGGTCCGGTTGGCCGCCAGCACGGTCCCCTTCGCGTCCAGGATCTTTCCTCTGGCGGCTTTGATCTCCCTCTCCCTCTCATGCAGATCATCCGCTTTCCGGGAGTAATAATCCGAGCGGAAAACCATGAGGTAAAAAAGCCTTCCCGCCAGCACTGCCAGCAGAGCCGCACACAGAAAAAAGACCACCACGACCTTTTTCTTGTTGGATGTCCTGTTTTTGCGCATAAAAACCCCCATAAAAACTGTCATCTATGTATATGACAATTTTTATGGGGGTATCCCTTTTTCTTATCCTTCCAGGAGTCCCTGCTCCTCATTGGTGATGCCGTCAGTCAGAAGATTGTTGCCTCCGTTTTCCACAGAGTCATCCTCCGGCTCTTCCGCCGGCTCCGGCAGGTTCTCATTGTAGGCGCCCTGCTCAGAGGTTCCGTCTCCGCTCTGCGCCTCCCCGCCCTCATCGGGGTAGATATTCATATAGGGCAGAAGTTCCGTAAGGATCTCCTTTGCCACCTCCTGGGCGTAGGTGCTGTTGCTCTGGGGCTGCACGTTGGGCTCGTCGATGACGACATAGACGACCACCTCCGGATCATCCAGCGGAGCAAAGCCGATAAAAGAAATCAGATACTTTTCATCCTTTCTCGGAAACTTCTGGGCTGTTCCGGTCTTTCCGCCCATGGAGTATCCCTCCACTTTGGCCGCCGCTCCGGAGTGCCCCGCCACCATGCTGCCGCCCAGCGCCTCCCGGATGAAATCGCTGGTCTCTCTGGATACGGTCTGGCTCTCCACGGTGCTGTCCACCGTCTGCACTACCGCGCCGCTGCTGTCTGTCACAGCGCTGACCACATGAGGCTTATAATAATAGCCGCCGTTGATCAGCGAACAGAAAGCGGAAGCTTCCTGGATCATGGTGCAGGTAAAGCCCTGACCGAAGGTGCTGGTGGCCAGTTCCAGATCCTTCATGCTGTCCTCTGTAAATATGATCCCGCTGGCTTCTCCCGGCAGATCAATGCCGGTTTTGCTGCCGAAGTTAAACATTTCCTGATACCGCAGGAAATCCGAAACTCCCAGCTTCTCCCCGATCTGCATCAGGCAGGCGTTGCAGGAATAGGACAGAGCCTCCGCCACAGACAGGATCCCGTGGCCTGCCAGATGGGCGCAGCGGACGATCTGTCCGGACACCGTATAATATCCCTCGCAGTCATAGGTGTCATCCTGGCTGATGGCGTCGCACTCCAGCGCCGCCGCCACCGTCATGGGCTTATAGGTGGAACCCGGCTCATAGGTATCGGAAATGCAGTAATTCCTCCAGATATCATTGAGATTCGCCAGCATCTCCTCCTCGCTCATGGCATCGATCTCTTCCTGGGTATAAAAAGCTGTGAGATCTCTGGGATCATTCAGATCATACCAGTTCGATGAGTCCATGCCCAGCACTTCCCCGGTATCCGGATCCATGACGATCACGCCTACATTTTTTGCCGGCCCTCCCTCATTGGGGCCGTCCGCCATGCGGGCGTTGTAATTTTCAATTGCCTGCCGGATGATCTGCTGGATATTCACGTCGATGGTGGAAATGACATTTTTCCCGTCTACCGGCTCCACGATATCCTGCTCCGCGTCCGAATCATCGTTGTAGTATCCGTACTGGCGGCCGTCCACTCCGTTCAGAAGGCTGGAGTAATATCCCTCGATCCCCCAGTCCGCGGTAGTGCCGTCGTAGGTAAAGCCGATCAGGTCACAGGCCTGGGATCCCAGCGGATAAACACGGTTATAGTCTTCCTCAAACCAGACGCCTTTGACATTCTGTCTCCGGGCCTTTTCCTCCTTGGAGAGCGTCGAGTCCTTTTCGTTGGCCTCTTCCAGGTAATCTTCAAATTCTTTCCGCTCTTCCAGGGAAATTCCTTTTTTCAGCACCTGGTACTGGCTTTCTCTGGTGTCCTCGGAGGTCAGGCGCTGGCGGATGTCATCCTCGTCCGCGCCCAGGATTTCTGTCAGCGCCTGCACTGTAGGCTCCACATAAGGAGTCGTCTCCTCGCCCTCAGAATCTTTTACCTCTGTATTCACCACCTTGCAGTCCAGGATCACATTGTAAACCCGCTCGCTGGTAGCCAGAATCGTGCCGTTCCGGTCCAGAATATCCCCCCGCTTAAAAGGGATCGTCCGGCTCTCATACTGCTGCTGGTTCTGGCTCAGCACGATCCGCTCATACTGTTCCCCGTTGGTGGCGTTAATGTATGTGATCCTTACTGCTAAAGCAACTAAAGCCAGTATAACCGCCAAAAACAGTCCTACCAGCTTTTTGCTCATTTTTTCATTTATCTTACGGCCCGGCGCCGCCGGGCCTCTTCCTGTTCTCTTTTTTCTCAATGAAACTCACCTATTTTCCGGAATCTGGAACATCCTGATACTGCCTTACATAACTGCTGTCCTTCGTACTGTAGTATTCAATCTGAGACTCATCCGCATAATGCATGCCCAGCTCCTCCATGGCTTTCTGCCGGATGGCTTCAAGATCCACCGAGGCCTGCACCTGGTTATAATATGCGTCGTTGTCTGATTTCAGCTGGCTGAGATCGCTTTCCTGGCGATCCAGATACTCTGTCTGCTCTGTATAAGAAGCTTTCAGCTGCAGATACTGCACGCACAGCAATAATGCGGCTACACAGACGGCGCTCAGAAATACCAGATAACCGGGGCTCATGCTCATGGCTCTCCGCCGGTTCTGGCGTGTCTGGACACTGACTTTCGGTTTTCCGGAATGCTTTTTCCTTTTTTCCCGTTCCTCCGGAAAAGCCTCCAGTTCCCGCACTGCGTTTCCATCTTCATAGGTTCTGTAATCTCTTTTTTTATCCGGACCTGAATTTACCCTTCTTGCTGTTCCTGTCATGAAACTCTCCCGTCCGCCTGTTCCCCTCCCCGCTCAAAGACCCTCAGCTTTGCGCTTTTGGAACGTTTATTGGCGGCTAATTCCTTTTCCCCTGGTACTACAGGTTTTCTGGTTACAACGAAGCCCTTGGGCTTCCTGCCGCACACGCACACCGGAAATTCCGGCGGACAGATGCACGGATGTTCGTTTCTCCGGAAGATATTTTTGACAATCCGATCTTCCAGAGAGTGAAAGGTGATCACACAGAGCCGGCCGCCTTCCCTCAGAAAATCGATCATTTCATCCAAAGACTCCTCCAGCACCGCAAGTTCCTGATTGACTTCAATCCGGATCGCCTGGAAGGTCCTCTTTGCCGGATGCCCTCCTGTCATCCGCATCTTTGCCGGTATAGACGCTTTTATGATCTCCACCAACTCCCCAGTGGTGAGGACCGGCTTTTTTTCTCTCTCCCGGCAGATATGCCTGGCAATATTTTTCGCGAATTTTTCTTCGCCGTAGTCCCGTATAACCTGATACAGCTTTTCTTCACTGTAGGTATTGACTACCGCGGCGGCAGTCAGCTCCTGCCTTCTGTCCATCCGCATATCCAGAGGCGCATTTTCTCTGTATGTGAAGCCCCGCGCGGCCTCGTCCAGCTGCCTGGAAGAAACTCCCAGATCCAGCAGAATCCCGTCCGCAGCGGAAATCCCCCTCTTTTTCAGTTCTGGAACCATATAGCGATAGTTGCTGCGGAGGATCGTCACTCTGTCTTCATACTCCCTCAGACGCTCCTCCGCCGCAGCAATCGCCTCTTCATCCTGGTCTATCCCTATGAACCTCCCCGTGGCAGACAGTCTTCTGCAGACTTCCAGGGCATGTCCGGCGCCTCCCAGGGTACCGTCTACATAAACCCCTTCCGGCTTTACCCTTAAGTTCTCAATCGTCTCTTCCAACAATACTGATGTATGTTTAAAATCCATCTGTTCTTCGCTCCCGCAGTCCTGAACCTTGCGCCGTCAGATACTGATGCCCATATCCTGCAGACCTTCCGCGATGGCATCCATATCGTCGTAATTACTGTTCTCGGCCCATCTTTGCTTACTCCAGATTTCGATCCGATTCAGATTTCCAGTCAGGACCACATCCTTTTCCAGACCGGCATATTCCCGCAGCGTTCCCGGTACGAGAATTCTCCCCTGCCTGTCCAGCTCACAGGGCGCGGCTCCTGCCACAAAGAAACGGGTAATCGCTCTTGCATTTTTGTTTGTAAGTGGTAACTGGCTCAGCTTCTGCTCAAAGGCTTCCCATTCTTTCTTCGGGTAGATTGACAGGCATCCGTCCAGTCCCTTCGTCAGGACGAACTCTTCACCCAGTTCCTCTCTGAACCTGGACGGAATGATCAGCCTCCCCTTGGCATCGATCGAATGATTATACTCTCCCATGAACATAAGCATTTACCCTCTTTTGCAAAAGTGAAGGTCTCCCCTCCTCCACTTTTTTGTGGCTGGAGGGAACTGCCACATTCCCTCCATTTGCTACCACTATTCACCACTTTCTACCACTTATGTGTTCATTCTAGCGCATGGCCGAAAAAAATTCAATAGTTTTTTCTAAAATTCACAGTTTGAACATAGGCAAAAAACCGCCATTTTTCGCGGTTTTCGGCATAAAAACGGAGGGAAAACGACATCTCGTCTTCCCTCCTGCACAATACTTTGTAAAACTGTTTTTCAGCACTACCACATGTAGTATTCAGACATTGAACCGGAACAGGATCACGTCTCCGTCCCGCACAATATAATCCTTTCCCTCCATGCGGACCAGCCCCTTGTCCCTGGCTCCGGCATAGGAACCGCAGTCCAGCAGATCCTGATAGTTCACCACTTCGGCTTTGATAAAGCCTCTCTCAAAATCTGTGTGGATCTTTCCGGCTGCCTGGGGCGCTTTTGTCCCCACCTTGATGGTCCAGGCTCTGGTCTCATCCTCCCCGGCCGTCAGGAAGCTCATCAGCCCCAGTGTCCGGTAGCTGGCCTCGATCAGTTTGTCCAGGCCCGACTCCTTCAGTCCCAGATCCTCCAGGAAGTCTTTTTTCTCATCCTCGTCCAGTTCCGAAAGTTCCGCTTCGATCTCCGCGCAGATCACAAAGACCTCGCTGCTGTGCTCTGAAGCGTACTTCCTCACTGCCTGCACATGTACGTTGGAATTTCCGTCATCCTGGAGATCCTCCTCGCTTACGTTGGCAGCGTAGATCACCGGCTTGGCGGTCAGCAGATTGTACTCGTCAAACCATTTCTCCTCATCCTCATTCTCCCGCTCAAAGAGAATGGCGTCCTGTCCGTCTTCCAGATGCTTTTTCAGGCGTTCCTGCATGGCGAATTCCTTGGCCGCCGTCTTATCCATCCGGGCGCTCTTTCCGGTCTTGGACATTCTGCGCTCCAGCACCTCCAGATCCGCAAAGATCAGTTCCAGGTCGATGGTCTCGATATCTCTCAGCGGATCCACGCTGCCGTCCACATGGACCACGTTGGCATCCTCAAAGCAGCGCACCACATGGACGATGGCGTCTACCTCCCGGATATTGGCCAGAAACTGATTGCCCAGTCCCTCGCCCTTGGAAGCGCCTTTTACCAGTCCCGCGATATCCACAAACTCTACCGTGGCCGGGGTTACTTTTTTTGAATGATAAAAATCTCCCAGCAGACGGATCCTCTCATCCGGCACCGGCACGATGCCCACATTGGGATCGATGGTGCAGAAGGGATAATTGGCAGATTCCGCTCCCGCTTTTGTCAGCGAATTAAATAATGTGCTCTTTCCCACATTGGGAAGTCCCACGATTCCTAATTTCATATCTATCTTTACCTATCCAGAAAGCCTTGATTTTACGGGCTTTCTGCCTTTCTCTTTATTTTGTTTACACCC
>ERZ1643246.3139-NODE-3139-length-14655-cov-4.366918_pt1 | contig 14655 bp, 19 predicted proteins | sample MGYA00579265_ERZ1643246 | MGnify/ENA primary metagenome ERZ1643246 (study PRJEB29033, sample SAMEA4952261) | chicken gut metagenome | biome: Broiler Chicken; feature: Gastrointestinal Tract; material: Caecum | place: Ireland | collected 2018 | study: Broiler... | reverse complement strand
GCCGCGCCCCCGCTTTTTTGTCGTATTCGACAAAATGAAGCCCCGCATTTTGTGCGCAGTATAGAATTGTGCGAATCAAACAAAAATCCTCTTGACTTCCCCGTCTATCGTGATATTATTATCACAGTTAATGATTAAGTCATTTAATCATTTAGTAAATAAAAAGAAAGGTATGAAAACGTGTAGGAAAAAGGAGGAGTTTTTGTGGAAGAAAAAGGGAAAAAACTAGGGCTATCCAACCTAATAGGGCTATGTGTGGGAAGTGGTATCGGCACCGGCATTTTCATCATGATGGGCTCCGGTATCGCCTACGGCGGCCGCTCCATCGTGTTGGTATGCAGTGTCGGCTGTATCTACATGCTGCTGGCTTTCTGGAACTCCCTGGCATTCGGCTCCATGTTCGTACTGCCCGGTGGTGACTACGCCGCCCGGTCTATGGTTTTCCCACCGCTACTTACCGGAGTTTCGGCCTGGTTCCAGATCGCATCTGCCTTTGTGCTGGCGGGCCACTCGCTGGCCATCACACAATTTGTGGAACAGCTTTGGCCGCAGGTCAGCAATTTCCAGATGCCGTTTTCCGTGCTGGTTCTGACGCTGGGGTTTGTGTGCACCATCCGCGGCTCCCGCGTGCTGACCCTGATTGAAAACCTGATTACCGTTACCCTGCTTATATCACTGGGTATGTTCATTGTGTTTGGCGTTCCCCAGGTAGATGCTGCCAGTTTTTTCTCCAACGCGGACGGCGGGTTCTGGCGCGGCGGATTCGGCGGGTTCATGGCCTCCCTGTCCATGATGTCCTTCGCCTGCATGGGCACCTCCGCTATGATTTCAATGGGCGGGGTCACTAAAAACCCCAAGCGCACCATTCCTCTGGCCTCGATCCTCGCCACCGTTGTTGTCGCTGTGGTTTATGCGTTGATGGGCTATGTGGCTGCTGGAATCCTGCCCTATGACCAGGTGGCGAATCAGAACATCAGCGTCACCGCCCAGGCAATCCTGCCCCACGGGCTGTATGTGTTCTTCGTGGTGGGCGGCGGCATCTGCGCCGTGGCCTCCACCATGCTGGGCGTTATGGCCTATCTGCGTGCCCCGATCCTACGTGTGGCTGAGGACGGCTGGCTGCCCTCCATTTTCACCAAAACCACCAAGGGCGGATATCCCTGGGTGATGTACCTGGTTCTATACGTTGTCAGCCTGATCCCGCTGGTGACCGGTCTGGATATTGAGGGCGTCGTCGGCAACACCATGATCCCCACCATGATCCTGAATATCTTCATGAACCTCTACTGTCTCCGGCTTCCCAAGCTGTACCCGGAGCAGTGGGATTATCTATAACCTGTTTATCAACCTTGACTTCAAGGCCGCCGCCCTGTGTGTGGGCGAAATTGTGGTAATGTTTATCATCCCCTTCATCACCCTGAAAATGAAGTGGGTCTCGCCCGAGGTTTTGGCCGCCCGCAAGCAGGAGACGATCCAGCGCGCCCTGGTCGACACAGAATCCGATAGTTAAATTAAGGGAGGCTTTTCTATGAAATACGATTTTACATCCATTATTGACCGCCACGGCAAGGATTCCACCGCCGTGGAGGGCATTGGCCGCAAGATCTGGGGCAACGAGCCCGATGCTCCCAAGGAGAGCTTCGACCCCATCCCCATGTGGGTGGCGGATATGAGCTTCGCCACCTGCCCTGCCAGCCCCGCCGCCATGATTGAGCGGGCCAAGCACCCCCTCTATGGCTACTTCTTCCCCAGCGACGCCTATTACAACGCCATCATCGGCTGGCAGACCGAACGCAACGGCTTCCGGGATCTGAAACGGGAGTACATCGGCTACGAGAACGGCGTCCACGGCTGTGTCACCAGCGCGGTGCAGACCCTGACCGCCCCCGGCGACAAGGTTCTGCTTCACAGCCCCACCTATGTGGGCTTCGCCGCCGACGTGGAATATCTGGGCCGCACCTCGGTGTACAGCCCTCTGAAAAAGGATGAAAACGGCATCTGGCGCATGGACTACGAGGATATGGATCGCAAGCTGAAGGAAAACCACATCCACCTGGCGATCTTCTGCTCCCCCCACAACCCCGCCGGGCGGGTTTGGGAGCGCTGGGAGCTGGAAAAGGCCATGGAGGTCTTTGAGGCTAACCAATGCCTGGTAATCAGCGACGAGATCTGGGCAGACATCACCTACACCGGCCACCAGCATATCCCCACACTCATGGTCAACGACTGGGCCAGAGAGCACACTGTGGCGGTGTACGCCCCCTCCAAGACCTTCAACCTGGCGGGCCTGATCGGCAGCTACCACATCATCTACAACCAGTATCTCCGGGACCGGGTCACCGCCCACGGCGACGCCACCCACTACAACGAGATGAACGTGCTGTCCATGCACGCCCTGATCGGCGCCTACTCCCAGGAGGGCCGCGCATGGGCCGACGAGCTGCGTCAGGTGCTGGAGGGCAACTGCAAATACGCCTGTGACCACATCCGGCAGCACTACGACGGCGTGGACGTGTCCATGCCCCAGGGCACCTACATGCTCTTCCTGGATCTGACGGACTACTGCCGGCGCACCGGCAAGACCCTGGATCAGGTCATCAAGGCCGGCTGGGACGCGGGCGTGGCCTGGCAGGACGGCCGGGCGTTCCACGGCCCCTGCCACATCCGCATGAACCTGGCCTCCCCCCTCTCCCGCATTCAGGAGGCCTTCCACCGCCTGGACAAGTACGTATTCAACGCCTGAGCACACAAAAACGGAGCCGGTTCCCGCTGGGAACCGGCTCCGCGCTTTTCCGGTTTACTGCACGCCCACCTCGTGGAAGAAGCGGTCGTGGATAACCTGGGCCGCCCGGTCGGCCTCGCTGAGATCCACCAGCACGGAGATCTTGATCTCGCTGGTGGCGATCATGTGGATGTTGATGGCCGCATTGTACAGGGCCTCGAACATCTTGGCGGCCACGCCGGGGTTGTGGATCATACCCGCGCCCACGATGGACACCTTGGCGATGGCGTCGTTCACGTCCACGTGGTCGAAGCCCAGGGCCTCCTTCCGGGCCTCCAGGGCCTGCTTGGCCCGCTCCATGTCCTGCTTGCCCACGGTGAAGCTGATGTCCTTGGTGTTGTGGCGGCCGATGGACTGGAGAATGATGTCCACGTTCACGTTCTCCTTGGCCATGAGGGAGAAGATCTTGAAGGCGATGCCGGGCTCGTCGGGCAGGCCCACCACGGCCAGCCGGGCCACGTTCTTGTCGCAGGCAACGCCGCTGACATGCAGTTTTTCCATGGTTTTCGCAACCTCCTTGACTTTGGTGCCGGGCTTGCCGGAAAAGCTGGAGAGCACCTCCAGATTGACGCCGTAGCGCTTGGCCATCTCCACCGAGCGGTTGTGGAGCACCTGGGCCCCCAGGGTGGCCAGCTCCAGCATCTCGTCGTAGGTGATCTCCTCCAGCATCCGCGCCCCCGTCACGTGGCGGGGGTCGGCGGTGTACACGCCGTCCACATCTGTGAAGATCTGGCACAAATCCGCCTGGAGCACCGCGGCCAGGGCCACCGCCGAGGTGTCCGAGCCGCCCCGGCCCAGGGTGGTGATGTCGTCATACTTGTTGATGCCCTGGAAGCCGGTGACGATCACAATGGTGTTCTTGTCCAGCTCGGTGAGCACCCGCTCCACGTCCACCCGCTTGATGCGGGCGTCGCCGTAGGCCGAGTTGGTGCGGAAGCCCGCCTGCCACCCGGTCAGGGAGATCACCGGATAGCCCATGGCCTCGATGGCCATGGCGCACAGGGAGCAGGAGATCTGCTCCCCGGTGGAGAGCAGCATATCCATCTCCCGTCTGGAGGCGTTGGGGTTGATCTCCGCCGCCTTGGCGATGAGATCGTCGGTGGTGTCCCCCTGGGCGGAGAGCACCGCCACCACCTTATGGCCCCGGCGGTAGGTCTCGGTGATGATGCGGGCCACGTTGCGGATGCGGTCGGCGTCCGCAACCGAACTCCCGCCGAATTTCTGCACAATCAGTCCCATTGGTATATGTACCCCCTACAAAGGAAAAAGTCAGGACAGGCCGGGGCATGGCGCCCCAGGCCATCCTATGCCCTCAGTCCAGCACCCGGAACACGGACAGGGGCTTCACGCAGGCCAGCTTCCCGTCCAGCTCCGGGCGGGTCATGGGGCCGGTGAGGAGGGCGAACTCGCCCGCCGGGGCGTCCGCCCGCTCCAGCAGCCTGGCCCCGGGCAGGGCGGCCTGCACGGCCCCGGCATCCCCGGAGCCCCGGACGTACCAGGCGGAGGCCAGGCCGTCGGGGGACACGGTGGTGTCCTCGCCGCCCTCGGCCCAGAACACCCGCTTCTTCTCATCCCGGTGCTTGGCCGCGTCGATCACGTCGGCCACCACGGCGGAGGCGGTGGGCAGCTTGCCCGCACCCCGGCCGTAGAACATCACGTCGCCGATGGCGTTGCCCTTCACGGCGATGGCGTTGAACACGTCCTCCACCCCGGCCAGGGGGTTCTCCACGTCCACCAGGTGGGGGGACACATAGGCGCACACCCTGCCGTCGGCCTGCCGGATGGCCCGGCCCAGCAGCTTGAGCTTCTTCCCGCAGGCTTCCGCCCAGGCCACGTCGGACAGGGTGACGCCGGTGATGCCCTCGGCGGGCACCTGACGGGGATAGATGTGCCGCCCGAAGGCCAGGGAGGCCAGAATGCAGATCTTGCGGCAGGCGTCATGTCCCTCGATGTCGGCGGTGGGATCCTGCTCGGCATAGCCGTTGGCCTGGGCCTCCTTCAGCGCCGCGTCAAAGCTCAGCCCGCCCCGGATCATCCGGGTGAGGATATAGTTGGTGGTGCCGTTGAGGATGCCGGTGATCTCCTCGATCTCATTGGCCGCCAGGCACTGGTTCAGGGGGCGCAGGATGGGGATGCCGCCGCCCACGCTGGCCTCGAACAGGTAGCTGACCCCCTTCTCCGCCGCCAGCTTAAACAGCTCGCAGCCGTGCTCGGCCACCAGCTCCTTGTTGGAGGTGACCACGCTCTTGCCCGCCATCAGGGCCCGGCGGGTGAAGTCCAGGGCCACCTTGGCCCCGCCGATGGTCTCCACCACGATGGACACCTCGGGGTCGTTCTCGATCACCGAGAAGTCGTGAACCACCTTGTCGGCAAAGGGGCTGTCGGGGAAGTCCCGCACATCCAGGATGTATTTCAGGCGGATCAGATCGTCCACCTTCTGATCAATATGGGGGCCGTTGGTGGCCAGCACCTCGGCCACGCCGGAGCCCACCACGCCAAAGCCCAGAATTGCCACGTTCACCATACTCTGTCTCTCCTCCTCACATCCGGGCACTCAGCCCGCCAGAATCTCACAGCGCAGCACGCCCTCCATCCGCAGGGCCCGCTCCATCAGCTCCTCCACCGGCAGGGACAGGCCGGAGGTCTCCGCCCCCACCGTCACCGCCGCGCAGCCGTTGGCCGGGATGGACTGGTTGATGGTGAGAATATTTCCGCCCGTCTGGGCAAAGATATTCAGGACGGCGGACAATACCCCCGGTTCGTCCTTCAGCAGGAACTGAAAGGTGACGATCCGCCCGTGGAGCATGTCGTTGAAGGGCCGCACCGCGTCCTTGTACTTGTAAAAGGCGCTGCGGCTGATGCCCACCTGCTGGGCCGCCTGGTGGACGGTCTCGGCCTCACCGGTCTCCAGGAGCCGCTTGGCCTCCGCCACCTTCAGGAAAATCTCGGGCAGCGCGCCGGCCTCCACAATAAAATAGCCCGGCGTTTTTCCCATACTATGCACCTCCCGCTTCATATGTCCACAGCGGAAGGCCATTTGTTTTCCGCTTGTGGTCTATTGTAGCACATCCACCCGCCCCGCCGCAAGGGCCAACCTCCGCCAATCCCGCCGATTTCTTCCAGATCTGTCCGCGCTTTTTTGTGGAATCCTACATATTCTCGGGGAAGGGGGCGTCTTTTTGCCGGAAAACAGGCACCTGCGCTTCCTGCTCCGCCTCCTCTACGCCGCCCTGGCCCTGGCCGGGCTGTGGCTGTGCGTCCGCTTCCTGCTGCCCTGGCTGCTCCCCTTTCTGCTGGCCTGGGGGCTGGCCGCCCTGCTGGAGCCCGCCGTGGGCCTTCTCATGCGCCGGCTCCGCCTGCCCCGGTGGGGGGCCGCCGCCCTGTGCACCGCCGCGCTGGCCGCCGCCCTGCTGGGCCTGCTGGCCCTGGCCCTGTGGCGGGCCTGGTATGAGCTGACCCGGCTGGTGGCCCGCCTGCCCGTGCTGCTCTCCGGGCTTCCCGCCCTGGCGGAGGAGCTGGAGGGGTGGGCCTACCGCTTCCTGGTGGCCCTGCCCCTCCCCCTCCAGGACGCCGCCCGGGAGGGGCTGGAGAACCTGGCCCGCCAGGGGGCCGCCCTGCCCGGCCGGCTCTCCCAGGCCCTGGCGGAGGGGGCTGCCGGCCTGGCCGCCGCCCTTCCCTCCGCCGCCCTCTTTCTCTTTACCACCCTCCTGGCCGCCTATTTTACCAGCGCAGGCCGTCCCTCCCTGCGCGCCTCCCTCCGGCATCTGATGCCCGGCACCTGGCAGGAGCGGCTGGGCCGGGTGTCCGGCGGCCTGAAAACGGCCTTCGGCGGCTGGCTCAGGGCCCAGGGGCTGCTGATGCTGCTCACCTTCGGGGAGCTGGCTCTGGGCTTTCTCCTGCTGCGGGTGGAGCCCGCCCTGCTGCTGGCCGGGCTCACCGCCCTGGTGGACGCCCTGCCCGTCTTTGGGGTGGGGACGGTGCTGCTCCCCTGGGGAGCCATCGCCCTGCTGCTGGGAGATGTCCGGCTGGGCCTGGGGCTGCTGCTCCTCTACGGAGTTGTCACCCTGGTGCGCAGCCTGCTGGAGCCCAGGCTGGTGGGGAAACGGGTGGGGCTGCCGCCCCTGGCCGCCCTGGCCTGCATGTATGTGGGCTTCCGGGCCTTCGGGGTGGCCGGCATGGTGCTCGCCCCCCTGGCCGGGGTGCTGGCCCGGCAGCTGTGGGCCTCCGGCGTGCTGCGCGGGCTCTTCTCCCGGCTGTAAACAGGGGCCGCCGGCATACGCCGGCGGCCCCTCTGTGTCGCTCCGGTTTCACTTGTAGAGCATCAGCACAATGCCCGCGATGATCAGCACCACGCCGCCCACCTTGGTTCCCATTTTGGAGCGCATCCGGCGGAATACCTTCCGGAGCATGTCCAGGGGGATGAGCAGGAACAGGACGCCTACAATAATCAGCAATACCCCCACGGAGAACAGGCCACCCATTTCTTCACCGCCATTCTGTGTGTACTGCTCTGATTGTACCAGCTTCCCCGCCATTTTGCAAGCCGGGCCGCCATTTCATCTTGCCTTTTTCCCGGGGGTCTGATAGGATCAGAGCAGAAAAGGTTGCTGCTGCAACGGGGAGGGTACCATGCAGGCCTATCTGGGTGCGCTGCGCCGGGCGGCGCTGTTTCGCGGCATGGAGGATGAACAGATTCTGACGGCGGTGGACTGCCTGGGCGGTCAGCTGCGGCGCTATCAAAAGGGGGCCGCGGTGCTGCGCGCCGGTGAGCCCGCCACCCACCTGGGGGTGGTGCTCACCGGCCAGGTGCAGGTGAGCCGGGCCAGGGCCGACGGCCAGCGGGTGGTCATGGGCAGCATGGGGCTCGGCGGCCTGTTTGCCGAATCCTATGCCTGCGCCCGGGCGGAGAGCCTGCCGGTGACCGTCACGGCGGAGGCCGAGGCGGCGGTGCTTCTGCTGGACTGCCGGCGCATCTCCTCCCCCTGCTCCGCCGCCTGCGGCTGCCACGCCAGGCTGATTGCCAACCTGCTGGCCGTGCTGGCGGAGAAGAACCTCCATCTGGCGGGCAAGCTGAACCACCTGTCCGGCCGCACCATCCGGGAGCGGCTGCTGGCCTATCTGGAGGAGCTGTCCGACCGGACGGGGCGGCGCACCGTCACCGTCCCCTTTGACCGGCAGGCCCTGGCCGACTACCTGTGCGTGGATCGCAGCGCCCTGTCCCGCACCATCGGCGCCCTCCAGCGGGAGGGCGTGCTCACCGCAGACCGGGCCCGCTTCACCCTTCACAACATCTCTCCATCAGGAGGCGCGTAATATGGGCAAGTACATTCTGGCCCTGGATCAGGGCACCACCAGCTCCCGGGCCATTCTCTTCGACCGGGAGCAGAACATCCTGGGCGTGGCCCAGAAGGAGCTGACCCAGTACTACCCCCGGGAGGGCTGGGTGGAGCAGGACGCCATGGAGATCTGGTCTACCCAGTACGGCGTGATGATGGAGGCCATCGCCCGGTCGGGGGTGGAGCCGGCGGAGATTGCCGCCATCGGCATCACCAACCAGCGGGAGACCACCATCCTGTGGGACAGGGCCACCGGCCGGCCCCTGCATAACGCCATCGTGTGGCAGTGCCGCCGCACGGCGGAGCTGGTGGATCAGCTCCGCTCCGACGGGCTGGAGGAGCACATCCGGGCCGTCACCGGCCTGCTCCCCGACGCCTACTTCTCCGCCACCAAGCTCAAGTGGCTGCTGGATCACGTGGAGGGGGCGCGGGAGAAGGCGGCGCGGGGGGAGGTGCTCTTCGGCACGGTGGACAGCTGGCTGGTGTGGAAGCTCACCGGCGGGGCGGTTCACGTCACCGATGTGACCAACGCCTCCCGCACCATGCTCTTCGACATCCACAGGCTGGACTGGGACGACACCCTGCTGGAGGCTTTGGACATCCCCCGCTCCGTGCTGCCGGAGGTGCGCTCCTCCAGCGAGATCTACGGCTATACCGACATACAGGGGGTACGCATCCCCATCGCGGGCATGGCCGGCGACCAGCAGGCCGCCCTCTTCGGCCAGGGCTGCTTCTCCCCCGGGGACGCCAAGAACACCTACGGCACCGGCTGCTTCCTGCTGATGAACACCGGGGATACCCCCTGTGAGAGCAGGAACGGCCTGCTGACCACCATTGCCGTGGGCCTCAACGGCAAGGTGGAGTATGCCCTGGAGGGCTCGGTGTTCGTGGGGGGCGCGGTGATCCAGTGGCTGCGGGACGAGCTGCGCTTTTTCCCCGACAGCCGGGACGCGGAGTACTACGCCCGGAAGGCGCCCGACAACGGGGGCGTGTACCTGGTGCCCGCCTTCACGGGGCTGGGGGCGCCCTACTGGGATATGTACGCCCGGGGCATGCTCATCGGCCTCACCCGGGGTACCCGGCGGGAGCACATCACCCGGGCGGCCCAGGAGTCCATCGCCTACCAGGTGGCAGACCTGGCCCGGGCCATGGAGGCGGACACCGGGGTGCCCCTCACCAGCCTGAAGGCCGACGGGGGCGCCAGCCGGGACGGCTTCCTCATGCAGTTCCAGGCGGATATCCTGGGCCGGGCGGTGCTGCGCCCCGCCATCCGGGAGACCACCGCCCTGGGGGCGGCCTATCTGGCCGGCCTGGCCGCCGGCGTGTGGGAGAGCCGGGAGGAGCTCTCCCGCCTGTGGCGGTGCGACACCACCTTCTCTCCCGCCATGGACGCCCGGCACCGGGAGCGCCTGCTGGCGGACTGGCACCGGGCCGTGGAGCGCTGCCGGGGATGGGCCCGCGAAAATCCGACATAACTTCCTGGATTTCCCTGTCCTTCTCCCTTGCCATTTTCTGTGGGAAAGGGTACAATAGGGGAGACAAGACGGGAGGCATCCAACCATGCGCAACATCGACTCCTATTCCTACCAGTGCGGCGTCATCGACTGCTTCAACGAGATGGTGTACGCCGGCGTCAAATCCCTGGCACTCAGCCACCCCATGGACAGCGCGGAGGAGCGGGACGCCCTGCTCCCCTATGCCCGGGAGCTGTGCCAGCGGTATGGAAACCAGCTCTACATAGAGGACGAGCCCCTGCTCTCCGACCTGTTCCCCCTGTCCCTGAACCGGGGCAAGCACAACATCCTGTTCTACCGGGCCGGCCATGTGCTGGAGGAGTATCTGCGCCTGAAGGAGCGCAAGGCGGCCCTGGTGGCGGAGGGGGCCTACTTCGGCGGCAACCGCAGCCAGGTGGCCTGGGAGTACGGGCGGCTGCTGTCCTATCCCGCCGAGTCCATCCGCCGCCTGATCGCGGAGAACACCGACCGGGAGCAGGTATAGCCCTCTGCCGCAGATTCCTGCGCTTTCCTCTTGACGCAATCTGGAATTGGTGGTATAGTATATCAAGTAGTCTAAATGCACGGCCTGAACTCACATGTTTGTAGTCATCGTCGCTTCTTCAGACGAACAACAGGCATGTGGGTTTTTTCTATGTCATTTAGATCAAAATCTTTTCAGGAGGTACCATTCATGTATCACGGTACTGTCAAGTGGTTCAACGAGACCAAGGGCTTCGGCTTCATCTCCAACGACGAGGGCGGCGACGACGTGTTCGTCCACTTCTCCGCCATCGTGTGCGACGGCTTCAAGACCCTCCAGGAGGGCCAGAAGGTCACCTATGATGTGGAGCCCGATCCCAAGAACGCCGACAAGCTGCGCGCGGTCAACGTGGTCGCCGCCTAACATAGGACGGTCAGATGTACCCACCGCCGCCGGACCTCTGGTCCGGCGGCTTTTTTGTCCACGCACCCGCCGGCACCCTGCGGCGTATACTGCTGATGCGGCGGGTTTCCCCCGCCGACATCTGTATGGGGGAATATCTCATGTCTTGTTGTCAGTGTCAGAACTGCTGCTGCCGCCGCTGCTGCTGCGGAAACGGCTCCACCGCCGGAAACGGCGGGATTTCCACCCTGCCCTCCTTCCCTGAGCTGCCCGTCTTTCCTGGCGGAGGCTCCGCCGTCAACACCCGCTGGCCGGTGTATGTCTCCTACCCCGCCTTCCTGTGGGATACCGCAGAGGACGGGGATGGGAGCGGCTCCTGCGGCTGCTGCCGGAACTGACCGCCCCTGCCGCCCCAGCCGGGGCGGCTACTTACGACAACACCCCCACACAGCAGACGTGCCGCCCGGTTTTCCGGGCGGCACGTTCTGTTTTCACGCAGGCTATTGGAGAATCCACTGCTGGCCGTCGGGCATCTCCCACAGGGTGCCCGGAATCACCTCCAGCACCTCCCCGGCTGGGTACCGCCGCACCACCACCTCCTCCCGGTAATCGGAGCCGTCCGGCTCCTCAAACCAGCGGCTGAAATACAGCCGGCCGTCCTCCCCCCGGCCCAGGAAGGCGCCGTTGTCCTCCAGGGGGAACTCCGCCCTGTCCGGCCAGAGGAGCTGGAACTTCCCGTCGTTCCCCTGCCGGGTCAGCAGGAGGGGGGAGCCGAACAGCAGCAGGTTGTAGCAGTCCGGTACCTGGTCCAGGGGGATGGCGGCCAGGAGGGCCGTCTGCCCGGCCCGGTCGTCGTACCGGTGGATTTCAATCCGTCCCCGGGGGAAGTCCGCCAGCAGGATGTGCAGCCTTCCCCCATCGAAGCAGGGCCGGCCGAAGTACCGCCCCTCCCTCCCCGCGATGGGCTCCACCACCCGGCCCTCCGGGCAGCGGACAAACACCAGGCGGTTGCCGCGGACGGGGTGTCCCCCGCGGAACAGCTCCTCCGCCTCGTACAGATCCCCGGAGGCGAAGTCGCTGCCCCAGTACCACGCCGGGCCGCGGCTTCCGGGCACCGGCGCGATGCAGCTGATGCCGTGCAAGTCGAGCTTTTTGAACATGAATCGTCTCCCTGTCTTTGGAATACGTACCTTGAAGGCCATCAGATGGCGAGCAGAAGAAAGCGGTTGACCTCGTACCAGTCGTCCGCCTCGTAGGCCAGGGTCACGGCGTCCACCCGCTCCGCCCCGGGGTAGAAGCCCTTGGTGTAGGCGTCCCGGTGGCTCTTGTAGGTCAGCTCCACCCGGAAGTGCTCCGGCAGGGTGATGCGGGCGGCGGCCAGATCCTGCCGGAGGGCCCGCTCCGCCCCCTCCCGGATCAGCCGGTGGGCCAGCGCGGGGCTCAGCCCCTGGGAGCGGCCCCCCACGTCCTCCTTCACCGGCACGGTGACCAGGGACGGGTGGAGGGTCTTTCCCGCCTCGCACAGGGCCCGGTCTCCGGCCAGGAACACGCTGGGCACCCCGTACCAGGCGGCCATCCAGCTGTAGATCAGGAATTCCGAGCCGGGCCGGCCGTTGACGGTGATGCGGTGCACCACCCCGCCGTTGATGGTGTGGCTGAGGGAGTTGCCCTCCTCCGCCGCGGCGTTGTGGTAGCCCACAAAGAGGGCCGCGTCAAAGCTCTCGTCCAGGCCCTCCACCATCATCTCCGGAGCGTGGCTCCAGCTGCGGATGAGCTGGACATACTCGGGCAGCTCCTCGGGCAGGATGTTGAGCCCCGGCCCGTGGGCGTCCTTCACCACCACCAGGTCGGCCCCGGCGGCCCGGGCCCCCTCGGCGGCGGCCACCACCTCCGCCGTCATCTCCCGGCGGCTGCGCTCGTACTCAAACTCCCCCGGGCGGCACCCCTCCCGGGTGGCGGTGATGGCGGTGCCCTCGATGTCCGCGCTGATAAATACCTTCATGGCTATGCGCCTCCTTTGCCCTCTATCCTACCACGTTTCGGGGCGGGGGGCAATGGGGAAGGCGTCAGCTCATCACTTCGTAGTTGTTGATGGAGACCCTGCACGCAATGGAGGCGGCCCCGCCGCCGCTCTGAGCGTACAGCTTGTACTTGAACCGGGGGCGGTCCGGCAGCTGGAAGGTCGCCTCCTCCCCCGGCGACAGGGCTACCTCCTCCACCGTCTCAGCGGCCCCCCTGCCCTCTGTCCGGACCAGCTGGAAGGTCACCGGCGCCCCGTCCCCGCCGGACTGCTCGTCCAGCATAACCCACATGCCGTCCGGCATCCCGCGCCAGACGGCGTTGCGGGAAAAATCCGCCACCAGCACAGGCTCCTCCGCCGCGCCCAGATCCACGGAATACGACTTCGACACCCACCGCTCCTTGGGGCCGAACAGGAAGAACAGGAGCGCGCAGACCGCCGCGGCCGCCACTATGGTCCAGAATATCGTGTCGGCAGAGAAAGGTTTCCTTTTTTTCATCTGGTTTCACTCCACTGAACTAGACTTAAATGACAGCGAATCACTGTTACTCGATCATGTCGTAATCATCGCAGGAAATTTTGAGCGTGACTCTTCCGCTGTCTCCCGAATATTTAAATGCTGCGTATATGGAATACGTACATCCTACAGGATCAGTTAATTGAAAGTCAGCCTTTTCACCCTCCTCCAACTCAGCAAAATGTTCGTCAGCCGGTATACCTAACCCATGTCTCGGATATTCTTGGACGGTAATCTCTACCGGCGCGGTACCAGAGCTGGAATCGTCTACCAGCAGTACCCGCAAGCCGTCATGGTGCCGATTATTGATGTCTTCCATGACAAATACGCTTCGCGTGCCACTGAGGTTGACTTTGTAGGTCCGGGTAAACGTATAGACACCGAAGTCCATGTCATATCCCTCATCCAGGAGCACCACACCGGGCGCGACCTCTCTGTTGATGATCCGCCTCTCCGTGGAAACAGGAGGCACGGAACCCGAAACCGCGCCCGCAGTAACCGAGCACATCATCGCCAAAGCAAAGGTCAGCGCAAGAAACCTTCTCAATACCTTTTTAGCCATAACAGAATCTTCTTTCAGCAAATTGGCTTTCACTTTCCCATCCATCTTCAAAGCCATCAAATCAGAAGATCAGCGGCAGTATACTCCTTACCACATCGGTATCACTCCAATCTCCTTTTTCGCCAGTAATCCCCTCAATAATTCACATATCCGGATACGTTAATCGTATCAGACGAATTATTCCGGACTGCCAAAGTATAGTATCCTCTTTCCTTAATTTTTATTGTCTTGTTGAGGTTTCCTTCGTTAGTATTGAAGTAGTGAAATGATCCATCGGAATCAATCAGCCCAAAATCCACACTGGCATCAACAGGTGAATAGGATGCTTTGATCATAACCGTCTCTCCAGCCTCCATAGGAAAATCTTGATCAGCCGTCACAAGGGCCCCTCCAGGAATATCCATGCTGAACCGGCCAGACGCACGGGATACGAAAATTTCCGGCTCCTGAGCCCCAGAATCTACGGCTCCGGCGTTCATACCAAAACAGGCCACAGAGAGCACACACGCCATGAGCACACACAAGCATCTCTTCGTCTGCATATTATATTTCCTCCTATTCCATATATAATTTCAAACTATCCTCTTTCGGGAGCTCTACTTTCTCTACCGGCATATCCTCAATCGGAATATAGTCCTCATCTTCTTCCTCCCTTCCAAGCCATACGCCCACGCAGAGCAGGACGAGCAGCAGAAGGGCTCCGGCGGCGGCGATCCCTATCGCGGCTTTCCGCCTGCGGCTCCCCTCCCCGGGCCGGCGGGAGTCCGCCTCCGGCTCCGGCAGTTCCCCGCCGCCCTCCGTTTTCCCGGGCTTCTCCGCCGGGGGGGCGGCCAGCTCTGCCGGGCTCACCAGCTCCTCCACCGACACGCCGAACAGCCGGCTCAGGGCCAGCAGGCTGTCCCGCCCCGGGACCGCCGCCCCTGTCTCCCACCGGGACACCGCCTGGCGGGACACTTCCAGGGCCTCGGCCACATCCTGCTGGGACAAGCCGCTCCTGCTCCGCAGCTCGGCCAGCTTTTCCTTCAGTTCCATCTTTTTCATGCCCCCATTCTACCGGGC
>ERZ1643246.3137-NODE-3137-length-14664-cov-5.639469_pt1 | contig 14664 bp, 13 predicted proteins | sample MGYA00579265_ERZ1643246 | MGnify/ENA primary metagenome ERZ1643246 (study PRJEB29033, sample SAMEA4952261) | chicken gut metagenome | biome: Broiler Chicken; feature: Gastrointestinal Tract; material: Caecum | place: Ireland | collected 2018 | study: Broiler... | reverse complement strand
GGACACTTCTTTCTCAATGGGACACTGGATTCTCACTTTTCGCGGGCCGTGACATCCGACACCTTTAATGGTGCAGAGATATTACACCGCTACCACCTGAAATATAAACTGTGTCACCAATTATCATATTCCCCATGTCACTAACCATAAAAACAGCCAAATTTGCTACTTCACAAGGCATCTCAAAACGTCCAATAAGATTATTGTCATTTTCTATACTATCTCCCTGCTCATAATTTAACATAGGGGTTGCCGTAGGGCCAGGTGCGATAGCATTTACGACAATACCATACGGTAAAAGTACGTCAGCCAATCCTTTTGTAAATCCCTTGATTGCCCATTTTGATATTTCATATGGAGTCCATGCAGGTCTTAATGCTGATGAAGAACTAACATTTAAGATATGTCCTTTAATGTTGTTTTTTATCATGTATTTTGCCATGGCTTGACACATGAAAAAAGTTCCTTTTGTATTTATATCCATAATACGATTATAATCATTTTCTTTTACATTTAAGAAATTTTGTGCTTTATTTACTCCTGCCGAATTTACTAGAATATCAATTTTTCGATCAGGAGATATACTTACAGCTTCATCAACTTTGTCTTCAAGTGAAGATACATCACTAATATCTAACACAATTGTTAGTATATCTTGTCCTAAATTGGACTGACATTTATTTAACTTATCCTGGTTTGTCCCAGCAATAATAACAGAACACCCTGCTTCTTTAAATGCTTTAGCAAATGCAAGACCCAAGCCACCACTACCACCAGCTATTAATGCGGTCTTTCCCTCTAATACTTTCTGAGCATTAATAGGCTGTGGTATAGGTACTTTCTTTTCCTGTTTTAGCAATCTTACAAGTCCTTTTATTTTATTTTTTAGGCTCATTATTATTCATCTCCCGGTATTAATCTTGATTGCTTTATACTAATCAATTTTTTTATAAGTTCTTTTATTTTATTTCTATAAATTATCATAATAAGTATAAGAAAAGCAATAAATATGTATCGTGCAATATTGTTGTTATATAGTAGCAAAAATATAAATCCTAATGCTACAAAAACAAATGTAATCATCATAAGAACACTTGTTTTGTATGGCATTGTGCCATTAAGTTTTTCTTTGCATATTTTTCTCATAAAATAATAATGATACACAGCAAATATAACATAACAAAATAATGTTGTATATCCAGCCGCATAATATCCGAATAACTTAATGAAAATGTAATTAAGAACTATATTCAAAGCTGCACCAGATACAGTCGCTATTGCAACATATTGTGTTTTTTCATAATAAAACTCAAACACTGCAAAAAAAGTATATGCAAACATGAAATAAACACTCATTGTTACAGGAGGAATCACCCAAATAGCATCATAATAGGTTGCTGGTGCAAATATTCTAATCACTTCTGGTGCAAATGCAATGAGCAAAATATTTACTGCTGCAATCAAAATAAATGCAGGATAAGCAACAGCTGAAATATCCTCTACTCTTTTTGCCTTAATTTTTTTATAAAGCCATGGTTCAATTGTTTGTAATAGTGCAGTATTAAATAGAGTCATAATTTGGGAGACGGAGTAAGCAAGACTATAAATACCTGCTTCACCAGATCCAATCATGCTATTAATCATAATCCTGTCTGAGCTATTCAAAACAGTCATAGAGAGATAGTGTGGGATTAAAGGAAGATTAAATTTTAACGCATGTTTCCAAAAAAACTTATCAAAAAAAACTCGTCCTTTTCTCATCTGAGAAAAAAACATCCATGTATATGCCACTAATTCGACAAGAACTAATCCTAAAATTCTTGCAGTAACTTTGTCATTGGCCAATACAACAAATACAATTCCAATAACTGGCTTTGCAATTGATGTGATAATACTTATTGCTACAAGTTTATGATAATGAAAATCGACTCTTTGTTCTACAGACCAAAAACTAAACACAGAAGATGTCCAAATCATGATTATCATTGCAAGCATTTGGACGGTAGTTAAATCAAATAAATGGTTCCACATATCTCGAAATAAGAGATAGATAACTGTCCAAAAAAACACCAATGTCAAACATAAGCCCTGCATTGATGAAGCAAACAGATATTTTCGATCTTCAAATTTTACCATCCCCTGTGTAAAAACACCTGAGTATAATTGAAGAGTTATAAATACAGTTATGATTCCTAACCATGAATTAAAAACATTATATTGCCCATATTCTGCGGTTGACAAAAGGCGTGTAAAGATTGGAGTTGTAATTACGGAAATACCCTTTTGCAAAAATGCTGATATTAGGAACCAAAACGATGCTTTTACTTGAACTGGTAAACTCAGGTATTTATCCTGTAGTTTTTTTATACTAGCCATCATTATTACTATGAAACCCTTTCATTGTAATTTCTTTTCCTTACACTAATCTGTGCTGAAATAATGTTAGAATATCAAATTTTACCAAGTATCCTTTTGATAGAAACCTTGAGATTATCTTTAAGCATATTTGTCTTTGTACCCCCACTGTTTTCCATAATAAGTTTATTATATGCATTAGCATCATCGGTATCAGAAACAAATAATTCAAAAACAATTGGTTTTTCGCTAGTTTCTACAAATTGCTTCTTGTATTTTTCAAATTCCACTTTTGAACTTGCACTAAAATATTTGAATCCACATGTTTCAGACCAACCTTTGGCGTTTTTGAAATGATTACCAGCTGCTATATATCTGTTTACATCTGAAGGATTTTCTTTACCTAATTTGAACTCGACACCTCCATTATTATTTACAAGCAGGATTCTAATATTACTTTTTATTTCTCTAATCCCCAGCGAATTCAAATCATAAAAAAACGCAAGATCACCAATTATAAGAAAGCATAATTTGTCCGTAGCCATACTTTGTCCTATCAAAGTTGACATGCCTCCGTCTATACCAAAGGCAGCGACATTTGAAAAGCATTCAACGGATTGATTAAAATGAAATAAGCTCCACACACGCAAGCTATTCAATATTGAAAACTGGACAACACTATTGTTTGGGATCAACTTTGTCAAAGAACGAGCTACGTATGCATTTGAAAAAGGGATCTCAATGTCTGTATTGAAAGACAACTTATCACAAATTTTACTATAATACGTATGATTAGATGGGATTTCATCTGCTAATCTATCAAAAAAAGTTGTCTCATTACATTCAAAAATTTTGGTTAATTTATCATATGTATCTGTTACGTTTCCATTTTTAGAAACACGCCAATGTTCAATGTTATCAAATTCCATTTTAGAAAAAATCTTATAAAAAGGATAATCTCCTGTTTGCCCACCAATAGTAATTAAGATATCCGGACAAATATCTTTTTTAAAATCTCCAAGACTAATTATAGATAGTAATAAATTACCTTCAAAAGAATATTTACCTTTAAAATTGGATAGATGATTAACATAAACAGCACAATCATAACTTTCACAAAAATGTTCGATGGATGCTATTTCCTGTGCATTAAATGGCCTATGCTCACCAATTGCGATTAAAATTTTTTTATCCTTTAAATTCAGATTCCATTCTTCTTCTAGTGTGTACCGATTAATACAACGGGCTATAGGCTTGCATGCTCCTAAAGGAAAGTCCAACCACGGCACACAAAGTTGAACTGGTCCAAGTCCATGATGTGTTGTTTCCAAAATTGCTTCATTAATAACTCTAATACTATGTAATATATCGTCATTTTCTGATATTACAGGCAAATTATAAGAACCCTTTACACAATCTTTTGGAAGTGAACATTGATCTGGTGCTTGCATGTACTCTTGATAGGTAAAACGAGGATGCTTGGCCATTGTTATGGCCAAAATCGGAACATTTTTATAATAGGCCTCTGTCAGACCAGGAATATAGTTTCTGGTAGCTTGAGCACTTGTACATGAAGTTGCTATAATCTCTCCGGTTTGGAGATACAATCCAATTGCAAAATACATTGCACTACGCTCATCCACAACTGAAAAACATTGAAAAAAAGGATCATCCTGTACTGCCTTAACAAATGCTATATTAGTCCCGCCAGGACTAATAACAATATAATGAATATTATGCTGTTTTAAGCTTTCTACTAATATCGATATATTTTTCTTGTTGTCAATCATATGTTTTCACAGCATCCTTTCTTATGCTATTTCATACAACAAATTTATCTATTTAATTAATATGTTTCGAATTTTATTTTTAAAATCGTAATTGCGTATTTTGATAAGTTCTAAAGATTTAGCCATTTCTGTCTTTATCTTTTCTCTATTAAGTATACAATTAATTATAATATCAACAGCTTCAGACTCACTTGTGTCTTTACAATCAATAACTCTGTCATATCCAACACTAGAAAATAGTCTAGAAAATTTTGGACTATATGCAACAGGAATAGTAGGAACACACATAGAAAATGAAGCAATTGTTGCATGCATCCTTGATCCAACAAAAAAATCCATATTTCCAATATATTCCTTTGCTTCTATAGGGGAAGAAAACCTGGGAGCAACAACAGTTTCCGGGTAGGTATTATGAAGTAGCTCAGCGGATCTATAATCATCTTCAGTGGGAGAATGTAAGGGAAGAACATGGGGAATTAAATGAATCTCATAATCAAGATTAACACATTGCTTAATTAGATCATTTACAAAGTATTTATAATCCATTTTCAACCCAAACTGATTGTTATTACTGTAGCCTCCGTTCATCATCAGGCCTGATACATTAAAGCCAATCTTTAATTTGTCCGTTTTCTTTAAATAGTCATAATTTCCTACTGATGGTTTTAGCATAAAGGCCACATCTGTCGTCAATATACTTTTACAGCCTAAATTCAATGCATATAAATTTGAAATCTCATCTCTTGTAAACACATAATCTGACTTAAGAATTAAATGTTTAGCAACCTTTTTCACAAACTTATTTTCAAAAGGTCCTATCGTTTGTGGACCCAATACAAAGCACGATTTGCTATCTATTGCAACTTCTTTAACTATTGATTCTCTTATAAATCTTCTCAATCCATAGATATCTGTGAAACTGTCTCCACCTGTAAAATCAATAATCAGATCTGCCTTTCGAATGCAATGATTTAATTGCTTCCAAAAATTAAATTTTTTTATATCAAAATATATAGTTTGATGAATTGTAACACTTTCATCTTCACTAGCTCTGGCATATCCATATCCGATAATACTCAAATCAATATGCATATTTTCTTCATTGGCTATCTCTTTAAGCATTTGGACAAAAGCCAAACCCAATGCGGCGCATCCTAAATTGGTAGATTGTAAATCTGCATTTATACATAATATATTCTTATTATTCATTGTTTCTGATTCCTTTTCGATTTATAAAGTGATGCTTTCAGCAACTTAGTATTATTCAGAGAATTTTCTGAAAATAAATCTATTCGCTTATAGATAGCAATATCCAAAATAATTTCCAATATAATTACCCAGTCATATTGGATATTATAGAAAATACCACCTACTATAATAGCAATCAAAATATATGAATATTTATGATTAATCTTCCATCCCCTTCTTATAATAGAAGTCAACCATCCATAAAATAATACAAAGCCAATTATACCCTTATTCCAAAGTATATTAACCACATCACACTCTAGCGCCCACGCTCCGGTATTACTATATTGACCAAACAAACTAGTCATAACAAAGCCAGAGCATCCTTCACCAAAACCAAATAATATTTTTATTAATGGAAATTTCATAACTACAGTAGGGATAGATGTATAATATCGTATATGCGCATCCGTACTTCCACCATCGTAGTATCCACCAAATAATCTTTGATATATAAAACTAACTCTATCATTTGTAATTGACAACAAATTTGTTTTAAATAACAATACTACTAACATAACAACTGCTATAAAGGCAAATATAATAGATCTCTTTTTAATTTGAACCTTTTCTTTTTTTACCAATATTATGTTAATAAATAAACATACAAAAACGCAGATTATAACAGTAGAATTATTGCTTAAAATAGAAGCAACGATAACAGCAGCTTTTAAATACCAATTATTTGTTGTCCAAAACAGAACTACTAATAATGGTGCGAGATTACTCGGATGCCATGCTAGACCAGAGGCACCAAATCCCCCTTCCTTCATATAGCTACGGCTGTAGAATGTAGAGAAAAAAGTCATATTTATATCTATGCCAGCTATCGTATAAATCAAATATTGAATAATTTCCCATAATAATTGTATAACACTGCCAATAATAAAGCCTTTATAAAAGATCAAGATTTGACTATCTGAATATGCTGATGCAAGTAGGTAGAAGAGTACATAAAATGAAATCCAAAAAAATTGTATATACTCTTGCTTAATCCATATTGTTCCTATCGGAAAGGCGACTGATAAACACAGAGTCAAAATCATACAGACATACATCAAATAAAATAAAGGATTACAATTATACTTATTTATTTTAATATGTAATCCCAAGACGCTTACAATGATTAAACTCAACAGGATAATCTTAAAGGCACTATTATCTCCAAATCTAATAATGGTCCAGGAAGCAGTCAAACCTACAAGCTCGATTAATATATTTTTAACTTTACTCATTTTAGCTACATCCTCTGCCAAAAAATCTATTAATTATCGCTTTTATTACAGGTATCTTGAAATACAATATAACTTGGGCGATATAATAATGAGGAATATTTATATCATTCTTAATTAAATCTAAAAAACCAGCTACCTTCGGTTTTTTTATTCGAATTCTAAAATCCACATGTTTAAGTGATTTTTCTTCAGAAAAACCAATATTATTGTTCCCGTGTAATCTATATCTAATCAATTTTTCATTTAAAAAAAAGGCTTTTTCCAGTGCTGATCCAATTAACATAATCTGATAGTCATGAATGATTTCGCCATAATTTGCTTTTAAATAAATTTTTTTTACTTTTTCTGTAAAACAATATGTACAACCTTGTGCAACATTTCCAAATAATAAAGGGAGAAATTTAATTTGACTTAATCCCTCTAGTGCACCACATATAAAGTTTGGTAATCTAACGGATTTTGTATAAGCAACCCCATTAGCATCAATTATGCTAAAATTCGAACACAATACCTCTGCCTTATATTGGTTCATAACAGCTAACATTCTATCTACCTTATTGTTTTCCCATATATCATCCTGATCAGATAAAAAAATTAATTGGCCTTTAGTTCTTTTTATTCCTTTATAAAAATTTTTTATGTATCCCATATTACTTGTATTTACATACAATTTAACAATTGACTGTAGATTATTTTCTTCAACAAATTCTTTAATCAACTCCACAGTATTATCTTTAGACATATCATCACAAATGATGACTTCATCGACAGGTACTGTCTGTCTCATAATTGATTCCAATTGTTCAATAATATATTTTTCTCCATTATAAGTTGCCATGACAACTGATATCACTGTCCCATTCCTCCATAGCATCCTTTCCCTTTCAGATATTATCTGATAAGTTATATTATATTAATTTGTTTTTGAACACAAAGCCAATTTATAGTAAAATAATCATAGTTAACTGAAATTAAAAATCACCTATTACATTATTTAACATTTAATATTGTGTATTAATTATTGCTGATTAAAAGCTTTTAAAACAATTTTCAGTGCTTCGACATGATGCGGCAATGTAAATTTAGCTTTTTCTATTGCATTGGAATTAATTTTTTTCATAGTCGAACTGTCTTCATGCCATATCTGAACGCTAGGGTCATATATGATTAGATATCCCCTATCAATACACTTTTTATATAATAGCAATTCTTCACAATAGAGAAACGGTTCAGGTGTAAACATTTTATTTTCAGCGTCAATAAATTTTTTTGAAACAATTATGCATGCGCCCTGCACACAGCAGTTATTATGTCTAATTGTATAATCAATGGGGGGCTTCCTTTTGATTTTACAATAAAAGTTATTAATCAGCTTACTTGACTGACAAATTCTATTTTTTGTATCCTGCATTCTTCTCCTTACAACCCATTTTTTTGGAAACTCTTGGTAATACTCATACATCTTTAACTCTTGTTCTATGCTTTTCTTGTTTGGTAAGGACAGCATCATCGGACTTTGATGCTCGTGGTTGTGTCTGACATATATATCTGGTCCTAAGACAAAAAAACCTGTTTGCTTATAAATCTCTTGAATACGTTCACCCATATCTGATTGTGGGAAAAGGACATCATTGTTTGTGACTATTATAAAATCTGTTTTTATTTGTTTTTTAATAAATTCATAACCAAGGTTATTACCTTTTGAAAATCCCAAATTATTTTCTGATTTTAATATGTAAAAATTCTTTGTTTTTCCATATAAATTTGACAATTTCTCATATGATCCGTCATCGGATCCATTGTCAACAATCACAATATTATAAATGTGAAATTTTGATGCCTGAATAGAATTAACACACTTTATAGTGTCCTCGACATTTTTATAATTCAATATCAAAAAAGTCAAATTTGACATTATTGCATCCTCACTTTTGTGGATAGGTACTTCGTTAAATTACATTCGGGCATGTTTATCCCCAAAAAAACTCTTCCATCTTATTTATTCCCATTTTTTTTGATGGGAATGATAGTTTTCTTCTTTTTTTCATAAGCGTATCAAATTTCCCTATTATTCTTGCTGGATTTCCACCAACTATCGTACCTTCTGGCACATTCTTAGTTACAACACTCCCTGCAGCAACAATTGCATTTGGACCAATCTTCACATTATACATAATAGTGCTATTTGCTCCAATAAAACAATTATCAAAAATTTCTATATTACCAATGTATTGTTCAAATTTGAATTGTTCTGTTTTTCCCCCCCCCATAGACTTCTCTATAGTATTAAACATTCCTTCCATAACATCATGTGTGATAAATGTAACATTAGCTGCAACATAAACATTATTATGAATACTTATAAGATAACCCTCATGAGGAATTTTCCAGGGATGGAAATAGTTATTTTCGCCCATAGAATAGAACAATTTGTTTTTTCTTATATATTCTGCTCTTTTGTTTCCGTTTTTTAATAGTGCTAACCTTAGCAGCACATAATATCTTTTCAAACTCCCTAATTTCATATTTATTTATATCCATTCCTTTCGCTTCGCTCAGGCACAAAACGTTATGAAAATAGTTTCAATCCTGAGCATTTTGTGTTATAGTAAATTTGATAATTAGGTATCCCGGTATCAATGGCTGATGCACCCACCCGTTAAGTATTGATATGCAGGTGGCCTCTTTCCAAAGGTGGGAATACTGTAAATTAGGTTCATTATATGAGCCCTTTTCTTGTATTTTATTGCCAATTTTGGCTCAATTTACTATTTTTCAATTTTACCTCATATATTTAAGCATTTTATTTGCAACACTATCCCACATAAAATCCTTATTAATGGTCTTGTTGGCTTTATCTCCCAATGTGGATGCAAAATTCACGTCATTTAATAGTCTTTCTATCGCTGCTTTCCATGAACAAACATTAAACTGATCGACGATTAGGCCATTTTCCCCATTCCGAATCAAAGTCCCTGCCCCTGCACTATGGCTTGAAACGACTGGAATTCCAAAATACATTGCTTCCATTAATACCATACCAAAAATTTCTTGAATGGATGGTAGCAAAAAAACATATGCCTTTTTATAAACAAATTTTAATTGTGCATTTTTAATAAATGTACACCATACTACATCATCTTTTAATCTATCTGGAATTAAAGACTTGCATTTTTGGGTATATTTCTCATCACCCTTACCTACTAAAACAAGTTGTACATTTTTATAGTTTTCATCTTTTCTTAACTCTATAAACGTTTTTATTATAAGTTCAGTATTTTTCCTAGGAATAATACTTCCTATATAAAGAAGATTTGTTTTCCCCTTCATCTTGTCAAGCAATTTTTGCGTTTCCGAATCAATATCTTTTTCTGATTCAAATTTCGAGTTATCTAGACCCACTCCAGTAACTACTGTATTTGTAATGCCTTTGCTTGCTAAATAATCTGCAGACATCTGTGTTTTGCAAAAGATTTTTCTCATTTTATGATTAATTTTCTTACAAAATAATTTATCGTAAATTGGTTCAATAAAAGGCAGCTTAAATAAATTATAGTATGGTCCATTATATAGAAAAACATTTGGATGTCTGCTAGCAATTAAATAACTCATAATCTGGCTATATTCCGAAACAATAATCATATCATATTGGCCTAAAAACTCACGGTTTAATAAAAAAGAATAAATGCCCGTTCTTAATACTTTAATACCTTTTCGCCATAAAATAGTGAGTTTGTTTTCTTTTACATTGATAGTTTGATTTCTATTTTCTTTTGAATAATAGACTAGATCAAAATCATAACCTTTGCGGCAAAATGCACTTCCCAATCCAACTTCTTGTAAATTATAATTGTTGAATGCTAATACATACGGTCCGCTCCGAACATATAAAATTCTTTTTAACCGTTTTTTACTTTCGCACATAAATTATTTCCTCCGGAAAGTAATATATTATAAAAACTTATCCCCTTGCTCGAATTAGTCTATTTCTTTTATCTATCACTACGCTTCCTGCAGGAACATCCTTGGTGACCAATGTACCTGCTCCAATCACAGAACCTCTACCAATTGTTACACCATCCAATATCGTAACATTGCCTCCAATCCAGCAATCATCTTCAACAGTAATTCCCTTTTGACTGACTCCCTGACTTTTAATACTTGTCTCAGTATCAGAGAAATTATGATTTTCTGCAAATAAGTTACATTTCGGTCCAAACATAACGTTTTTTCCGATTGTAATCTTACCGGAACACCCGATATAGCCATACGGTCCAATGGAAGAATGTTCGCCAATGATTAAACCAGCACCTAAATCTCCTCCATAATAGGACGAGGGTCGAATCATCACTCCACGACTGATTGTCACATAATCTCCAAAAAACAACCCATCTTTACATAGTCCTTGTATTTCTGCATAATCTTCAAATTTTACATTTTTACCGCAGGTGATATGCTTGCCATGAGTCACTTTGACATGCTTCCCTACAAGGAGAAAACCTTTCACTTGTTTTAAAAACAAACGCTTTCCCCCACCTCTAATTATTTTTACAGCTGTACGCATATAAATGTTTAATCTATCTAATTTTCCAATCTTCATATTCATCTGATTGTCCTCTGCCGCTTTCATTTAAAGCTATGGTATATAGCAATCAACTGATCGTAATTTTCCTCTGGCCGGTATTTTGATTCATAATCTTTCCTGGCATTTTCTCCTAACAATTTACATTGTTCCGGATCATTCCATAATTTAGTGATTACATCAACAAAACCATTTACATCATTAAGCGGTACCTTATAGCCATTAATGCCATTTTCAATAGCTTCAACAGAAAAGCCAAGATCTGTTGCGATTAGTGCTTTACCAAGACTCTCCGTTTCAATTTCTACCATGGAACAACCTTCATACCAAATGGACGGAAACACAACAAATTCTCCGCCTTTTACAATGCTGAGGCATTTATTGTGCTGCGTATAACCAAGAAAATAAACATTTTTTTTCTTGCTTGCCCATGCTTTAAATTCGTCCTCCAAGGGACCTCCGCCCATCACTACAAGAGGAATATCATCCATTTGCGGATCGTTCCAGATTTGCATTAAAATTCTTATGCCTTTTTCTTCTCCTATACGGCCATAAAAGATGACATATCGATTGGGAAGTTTAGCCATTTTTACTGCTGTTAAATTGGCTTCTGCGTCTGGTACAAAATTATATTTTTTTACAATCTTCTTTTTATCAAACCCTATATCTGTTAACAATTTTATTTGATTTTTATTCAGACAAATATACTTATCAATCTGTTTATAAAAACTCTTTCTAATACGATGGTATTTGAAAATTCCTGCAACAAGAAAGCTCTGTAGATGGCTACCTTTAAAACAAGCATATTTACACATCCTGAAATAATGTCCATCTCCGCACTCATTACAAAGTTGAGTTCCTCGCAGAGAGGTAGAACATGGACATACAAATCTTGTATCATGAAGTGTCGCTACTACAGAGACGCCACTTCTTTTTGCAGCATAAAGAATGGAAGGAGAGAGCAAAGGAAAAAATGTATGAACATGAATTATATCTGGATGTTCTTTTTCTATTATTCTTTTTACAGCTTTATAATGTTTAAAAGACCAAAGCATTCCAAAAGTTGACCCTATCTTTCCAATTACTCCGGCATTATCAAATTCATCATTTGAAACAGTATATCGAATAACTGTATTCCCATGAGATTCCAACAAAGCAGTTTCACTTTTAAAGACCTGATCATCGCCACTGGCCGAACCTTTTCGGTGGAAATTATGTATTGCCAGTATCTTCATGGGTTTTCGGCCCCCTCTCTATCTCAAAAATTCCTTTTCATATCTGTCGCAAATATATTGCCAACTATACGCATCTTTAATTCTCTGTTTTGCCTTACGACCGTATTCTGTTCGCTTTTCTGCGCTAACCTTATCGGCCTTATCAATCAATACTGCCAAGTTTCCTTTTTCTTTTGTCCAGTAAACCGCAGCATCCTCTGCAACTTCTTTATTAAACCCAACCTCAAAAAGCAAGTTCAGGTCTGTACTGCCAAGGGCCTCCAGTAGAGAAGGATTGGTTCCACCAACCTCATGCCCATGAAAATAACCATAAGCATTTTCTCGAATCTTCATCAATAGTTCTTGGTCATAGACGGTGCCAACGAATTTAATTCTCTTGTCTTTCTTAAAATGTAGTTTCTTCTCCAATTCATCCAAAAACTTCTCATTGGCATTAGTAATAATCGCAAAATTTCTTTGGCTGCGACTTAACATGAATTCACGGATCATCGTTTCATAGTTGTTTTCTGGGACGAATCTTCCTACCACGAGATAATAACCGAATGGTTTTAAGCCCTTTCGAGCATACCAATCCAGCAGCTTTTTATCATCATCTGCTAATTTGCTTTTTCTTGTCTCGGCTCCATAGGCAATAAATGTCGTTTTGGGATTTCTTCCTTTTATTCCTTTTCCATCATAGCAATCATGAATATATTGCTCGATTGTTTTACTGTCGCAGATGACCAAATCCGACCATTTCACCATCATTTGCTCGGATATTTTCCAATATTTTCGGATTGGTGCAGGCCACTTGGCTCTGAGAAATTCATGTCCATCTGGATTGAGGTATACCTTTCCTCCAAGTTTATGGATTTCATGGTAGTAATGCTCCATAAAAGGGCCAATCCGACAAGCCATAATATACACAATCGGATGGGGTATCTTTTCCCGCTTGATGATCTCACAGCTTTTATGAAGAGCCGCCACGTCATAATAAATTGCCTGTGCCGGACCGAGTTTTTCAGGAATCTTTACTCGAAAACAATGAGCATTATGATATGTAAACTCATGATTATTTATAATCTGTGCGCCCTCTGTCTGATAGGGGTCCATGCTGCCATCGCCGTTGGCTTTACAGGCCACATGATATTTAATTCTCTTGTTATTCTGATGGTATTCCGTCAGCTTATTAATGAATGTCTCATATCCGCCGTATGCCCCAAGTGACTTAGCACCGATCAGGAAAACGTGTTGTACGTCATCTTTCTGCATGGACGTTTTCTCCTTTAAAACTTAAATGTATCCTTCAAGACAAACCATTTCTGGTCTTTTTCACTCAGGTTTAACGGTGCTCCATCCACCGTGTATCCCTCTGCACAGGCAGTGCCGTTATAGGTGCCTTCCAACTTGGGCCACTGAATGCCAATCTCCGGGTCATTCCAGGCCAGACCTCCTTCATCGCCAGGGTGGTAGAAATCTGTCACCTTGTAACAGAACTTCGCCACATCCGACAGCACCAGGAATCCATGTGCAAAGCCTTCAGAGATATAAAACTGCTTGTTATTTTCCTCGCTTAGTTCCACACCAAACCACTGGCCATAGGTCTTGCTGCCTGCACGCAGGTCAACTGCCACGTCAAAGACCGTTCCCTGGATGACCCGCACCAGCTTACCCTGCGGATACTGCTTCTGAAAATGCAGGCCACGCAGCACACCCTTGGTGCTCATGGACTGGTTGTCTTGGACAAACACCATGTCCAGTCCAGCCTCCTGCATATCGTTCTGGTTATACGTCTCTACAAAATAGCCGCGGCTATCTCCATGAACCGTCGGCTCGATCACATAAAGCCCTTCAATCGCGGCCTTGGTCACCTTTATCTGTCCCATCCTTTGTTCCTCCTTACAGCTGCGCTTCCTTCAAATATCGGCTGACCGCATCCTGCCATGTGGGAAGCGGCTTGAAACCGTTTTCAACCAGTTTTTTCTTATCCAGACGGCTGTTAAAGGGTCTTGCCGCCTTGCTCAGCCCGTATTCTTCCGTGGACACCGGAATCACATTAGTTTTTAAGCCATACTGCCTATAAAACTCACAGCAGAAATCGTACCAGCTGATATAGCCAGTCTTGCAGCCTGCATCCTCATCGATGACTTCCGCATTTGTTGCATGATAATAGCCATACTTCTCCGTCTCACACATATCGACCAGAAGCCGGGCCAGGTCATAAGTATAGGTTGGGGTGC
>ERZ1643246.3135-NODE-3135-length-14668-cov-6.488401_pt1 | contig 14668 bp, 17 predicted proteins | sample MGYA00579265_ERZ1643246 | MGnify/ENA primary metagenome ERZ1643246 (study PRJEB29033, sample SAMEA4952261) | chicken gut metagenome | biome: Broiler Chicken; feature: Gastrointestinal Tract; material: Caecum | place: Ireland | collected 2018 | study: Broiler... | reverse complement strand
TAATTGCTGGGGCGCTTTTGGGAAAGTATAAAAGGGCAACATTTTCATATCCAGGGGATTGCGATATTTGATAGATACATCGGACAAGTTTAAGATAAATGAGTGGATTAAGAGTATTAAATAGACTATATACAAAAGTATAAAAATATGTTAAAATAATAAAGTAAAAAATAATTATAGAATAAGAAGGAGTAATAAAATGGGCTTGGAAAAAGGAAAAAAGTATAAGTATTATGAAATAAAAGTGACTGTCAGAGATACACACCCACCAGTATGGAGAAGATTGCAAATACCATCTGGAATAACTTTTCATGAATTGAATGCAATTATACAACTAGCATTTGATTGGTGTGGATATCATATGTATGATTTTGAAGTTGGAGCAACTTTACACGAAGAGGGTATATTTATAGAACTACCAAATCCAGATAATGATTTTTGGCACGAAACTAAAAATTCAAAAAAAGAGAAAATTGACAAATACTTTGAAAAATACAAAACAATGAAATATACCTATGACTTTGGCGATAATTGGATTCATGATATAAAAATAGAAAAAGTAGTCGAGACTGATGTAAAATTTGAAAATCCTATTTGTATTAAAGCTAAAATGGCAGAATTACCAGAAGATTGTGGAGGTACATGGGGATACGAAGAATTGTTAGACATATTAGCAGACAAAAAGCATCCAAGATATAAAGAAATGAAAGAATGGATAGAAAATGGATATTTTACATGGCATGATGACAGAACATATGTAAATTTAGATGAAATAAATGAAAGAATGGAAGACTATAAAGAACATGCAAAATTTATATTAGGAGATTAGAATATGGAAGAACAAATAAAAGAATTAACTTTATTACTATTATATTTAAATTCATGGATAGAAAAAGAACCATATGGAGAATTTCACAGAGCATGGAAAGGTTATGATTTTGATATTTTAAATTTATTAGAAGATGAAAATTTAATAGGTGGAAGCCATAAAGCTAAATCTACTTATTTAACAAAAGAAGGAGTAGAAAAAGCAAAAAAACTAATGAAAAAATATAATATTAAAGAAAATTAAGGAATGAATAAGGAAGGATATGGAGTAAAATCTATACCTTCTATTTTTATGCCTAAAAATTAAAGAAAGTGAGAGTGATATTTATGAAAAAAGAAGAAATTATAGAATCAATAGAAAAAATTAAGGATATAAGTGAAAAATTATTAAAAGCGAAAGAAGAAATAAAAGATGAAGAACTAGAAAAATATTTTTATAAATTAGAGAAAACAAGAATGGACATGTATGATGCAGTAAGACAAAGAAATATGTGGTTAGAATTTATGGATGACAAGGGAACAGAGTTTATAGATTATGATTATAAAGCAAAAGTAGAAGATGATATTTTAAAAATATATATTCCAGAAAAGATACCATCTATAAAAAGGGGAGCAAATTATATTCAAAAACAAATTACATATAATATTTCAAAAGTTACAAACAAATTTAAAGGAATGTTTTATGATAAATTTGTAATGGTAATTATAAAAATATATGATGATATGAAAATATGGGATACAGATAACAGAAACGTAAAACCAATTCATGATGGGTTAATAAATGGAAAAGTAATAAAAGATGATAATATTTATTGTGCTTGTTATATGGTACAAGGATATCATTCAGACAAAGCACATACGGAAGTATATGTATTGTCAGCAGAAGAGATAACTAGAATAATTAACAAAAGAATAAGATAATAATATATACAAACATGGCAAGATTTTACAGAAAAAATAAAGAGAAATTTTTCCATGTGATTTCATATCTAAAAGTACACAAATAATAGGTATCAGAAAAATATTTTAATAAAAATAATTGTCTAGAGTAGAGGTAACATATACAATATGTTGCCTCTACAAAAGTATGATTTAATGAAAACTTAGGGGACGATTAAAGTGGATTTTAGGAAGAGGTGATTGAAATGAAAGAAGAAATAAGGTTACAAAATAGAGATATAGAATTATTGATTTTTTTAGGAAAATATAAAATAATATCATTAGATAATACAAGATATATTTATAAAACAAAGACATATCAAGAGAAAAGAATTGTAAATTTGGTAAAACACAATTATATTAGAAGGTTAAAACATAGATATATAACTTTAGGAATTAAAGGAAAAGAATATATACTAGATAACGGATTTGAATTAAGGAATCATTGTAGAAATGAAAATAATCTAGAAAGGTTAAATGTTATAAGTGACATAGCAAGTTCTCTAATACAAGATAACTTGAATTTTATACCAAGTTGGAATATGAAAAAGGAAGATGAACCAACAACACATTCAAGAAGATATATAGGAAAATTAGAATACAACGAACAAGATGAGTTTTTGGTATATGCAATTTATGAAGGAAAAGATGATAAGTATATAAAATCAATATATTATGATATTAGAAAAGAACATGAATATAAAAACGCAATGATATTTACAAATGATATTGAAAAAATAGTTATGAATAAAAAAGGATTTTACTTTGGTAATAATTACACGATTTTAATACCATACAATGAATACGGAAAATTTTTAATAAGAAATAATTATGAAATAAGAATAAGTATTTATAATAGATTAAAAGAATTATATGAGGTAGAGATTACGGATTTTAAATTTGCTGATTTAAAGTTAGATGATAATAATTATATTGTAATAATGCCATTAATCAATATGGAAAAGTTATCAAGATTACATTACTATTTTGAAGAAAATGAAAATTATAAAAATATCTATATTTTCGGACTAGAAGAATATGAAACAACTATCACTAAATATTTGCCAGAATGTCATTATAAAAGTCTAACAAGAGAAAAGATAAATGAGTTACTAAAAGAATATAGAGAAACAATTGGAGGTGAAGAAGATGAAAATATATAAAATAAATGAAACATTGGAATATAGCTTTTATCAAATGCCACAAGAATTATTTGATAATGAAAAATATAAAAAATTAAGTTTAGAAGCTAAGGTAATTTATTCATTTTTATTAAATAGAATGAAATTATCAAAAATAAATCATTGGATAAATAATCAAGGAGAAATATATTTAATATACACTAGAAAAGAAATTCAAAATAAATTGAATTTAAGTGATAAACCAGTAACAAGGGCATTTAAAGAATTAAGAAATGCTAATCTAATTAAAGAAGAAAAACAGGGATTTGGAAAACCAAATTTAATTTATATAGGAAAGATAGAACATGAAGAAATAGAAACTAATGATATAATTAGTGATTATAATATGGAAACGGATTCGGAATATATACGATTGGACAATCAAAGAAGAAGAGATTATTTTGAAGGAGAACATCCGATTAGTAATATAGAAAATTTACGAATAAATAATAAATATATTATAAAACAAAATAATAATAATAGTGATGTTAGTCAGTCAAATATTGAAAAAGAAAATTTAGAATATATTAAACAAAAATGTGAATTATATTTATTTGATGAAAAACAACGAAATATTATAGAAAATGCACTTGATATAATGTTTTATTCTAAAGAGTTGAAAATAGGAAAAGCAATTTTACCAAAAGAAAATGTAAGAAGTAGAATGCAATTATTAAATGCTTCTATTATTTTTTATGCCATTGATAAATTAAACTATTTGAAACCAGATACTCAAATTTATAATAGTACAAATTTTATAATTAGTTGTTTATATAATGCAATTACAGAATATTATTCTGATAGTGATTTGCAATTTAAAATTGATTATGGAAGTGGATAAGAATGTTATTAATTAAATAAGTACTCATATTACAATTTAACATAGAATAAATAAAAAGGTTAGTACTTTATTTTTTTGTCAATAAATGTTATAATACAAAGGAAACATAAAAATGATGAAAGAGAAGAAAATGTTGAATTTAGAAGAAAACAATATATATTTTTATTATAATAAAAACAAATTAATAGAGAACTTTAATAAGTTTAGTAAATTAGGAAATATATATTATCCGTTAAAAACAAATTCAAATGAAATATTAATAAAAACATTACAACCATTAATAAATAAAGAAAATAATGGATTTTTAATTAGTTCAATAAATCATTTTGAAAAATTGAAAAAGTTAGAAGTTGATCCTTTACATATGTGCTTTATAAATGTTCTAGCTGAATATGAAACCGTAAAATATCTATATAATAGTGGTGTAAGATTTTTTTCATTTGATAACCTAGATTCTATTATTAATTTTTTAAAATATGCAGATTTATCAAAGGTAAAGCTGGCAATAAGAATATCAACAATGCAACTGATTAAAAATAAATTTACACATTTAGGGGCAGATTTTAAGGAAACTTTAGAAATACTAACTTTTTTACAAAACAGTAAGTGTAAAGATTATGGGATTTCTTTTTATATACAAAATAATTTGAAAAAAGAAAATAACATTCTAGAAAAACTACTTAAGTATATACAAGAAAACTATGATAATTTAGGAATAAGTTTTGTGAGTATTGGAGGATTAGAGAAAAGTGAAAAGATAAAAGGAGAAGTAATTAATGATTTAAAGAACAAACTAAAAATAAATCAAGTGATTTTAGAAGTAGGTAAGAATTTAGTAGAAGATACTATTGAAATGGAAACTAGAGTTATAAGAGATAAAATGGTTAATGGTAAACAAATAGTAATAATTAAAAATGGAATATATAGCGGTTTTTTTGATATTTTGCTTTATAATAAAAAATTTTCTATATATTTAAAAAGTAAATATGATGGAGAAATAAAAGTAGAATACGAAAAAACAGAAGAAAACGACTTTGAATTTTATATGTGTGGAGGATCATCAGATAGTGGGGATAAAATAGGAAAAATGTATATTAATCCTAAATATAAAGATGAATTAAAAAAAGATGCAAAATTTATTGTAAAAAATGTAGGGGCATATTTTGAAGAGTTCTTTATGCCATATAGTAGTGACTTAAAAAAAGTATTTATAGAGGTGTAATTATGAAATTTAAGATGTTTAGTGTAATAGTAGGAACAGAAGCATGTATGGCATCCTGCCCATTCTGTGTTTCTGGTGTAAAACCAAGCAAAGAAAATTTAGAAGAAAGAAATATAAATTGGAGAAATTTAAGAATTGCTGCTAATTTAGCTAATAGAAGTGATATAGATACTGTAATGTTAACAAGTAGAGGAGAGCCAACACTTTTTCCAGAGCAGATAACAGAATACTTGAAAAATTTGAGAGAGTTTCATTTCCCATTTATAGAATTACAATCTAATTGTATTCCAATCAGTCTTAATAAAGAAAAATATGAAACGTATTTAAAAGAATGGTATAAAGAAGGTTTAACTACAATAACAATTTCAGTGGTTAGTAATAGAGCAGAGTCAAATAGAAAAATATATATGCCAAATAGCGATAAATATATAGATTTACCAGATTTAATAAAATATTTACATAGTTTCGGATTTTCACTTCGTCTTACTTGCGTATGTTGTAAAGATATGATGGATACAGTAGATAAAGTACAAGAATTCATAAATTTTGCTAAAGAAAATAAAGTAGAACAAGTTACATTAAGACCAGTAAATGATGAATTTAGAAGAAAAAGTGCAGAAGAATGGATTAAAGAAAATAAGTTAACAGACAAACAAAAACAACAAATAAAAGATTATTTGGAAGAAAAAGGAACAAAATTATTGGAGTTAGAGAGAATAGGAACAATTTATGATGTAAATGGTCAAAATGTTTGCCTTTCATTACCTTTAAATAAATACACAAGAGATACTAATCCAGAAAATGCACGAAATTTAATATTTTTTCAAGATGGTCATATTAGATATGAATGGGAAATGGAAGGTGGAATATTACTATGAAAGTATATAATGAGCAATCAAATAGATACCTTAGTGAACAATTAAAACAAATACTAAAAAAAATGAGAGAAAAAAGAAATTTTAATGCAAAAGATTATATAGAACAAAAGTGTAATTTATTAAATGAATATATGAGTAAATATGGTTTAAAAGCATGTGTAGTAGCAATAAGTGGAGGGATTGATTCAGCTATAGTATTAGGGATTATAAAAAAGGCTTCAGAAAAAGCAAATTCTCCAATAAAAAAAATTATGCCTATGTTGTTACCAATATTAAAATCAACGGGTGTAACTAATCAAAATGAAGCTACAAATAGAGGAAAAGAATTATGTAAAAAACTTGAGTTAAAACCATATATAGTAGACTTAACATCAATTAATAATGAAATTAGAAATAATTTAGAACCTGTAATAGGAATAAAAGGAGAAGATTGGGCAATAGGACAACTTGGACCTTATAGTAGAACACCAATACTTTATTATACTACAAGCTTGTTAAATCAAGAAGGATTTGGATCAATTATATGTGGTACAACTAACAAAGATGAAGGAGCATATTTAGGATATGTAGGTAAAGCTTCAGATGGAATGGTAGATGTACAAGTTATATCAGACATTCATAAATCAGAAGTATATCAAGTTGCAAATGAATTAGAAATCCCTAAAAGTATTATAGAAGCAACACCAAGTGGAGATATGTATGACAGTAGAACTGATGAAACTGTTTTTGGAGCTTCTTATGATTTTGTAGAATTATATTTAAATTATTTAAATATGGAAGAAAATGAAAAAGAAAAATTTATTTATGATTTAGATGAAGAGTCTAAAGAACAATTTGATTTTTATGCAAAAAATTTAGAAAATTTACATAGATATAATCTGCATAAATATATGGCAAAATCTCCTGCCATACATTTAGATTTATATGATAGTAGTGTAAAAGGTGGATGGGATAGTTATTATAAGATTTTAACAGAATGGTTAAGAAAATAGAGAAAGGACAGTCTAAAATAGATAGAAATTAAATTTATGAAAGAGAAAGAAAAACTTTGGGATATATTAAATTTAAATGAAAATTTTAAATGTGCTGATGTAGATATAGCATACAGCAAAATAAAAAACAAAACTGATGAAGTCAAACTAGCATGGAAAATATTAAGAGATGAATATTATAGTGAAGTATATAAAAAAGAATTAGACATCAAAACTGTTATAAAAGCAGGATTTATTTTGGACGATTTAGAATTAGAAAACTTAAATTATTATAATTTAAGTTTACTTACTACGCCAGTAAGTAAACTTATAAACTTTGATGAAAAAGAAAATCCAGTAGTTCTATTATCTACAGGTGGTTTTGACCCAATACATGATGGACATATTTATATGATGGAATTTGCCAAAGAAACTTTAGAAAAAAACGGTTATAAAGTAATAGGCGGATACTTTTCTCCATCACACCCAAGCTATGTATCTACAAAACCATATTATAAAATAAATGCGTATCAGAGATTGGATTTGTGCCAAGAGTGCGTTAAAGATAGCAATTGGTTAATGATTGACCCATGGGAATCAATATATGTAAAAACATATATTAATTTTACAGATGTAATAAATAGGTTAGAACTATATTTACAAAAGCATGTAAATCCCAAAATACAAGTTGCATATGTATTTGGCGGTGATAATAGCGAATTTATGTATTGCTTTGAAAGCAAAGGGATAGGAGTATGTGTTGAAAGAGAAGGATATAGCAAACAATTTAATGAAATGAAAAACAAATTTAAAGGAGTAAACAATTTTTTTATAAACAATAAATCAATAGTGTCAACATATTCTTCCAGAAACATAAGACAAAGGCAAAATTATAAATATAAAGAACCAGAATATAGTAAAGAAGAAGGTTGCTATGTTATAAGAAATGAAGGATTAATACCTTTTGAAAAATACAAAAAATATGTAGAAGAACAAAAATTAGAAAAAGCTCAAAGGAGTTTTATAGAAGGGATAATAACACTATTTAAACAAGCATTTGATAATAAATTAGATGTAAAAACAATAGATATGAAAAAACAATTAGAAGAAGCAACAAAAAGATTAGAAAGACAAAAAACAATTAGTCTTGACACATATTATAGAGGAACATATGATATCCAAACAAGTAGATTATTTGATATAAGTGATATACAGAAAAAATATATATCTTTAATTGGAAGAATTGGATATGAAAGTATAGAAGAGCAAATTGAAAAAATAAAAGATGGGAATTATATTTTAGTTGATGATGATAGTGCAACAGGAAAAACAATAAGAGAAGTAATGAGTAAATTACCAGAAAGAATCAATATTGAAAAAATAGAACTTTTAGCAGATGCATTAAAAGAAAAGATTTTTGATATTGTGGATTTACGTGATTTTATTATAGGAGTGCAAAATGGAGGTTTGGTAGGGAAACTACCTAATCACGAAATTGCAAGAGCTCCATATATGTTACCCTATGTTTGTTTAAAAAGTAGAGCATCAATATCTCCATCAAAAGAAATGGAAATGTCAATAAAGTTATGGAAAATGAATAAAAAGTTTTATCAAGAAATTGGTGGTAATATAAGCCTTAAGGAAACAGATGTAGGATTTAAAAAGTTAATGAATTATATAGGATTTGATGATAATACATCACTTGCTGATATATGTGATTGGCACATAAATAAATTAAAACAAAAATAGTAGGAGAAAAAATATGTTAGAAAATAATGAGATAGAAATAATAGAATGTGAATATGGAGAAAGAGAAGATGTAATCAGATTTCTTGTTCAAATAACATCAGAAGAGTTTGGGTTTACAGATTGGAAAGATTATTTTGAACATAAGTTAGTAGAAAAGTATAAAACAGGAAAAAATAATTTTTGGATTGCTATAAACAAAGAAAATCAAGTTATAGGAACTTGTGGAGGATTACAACAAACAGAAGATACAATAAAAATGAATTGTTTTTATATAAATTCTAAATATAGAAATCTAGGAATTGGAAAAAAACTATATAATTTATTTATAGATTTTGCTAAAAAGGAAAATTATAAAGAAATTATATTATGCACGTTTAAAGCTTTTGATAGAGCAATTAGATTTTATGAAGAAAGAGGATTCAAACTATATGAAAAAATAGAAGATGAGTTCTGGTATAAAAAACAACTGTAAATTTGGAGGTATAACCTAATGGAAGATGAAATAATGAAAAACTTCTTATCTATAAATGAACAAAATTGTTCTCCAACTACTGGGAAGTATTCATCTAAAAAAGAAACATTTTATGAAGATATAAAAAAATGGCAAGGTGAAAGAGCAGATAAGGAACATATAATAAAACCAATACAATTTACTTTTGAAATTACTAATAGATGTAATTGTAATTGCAAAGATTGTGGAATGTCAGCCAATAGCATAAAAGTAGGAAAGACTAAAATAGCAGAAGAAGAATTATATAAAATAATAGATGATTTATATGAACAAGGAATACCTGCCTTTGCTATAACTGGAGGAGAGCCTTTTTTAGAATTTGATAATATGTGTAAGATGATAAAATATTCTAAAAATAAAATTGATGTTAGTAAAATAATATCAAATGGATTTTGGGGAGAAAATGTAGAATATTATTTTGAAAAAATGGAAGAAGCGGGATTGATGGATAATCAATTTTTTGTGCCATCTATGCAAATATCAATAGGAGAGCAAACAGTTCCATTAGAATATGTATGTAATATTATTAATTATGTTACTAAAAACTATACAATAGAAGAACTAAATTTAGGAATTGTTCATACTAGACTAAAAGGAGAAAAACAATCACAATTATCTAAATTGTATAATGTTTATATAGAAAAATTTGGAGAATTTCCAAAAGATAGAATATATTTAACAGATTCATACTATGTAAATAGCAACGTTCAAGCTAAAGAAAAAATTGAAACATATGATATGTCAGTATATGATGCCATAAATGAATGTGACAATAGATTTGGAGTAGAAGTTGGCAAATTTGTTAGTCCAAAGATTTTTATGAAATGTAATGGAGATTGCTATCCTTGTGAGGTATTTAATATGCATAAAGATATGTTTTTAGGAAATTATTTTGAAATAGGGTTAGCAAAAATTTTAGAAAACCTAAATAATAATAAATATGTTAGATTTATTAGAAAATATGGTACAGTACGGATTTAGAGAGGTAATACCAACTAAAATCTTAAAGCAAAACTATTGTGAAACTTCTTGTTATGGATGTGAATTTTGTATTAAATTTTGTGAAAAAAATAATTTGATAAGGTAGGAAAATATGGAAGAATTAAAAGAAATACCCCAAATAAAAAAGTTATTTAAAGAAGAAAATTTATGTGTTCAATATGCTTATAAATCTAAAGAAAACTATAATGTAGTTTATATTAATTCTAAACTATATGAAGAAATATTTAAAGAAAAATATGAATGGGGAAAAGCAAAAGCCCAAATAAGTAAAATGTTTTCAATAACTTTAGATGAGGAAAAATCAAATAAACAAATAGTAGGAAAATCATATAGTGATAAACAATTAGATCCAACAGGAATTGGTTTAAGTGGAAATTTAGGCTCTGGAAGAGCATATTTTTATGGTAGTTGTTTTAATATAAAGGGAGATAAAACAAAACTTGCAACGTCTTCTAAAAATATTTATAGTAATGGGAAATATGCATTGTCAGCAGCAATTAAAGAAACCGTAATTTCTAATATTTTAGTGGATGATTTTGTTATTCCAAGTTTTGAAACTTTAGCAATTTTAGAAACAAAAGAAAAATTTAATTTTGAAGATGAATTTTTAGATGCAGATGATATAATAAGAAAAGAAACTTATAATTTACCATGTAGCATAGAAATAAGAATAAATAAAGATAAAGAATTATATCGTATTAGTAATAGTTTAATAAATAAAGATAAATATACAATAAAAGAACTAGAAGAATTTTGTGGAAAATTAGCAAAGATAGAGGGTAATAAGTTTTGTGATAGATTTCTACATGGTTCATGGTCAGTAGGGAATATATCAACTGAGGGAAATTTAATTGATTTTGATACAGCAACATTTGTAAAAGGAAGATTCCCACAATATTCAAATACTAACAAATATAAGTCAAATTACTTTGGGTATGAATTATTAGGACAAAAGTTAATGGTAAAGTCTATTCTAGATAGTTTGAATATAGAAAATATTGAAGAAGTTCAAGAAAAATTAGAAGATTTAATGGATAAAAAATATAAAGAAAATATAAAGATTAGATTTTGTGATTTAGTAGGTTTAGATTTTGATTTATATTATCATAAATATGATAAATTTATAGATGGATTGTGTGATAAATTTAACATATTAGCAAGAAAATTTTTACCAAATTATTATGAAACCAATGTGGCAGAAAAAAATGGAGCAATAACATATTTATTTGATTTTTCAAACTTTTTTCAAAAGTATTTAATATATAAAAAAGAAAATAAGAATAACATACTATTAGGTATAAAATTATTACTAAATAATACAGAATATATCGAGTATGAAAAACTGGGCATGATTAAAGAAAAAGTTGATGAATTTTTCAGCGAAAATTTAGTATATGAAGATAATATGGATTATTATATAAACAGTGCAATAGATTTTATTGAAGAATATGACAAATTGTTTAATGAGATTAATAAAGAAATAGATTTGTCTAATATTAAATTTAAACAATATGTGATAAATGCAAATAGAGAGTATCTTTATGGAAATGAAAATATGTATGGAGAAATATCTTATCTATATGATTCTAAAAAAATAGATGAGAAAACAGTTAATATACTTATAAATGCTTTAATAAATACTAATAAAAGAAATAATTATGCAAAAAATAGTGAAGTTAAATTAGGATTACAAATATATCAAGACTTATTAACTTATTTTGTTTTATCAAAAAACTATTATTATTTAGTTATAGAACCATATTCTGATATTGAAATAAAGTTTGCAAAGGTAATTATAAATGAAGAAGAATTTATGATAAGGCATTCAATGGATGAAAATGATAAGAGTATGATTAGTGAAAAAATTGAATTTGATGATTTACAGGATATATTAGGGTTTGATATAAAATTAAAAATTAATGGTAAAGATTATGAAAAGAAATTATTATTATGAATTTAATACAGTATTGAAGATTAATAATAAAAAAGAATGAGACTAAACAAATAGATTATATTGACAAAAAACTCCAATTTAGAGTTAACATATTAATACTCAGGACAATGGAAAAACTGGCAAAATTTGACGAAAACTATTTTTTATGTTATCATATAAATAGATGAAAAAGGAATTTTAGGAGGTAATATTATGGGAGCTAGTAGTTATAGATCAAGTTATAGTGGAAAAGGTAGTACAACTCCAAGTAGAAGTGAGAGCCCAATCAGGAGACCATCTAAAGCAAGAGGTAAATCATCAATGATAGAAATGCTTGAACTTTTAGAAGAAGTAGAAAGATGTAGAGATGTTGTTGCAGAAAAAAAGGCTGACCTAGATTCTGCAAAAAAAGATTTGGAAAGAGCAGAACAAAAAGTATCAGCACAAATAAATAAACTTGACCCAGAAACAAAGGCTAGATTTAGAAGAATGATGGGTGGATTAGATGAAAAAGAGCAAGATGGAGAGGAAAGATAAGGCTCTTTAATTATAGAGTAAATAAAAAAGTATTTTGTTCTCATAAATTAGAGAAATGAAATACTTTTTTTGTTTAAGTATTTTACAAATTATATTTATAAAAGAGGAATAGAGTATGAAATTTAGTGATAATATAGCCGATGATGAATGGGAATGGTATATAGGACAATTATTTTCAAGAATTATAAAGAATGTAAATAAAACCAATATTAAAAATGTAGTTGAAATAGCACCGGGATTTAGATATAAAATAGCATATGCCTTAAAAGAAATTAATTTTAATGGGAAGTTATATGTTATTGATACAAATACCGAAGTTCTAAAATATGTAAATGAAAAATATAAATTACTTCTTCCAAATGTTAAAATTATATGTATAAATAAGGAATTTAAAAATGCTTTTAACGATATTCCAGAGAAAATTGATTTGTTGTTGTCTAACCATTGTATAGATGATATGATAATCTCAGAATATATGCAAAATTATTATAATAAAAATTTAAATAGTGAAAATTTTAGAGATATGCTAACAAAAGCATGGATTGAATTAGGTAGAGAACCAATAAAAATTAATGAGATAAATAATGGAGTATTTTTAACATTTAAAAATTTCTTTTCAAATAAAAAAATTAATACAATTATTATTAGTCAATATAAAAGTAATCTGTATTTTAAAGATAAATTTAAAGAAATGGATGAAATAACGGAACAATGTTTTAATAAAATTAAAGAATTAGTTATAATGGATAATACTCATATAAATAAAATATTAGATTTCTATCCATTTGGAGACGATGAAAGATATATGGGCAAATACTTATTAGATAATACTCAAAATGCGAAAAATTGGATTGTTGGAAAATACAAAAAATAGAAATATATTTGGTAAGTGTACAGTTTTGACAATTTTACATAAAAAGTGTTATAATATTATTAATCTTCTTAAAAAAATTCCTTTTGACATTTTAAGGATAACAGGAAGAAATAAAAAATTGGAGGAATTGAACATGGAAAATTATGCAAACACAACATTTCTTGGAGGCACTTGCAACAATTCAACTTGGCGGCAGGAATTAATATCGCAATTGAGCGAAAATGTTGATTTCTTTAATCCTGTTGTTGATGACTGGACACCTGAATGTCAAGCAAGAGAGGATCATGCTCGTGAAGAAGCAAAATATGTTCTTTTTGTAATTACATCACAGATGACAGGGGTTTTCTCTATTGCTGAAGTAGTAGATTGTAGTAATAAAAGACCTGAAAGTACATTGTTTTGTGTTATTCTAGATGGTTTTGACAAAGCGCAGGCAAAATCATTAAAAGCAGTATCCAAGATGGTTGAACGAAATGGTGCGAAGGTTTTTGATACAGTGGAAGAGATTGCAGTTTTCCTGAATTCGGCATATAAATAAAGCCGACAAAGATGGGTATTGATACGATATATAGTATCAATACCCATTTTAACATAATTGATAAAAATATAAATTATATATGTAAAAGGATATAAAAATAGCATTAAAACCACAAAAAAATAAGCATTTTAAAAAATTTCATTGTATATATTGTTTTTATATAAAAAATGTAGTAAAATAACTTTGTCAACAAAAGTATATACAAAAATGACTTAAAGATTTTATAAGAAAGAATGGAATACAAAAAAGTCAAATTTTCAAACAAATAAGATTGTTGATTACTATTTGGTGAAAGGAGGTACGTAATCAAACCAGACAGCAAAAGGCAGAAAATTTGCGAATTGTATTTTGAGAAGGAATTTAACTGTGCAAGTATAGCAGAAGAATTAGGAATAAGTCCACAATATGTATCAAAAGTGTTAAAAGGACATCCTAAATATGAGAAGGAAAAACAAATAAGAAGTGAGATAAAGCATAAAAATTATCTTGAGCGAAAAAAGAAAAACAGACAGTTAAGAGCAGAAATTTTGAAAGCAAAAGAAAATTATGAACTAGAGTATTTGAAACATTTACAATTTCAACATTCAATTGAGATGTCAAAAAAATACTTAGTCTAATTATGTTCAAAATACTGTTCCAAAAAATCAACTAAAAGCAAGTGTTT
>ERZ1643246.3134-NODE-3134-length-14669-cov-5.399412_pt1 | contig 14669 bp, 17 predicted proteins | sample MGYA00579265_ERZ1643246 | MGnify/ENA primary metagenome ERZ1643246 (study PRJEB29033, sample SAMEA4952261) | chicken gut metagenome | biome: Broiler Chicken; feature: Gastrointestinal Tract; material: Caecum | place: Ireland | collected 2018 | study: Broiler... | reverse complement strand
GCCGGTGAGCGCAGAGAATCCCGACCCGGAGACCCCGGAAACGGAAGAACCGACCACGCCGGTGAAGCCGGAAAACCCGGATACCGAAGAACCGACCCCGACAGCAGAGCCGGAAACACCTGCTTCTGAGAATACCGATACAGAAACACCGGCCAGCGATAACGCCGGTTCCGATCAGGAGACAGTTCCGACACCGGAACAGACGGCAACGGACAATTCTCAGACTACAGACGAGAACAAGTCTCAGACCACCGATACTGCATCTTCTGACGATAAAAAGACCGATTCGGAAACAACCGTACCGAAAACTGGTGACCCCACCAACCTGGGCTATCTGATTTCCCTTGCGGGAAGCGCCCTCGCCGGTGGCTCCGCTCTGGTCTGGAAGTTCCGTAAGCGTAAATAATTGATATATTTAAGGAGCGTTGTTGTGGCGCTCCTTTTGTAGTATAATCAAATAAAAAATATGCAAAGGAGAAAATGGATGAAGGTATTAAACGAAAAAAATAGCAGGCAAATAGTTGAAAATATTCTGTCTATGCGAGAAGAGTTAACAATCAAAAAAGGAACTGGTAAGGCGGATTTTACCGTATTAGTCAACGAAAACCCTTCAAAAAAATATGATATTGCTGTACGGTACAGAAACTTTCCGGAAACTGAAACCCCCTCACAGGTTTTAGATATGACAGGATTTGAAGAAGAATGTGAGAAAAATAGCTGTATTCCGGTTTTGGCCTTTGTATTTTTTGACAAAGCCACAAATCGTGTTTATCTCAGCATTTCAACTGTAGAAAAAATGAAAGAAATAGCAAAAGAGGATTCTGATACAGATATCATCAAAGAAGTAATGCATGGTATTCAGATCAAATATGGACGTGGACATGAAGCTTTAGAAAGCTACCTGAATAAATTTAAAAATAAAATAGATTTTACAGTGATTGAAAGAAACAGTAAAACATTCTATTGATTTATGAAGAAATTTGGAGGTGCGTGTACCATTCCGTCACCCCCTCAATCCCCCTAGCCCCCTCCCTAGGGGGACTTTAAATTGTTGGTCAAATCCTGTTCTGATATCAGAACTAATGGGAATTATTGGAAGTCAGACGCTTGCCCGGACGGCCCGCCGCCCTGTTAGGAACCGCCGCTCCGGGCATCCTGCGGAACGCTGGTTTGGAAAGGGTGGACAAGGAGAAGGCTCCTGCCGGAAACATTTCATTATGTTGACTTGTGATGTACTGTTTCCGTTGATTTGTGATGCGCAATTTTGTAACCGATATACCCACATCTGTCAGCACGGCCGCACATATTCTGTTCGGAGCTGCAAAACGCTGGGAAAGATAGCGCATGGAGGCGCCGATTTCGCCGTCGGGGCCTCCGTACTGACTCATGATCAGCTGCGCGATTTTGGCGTTGGGCGTGGTGATGTTTACAGGGTACTGTAATCTTTTTTCATAAATCCACATGGGTCAGCACCTGCCTTTCCGGGTAATCTCCCATGGCCATGGCTGTTTCATCCATTCCCAGGTATCACTGCAGGTATCGTCCACATCATCAACGGTCAGAGGACCAAACCGGGCGGCGTATTCTTTCATGGCCGCACGGCGCACACAGGACTGTTTCTGAAAATATGCCATGGCATCTGTGTCATCGGGGTGGGTGTCAAGATACAGAAGCATTTCGTCCACCGCAAAGCTGGACTGGTTGATGGTATCCATCAGCTGACTTCTGGTCATCGGACGGGTTTCATTTCTGCCGTTCATCTGCACCGCCCTCCTTTCCCGCAGAAGGGTTTGCACAATTCCGGGAAAATGGTTCCCATCTGCAATCCTCTGCACAGTTCAAACGTATCCTGAAAATGCTGCGTGGGAACATAGCCCATGGCCAGCGGAAGGTGGGACAGATGCTGATAGAAATCCTCTCTGGCTGTCTGTGAGCATCCGCAGGAGGCCCTGTTCTGCCTGGCAGCGGGAGCGCCCCGGCGGCAGGCAGAATTCATGCAGCCTGAATTAGCGCGATAATGATAATCCATGCCATTTCCTTTCTGTTCTAAGTTGCTTTCGGTTTATTTTATGACAGAAAAGAACATTTGGTTCATGAAGGCGGAGGGAAGCGGCAAGAGGGATATGGGAGAGACAGAGCAGATGGGTTTATCAGAGAAATTCCGGAAAAAATAAAAATTGGGTATTGATTTTTATCAGAAATCTGGTATACTAATGCTTGTTCGGGGCATTAGCGCAGCTGGGAGCGCGCCACAATGGCATTGTGGAGGCCACGGGTTCGAATCCCGTATGCTCCATATCAAAGAGACCTGGATTGCGGGTCTCTTTTTTTATCTTCCATGTTACATCGGAAAGTAAACTTATATACGGGCGCCGCAGAAATATCCGGTTCAGATATTTCTGCGGCGCCCGTATGCATGTTTCGGCGGTCCTTACCCGGTCAGCCTTTTGTGAAAATCCTCAATCATGGATTCCAGCGTAATCCCTTTCATGGTTTGACGGATGGAATCCTCAATCTGCTGATACGGACCCTCCAGGATTTGGCGGATATTCTGTGCCACAGGACATTTCCGCCCTTCGCAGGAATGGATGCCGATCAGGGAAGAGATGCCTTCCGGTTCGACTGCCTGGTAAATCATGTACAGGGTAATATCAGCGGGCGGTCTGCAAAGTTCGGCTCCGCCGGTGCCGCGGGCAACGGTAATGATTCCCGCCTTTTTCAGAGCGCTGAACACGTTGCGGATAACCACGGGATTACAGCCGGTACTTTGGGAAAGCAGCGTGCTGGTTACCTTCCTTTTTCCCTTCGCTTCATTTATAAAAATCAGACAATGCACGGCGATGGAGCACTTCATACTGAGCTGCATGGTATCCTCCTTTGGTATGAATGAAATGATCGACGACATGTAAATGTTGACTTTACATCTGCGGAATGTTATACTCGCCTTGGATGTAAAATAAACTTTTACATCGGAGTATTATAAAAAATCTGCAGAGAAATTTCAAGGGAAAGCTTTTCAGATGGCAAAAGGATTGGAGGAAAACGAGATGAAAGTATATGAAATCTGTTTTAGTCCCACCGGAGGGACGAAAAAAGCGGCGGATATGCTGGCAGAGGCGTTGTCAGATGAGATTCAGGCGGTGGATCTGACAGATGGCAAAGGCAGTTTTTCGGATATCACACTGGAGAAGAAAGATGTGGCCCTGATTGCAGTGCCTTCCTATGGAGGCCGCGTGCCGCAGCCGGCGATACAGAGACTTTCCATGATTCACGGGAACGGAGCCCGGGCAGTGCTTGTCTGTGTTTACGGAAACCGGGCGTATGAAGATACGCTGGCGGAGCTGCAGGATACCGCGAAACAGTCTGGCTTCTGTGTGATTTCCGCCGTTTCTGCCATCGCGGAGCACTCCATTGTCCGTCAGATCGCCGCAGGCCGCCCGGATGTACAGGATCAGAAAACACTCCGGGAGTTTGCCGGAAAAATCCGGACAAAACTGGAGGCGGAAGACAACTCGGAGCCGGCCATCCCCGGAAACCGTCCATACAAAAAAGGCGGCGGTGCGGGCATGGTACCCAAACCCGGGAAAAAGTGCGTAAAATGCGGCCTTTGTTCCGAAAAATGTCCCGTGCAGGCCATTGATCCGGAGGATCCGGGGAAGGTCGATGCAAAAACCTGTATTTCGTGTATGCGCTGTGTGGCGATCTGCCCCCATTCCGCAAGGGAAGTGAACCGCGTGATGCTTTCTGCTGCCAGTGTCATGCTGAAAAAAGCATGCGCGGGGCGGAAAGAATGTGAGCTGTATATTTAAACGTATTGCTGTCTGAAAAATCCGCAGACTTCCGATCTGTTTTTCGTATAATTGCGTCATCTGCCCGGAAAGATATTTTCTGGTTTTTTTCCTGCCGGAATCGTGCTATACTATCTAGTAATGGAAAACCCTGAAGCTGATTTGCCTCTGGTTTCAGGGAGGGGGAGTATGTGATGGGCGGAGCCATATAAGCGGCGATGCGGAAAAGAGGTTTTATGCAGAAATCGGCGGTAAAAAAGAAAACAAAGGTCCGCACGGGGAGGCGGACGGCAGATTATTACGATTATAATCTTCTTGCAGCGGTGATTCTTCTGGTCTGTTTCGGGCTGGTGATGCTCTACAGCACCAGTTCCTATGAGGCCCAGCTGAAGTTTAACGGAAATGACATGTACTATTTCGGCAGACAGGCGGTGATTAGCGCGGGAGCCATCGTGCTGGCGGTGCTGGTATCCCGGCTGGATTACCATCTGCTGATTCCGGTGGCCGGCCTGGCCTATGTGGGATCACTGGTGCTGATGGCCATGGTGAAGTATACGCCGCTGGGCGTGTCGGCTTACGGCGCCAGAAGATGGCTGAATCTGGGAATACAGTTTCAGCCGTCGGAGATTGCGAAGATTGCGGTGATCATTTATCTTCCGGTGGTGATTATCAAGATGGGACGCCAGTTCAGAACGCTGAAAGCGGTGGTGGTACTGCTGGCGCTGGGAGTCCTTCAGGCATTTGCGGCCCTGTTCTGGACGGATAACCTGAGTACGGGTCTGATTATCGGCGGGATTGCAGTGGTTGTGATTTTTATCGCGCATCCGGATACCAAATGGTTTGTGGGAATCGGAAGCGGTGCGGCTGCTTTGGTGTGCGTCGTGGTGGCTTATATGGGGATGACCATGACCACCAGCGACAACTTCCGTATCCGGAGAATCCTTTCCTGGCTGCATCCGGAGGAAAACATGTCCGGCGGCGGTTACCAGGTGATGCAGTCTCTGTACGCCATCGGAAGCGGCGGATTTTTCGGAAAAGGGCTGGGAAACAGCGCCCAGAAGCTGGGAACGATACCGGAAGCCCAAAATGACACGATTTTTTCCATTGTCTGTGAGGAGATGGGAGTTTTTGGCGGTGTATTGCTGATTCTGATGTTCCTGTATCTTTTGTACCGGCTGTTTTTCATCGCGCAGAACGCGCCGGATCTTTACGGAACACTGATTGTAAGCGGTATTTTCGCGCATATCGCCCTTCAGGTTATCCTGAATATCTGTGTGGTGATTAACCTGATGCCGACCACCGGAATCACGCTGCCGTTTGTCAGCTACGGAGGAACCTCCATCCTTTTCCTTATGATGGAGATTGCCATTGCCCTCAGCGTCTCCCGCAAGATTCGTTTCAAGGATGCGCAGGAATAGAGAAAGTTCGCATAAATGGGTTGACAAACCTATGAGGAATCGCTATACTTGCGGTACAGAAAAGGTTTTAAACCTAATTCTTTAAAGGAGTCGAGGAAGTTATGTTGGAAAAAATGAAGCAGATTATTGCAGAGCAGCTGAACTGCGATGAGGGGACCATCGGTATGGAAACTTCTTTTAAAGATGACCTGGGTGCCGATTCCCTGGACCTGTTCGAACTGGTGATGGCTTTGGAAGAAGAATATGGCATCGAGATCCCGGCAGAAGAACTGACAGAGCTGGAAACCGTCGGTGATGTTGTAGAATATCTGAAGAACAAGGGTGTGGAGGATTGATCCACACCTTTTCTTTTCGCAAAGCACAGGGAATCCGGCAGGTATCCCGGCAAAATCCGTTGAATTCCCCGACGGATTGAAGTATAATAAGAAAGCCGCGAAAACGGCCGGATACTGATGAAATCAGGAGGGATAGTATGAGCCTTGAAGGAGTAAAAAAGGCTATTGCAGACAGCAGAAATCTGGTCTGCCTGCTGGGAAGGGGCGTCAGCCTGGATACCGGATGTGACGCTTATGGGGGCGACGAGTTCGCCTATGATGTGGAGCAGAAGTACGGCTGCTCCCCGGAGGAAATATTCTCCAGTTCCTGTCTGAATACGAGACCCAGAAAATTTTTTGAATATTACAAGGCCGAGATTCTGCAAAAACGCGGAGAACCCAATGCCTGTCATGCGGTGCTGTCCAGGCTTGAACAGGACGGCAGGCTGCGGGCGATCATTACCCGGGGAATATTCGGGCTGGCAAGGAGAGGAGGCTGTAAAAATGTTATCAGTCTTCACGGAACCATCTACGAAAATTACTGCACACACTGCGGTGAGAAATATCCCATCGATTATATGATGAAGGGAAATCCCATCCCTTTCTGTGAAAAATGCGGATCCATGGTGCGCCCGGGCATTGTGCTGGGCGGCGAGATGCTGGATAATCACAGGGTGACGGAAGCGGCCAGATTCATCGGAGAGGCGGATACGCTGCTGGTGCTGGGCTGCAGATTAAATGACGATCTGTGCATTTACGGAAGAAGATATTTTTCCGGAAAACGTCTGATACTGATTCACGATACGCCGCATTATCTGGATGAAGAGGCAGATTTTACCTGTATCGGACAGCCCAAGGACATCCTTCCGCAGATTTATCCGTAAAAAGCGCGGCGGCGGCCGGAGAACGCCGGCTGCCTGGGAACCTATGCGTTTAAAGATCAGAAAAATAAAAATACAGGAGCGAGAAAATTATGACTACAGTAAAAACAAGATTTGCGCCCAGTCCCACAGGAAGAATGCATGTGGGAAATCTGAGAACGGCACTTTATGCATACCTGGTGGCGAAGCATGCGGGGGGAAAGTTCATGCTGCGCATTGAGGATACCGATCAGGAGCGTTTTATGGAAGGCGCGCTGGAGATTATCTACCGCACGCTGGAGCAGACGGGACTGATCCCTGATGAGGGGCCGGACAAGGACGGAGGCGTGGGACCTTATGTGCAGAGTGAGCGCACGGCCCAGGGCATCTATATGAAATACGCGAAACAGCTGATTGATCAGGGCGACGCCTATTACTGCTTCTGTACCAAGGAGCGGCTGGACTCTCTGAGAACCACCGTGGCCGGAAAAGAGATTTCCATCTATGACAAGCATTGTCTGCACCTTTCCAAAGAGGAAATCGAGGCAAATCTGGCAGCGGGGAAACCGTATGTGATTCGTATGAATATGCCTACGGAGGGAACCACCACCTTCCACGATGAACTGTACGGGGATATTACGGTCAATAATAACGAACTGGACGACATGATCCTCATCAAGTCCGACGGATACCCCACCTATAACTTTGCCAATGTGGTGGATGATCATCTGATGGGAATCACCCATGTGGTACGGGGAAACGAATATCTGTCCTCGGCGCCCAAATATAACCGGCTGTATGAGGCCTTCGGATGGGAGGTGCCGGTATACATTCACTGTCCGCTGATCACCAACGAGGAGCATCAGAAGCTCTCCAAGCGTTCCGGCCATTCCTCCTATGAGGATCTGCTGGATCAGGGATTTCTGACGGAGGCCATTGTGAACTTTGTGGCGCTTCTGGGCTGGAGTCCTGCGGGGGACAACGAGCTGTTTACTCTGGAAGAGCTGGTGAAGGAATTCGATTATCACCGGATCAGCAAATCCCCGGCGGTGTTCGACATGGTGAAGCTGAGATGGATGAACGGGGAATATATGAAAAAGATGGATGATGAGAAGTTTTATGAGATGGCGCTTCCCTATATTCGTCAGGTGATCACCAAAGACCTGGATCTCCATAAAATCGCGGCTATGGTGAAAACCCGTATCGAGGTATTTCCGGATATTCCCGGTCACATTGATTTCTTTGAGAAAATGCCGGAGTATGACGTATCCATGTACCGTCATAAAAAGATGAAAACCACTGAGGAGAGTTCTCTGGCTCTGCTTCAGGAGGTGCTGCCCCTTCTGGAAGCGCAGGAGGATTATTCCAACGACGCCCTTTTTGCCCTGCTTTCTGCCTACGGCAAGGAAAAAGGATACAAGACCGGCTTCGTGATGTGGCCCATCCGCACCGCTTTGTCCGGAAAACAGATGACCCCGGCGGGGGCTACGGAGATTCTGGAGGTGCTGGGCAAGGAGGAAAGCCTGACACGTCTCCGGGCGGCCATTGACAAACTGAAACAGGAAGCCGTATGAAATTCAACAAAGAACAGCAGCTGGCAGTGTCTCACCGGGAAGGCCCCATGCTGGTTCTGGCGGGACCGGGATCCGGCAAGACCGCGGTGATCACCCACCGGACACAGCAGCTGATTGCAGACCATGGAATTGCTCCCTCCTCGATTCTGGTCGTCACCTTTACAAAGGCGGCGGCCGGACAGATGAGGGAGCGTTTTTTAAAACTGACAGGTCAGTCCGCCACCCAGGTGACGTTCGGAACCTTCCACGGGATTTTTTACGGGATTCTCCGGCAGGCCTATGGCATCACCTCCGCCAATATCGCCGGAGAGGAAGAACGGCTGGGAATTCTCAGGCGGCTGATTCAGAAAACCTCCATGGATGTGGACGATGAAAATGATCTCATCGAGGCGGTAAGCCGGGAGATCAGCATGGTAAAAAACGGGAGGATTTCCCTGGATCATTACTATTCTCAGAGCTGTCCGGACGAAGAATTCCGAAGAATTTTTCAGGAATATGAACGGCTGCTTCACGGAAAGCGGCTGCTGGATTTTGACGATCTGATGGTTTACTGCTGGAAACTGTTTCTCAGACATCCGGAAATTCTGGCGGCCTGGCAGAAAAAGTTCCGGTATATTCTGGTGGATGAGTTTCAGGATGTGAACCAGCTGCAGTATGATATCGTGAAGCTTCTGGCACTGCCGGAAAATAATCTGTTTATCGTGGGAGATGACGATCAGTCCATCTACCGGTTCCGGGGCGCCCGGCCGGAGATCATGCTGAATTTTCCCAACGAATTTCCCCAGGCCCGGAAGGTGGTGCTGAAAACCAATTACCGGTGCAGCGGAGAGATTGTGGAAAAATCCCAGAACCTGATCCGGCACAATGAAGCCCGCTATGAAAAGGATCTGGCCGCCGTGCAAAGCCGGGGGACACCGGTGGAGATCCGCGGCTTTGCCAATGAAAGTCTGGAGACCTCCTGGCTGCTGGAACAGATTCGGAAGGACGTGGCGGAAGGCTGCCCTCTGCGCCAGATCGCCGTTCTGTTTCGCACTAACGTGGGAAGTCGGATGACGGTGGAACGGCTGATGGAATATAACCTGCCTTTTACCATGCGGGATGTGCTGCCAAACCTGTATGAACACTGGCTGACAAAAAATATGATCGCCTATATGCATCTGGCCATGGGAGGCAGGCGGAGGGAGGATTTTCTGGCGGTGATGAACCGGCCCAACCGGTATCTGTCCCGGGAAGCCTTCTATGAAAAAAACATGCCCTTTGAGATTCTTTACCAGTTCTACGAGGGCAAGGAGTGGATGTGCGACCGAATCGAAAAGTTCGAGCATGATGTGAAGATGATGAAAGACATGACGCCCTATACGGCCATCAATTATATCCGGTATGCCGTCGGTTACGATGAATTCCTGAAGGAATATGCCAGAGCGAGGAAGCTGAAGGAAGAAGAACTTTTTGATCTCCTCCAGGAGATCCAGGAGAGCGCCAGGGGATACCGGACGTATCAGGAATGGTTTGATTATATGGAGGAATATAAGGAGAAGCTGAAGGAGCATGCGGAACAGATCCGTCGGCAGACAGAGGCAGTCACCGTCTCCACCCTCCACAGTGTCAAGGGACTGGAATTCGACAGAGTCTACATTATGAATGTCAATGAGGGCAGTATCCCTTACCATAAAGCAGTGCTGGACGCGGAGGTGGAGGAAGAGCGGCGGATGTTTTATGTGGGAATGACCAGAGCCAGGGAAAAGCTGGAGCTGTATTTTATCCGGGAACGTTTCGGAAAAGAAAAACAGCCCTCCCGGTTTCTGGAGGAACTGAAGGAGGGGCCGGATGAAGGACGTAATTGAGATTCGATGGGCCGCTCTTGAAACGTGGAAGGAGGGCGCCGGCAGAGACGAACCGGTATCCGAAAGAACCGGCGTGCCGGAAGCGGCTGGCAAAAAATCCCCTTCGCTGTCCGCCAGAGTACGGCAGGGGCGCCGGCTTTCCCTTCTGGGGAGAGAACTTCTTGCGGAGATTCTTCTGGAGAAGTACGGGATTGACCTGCCCCGGGAGCCTGCGCCCATTGCCCGGCATCCGCTGGGAAAACCTTATCTGTCCGGCCATGAGGGGCTGTATTTTTCCATCAGCCATTCCGCCTGCTGGGCAGCCTGCGCGGTGGGCCGGATCCCGCTGGGGCTGGACATCCAGTATCGGAAGAAAAAAAAGACAGAGCTGCTGGCAGCCAGGATTCTTTCCGCGCAGGAGTATGCCATATATGAAACGGCCGGGGACCGGGAATTCTGTTTCTACGATTTCTGGGTAAAAAAAGAAAGCTATCTGAAATACACCGGAGAGGGGATCCGAAGGGATCTGCGGACCGTCACCGGTGAGGACGGCCGTTTTTTCTTCCTTCCGCAGATGATTCCGGACTGCGCGGCGGCCTTGTGCGTGCCTGCCGGCTGGGACGGAGTGCTACAGATAACAGAAAAGGCTTCGGGAAATGTGTGATTCCCGGAGCTTTTTGTTTTTTGGAGCAGGCGACGTTTCCCCGTTCATAATCTCTGCCTGTCCACATATATTAATTTTAAGAGGTGATGAAGGATGAGACGGGAGGAGGTTATCCGAATGTTTCCGGAAAAAATCCGCGGAATTCTGGAAAAAGCGGAGTGGGATCCCGACAGACTGCAGGAAATCCGTCTTCGGACAGGAAAACCGCTGCTGTTTGTGATGGCAGGAAGGGAATATTTCCTTTCCTCCCAAGGAAGGGTCAGCCGGAAACCGGATGGCGCTTATCTGCCGGAGGCCGCGGATATCCGACAGACCATGGAATATCTGGGAAAATATTCGCTTTACGCCTATGAGGAGGAACTGCGACAGGGATTTCTTACCGTACAGGGAGGACATCGGGTGGGGGTATCAGGGAAAATTATTCTGGATCAGAACCGGGTGAAAGGCATCAGTCACATTTCCGGCATCAATATCCGTTTTTCGCATCAGATCCGGGGGTGCGCGGATGCGGTGATGCCGTATGTGATTTCCGGGGGAACCGTATGCCATACGCTGATCATCTCTCCCCCCAGATGCGGAAAAACCACACTGTTGCGGGATCTGATCCGTCAGATTTCCAATGGAAGAGGGGCATTTCCCGGGTGTACGGTAGGAGTGGTGGATGAACGGTCAGAGTTGGGAGGAAGCTACCTGGGGGTACCCCAGAACGATCTGGGAATCCGCACGGATGTGCTGGACGGATGCCCGAAGGCAGAGGGAATGATGATGCTGATCCGGGCCATGTCTCCGGCGGTGGTGGCGGTGGATGAACTGGGAAATTATGAGGATATTCACGCCATTGAGATGACGCTGCACAGCGGCTGTAAGCTGCTGGCCACGGTTCATGGCAGCTCCATCGGGGATATCAGAAAAAAGCCGCTGCTGGAACGTCTGATGAAGGAGCACACCTTTGAACGATATATTCTGCTGCGGAATGGGCTGCAGGGACAGGCAGGGAAGCTTGAAGCAATCTACGACGGCCGGGGAAGCCGACTGTACGGAGGAGAAGGATGATCCGGATGCTGGGAGCGGTTCTTCTGGCAGCATCCTGTGCCGGACTGGGCATTCTGGAGAGTCTGCGGCTCAAAAAAAGGATTGAACAGCTCAGGGTGATGATCCGGATCGCGGCATTTCTGGAGGGCGAGATTTCATTTGCCAGAACCACGCTTCCGGAGGCTCTGCGCTCTGTGGGAGGACGGCTTGCGCCTCCCTTTTCCGAATTCCTTCAGGATCTGGCCGCGCAGCTGGAAAGGTGTCCGGGAAAATCCTTCGGGGAACTTCTGCGCCAGTCTGCCCGGGGCAGACTGAAGGGAACGGAGCTGCGGGAGGAAGATCTGGAAGCGTTTTTCGGGGTCGCTTCGGATCTGGGATATCTGGACGGGAAGATGCAGGTACATATCCTGCAAACGTATCAGAAAGAGCAGGAAGAGAAGGTGGGACAGCTGGCGGCGGAATTGCCCGCAAAGCAAAAGCTGTTTCGGAGTCTGGGAATCCTGGGAGGGATTTTTCTGGTGATTCTTCTGCTTTGAAAGCAGAAATCCGGCGGTACATCCATATATCAGCCGCGGACGGAAGGAGGGGACGGCGTTGGAAATCAGTCTTATTTTCAAAATAGGCGCGGTGGGAATTCTGGTTTCCGTGCTGAGCCAGGTTCTGAAACACAGCGGCAGGGAAGAGCAGGCGTTTCTGGCCAGTCTGGCGGGGCTGGTGATTGTGCTGTTCTGGGTACTCCCGTATATTTATGAGCTGTTTGACACCATTAAAAAGCTGTTTATGCTGTAAGATTGTTGGAAAAAACCGGCAGCCGGAAAGGAGCGTGAGGCACAATTATGGAGATTATCCGAATATCCGTTATAGGAATCGCCGGGGTGGTGCTGGCTATGCTGGTGAAAGAGGCAAAGCCGGAATACGCTTTTTATCTGACCTTTGCCGCCGGCGTCGCGCTACTGTTATTTTCTGCGGGAAGACTGTCAGATCTGCTGGGCTCCATCCGGGAGATTCAGCAGTATCTTCCCATCGAAAATACCTACATGGATCTGCTGCTGAAAATGGTAGGCATTACCTATGTGGGACAGTTTTCCGCCAGTATCTGCCGGGATGCGGGATATGGATCTGTGGCCGGACAGATCGAGCTTTTTGCCCGCCTTTGCGTACTTGCCATCAGCATGCCGATATTGACCGCGCTTCTGGAGACCATTCATGAATTTCTGGGGTAAATGGCTGCGGGTGATATGCCTGTTGGCCTGTCTCTGGCTTCTTTTGCCCGCCCGGGCGGAGGGCGGGATACAAAAGGAACAGGAGGAGGGCATACCGGCGGCAAAGCGGGAGCAGGAGGGGGTGGTTACCGGGGAAGAAACAGAGGAAGAGCTATTGGAGGATCTGGATCTTGATGAGGTGCAGAAAACGGTGGACAGGCTTCTGGAGGATGATCTTTCTCTGACGGATATGATTCGCCGGATGATGGACGGGGAGCTGCCTTTTGAGCAGGAGACATTCCGGAAAATGGCGGAAAAGCTTTTATGGGATGCCGCCGGCCTTCAGAAGAGTACCTGTGCCTATATTCTGCTGCTGGTGCTGCTCTCATCGGTGCTGGCCAATCTGTCACGGGTATTCGGTGATCAGCAGATCAGTGAAATTGCCTTTTACATGGTGTATCTGCTGCTGTTCGTAATCCTTCTGAAAACATTTGGGACCTTTGCCGAAGAGATCCGCACGGCGCTGTCGGGCATTGTGGAATTTATGAGGGGACTGCTGCCGGCCTACTATCTGGCCATCACCGCGGCCACCGGAATCCGTACAGCCACCGTATTCTATCACATGATCATTTTGGTAATCTTTCTGGCGGAATCCCTGATTCTTCTGGCGCTGCTGCCGGGGATTTATGTCTATCTTCTGATGGAACTGGTCAATCACCTGACCCGGGAGGAATTTCTTTCACAGATGGCCAGGCTGCTGAAAAGCGCGATCACCTGGTCGCTGAAGACCATTATAGGACTTCTGGTGGGGCTTCAGCTGATTCAGCGGCTGATTTCACCGGCGGTAGACGCCCTGAAACGGACGGCATTGGGAAGGACGGCCGGTGCGATACCGGGAATCGGAAATATGATCAACGGAGTAACGGAAATGGTTCTTGGTTCCGCGGTTCTGGTAAAAAACAGTCTGGGAGCGGCAGCGGCGGTGATTCTGCTGCTCCTGGGGATCTCTCCGCTGATCCGACTGGGGATCAGCGCGGTGTTTTATCAGTTTCTGGCCGCCCTGGTTCAGCCGGTGGCTGATCGGAGAATGGTAGGATGCCTTCATACTATGGGGGAAAGCATCGGACTGCTTCTGAAACTTTTGCTGACGGTGGAGGTATTGTTTCTGCTGACCATTGCCATCCTGGCCGGGTCGCTGGGGTGAGAGGAGGAAACTGTGTGGAATGGGTGGGAGAATGGATTCGGAATCTGGCTTTCTATTTTATTTTCCTGTCGGCGGTGATGAACTTCCTTCCGGGGGGAGAGGAGAAAAAATATATTCGCTTTTTTATGGGGATGCTGCTGATTCTGCTGGTGCTGCGCCCGGTGCTTTCCTTTCGGGGAGCCGGGGATTTTCTGGAAAACAGCGTGCTGGCGGAATCCGTTTCACAGGATTACCGGGAAATGCTGCGGGAGGGGGAGAGTATGGAGCTTCTGGGAGAAACGTATGTGAAGGATGCCTGTGAGCGGGAACTCGCCGGACAGGTGCGACATCTGGCGGAAGGACTGGGGTATTGCGTCCTGCAGTGTCAGGCCGAATTTTTTGGCGGGGAGGAGCTGGAGTTGAAAGAGATCCGTCTTACCCTTGAGAACGCGGAAAGCGCGCCGCAGGATAATGGAGAAGCCATAAAAAATCAGCTGATGGAAGTCTATAATATTCCGGAGGGTAATATAAATATAAGTATACAGGGGTAACTGAATGAAAGAGAGAGTCATTGCTGCAGCAAAAAAGATGAAGCGGGAACAGTGGATTGTCTGCGGGCTGGTGGGACTGCTTCTTCTGGTGATTGCCATGCCGGTGAAGGAGGAAGAGCAGCAGGCGGCCGGAGAAGAAACGCAGGAAACAGTTAAGACAGTGAAAGCGCAGACGGAAGAGGAGACCGATATCCGCCGGGAGTACGAAAATCAGCTGGCCGGCGCTCTGGAACAGGTGGAGGGAGTGGGAAAAGTCAGTG
>ERZ1643246.3133-NODE-3133-length-14672-cov-5.019019_pt1 | contig 14672 bp, 14 predicted proteins | sample MGYA00579265_ERZ1643246 | MGnify/ENA primary metagenome ERZ1643246 (study PRJEB29033, sample SAMEA4952261) | chicken gut metagenome | biome: Broiler Chicken; feature: Gastrointestinal Tract; material: Caecum | place: Ireland | collected 2018 | study: Broiler... | reverse complement strand
TCTGCCCTTTTTTACTATTTTTCTTAAAATAAATTTAGTTTTATTTTTCAGATTACACCTCTATCTTATTCTTTCACAAGTATAATTGCTAGCATTCATTTGCTGTTCTATCTTATCTATATTTTGATGATATGTATAATTTGGATACGTTCCTCCTGATTCTACATAAGCCGCTGTTACATTTTCTTCATTAATACTTGAATAATCTAAAATTTGCTCGTTTTCATAAACTCCCTCATTTAAACTACAAGAAACACGAACGCCTGATAAATTATCAACTTGACTCTTCAACAAATCACAACTATTCTTCATATTAGATAACTCTAAAGCATCAAGATTCCTATCTCCTTTTATTGTAGTAGTAAAATTTAAACGATACATCTGGCTATCTCGAAAATCAAAATTAGCTTCATAATAATAATCGAATCTATCATCATTAGTATTCATTTTACAAACTAAAGTTCCAGAAGTAATAACAGATTCTTTTTCTTTCTCTTTTTCTATTCGAATCTGATTAAAAAAATCACTTATATTAGGTAAAAATATAATCATTAAAAGAAGCGCTATAAAAAATGTAAATGCCAAATAATATTTAAAATTACTAGCCGCTCTTTTTTGTGCTTTAGCTTCTGCTTGTTGCTTAGCTCTTAATTCCTTTGCAGCCTCACGTTCTTGTTTTTCACGTAATTTAGCATTTTTTTCTGCTTCTTGTTGACGAGCCTTTTCTTTTTGCTTTTCTAGTAAGGCCTGTTGTTTAGCTTCTTCAGCCTTTTTTCGTTCTTGCTCAGCTTGCAACTTTGCTTGAGCTTCTGCTTGTTGTTTAGCTAAAGCTGCTTGTTTTGCCTGTTGTTCCAAAAGTTGCTTTCTTTGATATGCCTCTTGTTCTTCTTTTTTCTGCCTAGCTAGCTCTTGTTGTCTTAAAGCCTCTTGTCGAGCCATTTCCTGTGCATGTCGAGCTTGTTGTTGCTGTAATAAAATCTGCTTCCTATATGCTTCTTGCTGAGCTGCTTGTTGAGCTGCTAACTGTTGTCTCTGTAATTCTTGCTGCTTCAATAACTGCTGCTGTTTTAATGCCTCTTGTTGTTCTTGTTTTTCTTTAAGAGCTTCTTCTTTTTCTAGTAACTTTTGTTTTTGTGCCTGTTCACGTGCTAACAACTTATCTTTTTTTGCTTGCTCACGAGCTAACATTTTTTGTTTCTTCGCTTCTAACTTAGCTTTCTTGGCATTCTCTTTAGCAACTCTTTTTTGTTCCAATAATAATTTTCGTTGCTCTTCCTTCTCCTTCTTTTGTTTCTCACGCTCTTGTTGTCGTAATTTTTTTTCTTCTTCAAGTTTATCCTTTTTCGCTTGTTTATCACTTTGATTTACAGGAACAGCAACATTAGGTGTTTCTGGTTGCTGCTTTTTAAACATAACCTTCTTTTTTGCTGCTGCAGCTAATCTTTTACGTTCTTCTTCTTCGTAGGCTTGTTGTTCTTTCTTTCTTAATTCTTCTTCTCTTTTTCGAGCAGCAGCCAATTCAGCTTGTTTCCTTTTTAATTCTTCTTCTTGTTTTTTCTTATCTTCAGCCGAATGAGAAGGGTTTTGACTATTTTTTAATTGTTCTTGCGCAACCTCTTTAGCACGCTCTAACTGTTCAGCCAAAGCATCCTGATTACCACTAACCACAGCCAAGACATCTTCTGATGAAATTAAATCTTTTTCTTGGTTATTATCATTCATAGTATCACCCCTTTTTATTCTTTATCTAAGACTATCAATTTGTTGTTGAAACGACTCTGAATTAATAATATAACTTCCAGAAGTCAAGATATCACACTTTTGACACTTATCTTTTGTTTCATTATTAATTCCCCCGTCTACATTAATAACAGCATTCGAATGATAAGAATCAAGTAAAGCTCTTGCTTCTTCTATTTTATCACTAGAAGAAGTAATAAACTTTTGCCCTCCCTTGCCTGGCTCTACACTCATAATTAAAATTAAATCCAATAATGGTAAATAAGGAACCAAAGCTTTCACCGGTGTAGAGGGATTTAACGCTAAACCACACTTAATACCATAACTTTTAATTAATTCTAAGCACTCTTCAATATGCTCCATAACCTCTACATGAAAAGTAATATACTCTGTATTTAATTCAGCATATAAAGGAATATATTTTTTTGGATCTTCTACCATTAAATGAACATCTAATCTTTTATCTGTATATTTGTAAATATTACGCATCTCTCGAAAAGGCATAGTTTTATTAGGAACAAACCTACCATCCATAACATCTACATGAATATAATCAACATCTGTATCATTTAATTTTCTTAAATCAACAGGTACATTAGAACTACTTAAAAAGGTAGCACTAATCTTCATAATAATCACCTTCCTGGATAAAACTTAAATAATTAAGATAACGACTCTTCATTATATTATTAGAAATAACTGCCTTTTTTACTTCACATTCTTCCTCTTTTGTATGTAAACAATCTTTAAAAGGACAAGGATATTTAGAAAATTCTATAAAAGCATCACGAATTTGTTCTTTCGAATAAGTATGAAAATCTAAAGCAGAAAAACCAGGTGTATCCATAACTTTTCCACCAAAAAGTTCATATAATGTAACCACACGAGTAGTATGTCTTCCTCTACCTAAAGCAGTAGAAACTTCGCCCGTTTCCAAATTCCAATCTGGTTTTAACTTATTTAGCAATGTACTTTTCCCAGCACCAGTCTGCCCTGTAAAAACACTCGTTTTATCTTTTAGTAATTCTTTAATTTTATCTAGTTCTGTATTAAATATAACAGAATATCCTAATTTTTTATAATAATCTAAAATAGGTTCAAAGACTAAAAACTCTTCATCTGTCAATAAATCTCTTTTTGTAATACAAATAATAGGTCTAACAGAATGTAATTCCATAAGTATAATTAATTTGTCAAGTAAATTCAAAGAAAAATCAGGATAGACTAAACTAGTAATCAAAAAAGCTTGATCTATATTACTAACTTTAGGTCGAAAAAACTCGTTTTTTCTTGGTAAAATTTTCTCAATTACCATTTTGTTAGAATCAAAATCTACAAAATCACCTACTAAAGGCAAAATCTTTTCTTTCCTAAAAATTCCTCTACATTTACACGGATAAACATGTTTATCAACTTGTACATAATGTAAATCACTATGAATTTTTACAATCTGTCCTCTCATATAGTCCCTCTATTCTGTTCCCGTATTAGTACTTGGTGGAGTAGTATTACTACCATTATTTGAATTATTTTTATCATCATCATCATCTGTAGATGGTGTAGATGGTGTCGTGGTTTGTTTTGGCTTTTGTGCAATCGTAACAGTAAGTGTTTGTCCTTTTACAATAGGACTACCAGCTGCTCTTGACTGATCAATAATTTTACCTTCTTCATAAGCCGTAGTTTCTTGATATTCTACACTAATAGTTAATCCATATTTATCACAGAAAGCTTCTGCGTCTGCTAATCCCCAACCTAATCCAGCCATATCAGGGAATGTATCTACGATATTAGGAATATACAAAATAATAGAATCTCCTTCTTTAACTTTACTACCAGCTGCTAATGATTGACCAATAACTTCTTGTTCATCATATTCTCTATCACTAGCATCTACATCACGTTTTTCAACGGTGACGTCTAATCCGTACTGAGTTTCTAAAATAGTTTGAACTTCAATATAGTTCTCACCAATATAATTTTGAATTTCAAAAGTTTCTTCGCCACTAGATTTATATATCGTAACTTTAGTACCTTCCTTAACACTTCTTCCATTTTCAGGATCTGTACGAACTACTCTTCCTTTTTTGATTTTAGATGAAGCTACACTTTTAATATTAGTTCGAACTTCTAATCCTACATTTTGCAACTTTTTCTCGCATTGACTAACTTTATCTCCTGCACAATTAGGAACAGTTACTGGTTTAGAAGCAGTAACAGCAGGAATAATAAATGCTACTGTAATAATAGCAAGAACTAAAACACCAAAAACAATAGACAAAATAATAATAATCTTTTTTCTTTTTTTATCGCCCTTATCCTCTATTTTTGTTGCAATTGGTTGTTCTTCTGAATCTTCGCTATCATTATTTTCGATATCTTTTATTTTCTTCAAATTCTTAGTAGATTCTGTATCGTGTTCAGGATATGGATATTTATAAGGTGGTTCATTCATACGATCATCATCTAAAGCAGTTAATAAATCCTCATGCATTTGTCTTGCATCATCATAACGATTCTTAGGATTTTTAGCTGTTGCTTTTAAGATAATATTTTCAATACTTTGTGGAATCGCTGGATTATCTTCCCTAACACTAGGAAGCGGATCTCTCATATGTTTTAAAGCAATCTCTACAGCATTATCACCCTTAAAAGGAAGACTACCCGTAAGTAATTCATAAAAGATAATTCCCATGGAGTAAATATCACTCTTAATCGTAGAACCTTTTCCACTAGCCTGTTCTGGTGGCAAATAATGAACAGATCCCATGACAGAGTTTGTCTGGGTAAGCTGAGTAGCATTAAGTGCCATAGCAATACCAAAGTCTGTAATTTTGATTTGTCCATCATCTTTAATCATAATATTTTGTGGTTTCAAATCACGATGGATAATATAGGAATCATGAGCATGTGCCATACCATCCGTAAGCTGCAACATAATATCGATAGCTTCTGACAAAGTAAGACTTCCACGTTTCTTAAGTAATTGTTTTAAAGTCTTTCCTTCCACATACTCCATTACAATATAATAAATACCATCATCTTCACCAACATCATACATCTCTACAATATTAGGATGTGCAAGACTAGAAGCAGATAGCGCCTCACGCTGAAAACGCCTAACGAATTTTTCATCACTAGACAAGTCTCCACGTAAAATCTTAATTGCTACATTACGATCTAGTATTGTATCATAGCCAAGATAAACATTGGCCATACCACCTTCACCAATAGAACGAATAATCTCATAACGATCATTTATCTTTTGCCCCTTTGTAATCATTACTCGTCACCTTCTTCACTACGGATTAAATAAGCAACCGAAATATTATCAGTTCCCCCGCGATTATTCGCTTTCTGAATCAATTTAATAACTTTATCTTCAACGTCATTATCACTAAGTAACACTTTCTCTATTTGATCTTTATCTAACATATTAGTAAGTCCATCACTAGAAAGAAGTATCTCCGTAATATCCATATCACAATCAAAAATATCCACTTCAACAGAAGTAGCAGCACCAAGTGCCTTCATTAACACATTCTTCTTAGGATGAACACTAGCCTCTTCTTTCGTAAGCTCTCCAGCACTAACAAGTAGATTTACTAAAGTATGATCATAAGTTACTTTATGAAGTTTATCATCTTTCATAACAAAGCCACTAGAATCTCCTACATTACCAAATAATAAATAATCCTTAGTAAGGATAGCAAGTACTAAAGTAGTACCCATGCCTTTACTTTCAGGATGTGTTTTTTCATGTTGAAAAATTAATGTATTAATCTCACTAAACGCATCTCGAATCCAATTAACAGCATCCACCTTACTCATATTTAAAAAAGATTCTTTAAAATATTTACCTAAATAGCCAATCGCAATAGAACTAGCTACTTCACCAGCAGAATGACCTCCCATTCCATCAGCAATGGCCATTAAATAATCATCATTTTGATTTTTAACAATAATGACACTATCTTCATTATGGCTGCGAACTTTTCCTGCATCTGTTAAATAAAAAGATTTCATAACTCCTCCTTCTTACTTCTAAGCTGTCCACAAGCAGCACTAATTTTGCTACCAAACTCTCTCCTGATTGTGACATTAAGTCTATTCTTCTTAAGTATATCATAAAACTTCATAATTTGAACAGTATTACTTCGCCTAAATTCTAAATTATTTGTCTCATTATACGGAATTAAATTAATATAACAATTTAGATGTCCTACTAATTTAGCAAGCTCTACTGCATATTCTTCTGTATCATTAACTCCAGCCAGTAAAATATACTCAAATGTAATACGACGATTCGTCTTTTCTAGATAAATCTCTAATACCTGAATTAATTCTTTCAAAGGATAAACCTTATTAACTGGCATAATCTGATTTCTTAATTCATCATTAGGAGCATGTAAACTAATTGCTAAATTAATTTGTAATGGAAAATTACTAAATTCTAATATTTTAGGAACAATTCCACAAGTAGATACAGTAATATGTCTAGCACCAATTGCAAGTCCCTTTGGATGATTAATAATTAAAAAGAATTTTAATAAGTTGTCATAATTATCGAAAGGCTCACCAATTCCCATGACAACAACATGACTAACTCTCTTTTTTAAATCTTCTTCTATCATCAACAACTGTGTAACCATTTCCCAAGTCTCTAAATTACGTACTTTCTTACGTCGCCCTGACTCACAGAACCGACATCCCATATTGCAACCAACCTGACTAGAAATACAAACACTATTGCCATAATCATGCATCATCAACACCGCTTCAATATGTTCTCCATCATTAAGTTCAAATAAGTATTTACAAACATCGACATCTCGTTCTACTTGAACAAGTCTTAGTTTAGAAAAAGAATAATCAGAAGCTAGTTGCTGGAGTATTTCTTTTTTGATATTAGTAATATCAGAGATAGAAGAAATTCTCTTCTCATAAAGCCAAGAAAATAACTGATCAGCATGAAACTTCTTAGACCCTATCTTTAAAAAGTATTGCTCCATCTCATCTCTAGTTAAATTATATATATTCATAATATCACTCCAATATCTATATTATACAACAAATAAAAGGAAAAGAAAAAGACCAAACACTATTTTATGCAGGGTCTTGAATCTCTTTGACATTCCCAAAGTTAGAATAAGATAGGATGAGTTGAAAGGAAGAACTACATCTACCATGATAAAGTGCATAACTAGTAAAGTCATAACGAACTTCTACTACCTCTCCAGAATTATCTTTCTTTAACTGAATCGTATTAACAGGATCATCTAAATCAACATCTAATCCATCTAAGATTTTAACTAAGGTAGTAGTAGTAATTTGTAAATTAATCTCTTCTTCTCCTGTTGCTAGTTCTGTTTTAGAAATATAAGTAGCAGAAGAAATAATAGTATTTAAAACGGAATCATCTAAAAGTAATGGAAAAATATAAGGATTATCACATTTAATCCATAATCCATCTTGATTTTTCATAAATAAATCATCTTTTTGATAATAGGATACAATACCATCAGTAAATAAACTTTTATTGTTATTTCTATCTCCTTCAAAAGTAAGAGTAGAACCATCTATCAAATATTGATACTGATAATGATAATTATGATTAGCGATTTGCTCTAAACTATAAGTATAAGGACTAACACTTAATTGCGGAGTAATAGAATTTCCAGTACCAGCAACTCTAGAAAAAATAGCTAAACCAATAAAGAATATAAAGTATATTCCAAAAAATAAAACTGCTTTTCCTCTAGGTGTTTTAAGAAACGCCATTACTTTATCTCGAGACTCATTTGACTTGTTATTTTCGTCCATAAACTACCTTCCCTATATATTCTTCTTTCTTAATTCCATTTACAAAGCTACTAGCTAACATCCGCTTTTTACCAAATGGTTTAATATCTAACAAAACAATTTCATAATCTTTTGTCGCAATACCAATACCATCTTTATAAATATGTAAAATCTCTCCCGGTACATAAGAACTAGAACGAACAGAAGATATCCTAGCAAAATACACTTTAAATTCCTTATCATTAATAATACAAGAACTGCCAGGAAAAGGTGAAAGTCCTCTTATTTGATTATATAATTCTAAACTAGTTTTATTAAAATCTAAATATTCTTCTTCTCTTTGAATATTATAAGCATAAGTAACAGAAGCCAAATCTTGTTTAATACGTTTAGCACTACCATCTAAAATACTAGGTAACGTATCCATCAACAATTCTCTACCAAGACGACTTAATCTATCATGCAAACTTTCTACAGTATCTGTATCTAAGATTTTAGTCTCTCTCTGAGAAATAATATCACCACTATCCATAGCTTCATCCATATACATAATAGTAATACCCGTCTTATCATAACCATCGATAATCGCATGATGAATTGGTGCACCACCACGTAATTTAGGAAGTAGGGAGGCATGAACATTAATACAACCATACTTAGGATACTCTAATATTTCTTTAGGTATAATCTGTCCATAAGCACACGTAATGATAATATCTGGTTCTAAAGCTAAAATATCATCATAATTACTTCGAATCTTCTCAGGTTGAAAAAGAGAAATTTGATGTTTCAAAGCAACCTCTTTCACTGGAGAAAAAACAACTTCTTGACGTCTTCCCACCCTACGATCTGGTTGTGTAACAACACCTATAACCTGATAATTCTCAATTAAACCTTCCAAAACAGGAACACTAAAATCTGGAGTTCCCATAAATACAACCTTCACTTGCTCCATAACTATCACCTCTATTGATACAACATAATAATACTAAATAACACACCTGTCAAAATAAGAACAGAACCTAAAAGTAATAAAAACGAAAACTTACCATCTTCTGTATTATCCTCTTCATTAGGTACAATCACCTCAATATTTGTAGCTTCATCATCAAAAATAGACCTAACAACATATTTACTATAAGGAATACTAACAAACTCTATATTAGAAGAAGAAATAGGTAAATTCCAATTAAAACTGTCGTACTTATAATCCATAATATGATGTGCCAAAATACCAATATCTTCTTTAGAATTCTGTAAAATCTCTTCTATACCATGAATACTATCTTTTCCAAAAGCACTACGTTTTACTAACATAATAGTAGGAATAGACTCATTTCTTTTTAATAGTTTCCACTCATCATGACAAAGACTTTCAATTTTTTCACAATCCTCATCACTAATCTCTTTTACTTTTAACATATTACGCAAATTTTTAAAACAACCTATGTAATCTCTTTTAGCATAACTATTTAAATCTAGTTTTCTAGAAGAAAGTGGACATAAAAAATTAGAAAAATAAAGTGGACTATAAACAGCATAATAACATGCCATTACAAAATCATCAGTAAAAGAAACATAATCATGATTAAAATCAATATCAGAAAAAAATCCAGGATATTTATTTTGAATCTCTAAAAATCTAGAATAATAATTTTCATATAATTGTGGAGAAAATCCCTCAGCACGAATAGTAGAAACATAAACATCAGAAACTGCATGAAACAAATATCCTTCTACAATATACTTTTGATAAATATATTCTAATATTTCTCTTCTATGTTCCTCTATTTGCATCTTATATCCCAATTTTTTAGCACAAAACTTAACCAAAATTTTACAAACACCCTCACTAATATCATGAAAATTATCAATCTTATACCATAACAATTCTAAGTGATGTACATAATCTCTAAGATATTTATCATCACCAATAATAATTTGATATTTAAATAACGCATCAAACAATAAAAACATTGGTTGCTCTAATCCAGAAAATTTCTCATAATTAATAGAGTCCTTCTTCTTTTTATCATAATACCTGGGACTACTAGAAACTTTAGACAATAAAGATACTACATCTTCATTCTCAAAAATAGAAGAAAGCATCTACATCACCATCCTATATAAAATTAACGTAACCATGTAATAATATAATATGCAGAACCAATTGCTGCAACTAAAAATAAAATAATAAGAACCACTCGAATAACAGGATTATTAATATCCCAATAATCATCATATTTACGTTGACTATGCTCTATCAAATTCTGAAATTCACGACTATTTTTTTCATTAACACTTATTTGTGAATCCTCATCAATATCATTTTGCGACGGGATAAAATGATTTTTTGCCATACTATCACCTCTATCATTACTATTAACATAAGAATAACATATTTTATTAAAAATGACTAGGACTAAAGTCAATATCTATCCTAACTTTACTATTTGTCTTATAATGATTTTTTATATGAGATAATTCACTTCTAAGTTTGTCTTCTCTCTTATATTTTAAAATAATACCATATCGATAAATATTATTTACTCGAAAAATAGGAAGAGAAGTAGGCCCTAAAATAGTAGTATGTTCTAAACTACAATCTAGAGACTGTTTAATTTTAAGAGCCTCTTGATATATGTATTTGGAATCTCGTCCGCTAATTTTAATATAACAAAGAAAATAATAAGGAGGATAACCTAACTTTCGACGAATAACCATCTCTTCTTTATAAAAGCCTAAATAATCATGGCGCTTTACATAAGAAATAGCATAATGGTCTGGATTAAATGTCTGAATCAAAACTTTTCCTTGTTTACTACTTCTACCACTTCTACCAGCTACTTGTGACAACAACGAATACGTATTTTCACTACTACGAAAATCAGGAATATTTAAACTAGTATCCGCATTAATAACTCCAACCAAAGTAACATCACTAAAATCAAGACCCTTCGCAACAATCTGTGTACCAAGTAAAATATCATACTCATGACCACGAAAAGCATCAATCATCTTCTTATGTGCACCTTTTCTACTAGTAGTATCCACATCCATTCTAAGAACTTCAGCATACGGTAATAAATTATGTAGTTCCTCTTCTATTTTTTCCGTACCAACACCTAAATCAGATAATGCTTCTTCACCACAATTAGGACAAACCTTTGGAAGTGGTGTTGCATATCCACAATAATGACATCGAAGCATTCTATTACTTTTATGATAAGTAAGCGTAATATCACAATGAGGACATTTGATTGTCTCTGCACAATTCTTACATGTAACAAAAGTAGAAAAACCTCGACGATTTAAAAATAAAATAGCCTGTTCACCCCGGTCAATACAATCATTAATCTCATTTAATAATTGAACAGTAAGATGAGAAGAACTCTTCTTTGCTTCTTGATTCATATCGATAATTTCTACATCTGGTAACTTTCTACCATTAACACGTTCTGTTAAAGTAAGAAGTTGATACACTCCCTTTTGAGCTCTAGCCATAGATTCTAAAGATGGAGTAGCACTTCCCAGTAACACCGGACAAGCATGATACTTTGCTCTCCATATTGCAATATCTCTAGCATGATATCTAGGATCTTTATCCCCTTGCTTATAAGAATCACTATGCTCTTCATCCATAATGATAATACCAATATTTTTTAATGGAGCAAAAATAGCACTACGAGCACCAATTACAATACTAGCTTCCCCTCTAGCAATCCTTCTCCATTCATCATACTTTTCACCATCAGATAACGCTGAATGAAGTGCCGCAATTTGATTACCAAAGCGATTAGAAAACTGTTCAACCATCTGAGGTGTTAAACTAATCTCTGGGACCAGAATAATTGCCGTCTTTCCCTGATTTAATACATGTTCAATAATATTCATATAAACTTCTGTCTTACCACTACCAGTAACTCCAAATAATAAAAATGGTTTCCTATAATCTCCTTGAATAACTTTAGTAACCACTTCCTGTTGTAAAGGAGTTAACACTTTTTTAGATTCCTTATGAACTTCATATTTCAAACGATAATCTTCTATAAAAACTGGTAATAATACCTTCTTCTCCACCAAAGTAGAAAGAGCAGATAAAGAAATAGAGGTAAGCTCTTCTTTAGGAATCATCTTTCTATCATGAAATAACTCTAATATTTTCTTTTGTGGAAGAGACGTCCCTAGATAATCCCTCTGTTCTAATTGATAGAAGGTATGAAACTTTTTACGAATAGTAGTACCAGCTTTTGCTTTTAATGCCTTAGGTAGCATTACCTGATAAGCACTAATTAAAGTAGACAAAGTATCCTTTTGTATCTCTTTGCCAAGCGCTAATAATTCTTTATTTAACACAATATCATAATCTACAATAGAATAGACTTCTTTTAATTCCAATGGACTAGAATCTTTAATTTCCAAAACAAAGCCTTCTAATGTTTGTCTGCCAAATGGTACTAAAACTCGAATTCCTACTTGCATAGAATCCTCTAATTCCTTAGGTACTGAATAATCAAAGATTTTATCCACATTTTGACTAGCAAGTTGTACTAACACTCCAACAACCATCTGCCTACCTACCTCCCTCTTATTGTATTATAGCACAAAATTAAAAGGTCACCTTAATGACCTATATAATTTCTATATCATCATCCTGCGAATCCTCATCAAACAAAATAGCCGGATCATCAGTATAAGACTTCTTGTTATTCTTATCTACTTGTACTTGTTTTTTCTCTTCAGAATAAGCAATAAAGAACGTAACAAAAGAAACAACCAGAATACAAATAAAAATAATTATGGGATTCATAAAATCACCTACCAAAATTAGAATAATCTCAAAATATCATTAAACGTAATAACGACCATCAAAAGCATTAATAAGAATAATCCAATAGTATGAATTTTATTTTCAGTCTCAGGATTAACTGGAGAACCTTTAATTTTTTCTATGATAATAAATAAAATATGACCACCATCAAAAGCTGGCAAAGGAAGTAAATTAATAAAACCTACGTTAATACTTAAAAATGCTACTAAATAAATAATATTCATAATTCCTGCAGAGCTTTGATCTCCAACAATAGAGAAAATTCCAACTGGTCCACTAAGCTGAGAAATACTAATACCACCAGTAAACAAATAACCAACAGTAACAGCCATCTGTTTAAAAATAGAAATTGTCTTCTTATAAGTAAACTGAATAGCAGCTAAAAAGCCATGTTCTACTTCTTGGTGCATACCAATACCATATTGATAAGTAGTCTGTCCATCAACTTTTTTCTTTTTTGGTTGAACAGAATACGTTTTAACACTATCATTTTCTTTTTCTACTTTAATATCACTAGCTTCCTCTGGATCAGCAACCGCAAGATATAAACTAATATCATCGGTAGTAGAAATAGAATGACCATTAATCTCTAAAATTCTATCTCCAGCCTCAATTCCCGAATTAGCAGCAGCTGAATTCTTAAGAACAGAAGTAACAACTGGTTCCATAGAAGAACCACCCCAGATAAGACCAATCGCAAAAAGTAATAAAATCGCAAAAATAAAGTTATTACCAGCTCCAAAAAACATAATTAAAAAACGTTGCCAAGGCTTCTTAGACTGTAACCTTTTATTTTTAGGAACTTTTTTTAAGTCATCATCCTCTAAATCCTCTCCAGCCATCATACAGAATCCACCAATAGGAATAGCTCGTAAAGTATATTCAGTCTCTTTTCCCTTCTTACTCCATAATTTAGGTCCCATACCTATCGCAAATTCATAAACATAAACACCAGTAAGTTTAGCCATCATAAAATGACCAAACTCATGTACAAAAACAATACTTCCTAATATTAATATAAATAAGATTAAATCAATAAGAAATCCCATAGTTGCCTCCTTTATAATACACTAGAAAAAATAATAAATGCTAAAACAACAAAAATCAAACTATCAAACCTATCTAATATACCTCCATGTTCTGGAATTAAATTAGAAAAATCTTTTTTATCATAATATCTCTTAATAGAAGAAAATACTAAATCTCCCAATTGCCCTATTAAAGACAAAATAACAGTAATAATGATAATAAAAGGTAAAGACATAGAAGAATCAATAACTGTAATATAAAATGCCGTAGCAGCAAATGTACCAGCAAATGTTCCACCAATAAGTCCCTCTATTGTTTTTTTAGGAGAAACAACAGGACACAATTTATGTTTACCAATTAGCATACCAGTAAATAAAGCAAAGGTATCAGTAAGTGTTGTAATAAGTAATAAATAAATTAGATAAGTAATATCATAATTACGACAAATAATAAATAAATTAAAACTTAAACCAATAAACAACACAGATCCTATTAAAAATAAAGCATCATTTAAATTATATTTTTTAAAATCATGAATAAATACCATAGGAGATAAAAAGGCGAAAATCATAAAAGCAACTACTCGATAATCCATAGTATAACTAAAAGTAATAGAATTAAAATGAGATAATGAGAAGAATACTACCATAACATAAGCAAAAATCTTCATCAAAAATGAAAACTCTTTCTTACTCTCACGAATATGAATTAATTCATACAATCCCAAGGCAGCAAGTATCGTCATAAAAATAGCAAATGCCTTACCTCCAATAATTAATAATGGAACAAAAATCAATATCATAACAATAGCGCTAAGTACACGTTTTTTCATACATTCCCTCCAAACTTTCTCGTTCTTTTATTAAATTCTACGATAGCTTCCATAAATTCATTCTCCAAAAAATCAGGAAATAAAATCTTTGGAAAATAAAACTCTGCATAACTAGCCTGATATAACATAAAATTACTAAGACGTAGCTCTCCACTCGTACGAATCACCAAATCTAATGGTGGCAATTCTTGATACAAATTAGCAGATATGGTATCTAAATTAATATCATCTACACTAAGACTACCATCTTGAACTTGTTTCGCAATTCTTTTAGTCATATCTAAAATTTCAGACTGACCGCCATAATTCAAGCAAACATTAAGTACTGTACTAGTATTATTCTTAGTCTTAGAAGTAATTTCATCCATAGCTTCTAATACCTTTTTAGGAAGAGGCTCTCTGCGTCCAGAAAAAACAACCTTTACTTGACGATCCATA
>ERZ1643246.3132-NODE-3132-length-14672-cov-28.696791_pt1 | contig 14672 bp, 10 predicted proteins | sample MGYA00579265_ERZ1643246 | MGnify/ENA primary metagenome ERZ1643246 (study PRJEB29033, sample SAMEA4952261) | chicken gut metagenome | biome: Broiler Chicken; feature: Gastrointestinal Tract; material: Caecum | place: Ireland | collected 2018 | study: Broiler... | reverse complement strand
CATAGTCAGTGATATCCTTGAGAAAAATGTGTCAACTAATCTTGACAATATCAGACGCTGAGATTTTCGCGGATTTTATTGAAGACTGGAAACTGCGCGAAAACCGCATGAACAGCCCTGTCTATCTGCTTGCCGAGAGCTACGGTACCTTGAGGGCATGCGTAATCCCTTCCATGCTGCTGGGCGGTCCGATGACCGCCGTAAATGAAACCCGGGGTCTGTCGGTAAACGGCATCATTCTCATGGGCAACGCCGTGACCTTCCAGTCGGACGGGTCTGTATTTTTTGAATCCAATGTTGAGAAAATGATCCTCAACTTTCCGACGATGGCCGCCTGCAGCTGGTATCACACAGAAGGCGAAAAGCCGCCGCTGAAAAGCTATATGGACGAGGTCTACGCTTTTGCCGGCGGAGACCTTATAAGAGCTCTGTACTGGGGATACGGATTGGACGCCGGGGAGCGGGAGGCCATTCTGGACAGGCTGGCGGATTTCACAGGTCTGGACAAAAGACTTCTGCGGCGGAACAACCTTCGGATTGATACCGGAACGTTTATCCGGGAAAGACTCACAGACAGCGGCCTGGATCTCGGCCTCTACGACGGCAGATTTACCATGCCTCAGTCCATGCAGATCGGCTCCATGCCAAATCCGACGGCGGACGATGCGGCAATGGGATTCTATACGCCGTCCTATCGCGGAGCGTTTGAGCTCATCGCACAGGAGCTTGGAATCGACGCGGATCAGCCGTACACCCCTATCAATTTCAAAGTCAACGGCAGCTGGTCCTACACCTCCTCCCTCTCTCCGGCCGAGCATCTTCAGGCCGCGCTGCGGCGCAGTCCGGAGCTGCAGGTGATGTTCTGCTGCGGCTATTATGATCTTGTCACCACATGCGGCCAGGCCCGTTATCTGGTCAACCACTTGGACTGCGCAGGAAACCGTGTTTCCGTAAAGGAATACGAATCCGGCCATATGCCTTATATCGGCGAAAGCAGAGCGCAGCTTGCTTCGGATCTGCGGACTATGATCACAGGCCGGGAGGCATAATACCGTGAAACATGCTCCTCAGGTTCCTGCATTCATGCGACATGAAACGCAGGAACCTGAGGAGCATAAAATACCGAAAAGCAGCCATTTTTCGAAGAAACAGGAACAACAAAAGCTGCATCACAGAACCGGCTGCGGAACAGGAGGAAATATGTACGATTTTAAGCCGTTTCAATGGGAATGTGAAAAAGCAATGTCCGCTTCGAATCTCCGATATCGGATCCGACTGGAAGATCATGTGCTGACCGATGCATCCGGCAGCCCGGAAGCGACCATGTTCACTTTTTCATATCTGCAGAAGGAGGGCGGGCAGAACCGACCGGTACTCTTTGCCTACAACGGAGGTCCGGGAGCCGCCAGCGCATGGGTACACATGGGACTGCTTGGCCCGAAGCTGGTGGACCTGCCCGGCTATCCCCAGGCTGCGGCGACACAGGCCTGGACGCTGCGTGAAAACAGCGAATTTCTTCTTGATACCTGTGATCTTGTGCTGATCGACCCTGCGGGCACCGGATGGACGACGCTGCTTACAGAAAGCGCCGCGGAGAAATATTATTCCGTCTCCGGCGACGCAAAGGCGTTCTCCGATCTGATCTGCAGCTGGCTTCAGACAAACGGACGCACTGCATCGCCGGTATACCTTCTGGGTGAAAGCTATGGAACCATACGTAATCTGGCGGTTGCAGACGCTCTTCCGGACTGGGTCAGCCTGCAGGGCATCATTCATATCGGCGTATCGTTCAACGTCGGCGCGCACAGCCAGACCTACGTAGAGCCGAATGTACGCCGGCTCGGCGCCAACGCCGCGGCCTGCTGGTATCATTATCACAGAAACGACGGCACGACGCAGGAGAAATTTGTCAGAGACGCCATGGATTTCGCTTATACCGACTATGCCCGCGCTCTGCTGCTGGGAAACAGGCTGAAAGAGACAGAACGTGCGGCCGTGCTGGACAGGCTGACATATTTCACCGGACTGAGCGCCGACCTGCTGAAAAAGAACGGTCTCCGCTTCTCTGAACAGGAGTTTCTCCTTGGTCTCGTACCCGGGTCGCTGATCAGTATGTATGATTCACGTCTCACCCACAGATTTTCCGAACAGGAGGATTCCGGCAGGTACGACGTGACTCTCGACCCGTTTCTGACAGGCGTCGGCAACGTATACGCCAGAGCCATGCAGGACTATATCTGCAAAGAACTGACAGCCCCGGAAAACCGCGACTACCTGGACCAGTCGCTGAAAATCAGTCTCCGCTGGGACTACGCCGGTTATGAGAAGGACACGCTCCAGCTGCCCGCCGAGCTTATGGAAGCGCGGCCGGAGCTGAAGATGCTCTTTATTTCAGGGCTCTATGACCTTTCCAGCACCTTTGACTTTGTCGTCTGGTATCTGTCACGGTACGGCCTCGACCCATCGCGAGTGCAACGTCTCGTGCTGCCGTCAGGGCACGCCACCTATGTAGGCGAAGGTATGGCAGAGCAGCTCAACCGTTCCATTCGCGCTTTTCTCTGCGAATAAATGCAATGGTCTATCAACTTCCGGTAGAGATTTGTCACTTTTCTGTCGATTGCTTTTGTTCCTTCCGCAGGCTATACTCTTAATGAGCAGGCGCCTGATCAGTTATCACGATCGGAAAGGACGGAAAGAAGAATGGAAATCGGAAAAATAATAAAAAACCTGCGGGTGGAAAAACAGGTACGCCAGGAAGATCTTGCCGGATATCTGGGAGTCTCCTGCCAGGCCGTGTCAAAATGGGAAACCGGATCCAGTCTCCCGGACATTACCCTGCTGCCTCTGATCGCAGTATATTTCGGCGTATCAATAGACGACCTGTTTCAGCTCCCATGTGAGAAGGAATACGAAAGAATCGAAAATATGATGCTCCAGGAGCGCCAGATCCCTCCGGAACAGTTTTCAAAAGCAGCTGCTTTTCTGAACCGCCGGTTGTCGGAGAATCCCAAAGACGCCCGTACCTGTACTGCTCTGGCCAACCTGTATAACCACAGAGCCAAAAGCGATCATCGCCTTGCCTCCGGGTACGCCAGGCGGGCAATGGAACTTGCGCCGGAAGAAAAGGCCGGCAAAACCGCTTATCTGGAGGCCAGTCACGGCGTCTGCGGCGACGAGTGGCTGGACAATCACTTTGAAGTCATCGAATATCTGAAGGAATTTCTGCAGTGGAATCCCGGAAATTATCATGGTCTCTATGCACTGATCGAAAATCTGCTGGCCGACGGATGGTATCAGGAGGCGATTCCTTATATTGAGCGTCTGAAATCCGTCAAAGATGATTACCAGGCTGTTTTTTATTCCGGAGATGTGGAACTGGGAATGGGAAACCGCGCAAAATCGCTGGAACTGTGGAACGCAGCCGTGGAAAAAAGCCCTTCCGCGTGGCAGGCTTACTGCTGCCGGGCGGATCGTATCAAGAAACTTGGGATGACACGGGAAGCGATTGAAGATTATGAGACATGTTTCGCCATCCAGAAGCCCCCGAGACTCTATGACGGCCTTTGCTCTCTGGCGCAAATGTATGAAGGGCAGGGCGATTATGAAAAAGCGGCGTCAGTATACCGGAGAATCCTGCAGGTACTCAAAGACGATTATCAGGCGGAAGGCAGCGCCGCATATATGGAATACGAGCTGCAGATCCGGAGACTTACCAAAAAAGCGGTGCAATGAATACACGTTATCATTCAGTCAGGTCAGCGCAGGAAATGCACAGGCCTGGCTGAACGGTAACGTGTATTCATTACGCCGCTGAATTCCGCGCCCCGCTCTGTTTCCGGCAGGCCGCCTCGTATTCCCGAAGTTTCTTCTGCGCTTCAGGGCTCAGTCGGGTCGGAACGTCAATCTGAATCGTGACATACTGGTCGCCGCGCACGGACGGCTGACTCATGGAAACGACGCCCTTTCCTTTCAGGCGGATCTTGGAGCCGGACTGTGTTCCCGGACGGATCCTGCAGACCACCTGTCCTGTCAGAGTCTCCACGGTGGCTTCTCCTCCGAACACCGCCGTCGTAAACGGAATCTGTACCGTTGAATAGACGTCGCATCCTTTTCGTTCAAATCCGGAACGCGTTCCCACATGCACCTTCATAATCAGGTCTCCGGCCTGACCGCCTCCGGCTCCCGGCATTCCTTTTCCGCGGAGCCGAATGCGTTTTCCATCCTCCATGCCTGCCGGAATCCGAACCTGGAGCGTCTGTACAGTTCCGTCTTCCTTCTGGAGACGCACGGTCTTTTCGCAGCCGAAAGCAGCTTCGTCAAAGCTCACCGAAACTTCTGCATGAATGTCCTGCCCTCTGCTCTTGTAGGTACGGTTTGAGAACCCTCTGTTTCCATAATTCTGACCATGGAAACCTCCGAAGCCGCTGCCGTGGAACATATCCCCGAAAATATCTCCGAAAATGTCGTCCATATTTCCGCTTTCAAAATGATACTCCCGATATCCGTTGGGTCCTGACTGTCCGCCAAATCCGTGGAAATTTCCATATCCCTGACCGGCTCCCGCGCCCTGGGCATTCTGGTCAAAGGCGGCATGACCGAACTGATCATAAAGTTTCTTTTTCTCCGGATCGCTCAGAACCTCATAGGCTTCCGTCACTTCCTTGAACTTCTGTTCCGCATCGGCATTGCCCTCGTTCGTATCCGGATGATATTTTTTTGCCAGTTTTCTGTATGCTTTTTTAATCGTTGCAGCGTCCGCATCTCTGCTGACGCCTAACACATCGTAATAATCTCTTTTCGCTTCCATACTCTCACCCTCTTTATCTCTGATCCGTTTACAGCTTCCGGCTCCGGGATATTTCCGCTGCCGCCAATCGCCGGACACTGCGCAAACAACAACCCGGAGGTTTCTACATTTCTTTGTTCTGCCGCAGTCCGCCGAACCTGACGGCACACGGCTTTATGTCAAAACACTTTGAAAATACCCCGGATGGTTCCGGGGTATTGTTTCTCTTGTTCTATTTATACTATAACAGATGGTTTTTCAGATGTCAAGAGGCAGTATGGATTTTTATATGCCGTATCAGCACCACAGCCGCAAGAATCACAGCTGCGGCAATAAAAACCGCCGGTACCATGCCCGCAGGCAGGCTTTCCCCGGCATCCCGGGCCGGTGTCGTCGGTTCCGCCTCCTCACAGAGAGTAAACATCAGCTCTCTCTCCGGCAGAGACTCGAAATGCTGTTCATAGCCGGCGTCTGTCCGATCGTAATCCTCCGCCCCCTCCTGCGTCATTTCATACGGCGTATGAATCACAATATCCAAAGTTCCGAAATCTGCCCAGGACCGTGCAGGGGAAAGAAGATAGGTATACTCATAAACCGGTGGTTCCGAAACCGTATCCGCCGTGGGATACATCGGAGCCGTAACCGTATTCACAATCCTTTCCCCCGGCTCCAGCATAATCTCATACTGATACCACCGCATCAGAGATTCCGATACATCCAGACACATTTCCGGGCTGTGGATGGCGCCGTATTCCCCGGCAAAGTAATTCAGGGAACTCACGACCGCATTGTACCAGTCATAATCCAGAATTCCGGCCGTATCGTCATATTCCGAGAGAGCAAACTCTTTAAATGTCATGGTCTCTGTATTTACAAGGTTCATCGTTCCGCCGATTTCGTTTTCACAGGCTCCATTTTCATAGAATTTCCAGTCCGGCTGCCTGTCCAGCGGCATTCCGATCACATAGACGGAAAATGCTGTTTCCGGATCCACCCAGGTATCCAGACGTCCTCCGTCTCCCAGATCCGCGAAGCCGCTTTGATTTTCCATAAATACTTTTGTTTCCTCCGGGTCTGCCGAAAGAACAAACGCAGCCGTCGCGGCAGGATACGTTTCAACGTCAGTCCCGGACGCCTGATACACATATCTCGTCACAGAGAGTTCCGGTGAATAGAACAGATCGTCCACATATCCCTCATGCAGCTTTGCCATATCCTCCTCCAGATCAAACTGAGATCCGGAAAGCATGAACGTATGGCGCAGCGTCTTTGAAACAGACTCTCCCCGGACAGTGACCTCATATTTCTCTGTATCCATATTCAGTACTGCCTCTCCTGTCTCACGATCATAAAAGAAACCGTAATCAGGGACAGTCCCAAAGGGGAATACAAGCGTTGCGTTTACCGAATATTCCGCAGGATTATAAAACGTATACTCGGCGGTCACGCGCCCCCGGTAATTCAGAAAGTCGCTGGCCGTTTCATAAAACAGCGGAGGAAATTCCGGAAGTTCAAAGGTCAGCAGTTCCTTTTCGACAACGACCGGACAGGAATCGCCTTCCACAATCGCCCCCGCCGCCGTCGTTCCCGTCCACCGGGACTGGGCAGAGTTCGCCGATACCGCTACCGGGAAACACGGAACAGACAGCAGAATCGTCAGCAGAATCACACAGAAAACAGCCGGATAAGAATGCGTACGTCTCATAAAAATCCCCCTTACACATGCGCCGCAACAGTTCGTCCAGATGTTACAGTTCAGCCAGGTCTGTCCATTCACTGCACAGACCGTATGAAAACGCAGAGCCTGCAGGCATCCGGCCCATCGCGAAGCGATTTTCAATGGCCGGATGCCGTCTGTCAGAAATCGATATGATCCGGATCCGTCGGAGTCCCGACCTCTCCTTGGAGATGGGTCAATGTATTCAGATCTTCCTTAGAAAGCTCGAAATCAAAAATATCCGCATTCTCCCGGATCCGCGCCGGAGTAATCGACTTGGGCAGCAGGACAAATCCCATCTGCACGCCCCAGCGCAGGCAGATCTGGGCGACAGTTTTATGGTATTTTCCGGCGATCTTTACAAGCTCCGGAATTCTGAAAATACGCCCCGTGCCAAAGGGGCTGTAACCCTCCAGAACCATTCCCAGCGACCGGGAACAGTCAATCACCTCCGTTGTGACACAGCCCGGACAGATACGGATCTGATTGACCATCGGCGGAACCGTCCACGTCCGGGCCAGCGCATCCAGATGATGAGGGCGGAAATTGCTCACTCCGATTGCACGGATATCCCCGTTTTTATAAAGCATTTCAAACGCACGCCAGGATTCGGCGTTTGCCTCCTGCCAGTGTTCCCGAAACGCCACGGGATTGGGCCAGTGAATCAGATAAAGATCCAGGTAGCCGAGGCCGAGACGTTTCATCGACTGATGAAACGCATCGATCGTCTGCTGATACCCCCGGACGTCATTCCAGAGCTTTGTTGTGACAAACAATTCTCTGCGCAAAATCCCGCTTCTGCGGATTCCTTCCCCGACACTTTCCTCCGTCCGGTAAGATGCTGCCGTATCAATGTGCCGGAAACCTGCGTCCAGCGCCGTCTGTACTGCCTGTGTTACGGCAGCGCTGTCCGGAAGCTCCCAGTCTCCTTTCCAGGTTCCAAGTCCCAGGCAGGGAATCTTCACACCATTGGAAAGCGTATAGCCATCGCTAAGATTCATCATTTTCATCTCACTCCTTTTTCACTTCTGTGCTGCTGCCTGTTTCATCATAACTGTTCCGCTATGCAAACTGTTGCAGCTGTTCCACATCCGGCAATTACAGCAATCCAGGAAAATGTTGCAGCAAAGACTGTGCGGTGTTCCCCCGATTGCTATAAAGTCACTGTCCGGCAGACCGGATGCACGCAGGCGCTATGCCTTCCTACGGCCTGCACGGAAAAGATACAGACCCGGCTAAACAGCTGCTCTTGACCTGCTTACAGTATATCAGACTTCAGAAAGATTTCATACGATAAATTGCACTCTATGCCTTCGCTTTGCTGTGCCTCTGCCATTTTTTACAAGATGTCAACGGCTTATCCGTCTAAACTAAATTGTCATTTTTGTTTAGCCGGGATTTTTACCACAATTCGAGTGGATATTCTAACAAAAAAACAGACAAGTCTTGTTATCATTAGCAAAACCAGTCTGTTTTTGTTCTTATGCTGCAATCTCCAGGATTCTCCCGAACCCGTTTTATCTCCATCCCTGAAAGCCGTCAAATTTTTCGGAGATCTCCTGGAGATGTCTGGTGATCTCGATGTGCTGCGGACAATGCTTTTCGCACTGATGGCAGCGAATACAATCCCCGGCTTTCGGATGTGTCTGAGAAAGATTATAATAATAAACCATCTGCGTGGTCATATACCCATGCTGGAACAGTGCAAAGTACTCGGGAATCGGGATATGCTTCGGACATTGTACCGTACAGTAGCCGCAGCCGGTACAGGGAATCGTCATATTCGCCTGAATCAGACCCGCCGCCTCTCTGCAGAGCCGGAGTTCTTCTTCGTTCATCGGCTGAAACTCCTTCATCGTACGAATATTGTCGTCCATCTGCTCCATGGTATTCATTCCGGAAAGCACCATCATCACGCCCTCGTGGCTTGCGGCAAACCTGAGCGCCCAGGATGCATTGGACGCATCCTTATGATAGGACCGGAAAAGCGCTTCCGCATCCTCCGGAAGATTTACCAGCGTGCCTCCCTTTACAGGCTCCATTACAATTACCGGCTTTCCATGCTTTCTCGCTGTCTCATAGCATTTCCGGGACTGGATGCTTTCATTGTCCCAGTCCAGATAGTTGATCTGAAGCTGCACTACTTCAATCTCCGGATGCGCAGTCAGAATCTCGTCCAGAAGCTCCGCCTTGTCATGGAAGGAAATTCCGATGTGCCGGATCTTTCCCTCTGCTTTTTTCTGCTTTACAAACGCAAAGCTGTCCAGTTCCAGAGATACCTGATAGTTGACCGCCCCCTGATTATGAAGCAGATAATAGTCAAAATATCCGCAGCCCAGACGATTCAGCTGATCTTCAAAAACCTGCTCCTGTTCTTCCGGTCTGCGCATGAATTCATTGGAAAGCTTGGTTGTAAGCACATAGCTCTCACGAGGATAACAATCCACCAGCGCTTCCCGAAGCGCCGGCTCCGAAAGTCCGCGGCAGTATTTGTATGCCGTATCAAAGTAATTGAAGCCGTTCTCCATAAACAGATCGACCATCTGTCTGACCAGCCCGATATCCACCTTATCGTCCCTGAACGGCAGGCGCATAAAACCGAAACCAAAATTCTTCATAACGTACCTCTCTTTCTGAGCAAAGCCGGTTTCCTGCTTATCACACTCCAGTGTCTCAGGAATCCTGCTCCGAATCCAGTGTATCGTATATTTTTATTTTATGGCTTCCGCCGTTCCCGTTCAATCTCAATTATCGTCTGTTTTGATTAGAAAAACTTATACAGAATCTCAGATTCACACAATCTCATATCCTGCACGCTGCAAAATCTCCATTGCTTCCTCGAATCGTTCTTTTTTCGTAACTGTCGGCAGCCTTGCCTCTTACATGCGGCTCAGACTGATGTCATAGTACATAAGGAGGTTCGGATCCTCCTGTACGGTTGTCTCCGGCAGACGATCTGCCAGATCCACGATCGCTTTATAATTCTTTTCTTTCCAGAGTCTGGAAAAACCGGCCCGGATCGCCTCGGAACGGAACAATTTCAGTTTTCCTTTGGAAGTCATGTAGCCTTCAAATTCCCTGAGCAGATTTTTTTCGCGGAGTCTGGCAATATCTCCCGCTTTCGTCCGGTCAGGAATATACCAGCGGCCTTCCTCATCCTGAAGAAAGTTCTCTTCCAGAATCACCTGCAGCTCCGGTATCTCTTCATATCTGTCAACCGCCTTCACTTCCTGCATGAATTTCGGCTGAAGCTGCGCATAGGTCTGCGGACCGCCGTACTCCTCGCTGAGCTGCTGATACAGCCAGGAAATTGCGGATTTTTCATTGGTAACAAAAAGGGCGTACTGCATCGGCTCGATATCCATTCTCATGCGCGCCGCATCATATTCATTGATCTGGTCCGGCAGAAAATACATCGTATCCCTCTTTAAAAATTTCTCATCCAATCCCCTGTAAAAATCAGCGGAATCCAGGGGAACAGGGATTCCCTGCATGATATGGTACGCAACCATACGGTCAAACAGCAGATAAGCCTGCCGCTCAGCCAGAATATCAATCTTCCCGTCCTGGTTCCCGTCAACGACAACCGGAACATTGGACAAATGCTGCCGGACAAATGCCCAGGCGGTTTCCCCGCTCCCTGCCTTGCTTATGAAATCTTTCCGGAAGCTGTCCTTTGGTTTATAGACGGAAATGACCAGATCCTGCTTAACCGCGGTCGACGCGGTGATCTGTTTGAAACTGCTCCCCTGCTTATCCAGAGTCCTGACGTCGGCGACTATAAATCCCGCCTTCTGCAGCGCCTCCTGGATTGCATTCCAGACCGCGTTTTTGGAATTATGAAATTCGACTGTCATCCACCGGTTCGGTTTCAATACACGGTAGTATTCGGAAAAGCATCGTGTCATCAGCTCCTGATATTCCGGCAGAGCCTTTCCCATGGACGGATTGATAATCGCCTCAAACCCATTGTTTGTGGTCACCCCGATCCAGGATTCCCAGAGAAAACTCAGCTCCGAATAATTCAGATTTGCGCCAAAGGGCGGATCTGTAAAAATATAATCACAGGAATTGTCAGGAACAGGCAGCTGCGTCGTAGATCCGGTGGAAATGCAGGACTGATTCCCCTGATTGTCTTTCAGCGCCAGACAAAACTTTTTGATTTTTCTTTCATACGCCTGGAAAGGATTCGCCTCACTGATCATAGAGGAAACATAAAGCGTTCCGCTTAAAGGGTTAAACGGAAAGGAAACCTGCGGGCGATAGCGGTTCATCTTGCTTATGTTTATAATCTGACTTGTAAACCATATTTTCAGTACATTCGCATGCTCTGATTTCCGGATCAGATCAAACATTTTGGCCAGAACAATCAGGGTGCGTTTATAAAAATAATGATGCACATGGGTCAGACCGATCTTATCGTTTCTGCGGCTCTCCTTTCCCTCACACATCCTGGCAGACGGATACCAATATGTACAGGAAAGATCGTCGATCTTTCTGAGCACGGCAAGATCCTTCTCGTCCGGCGTCTTCTGGTATCTTTTCCTTCCGTACTGGTAACAGAGAAGCACCGGCCGCTGTTTTACGATTTGATGGGTCTCATTCAGCGCCTTGTCATAATACATCTCAAAAGCGTACGCACAATCCTTTTTTTTCAGTGACGCGCCGCAGCTCCCGCACAAAAATTCATCTGCAACTTTTCCGGTTTCCGCATCCACAGCCGCATGGTAAAAAACAATCTCTTTTCCACAATGGGGACAGATATAGACGTCAGACCATACCGTATACTGAATTTCCCCTTTCTCCCCTTGAAGAAGAAGCGCCTGCGACGGATCAGGATCCGTCTCATACATCCAGCCGCATTCCGCCCTCGTTTCCTGCAGAATCCGTTCCGCTTCCCGCTCAAATTCGGAAACATCCACATCCGCGTTGTAATTTCTGGAAATAAGGGTTGCGATCGGAGACAGATCATTGAGAATCGGATATCTCCTTCCCCATTTGACCTCCGGCATATCATGTTCGATCCGGGCCTGAAAGTCCGGTTCCGGATGTTCGCACCGGTTGGATGCGACGCCGGCCATGCCTGTTCCGCAAAATCCGTCCAGAATCACATCCCCCGGTTCGGTATAGTGGAGAATGTAACGCATGATTGCTTTGTAAGGTACTTTTGTGTGATAAGTATGCGCATTATAAATGGCGTCGTTTTTTCCTTCGCTCACATCCGCGGCAAACGGTTCTCTGTGATATACGTCCGTCGTTTCCTCATACTCTGTTCCGTATTTACGGATAAACTCGCCGACAAACGGATTCGGGCACGCGGTATAGTCAGGCGCCTCGGAGAGCTCTAAGATCGTCTCGTCATCGCCTTTGGGAAATCCCTGCAGATGTCTCACTTTGTCTATATCTGCTTTCGACATTTTTCTCAATTGCATTCTGTTTCTCCCTTTCTTCCCATCTTCAAGCATGACTACAGCCAATCGAGAAACTGCTGAAATGTCATGAACTCAGAATTTTCAGGTTTTTTCCCTTTCTCCAGCAGATTTACCTGACCATGAGTCAGCCGGAACAGGCAGACATTCCCATTGGTTTCCAGATCACTTCCTATGGACCGGGAAACCGTATTCGCGCACACGATATAATAGTCCACGCCCAGATCCTCCGCACTGTCAATAATTCTGTGAAATGCCCTTGCCCCGTTTTCTCCCTTCCATGAGGGTCTCCGGTTCATCTTGGAAATCAGATTCAGCGCTTTTTCACTGGAACTGAATGACACGTAAAAGGTCGTCAGCTCAAATCCCTTGTAATTACGCCCGTTATACCAGACATAATCCAGATCAACCGAGGAATAGGGCGAGGAAGGGTCTAAAATATAGTCATAGCTGCAGGAATACGGCTGCCTCAGAAAGTCTGCAAGAAACGGTTCCGCCGGTTCTGCCCATCGCCTGCCAGCATAGTGTAAAAAATAGGACGGCACTTTCGAACGGCTTCCCGGCCTGCTGTCCATGAGGTGATTCAACTGATTTTTTCCATTATATTCATATAAATATGCCGCTGTTCTGTCATTTTCCAGCAGCACAATCGGCCACGAAATATTGGATGCTCCGTATTTCTGCACCAGCGCATCGATAATCGGCTTCTCACATTTTCCCGTGGCATACAAGTACGACGGATTCGTCTGCGCCATTCGCCTAAACACTCCTTTGTCTTTTGTCAGACCACACAGGCCACATTTTTCTCCGGAATTTTACCTCCGATTTTCCACTGGCTCCATTATACTTCATTCACCCGGACAAGTATAGCGGAAATTCTGAGTTTTTCTTCTGAACGCACTTACATATTTACATATTTATGAATCGTTGCTTTTACTGCGCCGGGACCCGCGATCATTTCACGGAACATGGTTTCAATCTTCTCTCCCAGTCCGGTCTTGTAGATGTCCGTGTAGAAAATCCTCTCATTGGAGAGAATGGGCTTTAACTGATCCGTAAATGTCTCCGGTTTTCCCACCATGATATCTTTCAGCTGTTCCTGGATTTCCTCATTCATCGGATCGGGAGCAAGTGCATATTTCTTTCCTTCATCATCCACCGCCAGCATATATCTGAGCCATCCGGCAATTCCCAGCGGAATCGCGGTAAGACGCGACGCGTCTCCGTATTTCTCCACATACGCCTTGATCGTCTCTCCAAAACGGATGCCCACCATCTGGGACACGTCGACAGCCAGACGGAGGTTGGTGTCTCCCAGGTATTCATTGGGGAACCTGTCGTTGAAAAGTTCGTCTGTAAATTCCCGCGGGGAAAGAATTCCCGGATTCGGAACGACCGGAAGGCCTTCGTCATAGGCTACCATACGTGCCATTTTCATCATATCCGGATTCGTATTCAGCATATGGGCGAACAGATCATATCCCAGCACCACGCCAAGAGGCCCTGTCGCAGAGTGCACCGGATTCAGGCATACGGTTACCTTCATACGTTCGGACAGATTCACAGTCTCTCTGTCGGCCATGTACACGCCGAAGCTTTTTTCCACCGCCGGACGTCCGTTCGGAAAACTGTCTTCAATGACAAGATACTGGGGCTTTTCCGCATTGACAAAAGGCGCGATATAGGTATTCTTTCCTGTGATGACCGGCTGCATATCCTCCACACCCAGGTTCTCAAGGTCACTGGCAATCTGCTCGCTGGGACGCGGCGTAATCTTGTCAATCATCGTCCACGGGAAAGCGACTGTTTTTTCATCGCTGACATAGGCGGCAAAACCGTCATCCACAAAGCCCGCTTTCTTCCACTCTTCCGTCATAGTCAGCACAGACTCATGGAGTTTCGCGCCATTCTGAGAGCAGTTATCCATAGACACCAGCGCCAGCGGATAACGTCCCGCTTTGTATCGCTCATAGAGCATCGCCGTCAGCACTGCCATCGCTCCGGTCGCTTTATCCGGACCATTCTGGATATCAGCCTCCACAAAAGGAAACCATGTGCCGTCGGCTTTGTGCAGCGCATACCCTTTTTCTGTGATCGTAAAAGATACCAACTGCAAAGAGGGGCTGACGAAAATCTCTTTCAGCCGATTCCACTGCTCCGGATCGGAGGACTGCGCTTTTACCGCCTCCGCCAGAGAACCCAGTACCTTGTATTCTCTGGTCCCGTCCCCGCGCAGAATCACGATCAGTCCCAGGTTGTCATAGGGCTTGTAGATCTTGTCGACCACATCATAGTCGAATGTCTCCACACAGGTAATGCCCCGGTCCATCACTCCGTCTTCCAGAAGACCGTCTGCGATTCCCCCGATAAAAATCCGGAAAATGTTGCCGATACCAAAATGTACCCACTGGGGTTCCTTTTTGGCTCTTTCCGAAACCTCCTCCACATCATATCCCGGAAGGACGATACCCGCCTTCTCCCACGGCTCACGGTTTTTGATTCCATCCATCGTCAGTTTCATGTTTCTGCCTCCTGATTCTTTTTATTTCATTTGTTACTTACGCTTATATCTAAACTGTAAGTAAAGTATATATTTTCCTGTCCTATATGTCTATTGATGAAAAGCACAATTTTACCACACTGATTTTGAGCATTTTTAGTTACAGTTCAGCCGGCTGAACTGTAACCATTTTTACTATATCATCAAAAAACCTCCATCTGCAGATCGTAAAAATCCACA
>ERZ1643246.3131-NODE-3131-length-14674-cov-13.109925_pt1 | contig 14674 bp, 10 predicted proteins | sample MGYA00579265_ERZ1643246 | MGnify/ENA primary metagenome ERZ1643246 (study PRJEB29033, sample SAMEA4952261) | chicken gut metagenome | biome: Broiler Chicken; feature: Gastrointestinal Tract; material: Caecum | place: Ireland | collected 2018 | study: Broiler... | reverse complement strand
CAAAAAGCCGCGCGGTTATGCGTTGTTTGTGGCGGCAACCTCCGCACGCTCTTCCCCCTCCTCTTCTGCGGCGGGAATGGCCGCAACCTTTCTGCCGCGAACTTTTATGTTCGTTGCGTTGAGCGAGGCGGCGAGACGGGCGTCGCCCACCTTGTAATATTCGCAGTAGGCGCAGTCGCTCAGCTTTGCCCTTTCGCACATAGCGGCATACACCTGTCCGCGCAGGCTTTCGGCCCTTTCTTTCAAATTTTCGCCCTCGGCGAAGAAAGGGCCGTCTATATACACGACCTTTTTGGGCTTTTTGGAAAATGCGGGCCTTTTATAGGTAGTGGTGAATGCGAACACGGGCACGCCGCACTTTGCGGGATATTTGAACGACGCCGCGCCGAAGGGGCGTATGCCCGTATAGTACGGCCATATGTGTGCTTCGGGGTATATTGCCACCCAATGGCCCTCTTCCGCCGCCCTCACTATGTCGGCAGAAAAATTTTTAAGTCCGTGCAAATCCTGCGGTACGGGCACGGCGCCCAGCATACGCACAAGTCCGCCGCAGCCCTTTATGGATATGGCGTCCGCATTCACCACGACGTCGGCCGTGCGAGGGAAAGCTATACGCGTGGGATTCATAGCGTCGGTAAGAAAAGCCGTGTGGTTGCCGTATATAAACGCGCCGCCCTTTTTGTAGCCGCGCAGCACGCGCTTGTTTTTAAAGCGCGTTAAAAGCGCGCTTACAAGCATAATTACCGGCGTGGCGAAAATTTTGTAAACGAACAGCCGACCCGCCTTCCAGCCTTTGCTCTCGGGCACGTATTTATAATCTTTGGGCAGAGCTTTGGCCTCAATCTTGGTGCCGGCAAAGTCGTCGTTAAGCTCGTCGCTGTAATAGTATGTCCGCCTCATAAAACCTCTTCTCCCGTATGCGCGCGGCCGTGCGCACGCTTTACATTTACAATATATTTATATTTTACCGATGTTAATTTTTTATAAATTAAATGTAAACGCAATATAAACTTTGAAGAAACGGAAAATTTTTTGTGGTTTTGTTGGCGAAGCATAACGACCTGTGCCCGACGCCGCCGAACGAAGTTCCCGTACCCGTCATTTCGACCGAGCGACAGCGAGCGGAGAAATCTCTGTTTTTTAATATCGCCGTTTCCGGATTTCTCCACTGCACTCGCTTCGTTCCGGTCGAAATGACAAAGAAAAAAGCCGCTTGGCGGCGCGAAAATTCTTCGCGCCGCCAAGCGGCTTTACTTAAAACTTTATTCAACTCATACGCGGCATTTACACCGCGCAAATTGCTTATGGTTGCGGCATATATGCCGCCCTTTTGCAAATTCCGCCCGTAAAAAACCTTTATTTGAACAGGGCGATGAACTCGCGCAAAGCGAACGGCACGGGCACGTTTTTGGGCAGAGCCAAACCAACGCCGCGCACGGGAAGGGAGGGCGTTATGTTTACTTCGAACAGCTCGCCGCTTTCGAGCTTCTTTTTGCAGTATTCGCGGGGAACGCAGCCGATTCCCATACCCTTTACCGCAAGTTTTAGCATAAGGTCCCAGTTTGCCACCTCGATATCGGGCTGCAACGTTATGCCGAGAGTTGCGAGATACGAATCTACGGCGCGCCTTGCAACGGTGTTTTCTTCCATCATAAGAAGGGGAAATTCCTGCAACCTCTTTACGGGCACGTTCTGGTCTTTCAGCTCGGCATAGCGCGGGCTTGCCACGAATATGTCGCTTAAAAGGCTTACGCTGCCCGAAAGCATTACGTCTTTATCGTCTATCGGCAGGTTTAAAAACACGATATCGCACTTGTTGTCTTTGAGCTGGGCGATGGTGTCGAGCGTGGTGCCCGTGATTAAATCGAACTTCACCGCGGGATACTTATCGTGATATTCGGCAATTTTGTCGGCCAGAAGGTTGGAAAAAATCGAGTCTGTCGCGCCTATTCTTATTGTACCCGTGGCGGTGGTTTTCAGCTCGATGAGCATATTTTCGGCTCCGTCCAGAAGTGAGAGAGCCTCTTCAACCTTGCCGTAGATGAGTTTGCCGCCCTGAACGGAAAGCTCCATTCCCCTGTGTGTGCGGTTGAACAGCGTTGTGCCCAGCTGGCTTTCGAGCTGTTTTATCGCCTGCGACACGGCAGGCTGGGAAATATACAGTTCCTCAGCCGCCTTGGTAAGGCTGCCGCACTTTGCTACGGTATAAAATACCCTGTAAAGTTCAAGATTTACCATTTCAAGTCCCTCATAGATACGTATTTTTTATAAACAGATTGCTGCGCGTGCCTACGAATAAATGACCGCCCCAGTAAACGCGACAAAGTAATGCGAAGTATATACGAGGTTTGGCAGACTTAATACATAGTCTATTTGCCCACGCAGAATTTGGAAAATATTGTATTTATAATCTCTTCGGTGGCAGTTTCGCCCGTAATTTCGCCGAGGACGTCCCACGCCTCTTTTATATCCACCGAAACTATGTCGACGGGATACACGCCTATCGCCGCGGAAGCGCTTTCGAGCGAGTCTGCGGCGCGCGATACTGCGAGGTAGTGCCTCTCCTCTATTATGAACGCCTCGTCTGCCGAGCCCGAGGGGAGCGCACGCTCCTTCATCATAGCTTTGAGCTCCTCTATCCCCTCGCCAGTGAGCGCGGATATGAAGATATCGCCCACGCCGTCGGGCCTGTCGCCTATGTCGCGCTTGTTGCGCACCTTTATTACGGGGCAGCGGCACGAGCGCTCTATCTCCTCTTCCTCCCTGCCGTAGTCGCCCTCGTACACGATGAGCGCCAGGTCGGCGGAAGAGAGGGTCTGCCGCGCGCGGGAGATGCCAAGTTTTTCAATTTCGCCCGCCTGTTCGCGTATGCCCGCGGTGTCGTAAAAGTTGAAGCGCACGCCGCCGAGTTCAAGCTCGCCTTCAACCACGTCGCGCGTGGTGCCCGCCGCGGAAGAAACTATTGCCTTGTCGTAGCCCAAAAGGGCATTGAGAAGCGAACTTTTGCCCGCGTTGGGCTTGCCGCATATTGCAACAGATACGCCGTTTTTTATCTTTTTGCCGCCGTCGTAGCGCGCCGCAAGCGCGCGGAGCCTTTGTGCAAGCGCTTTGAGCCGCACGCCTATATCGGGAAGTTCGGTGCGCTCTATGTCCTCTTCGGGGTAGTCTACGTCGGCGCCTATCTTGGCGAGAATGTCGGTAAGCTCGCCCTGCACGGACTTGGCCTCTTCGGTCAGTCTGCCCGAATACAGAAGGCTGCCCGCGCGCACTTCGGCGGCGCTCTTGCCGTTTATCATATCGGCAAGCCCTTCGGCCGCAGAGAGCGAAAGTTTGCCGTTTATAAAGGCGCGCATAGTGAATTCGCCCGCCCTTGCGGGGCGCGCGCCCGCCAAGATAACAGCCTTCAATACCGCGCGCGAAAGCTCTACGCCGCCGTGACAGTGCAGTTCGACGACGTCTTCCCCCGTAAAAGAATGGGGAGCTTTGAAGTACACGCACAGGCCGAAGTCGGTTATTCCGCCCGCGCCCGAAATGTTGCCCGCATACATATAGCGCGGCTTGAAATCTTTGACCGCGCGCCGCCCCGAGGGAGCAAACACCTTTGCCGCAACCGCAAGAGCGCCCGCGCCGCTTATTCTTATTATAGCCACGCCGCCCGCGGCGGGCGCCGTGGATATGGCGGCTATACAGTCAGACACCATAAAGTGCTCCAAACAAAACAAGAATCAGTATAACCGCAGTTTATACGTATAATCTGCAATTATACCCTTGCACCATTATAGCACATATATTATAATCTGTGCAAATAATTTAAGGCAAATAAAACGCAAGTTATGCGCACAGCGCGACCGAATACGACCTGCAAAATGCGGCGCCGCACGTGCTCCTGTCATTTCGACCGAGCGATAGCGAGCGGAGAAATCTCAAAAAAACAACGTACAAAAAGATTTCTCCACGCGGGCTGCGCCCTTGGTCGAAATGACATAGGGGGGGGTGACTCAAATGATATATCGGTGACTCGTACCAAACAGCAAAACAAAATCAATTACAAATATTATAAAAACGCCAAAAATTAAAGGCGGGCAAAAGCCCGCCTTTTTCTGCGCCGAAAGCGCGTTTTAATTGAATTCGTCGAAGGGCGAACCGCCGTCTGAACTGCCGCCTTGACTGTTATTTCCGCCCGAGCCGTTTTGGCCGTTTCCGCCATTGTAGGGGTTGGCGTTTGAGTTGCCCGAAGAAGAGCCGTATTCGTCGAACGGGTCGGGCGCGGATGAACCCTGAGCGTTGCCCTGGCCGTTCTGCCCGTTATAGCCGTTGTTGTAGCCGTTATCGTACCCGCCGTTATAGCCGCCGCTGTAAGGGTTCTGGTTATAGGGATTGCCGTACTGCTGCTGATACATACGGTAGTTGCGCTCGCGCACCTTCTTCAAATAGTCCATATAGTTCATTCCCTTGTTGTTTCGCACGGCGTATATGAGTATGCCTTGCAGGGGAAGTATGGCGGCGACCACGGAAAAGAGTATATACTGCCTTGCCGAATAGGTGCGGAAGAACGCCATAAGAAGGAGCAGTTTGAACACTATGAACACTATCTCCAAGATGGAGAGCACGAAGTCGTTGAAGTACATAAATATCCAGCCCAGCCAATGCATCGAGGCGGGCATAGTTTCCACGAAGCCGTTGGCGTAATAATAGAGTATTTCGCCCGAGCTGGTGGAATAAGGCGTCCAGTTGATGTACTCCCACACGGCGAACGCCGCAACGTAATAGAGGATATAACCTATCACCATCACCAGTTCCAGAACGGCTGTGGCGATGGCGAATTTGCGTGCGTTGACGTTATACACCTTGTTTTTCTGCGCGCACACGCCTATATAGTAGGTATTGAAGAAGGGTATGAATATCTGCCACCTGTTTTTATAGCCCTCGCGCTTTGCGATGGTCATAAGGCCGACCACCTGGAACACGTAGACTATCAAAAAGCACAGGCCGCCCACCAGCAGGCATATCCAAAGCCTGTTGGGCACGTCGCCGTTGGCGTCCATACTAAGCGTTACAAAAAATTCAGCATAACTTGCAAACTGAAAAAAGTCCATAAAACTCCGTATTATTCAGCGTTCTGCGATAAGCAAAACGGTATGTTATGGTATTTTGCGCAAAATATTATAAGCAATGCAAATGTATTTAGTAAAACAGAATTGTGAAAATAAAGTAAAATATGTTCTGCCGCTCAGCCGAAAAGGTCGGCGCCGTAGTCCACCTCTTCAAGCGTGAGTCCCTTTGCGGGCATCGTTTTGCCGACGAGCGAGCGGTCGCCCGTTTCAAGCGACTTTTTTATATCGGCAAGACTAAGTCTGCCCAGCCCCGCATACAGAAGGGTGCCCGCCATAGTGCGCACCATATTGTATAAAAAGCCGCCGCCGCAGACGGATATTTCTATATCCTCGCTCCCGCGCGAAAAGCCGCGGGTAAGTTTTACCGAATACACCGTGCGCACGGTGGTCTTTACCGCAGAGCCGCTGGCGCAGTACGCCGCAAAGTCGTGCTCGCCTTCGAACAGCTTTGCCCCCTCTTCCATTATACTTATATCGGGCGCGGGATATACCGCCACGGCATAGCGCGCCTTTAAGGGGTGTTCCCTGCGGGCGAGGTATATGCGGTAGGCATAAGTCTTTTTCTTTGCCGAGCGGTTTGCGTCGAAGCCCTGCGGCGCCGCCGCGGATTTGAGTACGCAGATATCCGCGGGAAGGCGGAAGTTGAGCGCGTCGGCAATCTTTTCGGGCGGGACGGATATGTCGGCGGAAAACGAGCAGACCTGACCCGCGGCGTGTACGCCGCTGTCCGTTCTGCCGCTGGCGGTTATGCACATGCGCCCGCCGAAGGCCTCGCGCGCCGCGTCCTCCAACACGCTCTGCACCGATATTCCGTTTTTCTGTGACTGCCAGCCGCAGTAATTGGTGCCGTCATATGCCAATAATATTGCGTACTTCATTGAAGCATTAAACAAACTCCGCCAATCTTATTTTTTATAATCTATTTCTGTAAATTGAGCTTGACACAAAATAATCTTATAGAATAAATAACGTCGCAAGGCGGGTTTCCCGCCGCAGCAGGCCCCAATTTGCGCATACCTGCGCCTGAGCAGGGTGAATTGCCCCGATTATATTATCGGGGGCCTCAAAAAATCGGGGCAAGAGGGGCTGGCCCCTCAAATTCACGGAAAATTCAGCTTTCGGCCAAAGCTGAATTTTTGTGAGCTTATTTTATTACTATATAATCGTATATTGCGGGGAATATCTGCGCCGCATACACGTTGAACAGCACTACGCCCGCAATGAGCGCGGCCGCAACGAGCGCGCCTACCAAATCGCGCCAGCCGAAGGTGAGCTTTTTGTATTTTGTGCGGTTTTTGCTGCCCGAATAACAGCGCGCGTCCATAGCGTCGCCCAGCTCCTCCGCGCGCCTGAACGCGCTTATTAAAAGAGGTATGAGTATGGGCACGACCGCCTTTATGCGCTTGAAAATGTTGCCGCTTTCAAAGTCGGCGCCCCTCGCCTTCTGCGCCGCGATTATGCGGTTGGTTTCGTCAATCAGCGTGGGGATAAAGCGCAGGGCTATGCTCATTATGAGCGCCAGCTCGTGCACGGGGAATTTTATCCATTTGAGCGGTGTTAAAAGACTTTCTATGCCGTCGGTGAGGCGCACGGGCGTTGTGGTGAGCGTAAGCACCGCCGAGGCCATTACCAGAAGGAACAGCCTGAGAAGCAGGAACACCGTGAACACTATCGCCTCGCGGTATATCTTTATTATGCCCCATTCCGCCAGAAGGTGCTCGCCGCCGTGGAAAAACAGGTTTAAAACCGAAGTTAGAATGAGTATGAAAATTATGCCCTTGACCGAGCGGAGCACCGAGCCGAAGGGCACGCGCGCCGCTATTACCGCCGCCGCAAGCACTATTGCGCACAGTATCATTCCGTAAAAGGTCTGCGCCACGAATATAGCCACGATGTACGCAATCAAAAACAGCAGTTTGGTGCGGGGGTCCATAGAATGGACGAACGATTTTGCGGGATAGTACTGGCCGAACGTTACGTCGTTAATCATCGCCTTCACCCCCTTCAAACAGGCTTATCACCTTGTCTGCAAAGTTTTCGCAGGTAAAGTCGGTATCCACCTCTATCCCGTGCGACGCGAGCCTCGCGCACGCCTTTGCCGTGAGAGGCACGTCCAGCCCGAGCGAGGTCAGCTCTTCCGCCTTTTTAAAAAGTTCGCGCGGGGTAAGGCAGTCTGCAACCGCGCCTTCGGATATTACGGCGGCACGCGTGCAGTTATCGGCAATTTCGTCCATATCGTGCGACACTACTATAACGGTAGAGCACCACTCGCGGTGAATTTTGTGCAGAAGTTCCATTATCTCCTGCTTGCCGAGGGGGTCGAGCCCCGCGGCGGGTTCGTCGAGTATGAGTATGTGCGGGCGGCTTACTATTACGCCCGCTATCGCAACGCGCCTCTTCTGTCCGCCCGACAAATCGAAGGGCGACTTGTCCTTCACCTCTTCGTAGGAGAGGCCGACCATCTCTATCGCGTCGCGCACGGCGGCCTCGGTCTCCTCGGCGGATATGCCCTTGCGGAAGTTTTTGAGGCCGAACGCCACGTCGGCAAACACCGTTTCGGCGAACAGCTGATATTCGGGATACTGGAACACCATACCCACGCTTTCGCGCAGTTTAAGAAAGTTGCACTTTTTATCGGCGAGGTTGAAAGGGCCCACCGTAATCTGCGGAAGAATTGGCGCCTCCTGTCCCTTTTTGGGTTTTTTGGGGCGGTACTTCTTCTGCGCCTGCGGCAGCTTTATAAGAGCGTTGAGGTGCTGGACGAGCGTTGACTTGCCGCTGCCCGTGTGGCCTATTATGCCGAAAAATTCGCCCTCGTCTATGTGCAGGTTTATGCCGCTGAGCGCCTTGGAGGCAAACGGCGATTTTGCCGAATACGTGAAGGTGAGGTCGCTTACGTCTATATCCCATTCGTGCGCATTTTGCGCGATTGGTGCAGGGATATATGCCGACGAATTGTGTTTTGCGCCCCTCTTTTCAACCTCGGCGGCAATCTCGTCGGCGAGGTCTTCGGGCGAGAGGCAGTCGGCCACGGCTATGCCCGCGCCCTGCAACCGTTTGCATATCCTGCCTATGCGCGGCAGGCTTAAATTGTATGCTTCCAGCCGCTCGCTGTGCATAAATATTTCGGCGGGCGTGCCCTCCATTACAATCTCGCCCCTGTTCATAACTATCGTGCGGTCGGCAAGGAGGGCCTCCTCCATAAAGTGGGTGATGAGTATAACCGTCATACCCTCTTCCCTGTTCAGGCGGGACACGACTCCCATTACTTCCCTTCTGCCGCGGGGGTCGAGCATTGCGGTCGATTCGTCCAGAATTATTATGTCGGGCTTAATGGCAAGCACGCCCGCGATTGCGATGCGCTGTTTCTGCCCGCCCGAAAGGCGCGACGGAGTGCCCGTGCGGAACTCTTCCATTCCCACGGCTTTAAGCGCCCAGTCTATGCGCCTGCCTATCTCTTCGCGCTCTATGCCTATATTTTCGGGGCCGAAGGCCACGTCGTCCTCGATAATCGAGGCGACCATCTGGTTGTCGGGGTTCTGAAAGACTATGCCCGCGCGGCGGCGTATGGCAACGGGGTTCTTACCCTCGGAAGTGTCCAGCCCGAACACCGTAACTTTGCCCGAATCGGGCAGAAGCAGTCCGTTTATCAGGCGGGCGAGCGTGGATTTGCCGCTTCCGTTATGCCCTATGATTGCAAGGAACTCGCCGTTTTTTACCCTGAGAGAAAGATTGCTGACTGCGGGCACTGGCTGTTCGTTGTATGAAAAAGTGACGCCGTCGAAGATAACCGCGTCCTCGTTCCCGTCTGCCCCGTCCGCCTGTTCGACGGGAGTATTTTCTCCTGCGGGGGCTTTTAAATTTTCTTCGGTAGGCGCACCTTCGGGCGCGCCTTCATTCTTTTCCTTATTCTGCATTTTTTACCTTTATTTGCAAAGATTATAGCAAAAAGCTGAAGTTTTAACAACAATTTACGCTTTGTTTTTTGACAAAGCGCGATAAAAAGTTTGTGAACGCGTTTACACAATTAAAAAAACGGCCTTTTTACAGTCTTATTTTTTACCAGAAGGAGCCCTCTTTTACGCCGTTTTAAAAATATATTGTAAATATATTTCGGCTGGTTATTGACTTTTAAATTTTTATGATTTATAATAATTTTGTGTGAAAACCACACAAATGTTATTGATTTTGTAAAGAATATCAAACGGAGGTTTTATTGATGAAAAAGTTGACTATCGACGGTAATACCGCCGCCAGCCACGTTGCGTACGCCTTTTCGGAAGTAGCGGCGATTTATCCCATTACGCCCTCTTCCCCTATGGCGGAAGTCGCCGACGAATGGGCGACCGCAGGCAGAACCAATATGTGGGGGCAGAAAGTTAAGATTGCAGAAATGCAGTCCGAAGGCGGCGCGGCAGGCGCCGTGCACGGCTCGCTCTCCGCAGGCGCGCTGACCACCACGTTCACCGCTTCGCAGGGTCTGCTTCTTATGATTCCCAATATGTACAAGATTTCGGGCGAACTGCTGCCTATGGTAATGCACGTTTCGGCGCGCGCGCTTGCGGCACACTCGCTCAACATATTCGGCGACCACGCCGACGTTATGGCTTGCCGCCAGACCGGTTTTGCAATGCTGTGCAATTCTTCCGTTCAGGAAGTTATGGACCTCGCGCTCGTTGCTCACCTCTCCACCCTTAAATCGCGCGTTCCCTTCATCAACTTCTTCGACGGTTTCCGCACCTCGCACGAAGTTGCCAAGATTGACGTTTGGGACGAGGCTGACGACTATGCAGAGATAAGGGCCATCTGCGACGAGGCAGGCATTGCCGCAGACGTTGCAGACTTCAAGAGCCGCTCTCTTAACCCCGAGCACCCCATCCAGAAGGGCACCGCGCAGAACGGCGACACCTACTTCCAGAACAGGGAGACGGCAAACAGCTACTACGAAGCCACCCCCGCAATCGTTCAGAAGATGATGGACCTCGTTTCCTCCAAGTGCGGAAGAAACTACCACCTCTTCGACTATGTGGGCGCGCCCGACGCGGAAGAAGTTATAGTTGCTATGGGCTCGGCCTGCGAGACCATAGAAGAATCCATAAACAAACTCAACGGTATGGGCAAGAAGTACGGCCTTGTTAAAGTGCGCCTTTACAGGCCCTTTGTTGCAGACGCGTTCGTTGCAGCCCTTCCCAAGACGGTTAAGAAGATTGCCGTACTCGACAGGACCAAGGAACCCGGCTCTCTCGGCGAACCTCTGTACCTCGACGTATGCTCGGCGCTCCTCGAAAAGGGCGTGACCAAGGCAAAGGTTGTGGGCGGCAGATACGGCCTCGGCTCCAAGGAGTTCACCCCCTCGATGGTGCTCGCCGTATACAAGAACTTAGAGCAGAAAGCGCCCAAGAACCACTTCACCATAGGTATTTACGAAGACGTTACCAACAGCTCGCTCGACTTCTCTGAAAAGTTCGACGCCGCTCCCGCAGGTTCGACCTCGTGCAAATTCTACGGCCTCGGCTCCGACGGTACGGTAGGCGCCAACAAGAACTCCATAAAGATAATAGGCGACCACACCGATAAGCACGCACAGGCTTACTTCTTCTACGATTCCAAGAAGTCGGGCGGCATAACCGTATCGCATCTCCGTTTCGGCGATACGCCCATACAGTCGGAATACCTCATCGACTCCGCCGACTTCGTTCAGTGCTCCAACCCCTCGTACATCACCCGTTACGATATGACGAGCGACATAAAAGAGGGCGGCACTTTCCTCATCAACACCGACGCAACGACGGTTGAAAAGCTGGAAGAATTCCTGCCCGCAAAGGTTAAGCAGGACATCGCCAAAAAGCACATCAACCTGTACGTTATCGACGCCATTCACATCGCGGCTCAGCTGGGTCTCCGCGGCAGGACGAACACCATACTGCAATCGGCATTCTTCCGCGTAAATCCCCAGATTATGCCCTACGACAAGGCCATCGAATATATGAAGTATATGGCCAAGAAGTCCTTCGGCAGGAAGGGCGACGCCGTAGTTCAGATGAACTATAACGCAATCGATTCCGCCGCAGGCGACAACCTCGTAAAGATTGACGTTCCCGCAGAGTGGGCAAACGCAACCACGGGCGCGGCAATGCACGAGGGTCACGCAGACAAGTACTATCAGGAGATAATCAAGCCCATCCTCTATTTGCAGGGCGACAAGCTCAAATCTTCGCAGTTCAACGCAGACGGACACGTTCCCACCGGCACCACCAAGTTTGAAAAGCGCGGCGTTGCGGTGAACGTACCCGAAATCATTCAGGACAAGTGCATACAGTGCGGCACCTGCTCGTTCGTATGCCCTCACGCCTGCCTCCGTCCCGCACTCGTTGCAAAGGACGCGACGGACAAGCCCGAAACTATGGTAATCGTAAAGGACGCAATCGGCATCCCCGGCTATCAGTACAAGATGCAGGTTTCTCCCCTCGACTGTATGGGTTGCGGCGTGTGCGCTACCGTATGCCCCGTAAAGGACGGCGGCGCCATAAAGATGATTCCTCTTGCAGAATCGCTTGAAAAGGGCGAAGACAAGAACTGGGAGTATGCGGTAGACCTTCCCGCGGTAGACACCTCCAAGTTCAAGAAAGAGACGGTAAAGGGCTGCCAGTTCTGCACTCCTCTCTTCGAATTCTCGGGCGCCTGCGCAGGCTGCGGCGAAACGCCTTACGTAAAGGTAATCACCCAGCTCTTCGGCGAAGATATGATAATCGCCAACGCAACGGGCTGCTCGTCGATATACGGCGGTTCTTCGCCTACGTGCCCCTACACCACCAACAAAGAGGGACGCGGCCCCGCCTGGGCAAACTCGCTGTTTGAAGACAACGCAGAGTTCGGCTATGGTATGAACCTTGCTTACACCGCAAGGCGCAACGCCGTAAAGGGCAAAGTTGAAAAACTTGCAACCCTTTGGGACGGCGAAGGCAAGGCCGCCTGCGAGGCTTACCTTGCCGCATTTGAAGACAGGGAACCTTCGAAGAAGGCTTCCAAAGAGCTTATAAAATACCTTGAAGGCTGCAAGGACTGCGGTTGCGAGGCTGATACGCTCGTAAAAGAAATTCTTGCAGACAAAGACTGCCTTGCCAAGAAGTCCATCTGGATATTCGGCGGCGACGGCTGGGCATACGACATCGGCTACGGCGGACTTGACCACGTTATCGCAGAGGGCGAAGACGTGAACATCCTCGTTCTCGACACCGAAGTATACTCCAACACCGGCGGCCAGGCTTCCAAGTCCACCAACATAGGCGCGGTTGCCAAGTTCGCCTCCGCGGGCAAGAGGGTTAAGAAGAAGGACCTTGGTATGATTGCCAAGACCTACGGCTATGTATACGTAGCGCAGTGCGCTATGGGCTCTAACCCCGCACAGTTCCTCAAAGCAATAAGCGAGGCAGAGGCTTACCACGGACCTTCGCTCATCATCTGCTATGCACCCTGCATCAACCACGGCATCAATATGACCAAGAGCCAGCTCGAAGAGAAGGCGGCAGTTGACTGCGGTTACTGGCAGCTTTACAGGTACAACCCCGTAGGCGAAGTGTTCACGCTCGACAGCAAGGCCGACCCCGACTTCGGCGCATACCAGAACTTCCTTGCAAGCGAAACGAGGTATTCCTCGCTTGTAAAGACCCAGGGCGCAGACGTTGCGGGCGAGCTCTTCAAACAGACCGAAGAGTCGGCAAAAGAGAGGCTTGAAGGCTATAAAAAGCTCGCAGGCAAAGAATAATCAATAACAACTTCCGTTTTTAAAAAGCGGCGCAAGGCGAACAGCCTTGCGCCGCTTTATTTTATAAGCTATTGTAAAAAAGCCTTAATTGAAATATCTGTGACACAGATAACTGCATACAAAAGACTTATTGAGTGATATAATTGCTTCATTAAAAGATGAAGGAGAATAATATGTCGGCCATTGAAGAGTTGTATTGCGGCACACGCGGCAACTGCGAGTGCATAAAACAGAATGAAGAATATAAAATAATTTTAGGAAAGTGCGCAGAACTTTCAACACTTCTGAATGAGGGGCTTGACGAACGGCAAAAAAGTCTTTTGTTTGACCTCACCGTTGAGCAGGGCGGGCTTGAACACGAAAGCAATTTGGCGCACTTTGCCGAGGGTTTCAGATTGGGACTTGCGCTCGCAGCCGAAAGTCTTTTGAATAAATAAAGGTACAGATTAAAGCAAAGGCGCACGCGGCTTTCGCCGCGGGCGCCTTGATTTTTTGCATTTTAATCTTTTAAAACGGTGAGTGTATAGCTGAACCTGCTTCCCGCGCCTTTTTCAAAATTGACGAAGGGTTTTAAAGTGAACTCGCGCGGGAATGCGGGGTTATCGTTTATGCCCCACCACGGCTCCACGCACACATAGTCGCCGCCGTTTTCATTCGACCAGAAGGCGAACACGGGGCAATCTGACCTATATTCGTAGGTGTAGCCGTCCTGCGTGCGCGCATATATCGCCCCGCCCGAAAGCGAGCCGAGCTGGAAGGTCTTACACTCGGCGAAAAACGCCTTATCCGCAACGAAGCGTTTAAGCTCGGGAAGTTTGGCCGCACCCCCTTCAAGCGGGTATATTACGGGGTGTTCGACGTTTTCAAACTCGATTACAGCGCTGCCGCCCGGCGCGCGCATACCGGGGTGTCCGCCCACGTAGAAGGGCATCGTACCGCCAAGCGACTGCACGAAGTAGGTAATTTTCACCGTATTTTTTTGCAGTTCGTAGGTTATAGAGAAATTGAAGTCGTAAGGATAGCTCTCTTTGGTGTGCGAATCGGACGAGAACGAAAGCGTGATTTTATCCTCGCCATCCTTTGCCGCCGAAAGCACGGCATAGCGTGCCAGCCCGTGCGATTTGAGTTCGTAGGTTTTGCCGCACACTTCAAACGGCGCGGCGTGGCCGATAATGGGGAAGATTACCACGTCGCGGCTCTTCCACGCCTCGCCGCCCTGCCACAGGCGCTCTTCGTTTTCGGGCTTGTAGACGAGCGAGTGCATTGCACCGCCCTCGTCGTTCACCGTAAGTTTGATATATTCGTTTTCTATTGAATGAAGCATATTCTTCCCCCTTTAAGGCACTTTTTGCGCCTTAACTTTGCGCAGTATCGCGCAAATCATCACGTACGCCGAAAGCGCACTCATAACGCGCGGCAACCGCCGCACTCAACTCTGTATGGCGCTTTTTGCGCAAAATTTTTGTAAATAATCTTTAAAATAAATAATGTGCGCAAGCAGGGTTTCCCTGCGCCAGCGCGACAACATTTGCAGCACAAGCTGGCTCACTGGAAGTGAATTCGCGCGACTATATACTTCGTGGGCTGAAACAAGTCGCGCGAAGAGAAACTTAGTTTCTCAAAATCACGAAAAATTTAACTTTCGGCCAAAGTTAAATTTTTGTGAACTTCCTTTTTCACTCCCACGGCAGCGTCTGCCCGCCGAGAATGTGAATGTGCAGATGGAACACCGACTGCCCTGCGTCCTCACCCTGGTTCACCACAAGGCGATAGCCCTTTTCACAGCCGTTTTCGG
>ERZ1643246.3129-NODE-3129-length-14682-cov-5.444862_pt1 | contig 14682 bp, 11 predicted proteins | sample MGYA00579265_ERZ1643246 | MGnify/ENA primary metagenome ERZ1643246 (study PRJEB29033, sample SAMEA4952261) | chicken gut metagenome | biome: Broiler Chicken; feature: Gastrointestinal Tract; material: Caecum | place: Ireland | collected 2018 | study: Broiler... | reverse complement strand
ACAATGCCATACCGCAATATCCTAAATCTAAAAAACATCCTTATGAAACCCTTGAGAAGACAGATTTTCCTGGAAATACCCTGTTTCAGTTGTATAACTGGCGAATTGAGCGGGAAGTATTGGAAAATTTTTCGGGAAAAGAATCGGAGATCCGAGGTTGTTGAGAAAATGGAAATCCGGACATTTTTTCCAAAATTGCAGACCATGAAAACAGGACCGCCGGGATAAGTCTCTCAGGATATGCAAAGAAATATCCAATTCCTTCTGGATTTTTATGAATATTTATGATAATATTTATAGAATATTTATACTTTTGGGATATTCGCGGGAGAATCAGCGAGGATATCCGGGAAAGTATAAAATATTACCGCCGGATGTTCTCCGGTTTTTCACTGTAAATGTCTGCGTCCGCAGACGTGTTCCAGACAATCGGTGAATCATGAGACGTGCCATCGATTGCGGAACCACGACAACAGGCGTTTGCGCAGATGCTGCGTCTGTCACTGTAAAGAAGGAGGAAATCAAGGAAATCATGGAAAAATTTTTCAAGCTGAAAGAGAACGGCACCAGTGTTTCCACGGAAATCATGGCCGGACTCACCACATTTTTTGCCATGTCCTACATCATTGTGGTGAATCCCAGCGTACTTTCCCAGTCCGGTATGGAATGGGGAGCGGTATTTCTGGCCACGATTATTGCGTCCATTATCGGTACGCTGGTGATGGGACTTGTGGCGAATGTGCCTTACGCCCAGGCTCCCGGAATGGGACTGAACGCTTTCTTTGTGTATACGGTATGTGCCGGTCTCGGATTTACCTGGCAGCAGGCGTTGTCCATGGTATTTATCTGTGGTATTCTTAATATTATCATTACGGTCACAAAGGTGCGTAAGTACATCATCAAATCCATTCCCCGCAGTCTGCAGAATGCCATTGGCGGCGGAATCGGTATCTTTGTGGCATACATCGGTCTTCTGAATGTGGGAATCATCAATTTTGACGGCGGCGTGCCCGCGCTTTCCACACTGAATCAGCCGGCATTTCTGGTGTTTATCTTTGGTCTGGTGCTGACGATTATTCTTCTGGTACTGAATGTAAAAGGAGCTATCCTGATTTCTATTATTGTGACTACACTGGTGGGTATTCCCTTTGGCGTGACCAGCCCTCAGGATACGGTGAGCTTCACGGAAGCCTGTCAGGCGCTGCCCACCACATTCCTGGCAATTTTCCGGGAGGGCGGACTTACCAGCCTGTTTGCGGATCCTGCAAAACTGCCGCTGGTACTGATTACCATTTTCTCATTCAGTATTTCAGATACCTTTGACACTCTGGGAACCTTTATCGGAACCGGACGCCGCAGCGGAATTTTCAGTGATGAGGATGAGCGTCTGATGGAAAGCTCTTCCGGGTTCAAGTCCAGACTGGACAAGGCTCTGTTTGCAGACGCCACGGCCACATCCATCGGCGCTCTGTTTGGAACCTCCAACACCACCACCTTTGTGGAGAGCGCTTCCGGAATCGGTGCAGGCGGAAGAACCGGTCTGACCTCCGTGGTGGTGGCCATCTGCTTTGCCCTTTCCGCATTCCTGGCAACCTTTGTCAGCGCAGTTCCCTTTGCGGCCACTGCTCCGGCTCTGGTGTCTGTGGGAATCATGATGGTTTCCTCCTTTAAGGATATTGAGTGGAATAACCTGGACGAAGCCATTCCCGCATTTTTCGCCGGAATCTTTATGGCTCTGTGCTACAGCATTTCCTACGGTATTGCTGCCGGCTTCATCTTCTACTGTATCGTGAAGGTGTGCAAGGGAAAAGCAAAAGAAGTACATCCCATTCTGTGGGTGTGTACGGGACTGTTTATTCTGAACTTTGTTCTTCTGGCACTTCTGTAAAAGCAATGGATACCCGCTGACGGTGGGGAAATAACAGGGGCCGGTGTACGCATATGAGCTGCACCGGCCCCTGTTTGGAGAAAATACAAAATGAAGCTGATCGGTAAATATTATATTGAGATTGTAAAAAAATATCCTTGGATATTCCTGAAATCCGTGCTGATGATTTTACTGATTACCCTGCTGAATACGCTGATTCCCTGTGGGATGAGGATTTTCATTGAGAGCATCTCTGTGCGGGGCAGCGCGGTGCTGATTCTGGCAGGCGTTCTGGCCTTTGCGGCCGTCATGCTGCTGAATTCTTTTTTTGAAATCCGGTGGTATGTGATTCTGGATGAGCTGGGCGGAAAATGCATCGCGGACCTGACCACAGAAATCGAAGGCGCGCTGGTTCATGCCAGCCGTAATGACGCGGATCAGGTGGGAAGCGGCAGTCTGAAGCATATCCTTTATTCGGATATGCTGGATATCTTCCGGGTGGTGGGACATCATATTCCCAGCATGATCGGAAATATCGTCACTGTTCTGATCTGCCTGCTGCTGTCCGCCAGATACAGTATCCTGCTGACGGTTTATATCACGGCGGCTGCTGCGGGCGGCGCGCTCCTGTCCTTTGCCAGCCGGAAAATCATCATGTCCCGAGCCCACAGAACCAATGCGAAACTGAAGCAGCACCATGCGATGCGCGGCCAGTTTACGGATTCGCTTCCCACCATACAGACCAATGACCTGCTTCCCTACTTTCAGGAAAAAACCAGGGAAAGCATTGCGGATTTCATCACCACCTCCCAGAGCCAGGCGGCGGAACTGATGTTCCAGCAGATCATCAAGTCGGAGGTGAGCTTCCGCAACGCGGACCGGCTTCGGAACCTGCCGGATGCTTACGGAGAAAAAACACTGGATTCCGTTTCTTCCCTGGAGTTTGATCATGTCACCTTTGCCTATCCTTCCCGACCGGGGGATGCGGTCTTGAAAGATATTCATGTTTCTTTCCGTCCGGGAGAGCTGATCGCTGTGTTTGGCGGAAATGGAAGCGGAAAATCCACATTGATCAAGCTGATCACCGGCCTGTACCGGCCCACGGGCGGCTGCATCCGTATCAACGGACGGGAAAATTTTGCTTATCGGCAGCAGGAGCTGAACCGACAGATCCTGTACATTGGCCAGGAAGAGCAGTTGTTGAATGAACCGGTCAGAAGGTATGTGGAGCTTGTCACCGGACGGGAACCGCTGGAGGAAACACAGTGGCGAAAGCTGACGGAAAAGGTGAACCTGAATTCTATGGACGGGGAAAGAATGATTGAAAACGAAGGGGCCTCCCTGTCGGCGGGACAGCGGAAAAAACTGCTGATTTTAAAGCTGCTGCTCCGGTCCGAAACCGCGTCGGTGATCGTTCTGGATGAAGTGATGGCAGGACTGGATGACGCCACCCGGCGGGTGTACCTGGAAGAGTTGAGACAGCTGGCAGCAAGGCAGGACAAAATGATATTTGTCATTGAACATTCTCTGGAGGGGGCGTTGGCTTTTGACAGAACGCTTTATCTGGAAGGCGGGCGTATAATTTATGGATAATCAGAAATACATAGAAAAACAGAAATGTTTTATAAGGGCGGTGTCGAAAGACATGGCTCTATTTTATTCGATTAAATCAGGTTGAATTTGCTGTAAGAAGGATTTGAGGTTGGGGTATAAATTCCTCTATTCTACAGATACTACATTTATCCAGAACATGAAGATAATGAAAGTACTGTAAAACGGAGGAACAGAACATGAAAGCGACGGGTATTGTAAGACGGATAGATGATCTGGGCCGGGTGGTGGTTCCCAAGGAGATCCGGCGGACGCTGCGGATCCGGGAGGGGGAGCCCATGGAAATTTTTACCGGCCGGGAGGGGGAAATCGTTCTGAAAAAATACTCCCCCATCGGGGAATTGAGCGCTTTTGCCCGGGAGTATGCGGAGGCCCTGGCACAGAATACCGGTTATCTGGCCTGTATTTCCGATCATGATCAGATTGTGGCTGCCAGCGGACCGGATCAGAAGGACTATATGGGAAAAACCATCAGCCGGGATCTGGAGCAGGCGATTGCCCAGCGGCAGACGGTCTGTGAGGATGGCAGCGGAAGGAAGCTTCCCAGTGTGGTGGAGAACGATCCGGAGGAATATTATTCCGTGGTGGCTCAGCCCATTCTGGCTGCCGGGGACGCCATCGGAGCGGTGGTGATGATCGGAAAAAAAGAGGGTGTAAAGCCGGGAGAGGCAGAGAAAAAGCTGGTGGCGGTGGCCGCCGGATTTCTGGGAAAGCAGATGGAAGAGTAGAAGAGGAAGGCAGCCGCTGTGCAGGAAATTTATCCTTTATGCATGGCGGCTGTCATTTTTGATAATAGAAAGTGCGTCCGGCCTGCTTCCTGTTTTATACCGGCAGCTTTTCCAGGCAGATTTCTTCCCCGGTATGCAGCTGTACATACTCCTCCAGCGTGAGGCCGGTAAGGGCCAGATACAGGGCCAGGGATCGCGTCACATACCGGATGTGCCAGGGTTCCCAGGCGTAGCCGGTGATTTCCTCCTTGCCTTTGGGATACCGGAGGATAAACCCGTACAGCGGGGCGTTTTTGGCCAGCCATTTTCCTTCCGGGGTATCGGCGAAGGATTCTGTCAGCTGGCAGCAGACTGCCGGACAGGAGACATCCAGTGCCAGGCCGGTCTGATGCTCGCTGGTACCGGGACGGGCCACATATAAGTTTACATAAGACTCCGATGTTTCCGCCAGGCGCTTCCGGTAGATTTCTTCCTGCCGGGTATAGGAACGATATCCGGAAATTCCGCACAGACAGAGGCATTGCTGCCGGGCGCTGCAAAATAACTCACTGGCAGCCCGGGCAGCCGGCGCCGCCAACAGCCGCTTTTCATGGCCTGCGGGGGCGTCAAAGGGAATATCGGGTTCCATCAGGCCGTCAGGAACAAAATCTACCGGCAGCGGGTGGGCGCGGTTGACGAGAAGGGTAAGAAATTCCATGGATTCCACTCCTTATTGCTGAAAATATTGCCAGAAGGCTGCGCAGGTTGCCCTGCCATAACTATACTATATGCAGAAGAGGGATCCGGGATGAGCAGAGACAGGTAGAACTCCTGCGACAGAGAAAAAGGCCGGCGCGGGAGTTCCACGCCGGCCTGCCTGCCGGATTCATGTCATTTCAGCTGCAGCGCCTTCATGCTCATCTCTTCCAGCAGTTCGCTCTTGATTTTATACAGTTTGTCGGACAGATCCACATAAACCTCCTGGGGGTTCACCAGACGGCGGGTCTCCGGCCATAGGGTTTCCTGCTCTTTTTTGCAGATCTCCTGCATTTCCATCACGGACGGGGATTCGTATACGCACAGCCCCTTGTGGAAAATGGGTACCAGCAGTTCCCGCAGGGTGTAGGTACCACCCTTGATCTTTGTCTTTTTCCAGGTCTCGATGGGATCAAAGATAATCATGTCTTTGGACTCGTCGAACACCTCGTCTGCCAGACAGATCAGATCCGCCCGGATCTTTCCGGTAGCCTTGTCATAGATCCGGAAAATCGTCTTGTTGCCGGGATTGGTCACCTTCTCGGAATTCTCCGACAGCTTGATTTTGGGGATAAACTCCGCATCTTCCCGATCCTTGATGGCCGCCAGCTTGTACACGCCGCCGAAAGCCGGGCAGTCCTTGGAGGTGATCAGGTTGGTTCCCACGCCCCAGGAGTTGATTTTGGCGCCCTGGGCTTTCAGGGAATCGATCAGATATTCGTCAAGATCGCTGGAGGCGGAAATCACCGCGTCGCCGAAGCCGGCGGCGTCCAGCATCTTGTAAGCCTCTTTGGACAGATAGGCCAGGTCGCCGCTGTCGATGCGGATACCGTAATTTTTAAACTCCGGGTCCTTTTCCTTCATCTCTTTAAATACCCGGATGGCATTGGGAACGCCGGAATCCAGCACGTCATAGGTATCCACCAGCAGAATACAGGCATGGGGATAAAGCTCCGCGTAAGTTTTAAAGGCAGTATATTCGTCCGGAAAACTCATGATCCAGCTGTGGGCGTGCGTACCCTTTACGGGAACATCAAACATTTTTCCGGTCAGCACGTTGGAGGTGCCGATACAGCCGCCGATAACGGCTGCCCGGGCTCCGTAAATTCCCGCGTCCGGTCCCTGAGCCCGGCGCAGACCGAACTCCATGATGCCGTCTCCCTGAGCGGCATAGACCACCCGGGCCGCCTTGGTGGCAATCAGGCTCTGATGGTTGATGATATTCAGAATCGCTGTTTCCACCAGCTGGGCCTCCATCACCGGGGCAATCACCTTCAGTAGCGGTTCTCTGGGAAATACTACCGTTCCTTCCGGAATCGCGTAGATATCTCCCGTAAAATGAAATCCTCTCAGATATTCCAGAAAATCATCCTCAAAAAGCCCCAGACTCCGCAGATATTCCACATCGTCAGGGGAAAAATGCAGATCCCGCACATATTCAATCACCTGCTGAAGCCCTGCCGCAATGGCAAAGCCGCCGTCGCAGGGATTCTTCCTGTAAAAAGCGTCAAAAACCACCACCTGTTCCGTGGGATTTTTGAAATATCCCTGCATCATGGTCAGCTCATACAGATCTGTCAGTAACGTTAAATCCATTGCTCTCATGGCAAATACCCTCCGTCCGTAGTACACGCGGCCGTCGACGAACACGGCCGCGGTTATGTTCTTTTCAGTATACCACCGGAGAGAGGGAAAGTAAACGTTCTGTTCATTTTCGGAAAAGAAAACTGAACTGTTACAAGGAAACGGAAACCGTCACTCCTTCGTAAGCTTCAACGAACCGCCGGAAGGTACGGCCAGTTTCTGAATTCCCCCAAGGCCGGAGGCGGGCTGACGCAGAACGGTTTCCCCACAGCAGTCATAAACAGTGAGAAGTCCGGCTGAGGATTCTGAAGGAAACTCCAGATACAGCGCATCGGCAGTGGTGCCGTTCAGCAGCCAGTACTCCCTGCAGTCGTCTTTCGGAATCTCCAGAACCTGGAGATTGTCATAGGATGCACAGATATGAACACCGTTTTTGGAGGCGGACAGCAGCGGATACTGAGCCAGCGGATTTTTAGCCTGAAAGCTTCCTGTCAGAAGAACATCCCGATACGCGATGGAAAAGCGGAGGTAATGCTCCAGAGTCTTTTTCTGCCTTTCGGAAAGTACGGCCAGACGGACCGAAATCTGTAAAGTGGCAAAAATACAGTTGATCAGCTGAATGGCTACATTTTCCGGTGATTCCTGTGCAGGCCACATGAGCATATCGGAATGTACGGCTGTGGAACCGCTGAGCAGGCGAAGATCGGTGATGGCCACGCGGTTGGTAATGCCGGACATAGGGCAGTCGCCTACCCGAAAAATGTTCCCGAATCTGCGCATCTGCGGACCGATATAATTTTGGCGGAATTCGATAAGCAGTTCCGGATTTTCTTTTTTCAGTGTCTGGCTGATTCCCAGCATCAGACAGTACACCGCATCCTGGATTTCATGGAAATCCATTTCCTCATTCCAGGCCGGAGTATCGGGATAGGAGCGAAAACTGTCAATGAAATCCAGTTTAAAACCATCCAGTCCCCATTCCCCGGCAGCTTTTTGATAGGTGGAGATCAGATATTCTCTTACCTGGGGATAACGGGGGTCCAGGATACCGGTATGAAGAACGGGATCATGATGAAGCAGCATATCCTTGAAGGTATTCCACATTTCAGAATATTCACCCATAAAAGGAACACTGTACCAGATCATGCACTTCATACCCAGCTGATGGATCTGGCGGACATGCCGGGCGAAATCCGGGAATTTTCCCGGCTCCGGATTCCAGTCCCCGCAGAATCCATACCCTCTGTTATTGTCGGCTGTCTGCCAGCCGTCATCGATGATAACGGCCCGCATTCCCATGCGGGCTGCCTCCTGATATTCTTTCAGCATGATTTCATCCTGCATATCCTGGTGATAAGAATACCAGGTGGAATACATGGGAAGGCGGGCGCATGAGGGAACTTCCATAGGAGCGTCCGGCAGCAGAGCGTCCCACCAGGCGGAAAGGTCCCGGAGAGTTCTGTAAAAAGGCAGCCTCCGGAAGTCCAGACGGACTGTGAGATGACCGGCCGCTGCCGGTTCGGACAAATGCACAATTATATGAAGGTTCATTTCCCCCGTTTCTTCATGAACCCCGGCCAGAAGATGAATATCCCTGGAGGATTCGCTGACAGCCACGGTCAGAACATTTCTGTCGGCGCCGTCAAAAAAGCATACCACGGGCGCGGAATGGCTGAGATTGACTTCGCTGGGGGAGGCCCAGTCGCCAATCAGCTGTTTGCGCATTCCGGAATCCGGGCGCCATTGCCCGATGATTCCGGAACCATCGATAAAGGTGTGCAGATGAATAAAGGGATGGTCGGCGAGGGGCAGCTGAGCAATTTGTTCCATTTCCCCGGTGACTGATGGATCAGGCGTATATTCATATTGATATTCGGCAACCTCATGGGATATCTGTCGTGAAATACAGTTCAGACGTAACCGATTATTATTTTCTTCCATAATAAAATGATTCATATTTTCTCCTCCATATAAAGTTTATATATTTACTAAAATATCATAATAAAAATAAAGTTGCAATATAGTTTTAGTAAAAAATGAGGGGAATAAATCGGTAAAAATGACGAAAAACCAGAAAAGTAATTGACACAACTAGGGAATAGTGCTATATTGAGCTTACGAAAAAGGTGGCCACAGACATTCGAAAAAACTAAAAGTTTAGTAAAAAAAGAAAGGAAAAGAGTATGAAAAAGAAACTGGTATTTACAATGACAGGAATTCTTGCAGGTGCGGCGATTCTGGGAGGCTGTGGAGGCGGAACAGAAAAGAACGCGGACAGTGGAAGCAAAACAGATGCTTCTCAGGAGGAAAGCAGTACAGAAGAAAGTCAGGAAACGGATGCGGAGGATGGTAAATCCGGTGAAACCGTAGAGATTACCTATACATCCAGAGGAAATGCCGACGAGATCAAAGTATACCAGCAGGCAGTAGATGCGTTTAATGAGGCGCAGGACGAGGTCCATGTGACTTTTGAGGCGTCCCCTTCCGACGGTTATAATCAGCAGTTAATCACACAGCTGGCGGGTGGAACGGCTGCTGACGTGATTTTTGTGGAGGACACCATCATCAGTCAGCTGGTGAACAATGGAACCATCGCGGATTTGACAGATTTCCTCAACTCCGATGAATCCTATGTTAAACCGGAAGATTTTGATGACAGTGTGTGGGGTGCTTCCAGAAAAGATGACAGAATCTATGGGCTGTCTGTGGATTGTAATCCGGTACTGCTTTATTATTCTCCTTCCATGCTGGAAGAGTTGGGATGCGATGATCCGCAGGAGCTTTTTGAGCAGGGTCAGTGGACCTGGGAAAACTTTGATAAGATCTGCAACACCCTGGTGGAAAACGGCAAGAGCGGCATGGTGCAGAGCGGAGATAATATCCGTCTGTATAACTGGGTATTTGCCAACGGCGGAACCGTATGGAATGGCGATACCTATAAGTTTGATGATAAGGCAAGAGAAGCTTTCCGTTATATCTGTGAGGGCCTGCAGGATGGAAGATTTGTATATGGAGGAACCCTTCCCGATGGCCAGGGAGAGGATGCCATGTTCATGTCTCAGCAGACCGGATTTATTGCGGCTGGTCGCTGGCTGACCAAGACTTTCCATGACGAGGGGATTGACTTTGATTACATTCCCTACCCCTCCAGCGATGGAACCCAGTATACACCGGCTCAGGTTGCCTGCGGCTATCTGTGTGTGAATACCAATTCTGATAATCTGGATGCTGCCATGAAATTCGTATCCTTCTATTGCGGTGAGCAGGGACAGGCAGCGAGAATCGAAGGCGTGGGAACCTCCGTGCCGTCCGTAAAGACGCTGGACAGCCTGATGACAGATTCCGGAGTTCCGGAGCATGTGGATCATATTCTGCAGGTTCGTGCCACTGGATGGACCTCCGGTGATGCGGAAGTTCAGGATGTTATGTACAATGGATTTGCTGATGACACCAAAGCAATTTTTGAGGAAGCCTACATCGGAGGAGAAGATCCGGATGCGGTAATTGATAAGGCAGAGGAAGAAGCTGCCAAGATCATTGCAGATGCTCAGTAAAGGACAATGACAGGACGAATGGGCGGGCGCTGCCCGCCTCTTCGCCGTTGAGATAGGAGATTGAAATGAAAAGAAGACGTAGGTTATGGGGCTGGGTTTTTGTCACGCCCCAGCTGATAGGCCTGATTATTTTTGCGGTAATTCCATTGCTGATGAGCTTTGGAATCAGTTTCTACACCTGGGATGGGATCGCACCCAACATGGAATTTGTTGGTCTCAAAAACTTTATGGATCAGATAATGGATTCCGATTTCAGGAAAGCACTGCTGAACACACTGATCTATACGGTGATGTTCATACCTCTGGATTTGATCCTGGCTCTCATGCTGGCCATGGCAGTGCAGAAAATCAAGGGGAAATCTTTCTACCGGCTGTTTTATTTCATGCCGGTGGTGACTGGCTCTGTATCTGTAGGCGTCATCTGGACATGGATCATGAACGGTGATTTCGGCCTGCTGAACACGATCCTGGCGGCGGTGGGGATCGAAGGCCCCAAGTGGCTGACAGACCCGAAGATCGTTCTGTTTTCTATCGTAATCGTTTCGGTCTGGTGGAATGTGGGATATAATATGGTGCTTCTTCTGGCCGGTTTACAGAATATACCGGAGGTTTACTATGAAGCGGCGGAAATTGACGGGGCAAATAAATGGAATATTTTTCGCCATATCACGATCCCCATGCTTTCACCCACACTGTTCTTTGTGTTGATTATGACGATTATCAGCTCTTTCCAGGTGTTTGACCAGGCATTTGTCATGACCCAGGGCGGTCCGATGAAGGCCAGCTACACACTGGTATATCATATTTATCAGGGGGCCTTTGTGGAGTTCAGAATGGGAAGCGCCTGTGCCTCTTCTGTGATTCTGTTTTTCATTATTCTGGTTATTACGTTGATTCAAATGTATGGTTCGAAGAGGTGGGTGAATTATGAACAGTAGAAAAATAACTCCTGGAAAAGTAATTTTGTATATCGTCTTAAGCCTGGGAGCGTTTATCATGGTACTTCCGTTTCTCTGGACGATATTGAGTTCACTGAAAGATATGAAACAGACCTTTGCAGTGCCGCCCACGATCCTGCCGGATCCGGTGATCTGGGAAAATTATCCGGAATCCCTGTCGGCGCTGCCTTTTGGAAGAGCGTATTTTAACAGTATCTATATTGCCGTGGTGGTAACCGTAGTTCAGCTGTTTACGGCATCCATGGCCGGATATGCCTTCGCGAAACTGAAATTCCGGGGACATAATGTACTGTTTATGCTGTTCCTGGCAACCATGATGATTCCCTCCCAGGTAACCATGATTCCGCTGTTCATTATCATGAGAAATCTGGGCCTTCTGGGAACGCATTGGTCCCTGATTCTGCCGGCAGCTTTGTTCAATGCATTCGGCGTATTCCTGATGCGGCAGTTTATTGCTTCTCTGCCGGATGAGCTGGAGGAGGCGGCCATCATTGATGGAGCCGGTGTGCCGCAGATTTTCTTTCGGATTGTGCTCCCACTGGTGAAACCGTCCCTGGCGGCGTTTGGAATCTTCGTATTCCTGGGGCAGTGGAATAACTTTATGAATCCCTTGATTTTCCTCAATAAAACGGAGACATTTACAGTACCGTTGATGTTGAATTTCTTTAAGGGAACATACGCCACGGATTATCCATTGCTCATGGCGGGAACTGTGATTTCTATTCTTCCGGTGCTGGTGGTTTATATGTTCTTTCAGAAACAGATCATTCAGGGAATTGCCATTACCGGTATGAAAAACTGATGATACCGCATAAATGGTGAGTGTATGCCGGTGACATTCCGGCGGACAAAAGAAAAGACAGGGGCAGTCACTCAAATGTGATATGCCCCCTTTTGATATATGGACAGAGGGAAACGGCTGCGCTCCGGCAGATTGAATGCCGGAGCGCAGCCGTTTTGAGGGGCAGGCTTTACGCTTGTTTTGGAGGCCTACAGCTCTGGCGGACAACCAGCTGGACCGGCGTATGAATGGTCAGAGGATAATTTCGACCTCTGTGGATCTGATCAATCAGCGCATTTGCGGCTGTAATGCCGATCAAAGGAATATTCAGGGAAACAGTGGTCAGAGGCGGATTCAGGAAATTGGTAAAATAAAAGTCATTGATGCCGATCACCGATACATCTTTTCCAATGGTAAGATTATGTTCCTGAAGCGCTTTATAGCCGCCCAGCGCCAGTTCGTCCGAAGCGTAGAGAACAGCAGAGGGAAGCTTCCCTGACCGGATCAGTTCATTGGTGATCTGGTAGCCGTCATCGGAGGTGAAATACTCTGTAATCCACATATGTTCCCAGGGATCCAGCTGATTTCGATAACAGTAATTTTCAAAAGCAGTCTGTCGGGGATCCGCGGTTCGTATACGACCTTCCACCCCCAGCTCTGTGATGTGATCGTAGGCATCGATGAAACCGATGTCATACAGATTCAGCTGGTGAAAATAGGAAGTGGCCAGCTGAACCGCTTCATCAAAATTGCATCGCACGGAATCAAAGAGGCCTCTGGGAGAAATGTAATCCACAAATACCTTGTATTTGATGGCTGCGATGACCGGGTGTGAAGGATTCAATGTCAGCTTTCCCAGCACGATCAGTCCGTCCAGACCGTTCAGATCCGAATAACTTCCCTGAAAAGAGTAGAAAAATTCCAGCTGAAACGGATAGCCGCTCTGGTTCAGCGTGGCGATCAGTGTGGAGAAAATTTTTGCATAGTAGTCGTTGTCTTTATCTGCTTCCAGTGGATTATTACCATTGATGATTCCTATTTTCAGAGACTTTTCCGGCTGATCGGATGGAAGAGTTCTGGCCTCTTTTTGGGGCCGTTTCCTTTTGCTTAAATCATAATCCAGGGCTGCGGCCGCTGCGAAAATTTTTTCCTTTGTTTCTGGAAGAACAGAAAATCGGGTATCGTTATTCAGTACCCTGGACACGGTGGCTTTGGAAACCCCGCAAGCCTGTGCTATATCATTGAGAGTTGCCATAGTTTGGTAAATATTCTATGTTTACTATACCATAAAGGAACTTCCCCATGCAAGGCGATTTTGGGAAAAATTGTCGTTTTTCTCTCTGAAAATCATGAAAATCTGGACATTATCCCCATAAAATGATATAATCATTTTGTTTGTTTAAAGCGACAAAGTATTGAAGCGGAGAGGGAAAGAACATGAAGATTATTGTCTGTATGAAACAGGTGCCCGCGGGCACCAAAGTGGATATCGACCCGGAAACGGGGGCCATGAAGCGGCTTTCCAGCGATACCCGCACAAATCCCTATGATCTCTTTGCTCTGGAATGTGCCCTGCAGCTGAAGGAAAAGCTGGGGGGAACTGTCACCGCACTGACCATGGGCCCGGCGCAGGCGGAGTCCATGATGCGGGACGCCTATACCATGGGAGCTGATGACGCGGTGATCCTTTCAGACAGAAAGTTTGCCGGAGCGGATGTGCTGAGCACCTCCTACACCCTGTCTCAGGGGGTACAGCTTCTGGGCGGAGCGGATCTGATTATCTGCGGAAAGCAGACCACGGACGGAGATACCGCGCAGGTGGGGCCGGCGCTGGCAGAGCACCTGCACATCCCCCATGCCGCCTGGGTGACGGAGATTATGGAGGCGGATGAGAAATGTATCTGCGTGAAGCAGAAGCTGGCCAGTGTGACGCAGGAATCCAGGATCCCGTATCCCTGTCTGATCACTGTGGACAAGGATATCTGTGTGCCCCGGCTGCCTTCCTACCTTCTGAAAAAGAAGACGGCGAGAAAAGAGGTGCGGATGGTGGGATACAGCGATCTGCCGGATCAGGACATGAGCCGTTACGGGCTGATCGGATCCCCCACCACTGTGGAGCGGATGTTTGCTCCGCCCGAGGAAAAGAGGCAGGTGTACCTGGAAGGAAATACCGCTGAAAAAACAGAGCGTCTGTTTGCGGTTCTTACTGAAAGAAAAATTATCTGAGGAGCAGCGAGAGATGGAATTTTTAACATTTGACGCGGAAACCTGTACCCTCTGCGGCCGGTGCGTGGACGCATGTCCCTTCGGAGCGCTGACCATGGAGAAGGAAGGAATCGTGGTGGGCGACGGCTGCCGTATGTGCGGCCTGTGTGTCCGTCAGTGTCCGGTACAGGCCATCCGTTTTGAACAGCGGGCCAATGAAGTAAATAAGGAGGACTGGAAGGATTTCCTGGTTGTGGCAGAGCAGGAGCGGGGAGAAATCCATCCGGTGACCCTGGAGCTGATCGGAGAGGCCCTGAAGATGGCCCCCAAAGTGGGATTTCAGGTAAACTGCCTGATCATCGGGGGTGAAGGAACAGAGGAGAATGGAAAGAAACTTCTGGAGTATGGAGTGTCGAAGGTATTTGCCTATGAGAATGAGGCCCTCACGTATTTCCGGGCAGACAATTACACGGATGTGGCGGCGGACTGCATCGCGGCCACGAAGCCGTCGGCAGTGCTGATCGGAGCCACCGAGCTGGGCCGTTCCCTGGCGCCCCGGCTGGCCACCCGGTTCCACACCGGGCTTACGGCGGACTGTACCAGGCTGGATATCAAGGAAAATACGGATATGATCCAGATTCGTCCCGCTTTCGGCGGA
>ERZ1643246.3128-NODE-3128-length-14682-cov-10.369932_pt1 | contig 14682 bp, 14 predicted proteins | sample MGYA00579265_ERZ1643246 | MGnify/ENA primary metagenome ERZ1643246 (study PRJEB29033, sample SAMEA4952261) | chicken gut metagenome | biome: Broiler Chicken; feature: Gastrointestinal Tract; material: Caecum | place: Ireland | collected 2018 | study: Broiler... | reverse complement strand
TAAGATGGTGACATTTTCGCTTAACGAAAGGTGACAAAATCGCTTAACGGCGACATCGCGCAAAATTTGTCATTGACAGAAACCGCTTACTTTGCTATATTTAACTCAGATATAGAGTGTTACTGGTCATGCAGGCATTAACTATTGAAGAAATTGGTCCCAGGGGGATTCTTTGATGTTAATGCCTTTTTGTATGCCGGCGCAGGCAGACGGATAAGGATCGCTCCAGGGCAGAAAGGGAGAGAACGATGAAAGACAAGGTTTTCGGTGTATTACAGAGAATCGGACGAAGCTTCATGCTTCCCATCGCCGTCCTTCCGGTAGCTGGTCTGTTGCTTGGTATCGGAAGCTCATTTACCAATGAAACGATGATCGCTTCTTATGGCTTGCAAGGTATCCTGGGGGATGGAACGATCCTTCATGGCTTGCTTACGGTCATGTCAAAGGCCGGAAGCGCCATTTTTGACAATCTTCCGTTGATCTTTGCGGCCGGTGTGGCCATCGGAATGGCCAAGAAGGAAAAAGAAGTCGCGGCATTATCCGCTGTCATTGCCTTCTTTGTCATGCATGTTTCCATCAACGCGATGCTGACGATCGATGGTCAGATCCTGGCTGACGGAACGATCGCGCCGGATGTGCTGAGCGGGACGATCGCATCGATGTGCGGCATCCAGACACTGCAGATGGGCGTGTTCGGCGGCATCATCGTCGGTCTGGGCGTAGCCGCGCTGCATAATCGCTTTTACAAGATCGAGCTGCCGAATGCGCTGTCTTTCTTTGGCGGCAGCCGGTTCGTACCGATCATTTCCACGGTCGTGTTCGTCTTTGTAGGCATCCTGATGTTCTTCATCTGGCCGGTGGTGCAAAATGGCATCTATGCGCTGGGCAGTCTGGTGACGGGCACCGGCTATGTCGGTACGCTGATCTTCGGCATCATCAAGCGTGCCTTGATCCCGTTTGGCCTGCATCATGTGTTCTATCTGCCGTTCTGGCAGACTGCGGTCGGCGGCACGATGGAGGTGGCCGGACAGCTCGTTCAGGGCGGTCAGAACATCTTCTTCGCACAGCTTGCCGATCCGACGATCACGCATTTCAGCGCTGACGCGACGCGTTATTTTTCCGGTGAGTTCATCTTCATGATCTTTGGCCTGCCGGGTGCCGCGCTGGCAATGTACCGCTGCGCAAAGCCGGAAAAGAAAAAAGTGGCTGGCGGACTGTTGCTTTCTGCGGCGCTGACTTCGATGTTCACCGGTATCACCGAACCGTTGGAATTCTCTTTCCTGTTCGTCGCGCCGATGCTGTTCGTCGTGCAGGTCGTCTTGGCCGGCGCTGCCTACATGATCGCGCATATGCTCAATATCGCGGTCGGCCTGACGTTCTCAGGCGGTTTCCTCGATCTGTTCTTGTTCGGTATCCTGCAGGGCAATGATAAGACCAGCTGGCTGCTCATCATCCCGGTAGGTATCGTCTACTTCTTCCTGTATTACTTCATCTTCAAGTTCCTGATCAAGAAGTTTGATCTGAAGACACCGGGACGCGAAGATGACGATGAAGAAACGAAGCTGTATACGAAAGCAGACGTCAATGCGCGCAAAGAAGCGGGCGCTGCCGCGGCGGCACCCAATGCGCTTTCTGCCATGATCACGCGCGGCCTGGGCGGAGCGGCCAATATCTCAGATGTGGACTGCTGTGCGACCCGCCTGCGTGTGACGGTCAATGATGCGGACAAGGTCGATGAAACGCTCTTGAAGCAAAGCGGTGCTGCTGGCGTCATCCGCAAAGGAAAAGGCGTTCAGGTCATTTACGGACCAAGGGTATCTGTGATAAAATCCGATCTGGAAGAATATCTGCAAGATCCAGTAGAGATCGAAACGCCAGCTGTGATCGAAGCGAAGGAAGAGCCGGAAACACCGGTTCAGACGATCAGTGAGGTATTTGTTTCTCCGCTGAAGGGAGAGGCAAAGCTGATCACGGAGACGCCGGATCCCACATTCGCGCAGAAGATGATGGGTGATGGCATCGTGATCTTCCCGGAAGCGGGCGATGTCTATGCGCCTTGCGACGCGACAATACAATTTGTCTTTGACACGAAGCATGCGATCGGGCTGACTTCATCTGAGGGCATCGAGATCCTGATCCATGCGGGCATCGATACGGTCAAGCTAGGCGGCAAAGGCTTTAAGGTGCTGGTCGAAAATGGACAAAAGGTAGCAAAGGGCGATAAGCTCATGGAGATCGATCTGGAGTATATCCGGGCCAACGCGCCTTCAGACGCAGTGCCGCTGGTATTCACCAACTTAGGTGAGCATCATCTGGAGCTGCTGAAGCTGGGACAGGTCGTTCCGGGCGACGAATTGATCTGCGTAAAGTAAACGAATGAGGAGGAAGAGCATGGCAAAGATCATCAAGGTACTCAATCATAACGCACTCATCGTGCATGATGCACAGAACAGCCGTGCTCTTCTGCTGCTGGGAAAGGGCATCGGCTTTGGCCGCAAGATCAATGAGCGGCTGGAAGCCGCTGACATGGCGAAGTGCAGCGTGTATGAGCTGCAGCAGAAGACAAGCAAAGGCGAGACCAGAGATGTGCTGCGCACCATGGATCCGGTCTATCTGGAGATCAGCGCCGCGATCGTGGAACTGGCTGAGCAGGCATTTGGCACGATCGACCGCAACATCCTGGTGCCGCTGGCAGATCACATCGCATTTGCGATCACGCGCATCCGCAGCAAGATGAACATCACCAATCCCTTTTCCAATGATATCCGGCTGTTGTATCCTGAGGAGTATGAAGTGGCGCTGAAGGGCAGACAGATCATCCTTGAGCGTGTGCATGAGGACATCAACGAAGACGAAGTCGGATATATCACTCTGCATATTCACAGCGCAATGGGCGAAAAAGTGGATGAGGGCATGCTGGCAGCCGTCATCGTCAATGAGAGCATTCAGCAGATCGAACAAGAATGCGGCTTGTCCATCGATGTGAATTCTCTTTCTTACAGCCGCCTGCTTACGCATATGAAATATCTGATGGCCAGACTGAGAGAAAATGAGACGCTTTCACTGGATATGGAAGAATATACGAAAAACGCGTTCCCGTATTCTTATCAGGTGGCGGCACATATCATCGAGCGTCTTAGCCGTACCTTGAACAAAGAAGTGCCGCAGATCGAAACAGGTTATCTGGCCATGCATATCGAGCGTGTCTGTCAAAGCGAGCGGCAAGCATAAAAATGAGGAGACGATGTTCCTTTCGGGAACGAGTCTCCTCGTTTTTGTTTGCTGCGGACCCGATGCAGCCGGCCTTTGACCATGACCAGGAAGAGCGAGAGGATCGTCAGGCCTATCCATAGCGTGAGGCACAGCTGCGGTGTTCAGAAAGTGTCGGAAAGATATACAGGTTCCGCAAAATAGTAAGGGAGAAAGCCGGCCAGCCATTCTGGCGCATTCAGCATCATCAGCGGCAATACGCAGGAAAGTGCCATGGCCGCGATGAGCGTGACGACTTGGCTCTTGGTGAAACAAGAGATCATCGTGCAATAGAAAAGCGTGCACAGGATACCGATCAGACAGGTCAGCTGATCGGATAAGAACGACATCAGCGCGGTCTTGCCGATCCGAAGAAGTGACCAGATGCCGACATCGAGACTGAGGTCTGGGAACGGATAAAAGCAGCGTGTCACGAGCAAGGAGATGATGATCGGCAGAAGCATCACGATGATGCCGGCAACCAGGTTTGCCATGCATTTGGCCGCGTTGATCCGCCATTCGCCCATGGCAGTGGTGACGGTGATCTGCTCGCTCTTGCATGCTTTCTCCCGTGCATATGTGCCTGCGCACAGGACGATGACAAACAGGAAGGGAAAGAGAAATGTCGTGTGATACAGCGTGCTGCGGTAGATTTGCAGCGGAATGGGACTGTCATAACGGATGCTTCGTGATTGTACGGCTTGCTCGAAGCGTGCACAGGCTTCATCGGTCTCGTTTTCGTCCAGAAGATCTGATGCATAGGGACGGAATGCCTGTGGGTGAGTGAGCACATAAAGCGGCGGGTATTTGTAGCTGAATGTCATCATAGAGGATGCAAATCGTTCCTCGCTCATTTCTCCTGAACCGTAAAATGGATAAATATCCTGGAAATAGATATAATTGAGGGTAATGATCTGATTTTCTTTTTCATGAATGACATACAGATGAAAACGATTTTCTATTTCGTCGTATTCTCCGAAGGAATTGTGTTCAGCTCTTGCAGTGCACTGTCATTGGCCGGATCACTTTCAGCATTATACAGAGTCTGGATGCGAGCGATATCTTGTTCGTTCAGCGTGCCATTCTCATTGCGGGAAAGCAGTTCTTTCCAGTCTTCACCATAAAATTCTTTCATTTTTGGCTCATCGATATCTTTGGTCAGACGACGGTAGCATTTGTTGTAGTCTTCCATGTATTGCTGCCAAAGCGTCATATCTGCCGTTCCTTGATAGCGGGAGAGCACGGAGTGGACATAGCGGTTGACAGCAGGCTTGCTGTCTAAGGGCTCGCCTTCGGCCGTCTCAAAAGAAAGCCCAAGGGATGGCAGAGGGTGCAGCTCATAGGGCGCGATGCGGTTGACACAGACATCATAAGCTGAGTATCCGTAGTAACCGATCAGAAGAACGATCACGATCAGAGACAGAGGGGAAAGGAAGAGCTTTCTCAGTTCGCTTTTGATCAGTCTGAGCATATGTCTCCTCTTTCTTCACTTTGCGTAAGCCCGATGTCTGCGGGCATGGAACAGGATGAGGGCAAGGCTCAGGGCAGCGATACCGATCCAGAGCAGACAGGCAGCGTCCTTGATCCAGACGCCGTTGGCTAAGACGGGATCTCCTGTGGCAAAGGTATAACGATGAAAATTATCGTATTGCGACAATGTGGCTGGACAGAACCAATAAAGCCATTCGGGAAGATGTGCCCTTGCCAGTATCGGTCCGATGATGAGCGCAAAGGAAAGGATGACGGCGGCAAACGGGCTTCTGGTGAAATAAGAAAACAAGGCGCTGAAGGCTGCCACGGCAACAGCTGCCGTCAGCTGCAGTTCGATCACATTCAGGATCGCCTGCCAGTATGTCAGATGCAGGCTTAGATCGGAATGATAAACGAAAGACCAGCCGATATGCAGATCAAGCCCGTGCGGCGGATAGATGATGCTGGCAGCCGTCACAGCGATCAGGTCGATGAGCAGGGTCATTCCGACACAGAGGATCAGTCCGGCAAGAAACTTTGCCAGCACGAGACGCAAGGCGTTGGTCTTCGTCGGAATGATGATCTGATCCGTGGCATTGACTTGTTCTTTCGAAAAGATGTTCGCGCATACGATGGCAAGCACCAAGGTCGTCAGATAAGTTGTGGATATCTCCATGCAGCGCAGCAATTTCGATGCCGTGATGGTGCTGCCGACAGTGATGGAACCAGCATTCGTCTTGGTGTAAAAATCACCGTAGACGAGCGGAAGCTCTTCGGCCTCTTGTCCGCTTTGGATCATCGCGGCCTGCTTGAGCGCTTCTGGATGAGAAAGCAGGTAGAGCGGATAGGACTTGAGATCTGTGATCTTGTCCTCGCTGAACGGGCCGCTGCCATAGCCTGGATATTCATTTTGGTGATAGATCATATTGAGCGTGATCAGCTCTTTTTCTTGTTCATATGGGATGTAAAGCTGCATCTGATTGGCTGTCTCGTCATAGGCGCCAAAGCCATAGGAGAGATAGCGCTGCAGCTCATCAGCATAAAGAGCGTCTAGCCGATCGATGTCTTGAGCGGTCAGCGTGCCGCTTTCATTGCGCTGCAGGAGCGCTTTCCAGTCAGAGCCGTACAGTTCTTTCATCCGTGTTTCATCAATATTCGTGGTAAACTGTGCATACAGTTCGTTATAGTCATTGACATATCGTTTCCACATGGCTTCTTCGGCTCTGCCTTCATATTTGCTGAGCACTTGATCCGCATAGCGGATGAATTCTGCTTCGGTGCTGAGCGGTTCGCCTTCCAGAGTCACAGCGCTGACTGGCTGAAAGCCTAATTCAGGATAGATGGCCCATCCGTAGTAAAGCAGCAATGCGATCAGCAGAAAGATATTTAAAGGATTGCGCAGGATCTTGCTCAGCTCACTTTTGATCAGCCTGATCATGGCCTTCACCTTCTTCCTGGAAATGATACAGATAGAAGTCATCAAGGTCAGGTTCTGCTTCTTTGGCCAGCGGATGTACTGGCGCATCAGCTACGATGCGCAGGCTGACCATCCCTTTGGTCTGGTGCGCTTTGACGATGCCTCGGCGCATGAGCAGATCTTGCGCTTCCGATTCACTGAGCGTGACTTCATAGACATGATGGCGCATGCCCTCAAGCAGCCCGTCTACGCTGTCCTGGGCGATGATGCGCCCTGCTTTCATGACGAGCACGTCATCGGCGATCGTTTCGATATCGCTGACGATATGTGTGGAGAGCAAGATGGTGCACTCATTGGCCAAAGATGCGATGAGGTTGCGAAAGATGATGCGCTCTTTGGGATCGAGACCTGCGGTCGGTTCATCAAGGATGAGCAGTTTCGGTGTATTGAGCAATGCCTGCGCGATGCCGACCCTTCTGAGCATGCCCCCGGAGAGCTGACGCATCTTGCGGCGCCGATGTTCCATCAGGTTCAGCTGCAGCAGCAGTTCTTCGATGCGCTGTTCGCACTCTTTTTTCGGGATGCGCTTGAGCAGCCCCATATACGCGAGGAAATCGTGTACGCTGTAGCTGGGATAATACCCAAAATGCTGTGGCATATAGCCCAGATATGCGCAATAAGTGTCGTATTGCTTCAGGATGCTGATGCCGTCAAAGGTGACCTTCCCTCGGGTGGGCGGCAGAGTGCCTACGAGCATGCGGATCAGGGTGGTCTTGCCGCTGCCATTCGCGCCCAACAGCGCGTGCACGCCGGTATCCAGCGTGAAGCTGACGTCATTCACAGCGGCATGCTGGCGAAATTTGCGGGTAAGGTGTTCACATTTCAGTTCCATGAGCATGCTCCTTTCTGTGTGGTGCGGCCGTGCAGCAAGGTGAGCAGCACATCGACGCTGCCCAGGCACAGACAGATCATGATGACAAGTGGCAGGCTGAGCATGGACCTGATCACGGGATAGCTGTGAAGAAGAAATAAGATGACTGCGTAGATAAATGCGTAAGCAGAAAACACTTGCACGGCATTGGCAATAAAGCGGTCGATGATCAGCGCGGCAAGCTGCGCGCATAGCGCTGGCAGCAGCGTGTTCATGATGAGCCACAGATACTGTGCTTCTTCGCTGTTTTGTTCCAGCATGAGCAGGAGCGTGAACAGGGCTGCCTGTGTGAGCGCGCAAAGCGCGCTTTTGTATAAATAGCAGCGGCCGCTGTTCATCCAGCATGTCTTGATCAGCTCATCCATGCCGAGATATTTCTGCCGATAGATCTCATACAGGCCAAATAAGCCAAGCAGGGCAAACCAGAAAAAGGTCATGCCGTTTTGTGAGGCAAAAGAGAGCAAGATGAGGATAGGGATGGAGATGAGCGCAAACAGTGCATAGTATCTCATATCGCTGAGAAACAGCCGCCACAATAAGGCGGTGCGGCGTTCCTGATGGCGCAGCGTGTCTTGCAAGGCATCGCGGGCAAGCAGGAACAGCTGTTCTTGTTCAGACTTTTCGTTCATGGAATCACTCCTTCCACAGGCTGCGCAGCCGGGACAATGCCCGGGCATGCCTGCTCTTTAATGTAGACTGGGGGACATCGAGCATCTCGCTGATCTCCCTGAAAGACATCTCCTTCAAGTCGTGAAAGACGACGGTATCTTGTTCCTCAGGAGGAAGACACATGATCAATGCGCGCAGGCGTTCATGTTCCAGTTTGCGCAGCGTATCGATATGCAGATCTATGGAATCAGGGATCCGGATCTCTTCCAGCGGCAGCGGCTGATGCTTCTGGGTGCGAAAGTGATCGGTGCAGCAATGCGAGGCGATGACGTACAGATAATGGGCAAGCTTGCCTTCATGGCGGTAAGTCGGGATCTGGCGGATGAAGCGCAGGAAGACCTCCTGGGTGATGTCCTGGGCGTCTTCTTTCACTGGCACTTTCAGGCTCACGTATTGTCTGACAGAGGGGTAATAGGTGCGGATGAGCGCATTGAGGGCAGCTTCATCGCCATGACGGATGCGCGCGATCAGTCTTTTTTCGTTCATTTCTTTCCCCCTCTCACTCTTATAACGGATGGTGTGCAGCGTTGGACGATATTTTCTGCGATATGCGTAAAAATTATAGCTTTTATGAAGCAGGCTGTCAGGAAAACGATGATTTTGGGAAAAGAACAGGCAAAAGCGGGCATCCCGTGATATAATCGGACAAAAGGAAGTGAAGAAAATGAAAGATGTACAGATCGAACAGATGATCGAGAAAGAAGCGCAGCGGCAGCTGCTGAACATTGAGCTGATCGCCTCAGAGAACTATGTTTCGGATGATGTGCTGCAGGCAGCCGGCAGCATCCTGACCAACAAATATGCGGAGGGCTATCCTTCAAAACGGTATTATGGCGGCTGCTTTGTCGTAGATGAAATTGAGGAGCTGGCGCGCGAACGCGCGAAAAAGCTGTTTGGCGCGGAACATGCCAATGTCCAGCCGCACAGCGGCGCGCAGGCCAACATGGCCGTATACATGAGCGTCCTGAAGCCGGGCGACAAAGTGCTGGGCATGAATCTGACGGCTGGCGGCCATCTGACGCATGGGCATCCGCTGAACTTCAGCGGCCTGCTGTATCAGTTCATCGATTATGGCGTGGATCCGCAGAGCGAGCGAATCGATTATGAGGCGGTGCGGCAGATCGCGCTGAAGGAGCGTCCGAAGCTGATCGTGGCAGGGGCCAGCGCATATCCGCGTGTGATCGATTTTGCTAAGTTCAGAGCGATCGCGGATGAATGCGGCGCGATGCTCATGGTGGATATGGCGCATATCGCGGGATTGGTGGCCGCAGGCGTGCATCCCAGCCCGGTGCCTTATGCCGATTTTGTGACGACGACCACACATAAGACTTTGCGCGGGCCGCGCGGAGGCATGGTGCTGTGCCGCAAGGAATATGCGGCAGCGCTGGATAAGACAGTGTTCCCGGGCATGCAGGGCGGACCGCTCATGCACATCATCGCAGCTAAGGCCGTATGTCTGTATGAAGCGATGCAGCCGCAGTTCCGTGATTACGCTGAAGCAGTGGTGCGCAACTGCAAGGTGATGGCGGATAAGCTGCAGGCCGGCGGGCTGCGCATCGTGAGCGGAGGAAGCGACAACCATCTGCTGTTGGTCGATGTCAAAGGCAGCATCGGCATCAGCGGCAAGAAAGCAGAGGCACTGCTCGATGAGGCAGGCATTACCTGCAACAAGAATACGATCCCCTTTGATCAGGAAAAGCCGTTCGTGACCAGCGGTATCCGTCTGGGCAGCGCGGCCATGACCTCCAGAGGCTTTGGCGAGGAACAGTTCGCCATGGTGGCGGACTGGATCCTGCGTGCCTTGAAATGCGAGAGCGGAAGCGAGGAGCTGCGTAAGATCCGTGAGGAAGTCCGTGCGCTGACCGTGCGCTATCCGATCCATCACGACTGATATGATCCGCATCGTCGCGGTCGGAAAGATCAAGGAGAAGGCGCTGAGCCAGCTGATCGCTGAATATGTCAAACGGCTTTCCGCTTTCACTCGCGTGGAGATCATTGAGGTGGCGGATGAGCATGCACCGCAGAACAATTCTGACGCAGAAAATGAGCTGGTCAAGGAGCGGGAGGGCGAACGCGTGCTTTCTCGCATAAAAGACGGGGAATATGTCATCCTGCTCGATCTGTGGGGGAAGATGTTTGACAGCGAAGGCTTTGCCCGCAAGATCGACGCGCTGCAGGTACAAGGCAAGGGGACGCTGACCTTTGTGATCGCAGGCTCGCTTGGACCTTCGCCCGCGGTGGTGAAGCGGGCAGAGCTGCGCTGGAAGCTGAGCGACCTCACCTTTCCGCATCAGCTCACGAGGCTGCTCGTGCTTGAACAGGTCTATCGCGCGCACATGATCCTGGCGCATCGTCCTTATCACAAATGATATCCGTGAAAAACGGCTTGGATAAGGGCTGAAAGGCCTTTGGAAACGGCGAAAAGACTTTTCATTGAAAATGTTCAGTGATATAATAAATGCAGTCATGTAAGGAGGAATTTGACAATGGCAAAAAGAACTGTAAAAGACCTTGATGTTGCCGGAAAAAGAGTAATCGTCCGCTGTGACTTCAACGTCCCGAGAAAAGACGGCAAGATCACAAATGACAACCGTATCATCCAGGCTCTGCCTACGATTAAATATCTGATTGAAAACAAGGCGAGAATCATCCTGATGTCTCACCTGGGAAAGGTAAAGACCGAAGAAGACAAGGCGAAGAACGATCTGCGCTGTGTCGCTGAGCGTCTGGCTGAGCTGGTCGACACGAAGGTAAGCTTCTGTCCGGTAACCAGAGGCGAAGAGCTCGAGAACATGGTCGCTGACCTGAAGGACGGCGAGATCGTCCTGATGCAGAACACTCGTTATGAGAAGGGCGAGAGCAAGAACGATCCGGAGCTGGCACAGTACTGGGCAAGCCTGGGCGAAGTGTTCGTTGAGGATGCATTCGGTTCTGTTCACCGCGCGCATGTTTCTACGGTCGGCATCCCGTCCATCATCAAAGAAAATGGCCTGGGATTCCTGGTAGAAAAAGAAGTGACGATGCTGGGCAAGGCAGTCGATACGCCTGAGCGTCCGTTCGTAGCGATCATCGGCGGCGCGAAAGTATCCGATAAGATCGCAGTCATCGACAATCTGCTGAAGAAGGCCGATAAGGTCATCGTCGGCGGCGGTATGGCTTATACGTTCATGAAGGCAAAGGGAAGAGCGATCGGTACTTCTCTGCTGGAAGAAGACAAGGTCGAACTGGCTAAGGAATATATGGAAAAAGCCGGCGACAAGCTGGTCCTCCCGGTCGACAACATCATCGCGGACAAGTTCGCGGAAGATGCAAATACGCAGGTCAGCGAAGGCGACATCCCGGATGGCTGGATGGGCCTGGATATCGGTCCGAAGACCGTAGAGCTGTTCAAGAAGACGCTGGAAGGCGCAAAGACGGTCGTATGGAATGGCCCGATGGGCGTATTCGAAATGGAGCCGTTTGCTAAGGGCACGCTGGCAGTCTGCACCGCGATCTCTGAGCTGCCGGGCGCAACGACGGTCATCGGCGGCGGTGATTCCGCAGCTGCAGCGATCCAGCTGGGATTCAAGGACAAGTTCTCTCACATCTCCACTGGCGGCGGCGCTTCCCTCGAGTACATGGAAGGCAAGGAGCTGCCGGGCATTGCCATCATCAGCGAGAAATAAAACGGGAAAGAGGTCATACATCACATGAGAAAGCCAATTATTGTCGGAAACTGGAAAATGAACAAAACGATGAAGGAAACCAAGGAATTCATCGAAGCAGTAGATCCTGCAGCCGCAAGCGACAACGCGACGTTTGGTATCGGCGCGCCGTTCACGGCATTGTCCACCGCGGTCGCTGCAGCGAAGAACCTGATCATCGCGGCAGAGAACTGCCATTTCGAGGACAGCGGTGCCTTCACTGGTGAAGTATCTGTGCCGATGCTTCAGGAAGTTGGCGTTACGCACTGCATCATCGGCCATTCTGAGCGCCGTACGATGTTCGGTGACACAGACGAGACCGTAAACAAAAAGGCAAAGCGTCTGATCGAAGCAGGAATCACACCGATCCTGTGCATCGGTGAAACAGAAGCGCAGTATGACGCTGGTGAATCTGAGAAGGTCATCCGCGATCAGCTGACAGGTTCTCTGGCTGATATGTGCGCGAAGTGCGTGGCAGACATCGTCATCGCTTACGAGCCGATCTGGGCCATCGGAACAGGTAAGAGCGCTTCTGTAGAGATCGCGGAAAACTGCTGCCGAATCGTTCGTGACCAGGTCAAGGTCATGTATGGTGAAGAGGCTGCGGAAAAGGTTCGCGTACAGTATGGCGGATCGGTCAAGCCGAATAATATCGCTGAGTACATGGCTCAGCCGGATATCGATGGCGCGCTGATCGGCGGTGCAAGCCTGAAGGCAGACAGCTTCATCGAGATCATCGAGAAGACAAAGTAAGTCATCATTCTGCTTACATGAAGACATGATCGCTTCACTGAAGCGAGGGCGTCACCTGATTTGTTCAGGCGGCGCCTTTTTTGTGAAAAAAAGTCAGCCTGGGGCTGACATAAGAAAAAGTGATACAGATCCTTCAGTCATCTTCATAATCCACGGTCCATTCCAGGATGGTCCCGGTAGCGGCGTCGATCTCAAATTCATATTCGGCATTGCCGTAACGAATCTCGCCTTCGTAAATGATATGACCGTCATCTTCATCTTGTTCGATCTCGATGTGACGCTCTGTGGCACCGTTGACCCGGGAAAGTGCCAATGCTCTGGCTTCTTCCAGCGTAAGGTCGCTTTGTGCGGGGAGTTCATGATCTTCCGCATCTCGGTCGAAATTCAAGATCGCTCCGGTATACATATCGATCTCATAATCATATTCGTTGCTGCCACTGTAAAATTCGATCTCATAGCTGCTTGTTCCGGTCTGTTCTTTGACGAAGGTCGCGTCCCCTTCGCTGATCCCGGCATGATCCAGCGCGATGGCACGGGCCTGATCCAAGGTGATGGCGGAAGCTTCCGGGGCATCAGTACCTGAAGAAGCTGACTCAGCTTCGTAATCGACATGCAGGATCGCCCCGGTTTCGGTATTGATCTGATATTTATAGATGGTGCCATTCACAAGAAACTGAATATCATAATAAGATGTGTCTCCGTCAGTATTGCGCTCGGTCTTCAGAAATTCCACTTCATCGATTCCCAGCTGCGCGTCATCCAAGGCTGCGGACTTCGCTTCTTCCAGGGAGATCGATTGATTTTCTGATTGTGCGGAACCGCAGCTGCTGAGCAGAAACAGACAGGAAATCGCAAGTGTATAGATGATCTTGGGTTTCATGGGCATCCCTCTTTTCTTTATTGTCTATAGTGTGCCACATTTTGCGCGGGATTTCAAATGTCTCGTGCATATGCCTAAAAGGCAGAGCCGCGATGCGGTTCTGCCGATATATAGGGTAGGAGAGAATCAAAATGTCAGTTAATCGTCATAATCTGCGTCCCATTCGATGATGGCGCCGGTGCTGCCATCGATCTCAAATTCATATTCCATGCGGCCAAAGTGAATTTCACCTTCATAGACCAGTCGGCCATCATCATGATCAGCCTCGATGCGGATGTGCTGATCGCTTGCTCCGCTAACTTTAGCAAGCGCGATCTTCTTGGCTTCATCGATCGAGATCGCATTGCTTGCAGCCGGGGCATAGGCTTCGGCATCATAGTCAATGTCGAGGATCTTGCCCGTCGTCTTATCGATCTCGTAGTCATATTCGCCATTGGCAGTATAGAATTCGATCTCATAGACCGTTCTGCCATCGTCTCGATCTTCCTTCGCTTTGACGAAGGTGGCATCTGCGGCATTGACCCCAGCATTGGTCAGCGCGATCGTTTTCGCATTTTCCAGCGTGATCCCGGCATTTGCTGTCGTGATATTGTCAGAGCTTGCGGAAGATGCAGCACGCGATGAAGGATCTGCGGCAGTGCCTTTATCTGATGCAGCAGTATCGTTTGAAGCGGTCGTGTTGTCTTGCGTGTTTCTGACATAGTTTTCACTTTCGATCTCGTGATCCTTGTTCAAGATCTTGCCGGTCGCTTTTTCGATCTCATAGTCATATTCGATGTTGCCGGCGACGAACTCGATTTCGTAAACGACTTTGCCGTCTTCGTAATCTCCCTTAGTTTCGTAGAAACGCGCATCTTCTGCGTTGACTCCCGCGTCATTTAACGCGATCGTCTTTGCCTCTTCCATGGAAACTGCAGCAGAGGTGTCTTCTGTAACAGTGTTTGCAGTATCGTCGGTCTGTGGTGTTGCGGTCGCAGCCTGCACGCCCCATCCTGCCAGCAGGAGGACTGCGCCAGAAGCGGCCAGAATCTTAGTCAGTGTAGGTTTCATATCAAGTACCTCCCTTTTCTTTACGGCTACATCTTATCAAGCCAACATTAAAGCAACATTAAAACAAACAGGAAATGCAAAAAAATTTTTTGCGGCGGAAAAATAGTAAGAATTGCGACAAACAAAGTGTTTCTTAAATTATGCCGAGTTTCAGCTCGCGCCCAAAGCCGCTGATTTTTACCTCGTAACCGACAAGTAACAGACAGACGAATCAGGCGAAAGGTCAAAACCTGGATCAATGTTTTGCATGACCGACAGACGGAAAAATGACAGGAAGCAAAACAGGGAAACATATATGCGAGAAAGTGATCAGAAGGATTCGGTTTTTCCGCCATAGCGGTGTGGATTGTCAATTCTGCTATGATATAATGAGCATAAGAAAGCAAGGTGAGGCAGATGAAGAAAGCAATACCATTAGGCGTCATTGATTACAGAGAACTACAGACATCAGGATACTACGTTGTGGATAAATCATTGCTGATCCAGGAATATCTGAGGAGAAAGAACAAGGTGACCTTGATTACAAGGCCGCGGCGCTTCGGAAAGACCATCAATATGTCGATGATGGCAGAATTCTTTG
>ERZ1643246.3125-NODE-3125-length-14696-cov-10.630285_pt1 | contig 14696 bp, 10 predicted proteins | sample MGYA00579265_ERZ1643246 | MGnify/ENA primary metagenome ERZ1643246 (study PRJEB29033, sample SAMEA4952261) | chicken gut metagenome | biome: Broiler Chicken; feature: Gastrointestinal Tract; material: Caecum | place: Ireland | collected 2018 | study: Broiler... | reverse complement strand
TTCGAGCGGCTGGGCAAGGATCGCAAGCAGGTCTCTGTTTACGAAGCTGAATAAGCAAGCCGAACCGCCCCGGTCAGATGACCGGGGCGGTTTTTTGCAGTCACAGGGTCTCTCTGCCCAGCGGCCGTCAAAACCAGTTGAGGGGATTCAGGATCTCCAGAAAAAACGTCCAGAACGTGTCCTTGAAGCGTGACCTCCGGCTCCTTTTGCCGGGGAGCACGGCCCGTACAAAGGCGATCAGCAGACACAGCAGAGAATACAGGACACATACCAACAGGATCAGCAGGATCACGTCCGCCATCGTGCGGCCTCCCCTCTCTCTAAACATCGATGATATGGCAAAAGCAGGATCGCATAGCCCAGTCCGCTGTTCCACACCCTCTTCTGATTTGCGGCCGCGCGCGAAACCGGCAGGGAGGCCTCCGCTCTTGACGTGCGGAAGGTTTTCGGATAAAATAGGCAGGACTGAAAATTCTGCTTTCAAGATAAGAATACACGAGAGGTACGAAAATGGCAACTTCTTTCATCGATAAGGCCCGGATCTCCGTCCGGGCGGGGAGCGGCGGCAACGGCGCCGTGTCCTTCCACCGGGAGAAATACGTGGCCGCCGGCGGGCCGGACGGCGGCGACGGCGGCCGGGGCGGCTCCATCATTCTGCAGGTGGACGACAACATGTCCACCCTGATGGACTTCCGCTACAAGCGCAAGTATGTGGCCGGCAACGGCGCCGACGGCCAGGGGGCTCGGAAGACCGGTAAGGACGGCCAGGACCTCATCATCAAAGTCCCCCGCGGCACTCTGGTGCGGGACGCGGAGACCAATGAGATCATGCAGGACATGTCCGGCAGTGAGCCCTATGTCCTCTGCAAGGGCGGCCGGGGCGGCTGGGGCAACAGCCACTTCGCCACCCCCACCCGGCAGGTGCCCCGCTTTGCCAAGGCAGGCCTGCCCGGCGAGGTCCACGATGTGGTCCTGGAGCTGAAGCTGCTGGCGGACGTGGGGCTGGTGGGCTTCCCCAACGTGGGCAAGTCCACCCTGCTGTCCGTGGTCTCCAAGGCACAGCCCAAGATCGCCAACTACCACTTCACCACCCTGTTCCCCAACCTGGGCGTGGTATGGGTGGAGGACGGCGTCAGCTTCGTCATGGCGGACATCCCCGGCATCATCGAGGGCGCCAGCGAAGGCGCCGGCCTGGGCCACGATTTCCTGCGGCACGTGGACCGCTGCCGGCTGCTGATCCACGTGGTGGATGTGTCCGGCAGCGAGGGCCGGGACCCGGTGGAGGACTTTGACGCCATCAACGCGGAGCTCTCCCAGTACAGTCCGGATCTGGCCACACGGCCCCAGATCGTGGCCGCCAACAAGGCGGACATCCTGCCCCCGGACTCCGACAACCTGGAGCGTCTCCGGGCCCATGTGGAGGCCAAGGGCTATACCCTGGTGAAGATCTCCGCGGCCGCCCATCAGGGCACGGCGGAGCTGGTGAAAAAGGCGGTGGAGATGCTGTCCGTCCTGCCTCCCGTCACAGTGTACGAGCCGGAGTATGTGCCGAAGGCGCCGGTGATCGACGCCTCCGCGCCTCTGGACATCCACCGGGAGGACGACGGCACCTGGATCGTGGAGAGCACCTGGCTGCGGCAGGTCATGGGCAACGTGAACTTCGCCGACTACGAGAGCCGGATGTGGTTCGACAAGGTACTGCGGGACAACGGTTTCTTCCAGAAGCTGGAGGAAGCGGGCATCCAGGACGGGGACACCGTGTCCCTGTACGACTTCGAGTTCGAGTATCAGCGATAAAGCTCCAGGCGGCGGGTCCTACGGCCCGCCGCCGCTTTTTTGTTTGTTAGGGAGAAAAATAGTAGAAATTTCCAGCATTTTTTAGACGAAACCGATAAAGTTTTTTTCAAGACTTGACAGGCGGGCTTTTTCTGTTGTACACTCACCCCAAGTTCAAAATGACAAACCGATGACGCAGACGAGTACACGGACGTCGCTTCTCCAAGAGAGCTGCCGGTGGTGGGATGGCAGCAGAAGGGGCCCCGCCGAATGGACTGTGGAGGGCGGACTGAACGGGAAGTTTCCCCAGTAAGGACCGACGGGCTTTTCCCCCGTTACCAGGGAAAGACGTGTGTTGGCACGTCGCCGAGGGGGCGAATTTTTCGCCAAGTTGGGTGGCACCGCAGAAGTTTTCAGACTTTTGTCCCAAGGGAACCATAGGAATGGGTCCTTGTGGGAGGAAGGTCTTTTTTGTTTGCCTTCTCTCCGGAGGACCGCAGATCAGAAAGGAGCAAGCGCCATGACATTCGAGAAAATCCCCTACAAGATCTACCTCACCGAAGACGAGATGCCCAAGAATTGGTACAATGTCCGGGCAGACATGAAGACCAAGCCCGCCCCCCTGCTGAACCCCGCCACCGGCGCGCCCATGGGCTTCGACGACCTGCGGCCGGTGTTCTGCGACGAGCTGATCCGTCAGGAGCTGGACAACGACACCCGGGAGATCCCCATCCCCCAGGAGATCCGGGACTTCTACAAGATGTACCGCCCCTCTCCCCTGGTGCGGGCATACTGTTTGGAGGAGAAGCTCCAGACCCCCGCCAAGATCTACTACAAGTTTGAGGGCAACAACACCTCCGGCTCCCACAAGCTCAACAGCGCCATCGCCCAGGCCTACTACGCCAAGAACCAGGGCCTCAAGGGCGTCACCACAGAGACCGGCGCCGGCCAGTGGGGCACCGCCCTCTCCATGGCCTGCTCCTACCTGGGCCTGGACTGCCAGGTGTACATGGTGAAGGTCAGCTACGAGCAGAAGCCCTTCCGGCGGGAGGTCATGCGGACCTACGGAGCCACCGTCACCCCCTCCCCCTCCGACACCACCAACGTGGGCCGGGCGATCTTGAAGGAGCACCCCGGCACCACCGGCTCCCTGGGCTGCGCCATCTCCGAGGCGGTGGAGGCCGCCGCCAGCCAGCCCGGCTACCGGTACGTGCTGGGCAGTGTGCTGAACCAGGTGCTGCTGCATCAGTCCATCATCGGCCTGGAGACCAAGGCGGCCCTGGACAAGTACAGCATCGTGCCGGACATCATCATCGGCTGCGCCGGCGGCGGCAGCAACCTGGGCGGCCTGATCTCCCCCTTCATGGGCGAGAAGCTCCGGGGTGAGCGGGACTACCAGTTCATCGCCGTGGAGCCCGCCTCCTGCCCCAGCTTCACCCGCGGCAAATTCGCCTACGACTTCTGCGACACCGGCAAGGTCTGCCCCCTGGCCAAGATGTACACCCTGGGCGCGGGCTTCATCCCCTCCGCCAACCACGCCGGCGGCCTGCGGTACCACGGCATGAGCCCGGTGCTCTCCGAGCTGTACCACGAGGGACTGATGGAGGCCCGGGCGGTGGAGCAGACGAAGGTCTTTGAGGCAGCGGAGCAGTTCGCCCGGGTGGAGGGCATCCTCCCCGCGCCGGAGTCCAGCCACGCCATCCGGGTGGCCATTGACGAGGCGCTGAAGTGCAGGGAGACCGGCGAGGAAAAGACCATCGTCTTCGGCCTCACCGGCACCGGCTACTTCGACATGGTGGCATATGAAAAGTTCCACAACGGCCAGATGACCGACTACATCCCCACCGACGAAGAGCTGGAGGCCAGCTTCGCCCAGCTGCCCCAGGTGCCGGGACAGGAGTAAGCGCCCATTCTCAAACAGCGGAGGACGGTTCGTCCTCCGCTGTTTTTGCGTCGTTTCCCTGCATAATTGGCGCCTGACCGCACAGACTGGACATGAATCCCTTTGTCCGGACTGGAGGAATGTCTCATGTCGAATCTCAACCGCCGCGGCGCCATGGCTCTGGTGTCCGCCTCTTTATGCCTGGCTCTGGCCGCGCTGTTCTATTTTGCCGAGCCGGCTCCATCCCTCACCGCCTCCGCCCCTGCTGCCGTGCCCGCCGCCGCGGACTGGGGGCTGTCCTTCCCCACGGAGGGAGAATCCCCGGTGGGCAACGTCTCCGCGGAGGACCTGGCCCAGTACAACGCCTACTACCTGGGGGACACCAGCCAAAAGGTCCTCTACCTGACCTTTGACTGCGGATATGAAAACGGCTACACGGAGGCCATTCTGGACGCCCTGAAAAAGCACAGCGCCCCTGCCGCCTTCTTCGTGGTGGGCCACATGGTGGAGTCCGCTCCGGACATCGTCCGCCGCATGGCGGAGGAGGGCCACATCGTGGGCAACCACACCTTCCACCACCCGGATATGTCCAGCATCTCGGACCTGACCTCCTTCCAGAAGGAGCTGACGGATCTGGAGACGCTGTACCAGGAGACCACCGGGCGGCCCCTCTCCAAATTCTACCGGCCGCCCCAGGGGAAGTACAGTGAGGAGAATCTGAAGCAGGCCCAGCAGCTGGGCTACACCACCGTCTTCTGGAGTCTGGCCTATGTGGACTGGAACACAGACGCGCAGCCCTCGGCGGAGGAAGCCTATGCCAAGCTGCTGCCGCGGATCCATGACGGAGCCATCGTGCTGCTCCACTCCACCTCCGCCACCAACGCCGCGATCCTGGACGACCTGCTGACGAAATGGGAGGAGATGGGCTATACCTTCGCTCCTCTGACCCAGCTGCCGGGGCTGTCCTGACATGCCGCCAGCCGTATGCCGGAGAATCCTGCGCCTCCCTCTTGCTTCCCGCCGCCGGACATGGTAGGATGGAGAGGATGAAAGGGGGCTGCATCCCATGCGGTATCTCTCCAAGGCAAAGCGGTTCGAGGCGGTCCAGGCCTATGTGCTCTATTTCTTTTTCTACTCTGTTCTGGGGTGGCTGTATGAGGTCTTTCTGGAGGTCGTCGTCTATCGCTGGGGGTTCACCAACCGGGGCGTGCTGCTGGGCCCCTACTGCCCGGTGTACGGAGTGGGCGCCCTGGTGTTCCTGCTGTGCTTCTCCAGACTCATGGCCAAGCGGGAGCCGTCTTGGATCCGCTGGGTGAAACCGGTGCTGGTGTTCCTGGGCTGCATGATCACGGCCACCGCCATCGAGCTGGCCACCAGCTACATTCTGGAAGCCCTCACCGGAGCCTGGCCCTGGCAGACGTACCTGGATTATGACATCAACTTCGAGGGCCGCATCGCCCTGTCTCCCTCCATCCGATTCGGTCTGGGCGGCCTGCTGTTCCTGTATGTACTGCAGCCTCTGTTCCAGCGGCTGGTGGGTTCTCTCTCCTCCCGGGTTCGGCTGGCGGCCTCGGGTGCAGTGGTTGTGCTGCTTGCGGCTGAATGTGTGCTGCTGCTGTTTCGATGACCTCCGCCTTTGCTGAAACAAAAAGAGGACTGACGCTGTCAGTCCTCTTTCTGCGTTCCCATCATCTTTTCCAGATAGCTCTGGATGCAGCGGAAGGTCTCCTCACTGAGGTCATGCTCCACCTTGCAGGCGTCCTCTGAGGCCACCTCCGGCGTGACCCCCATCAGCACAAACAGCTTGGAGAGGGTCTTGTGGCGGCCGTAGACCCGGCTGGCGATCTCCATGCCGCTCTCATTCAGCGTGATGATCCCATCCGGGTCCATGGAGATATACCCATTTTCCCGCAGCTTTTTCATGGCGATGCTGATGCTGGGCTTGGAGTATCCCAACTCATTGACGATGTCAATGGACCGCACCTGCCCCCGCCGCTGCTGCAAGACCAGGATCGACTCCAGATAGTCTTCCGCAGACTCATGGATTACCATAGCTCTCAACCTCTCTAATCTTGGCGCAAAGCCTTTTATTTATGTTAACAGCTATGGCGTGAGATTGCAAGCTGATTTTTTAGTCTGAAGAAAGACGCCGTGTTCGTTCTGGGAGCGGTGTCTTTCTCGCAGCACGGAGATCACCCCCCGTCATGAAGCTGGAGGCGCCGCTCGTCCCAACTGCGGGTGGTCTGCAGCCGGGGATCGCCGTTCAGAGGCAGCATCCAGCCGCGCCGTGATCGCTCCGGGCTCCGTGTCAAACCCCGGGCAGCCGGATACCGGCTTCCTGCGCACGTTTCTCTCCGACTTCGATCCCGTCAGCAGATGCGGTCAATCGCCTGCCCACCAGGCATCACCGCTCCAGCAGGCGGCAGAGCATGGAGGCCAGCTCACCCCGGGTGGCTGTCTGGTCTCCCCGGTAGCTCCCCTGCGCCATGCCCAGCGCCTGGGCGATGGCCGCGTAGCCCAGATCCGCCTCCGGGATGTCCGCGGCGTCGCTGTAAGCGCAGGTGTAGATGCCCTGGAGCCGGGCGGCGGGGCCGTAGCCGGCGCAGTCCAGCAGGCACTTCACCGCCTGTCCCCGGGTGACGGCGCTGTCCTCGTCCCGAGTCCCCCGGGCCAGGGCGCCCATCCGGTAGGCCGCGGAATAAGCGGCGTCCCGGGTGCTCTCATCTGCCGTCTCCGGGTCGATGCGATAGCCGTCCAAACTGGCCAGCAGGGCCACCAGATCCCATTGCGTCAGCTGCTTTGCCGGCTGAAATCGGCCTCCGTCATACCCCACGCCGTAGCGGGCCAGCTTCTCCACATCCGTCTTCACGCCGGAGCCCGAGAGGTCCGTATAGGTGATGGCCGTGTCCTGCTTCTCCGGCACCACCGGCTTACCGGTGGCGGCGTCGATGCCTGGGCACCAGTCCTCCCGCTCCAGCGCATAGGTCAGCCGCAGCTCATAGAAGTGGGTGAGCCCCAGCTCCAGCAGGCGGGCCTCCGTCTCACGGCTGCCGTCCAGCGGCCGCGGCACCAGGCGGTAGGCCAGGACCGTGTCATACGTCCCCGCCCAGGCGGACAGGGCCGCCGCCTCGCCGACGATGCCGGCGGCACTGGCAAACGTCACATCCTCGTCATAGTTGTAGTCCAGCCGGTACACGGACCCGTCGGCGCTGTCGATGGCGACTGTATAGCGGTTCTCCGGGAAGGGGATCCCGTTCACCTGCTGGACATAGGTGAAGGTGTCATAGGGCTGCCGGTCCTCTGTGCCGGCCGGGCTGTCCTCATAGAGGACCAGGTCCTTCCAGCGGGCGCCGCAGAAGGCAGCCAGGAATGTTTCCGCCCGGGTCTGCGTCTCTGCCCGGGACAGGGCCGGGGTCTCCCCCTCCTCCAGCCAGGGCGCATGGGAGGACACGGACAGGACCGCGCCGGTGCGGGCGTCCACCGTGATGGTGCGGGAGCGGCTGCCGTCCTCCTCCGGCCGCACGTAGGACAGGACGCAGAGGACTTGGTCCTCCTCCCCGTTCTCCGCGGCCTCTACCAGCCGGTAGGCGGCGGAGGACAGGGCGTAATCCGCCAGGCCATAGGCCGCCTCGGCCCGCAGGCTCTGGTCCAGCGCGTCAGATGACCGGACGCCCTCCATCTGGGCGATGCCGGCCTGCTCCGCCGGGCTCAGACCGCTGTCGCTGCTCTCTCCCGCTGTGGCGTTGTCGCTGGAACTGCCGCCCATGCCCAGGCCTTCCATCTGCTCTTCCAGCTCCGTCATGTCCAGCAGCTCGCCCGTGGCGGCATCCACGTAGAAGGCGTGCGTGTCCTCCGGCAGATACCGGAGCACGGCGGTGGAGCTGTCCGCCTCCCGTACGTATTCCAACTTTACCGCCAGTGTGTCCGTCAGGAGGCCAGCGGCTCGGTCCCGGCTCACAGAGGCAGCAGAGGCAGGTACATCTCCCAGGAAGACGTTCGCCGCCGCGTCCCGGGAGAAGGAGCGGACCTGGTTGTCCGCTGCGTCCACCGTGATGGAGTAGCTCAGCGGCGAGGGCAGTCCGTTCAGCAGGATCGTGCCGGAGAAGCGGTAGCTGTCGCCGCCCAGGGTGTCCATGCCCCGGGGCTCGCCCAGTTCCACGCTCTCTCCCGCCGTCAGGACCTTGTCCAGAAAGTCATCAGCGGCCCGGGCGGCTGCGGCAGCGTCCCCTTGCGGGAATGTGGGGAACGCCTCGCTGCCGGAGACTGTATAGGGTCGTCCCGCCCGGTAGCTGATGACAGTCCCGTCGTCCAGGGCCGAGACGGACAGGTCCGTATCCAGGCCGGACCAGTAAAGGTCCCATACGCCGGTCAGGCCGTCCTCATACCGCTCACCCCAGAAGTCGTCATAGTCCTCTGTGTCCAGATCCAGAGTGTCCTTCACGCTTTTGGTGATGCGGGCCAGCGATTCGTCCGCAGTCTCCTCCGCAGCGGAGGCCGGCAGTGCCAGTCCCAGGGCCATCACCAGGGCCAGAGTCAGAGAAAGCAGCTTCTTCATCGTTCTTCCCTCCATGTCGGCAGTTTCCGGAATGGTGATTCCATTCTATCCCTTTAGACGTAAAATTTCCAGTGATGCTGCGGATTCTTTCTGGATTTTTGTCCGCCGCCTCCCTTCCGGCGTCCGGATGCAGGAGAGCCGCGGGCCAGTCGCCCGCGGCTCCTTCCGCCTCGTTTTCGATCAGAGGGCACACCCTGTCATTTCACATGGTCCAGCGCCTGCTTCACATCGGCGATGATGTCCTCCGCATTCTCCAGGCCCACGGAGATGCGGACCAGCCCCTCGGGGATCCCCGCCGCCTTCAGCTCTTCCGGGGAATAGGCGGAGTGGGTCATGGAGGCGGCGTGCTGCACCAGCGTCTCCGCGTCTCCCAGACTGACGGCGATCCTGCACATGCGGAGGTGGTCCACAAAATCCATCCCCGCCTGCTTTCCGCCCTTGATCTCAATGGACATCACCGGGCCGAAGCAGCGCATCTGCTTCTTTGCCGTCTCATGGCCGGGGTGGGTGGGTACCCCCGGGAAATAGACGGTCTCCACTCTGGGATCCGTCACCAGGTAGTCCGCCAGCTTCCGGGCATTTTCACAGTGGCGCATCATCCGGAGCTCAAAGGTCTTCAGGCCCCGCAGGACCAGGAACGCCTCCTGCGCCCCCAGGACGGAGCCGGTCATGTCCTTCACGCCGAACATCCGCACCTGATCCATCAGGTCCCGCCTGCCGCAGACAAAGCCCGCCAGGGCGTCGCCGTGGCCGTTGAGGAACTTGGTGGCGGAGTGGACCACCATGTCCGCTCCCAGCTCCAGGGGTCTCTGGAGATAGGGCGTGGCAAAGGTATTGTCCACCACGACCTTGATGTCGGGATCGTATCCGTGGGCGATCCTGGCCACGGCCTGGATGTCCGCAATCTTCAGCGTGGGATTGGCCGGCGTCTCCAGATAGACCGCGCAGGTGTTCTCCCGCAGATTCTCCTCCACGGCCTTCAGGTCCGACGTGTCGATGAACGTCACCTCCACGCCGTAGCGGGTCATGCCGTGGCTCAGCAGGGCAAAGGTGCAGCCGTACAGCGTCTTGTCCGCCAGGATGTGCTTCCCTGCGCCGGCGATGCTCCACAGAGCGGAGGAGATGGCGCCCATGCCGGAGCCGGTGGCCACGGCCGCCTCCGTGCCGCCCATGGCCTCGGCCGCGCCGGAGAAGGCGCCGGCCAGGGCAAAGATCATGATCATCAGCATGACGCCGGGCTCGCCGCAGTGCTTGGCCACCAGGTCGATGTTCAGGTCGATGTTCTTGCGGCTGCGGCTCAGCAGGATCACCGTGGTAAGGCCGCACAGCACCGCGAATTCCCGGGAGATCTGCTTGAACGGGTTCTCCGTTCCCATCAGGGAAAACACGACGCCGGCGCCCAGGTACACCGCCAGGAATGTGAGCAGTGGGATAAAGGATTTCAAACCCCAGTTTTTGTTCTGTTCGATCATGCGCTTGATTTCTCCCTTTCATCTGTAGATCTGTCTCATGGGTCCAGACTGTTTTTGAGGTGTGAGCGATCCCCCCTTGTTTTGGCTCTTGCTTTTTTCCGTTTCCACAGATATCCTTATAGGCAGAGGTATGATGTCATCTCTGCGCTTTCAACGTTACCCGGTTTGTGGAAAAAGTACAATTCCGAAAAAGGTATGTATGGGCATAGCTAAAAAAAATAGAACAAAACTGCCCGGTTCCTTTTATGCAGTTTCACCTGCTTTCGTCACAGAGGAGGACGCACATTGACCTTGCAGCAGATCAGATATGTGGCGGAGATCGCCCGGCATGGGACCATCAGCAAAGCCGCCCAGGAACTTTACATCACCCAGCCCCACCTCAGCAGCGTGCTGAAGGAGCTGGAAAACGAGCTGGGGATCACCATCTTCTCCCGGGCCAGGAAGGGCGTGGTGCTGACGGAGGACGGACGGGAATTTCTCCACTTCGCACGGCCGCTGCTGGAGCAGGAGGAACGCATCCTGAACTTTTATGCGGACAAGCCGTCCTCGGCGGCGCCCTTCCGCTTCTCCATCTCCACCCAGCGGTATCCCTTCGTCATCAAGGCCTTTTACAGCTATTTCCAGAAGCTGGCCCCGGAACAGTTTGAGATCCACCTGCGGGAGAGCAGCATGGACGCCGTGATCCGCGACGTGTTCGAAAAGCGGAGCGACCTGGGGATCATCTTCCTCTCCGCCTCCACGGAGAAGTTCATCCGCAAGTATCTGGCGGCCAGAAACCTGGAGTTCCACGAGATGGTGGCCATCGACCCCTGCGTCTTTTTCCGGAAGGACCACCCTATGGCCGCCCGGGCGGAGGTGGACCTGGACGACATGGAGGCGTATCCCTTCGCCTCCTTCGAGTCCGGCGTCTCCGTGTCCGTGGAGTTTTCCGAGGAGGTCCTGTTCTCCAGCCTCAACGCCTTTACCAGGCGGATCTACGTGGCCGACCGGGGCACCATGATCAACACCCTGACCCACACGGACGCCTTCTCCATCGGCACCGGCATCCTGTCAGAGGGATTTGCCGGCCCGGAGCTGGTGAGCCGCCCCATCCGGGGCCACCAGCGGGAGATCCACCTGGGCTGGATCCAGCCGGCCGGCGGCCCCATCCCGGAGCCCCTCTCCGCCTTCCTGCGGGAGCTGGAGGCGGTGGTGGCCCCGTGAGCGATCCCAAAAAAGCCTGTGTTCCAACGGAACACAGGCTTTCTTGCGTATACACGCCGGGGATCCCCCAGGGCACCCCGGACAGAAGCGGGCCGGGCGGAGAAGATCTCCGCCCGGCCTCGGCCGTCTGGATAGGTCTTGTATCGGCTCAGCCCACCTGATCCCAGAAGCGGTACAGGATCACCGCGAACTGGGCGCGGGTGGCGGTGCCGGTGGGATCCAGGGTCCCGTTGCTGGTGCCGCCCACGATGCTGTTGGCAACGGACCACTGCATGGGCTCCACGGCGTAGCCGGCCACGGTGCCCGCGTCGGGATAGGCGGACAGGTCGGCCCGCTGGTCATTGGCGTAGCCCATCAGGGTGGCGTAGCGGTACAGCAGGGCCACCAGCTGCTGGCGGGTGACGGCGCCGCCGGGGGTCGTGCCGTCAGAGACGCCGTTGGTCACGGCCCACTCCCTGGCGGCGGACATATTGGCGGGGTCAGCGCCGGACAGCCGGGCCAGGATCATCCACACCTGCTGACGGGAGATGCTGGCGTTGGGGCTGAAGGCAGAGGCGCTGGTGCCGTTGACGTAGCCGTTGTCGTAGGCCCAGGCGATCTCGTCATAGGCCCAGAAGGACTCCGGCACGTCGGAGAAGAAAGTGCTGCCGCCCTCCCGGACGAAGGTGACGGAGATGGTCACCCGGCCACGGGGCTGGGTGAAGGTATAGGTGCCGTCGCGCTCGGCGGTGACCTTTACCTCCCGGCCGTTGCGGTCGGTGACGGTGACCTCGTCCACCTCGTAGCCGCTGTCGGGGTCCACGGTGATGGTGACCTCGTCGCCCTCCTCGGGGGTCCGGGGATTGACCTTGATGCTGCCGCCGTCAGAGACGTCCAGCTTCGGAGAGTAGCTGGGCTCGCTGGAGGAGGAACCGGAGGAAGACGGCGCAGCCTTGACCGTCACCTTGCAGGTCAGGGAAAGTTGACCCGCCTCAACCTTGATCGTCGCTGTTCCGGCGCCTACGGCTGTCACACGGCCGGAGGAATTGACCTTCACAACGGAAGTGTTGCTGCTGGTCCAGGTGAGGGAGCTGCCCTCCGGAGTGGTACCGGCTTTCAGCTGATAGGTCTCGCCATCGGTGAGGGTCAGATTTTTCGGTTCCAGTGTCAGCCCCGTGACGGTCTCCCCGTCTTCCTCTTTTTCTGTTACCGTATACATGCCGTTGTCGTCTTTGGTCGTCACTGGGACAAAATCTTCGGCACAATACTCTTCCTTGATCTGCGTTGAGAAGCTTCCGCCGGAAATCGCAGTGTCGACTTGTCCAATCAGACCAGTCTCTCCATAACCTGGTTCCGGAGTTTCCACTCCAATATCATCGAAACCAAGCACCTGGTATGCATCCCGGTCAGAAGCGTTGGTTACGAGAACCGCATCTTCGGAAATCTGAACTTCTGACTTCTGGCCAACCTTACCGAGGTCGTAGATCGCAACCGCACTTCCCTTTCCATTCGCGCAATTAAAGGTGCCGCCCGTGATATTCAGGCTGAGAGAATTGTCGTCACCAGATGTATAAGTGCCATTCAGCACATACAGAGCGTCCGGAAAAAACACATTTCCGGAGTAGTTATAGTACTCACCAGGGTTATCAATACCACTCGTCGTCGCGTTGATCGTGCCGCCAGAAATGTTGACCTGTCCCATCCGTAAGGACACACCGCCATTCAGCGTTCCGCCAGTAATGGTCAGATCTCCCTGGCTGGGCATGTAAATGGCCGCACCATTCTCTGCTGTAATGGTTCCGCCATTGATCTTGATATTCATATCTCCCGTCGTATTGTTGCCGCTCAAAGGAGAATATGTACCAGTGATCTCGCCACCGTTCACAATCGCAGTACCATCACTATGGATGTACATGCCGCTGTTTAGCCCAATAAATGAGAGTTTTCCGCTTTCGAGAGTAAAGGAACCTCCATCAACCTCTATCTGCCGGCCGGTCTGAATTTCACCTTTGCCATTCTCAGAGGAATCCTTAACCGTAAGGCCACCCTTTACGATGATAGAAGCTTTGTTGGGAATGATCAGATGTCCAGCCAGATCAAGAGTAAGTTCCTTTCCGGACTCAATTGCAATTTCGGCGGTTGGTATTTGATCTGCCAACAGAACAAGTGTATCGCCGCTGGCGGCATTGACAACCGCATCCGCAAGCGAGGCATACGCGCCCTTCACTGCTCCATCAGCAGACTGAACCTGAACTGTCATATCGGAATCTGTGGTTATGGAGAAGGTTCCATCCCCATTGGACTCCGCAACAAGACCGGGGGCACAATATTCAGATACATTCGTGTTGAAGGTGCCGCCGGTGATAATGACGTTATCGTCTTCTGCAACGGTGATTGCGATAACACTGACCGCAGAAGCATTACCGGAAATATCAGGATCACCAGAAATGTTCACCTGCGCATTTGTTGCCTTGCCGTTTTCAATCCCTGCGCCCGGATATCCGGCCTCCAAGTCAAGAACAACACCGCTGGTCGTCACAACGACTCTGGAATCTCCGACCTTGCCTTTTGTTGCGGAATCTCCCAAAGCAATGATCGTGCCGCCAGTGATGTTTGTCCTACCAGCCCGGGCTACGATGCCAGCGCCGTTTGTAGAAACAATCGTGCCACCGCTGACATTGACCGTTCCATCATTGGGGTGATAAATGCCGCAAGAAACATAACCGCTTGATGTAATTCTTCCGATCAACGTGCCGCCGGTCACATTGATCGTATAGCCTCCTCTTCCAGCGGTTCCGTTTCCGGCCAAAACGGCATTGTCTTTTGCTTCAAGGACTCCGCCAGACACATTAAGAGTGCTGTCTTTAGCTGCCATTGTGCACATCTCCTGTGCGACAACATAACCGCCCTCGATATTTACTGTACCGGTCGTAGTATCATTCACACCAGCCCAGATCGCAACGTCTCCCGTGGACTCCACCGTTCCACTTTCCAGAGTAAAAACGCCGCCTTCTTCTGCTGTAACTGTGTTCCCGCTAGATGTGAGTTTACCGGAAGTATAGGAGACCGTATAGCTTCCATCATCGCTTACACTTATAGTGCCCGCTTGGCTGTCAATTACAGTGAGTTCACCTTCTACAGTCAGGCCAGTACCAACATTCCACGTGTGCCCATTTAAATCCAAGGTAACTTGCTTCTCTGCCTGGAGAGTCGCATGTTGCCATGAAATATCTCCGCGCAACTGGACTACATCACCGGGTTCTGATGCTGCAAAAGCAGCTCCCGGCAGTTCATACACCGTTTCTGTTCCATCCGGTTTTATCAAAACAACCGGCTCGTCCGCCGCCAGCGCCGCTGTGGGCAGCAGCGTCAGCGTCAGGCAGAGCGCCGTCAGGATGGATAGGAACCGTTTTTTCATTTTGTACCACTCCTTCTCTTTCGTTCCGGCAGAACCCGATCCATCAGGCTTTCACAATTCCATGTATTTTTTGATATAATATGGCAGCGGATGCCTGATATACCGTTTCTTGCCAAATATGACGAAACAAATATTTCGCCATTTTTTCAGGATCATCTTACCACGGACTGCCGCAAATTGCAAGCTGTGTTTTACAAAAACCAGGGCATCCCGGATCCGGGATGCCCTGGTCTCTGCCGGGGCCGCTCCGCCGCTGTCTCACCGCCCCGGGCGGATGCCCAGCTGGCGGCAGACGCTGCGGCGGGTGACGCGGTAGACCCCGTACAGCACCGCCGACAGCACCGCAATCACGGCGGCGCAGGCGGCCATGCCGGCGAACTCGCCGGGGGTGAAGCGGTTGTCGTTGAAGTA
>ERZ1643246.3124-NODE-3124-length-14696-cov-39.258042_pt1 | contig 14696 bp, 18 predicted proteins | sample MGYA00579265_ERZ1643246 | MGnify/ENA primary metagenome ERZ1643246 (study PRJEB29033, sample SAMEA4952261) | chicken gut metagenome | biome: Broiler Chicken; feature: Gastrointestinal Tract; material: Caecum | place: Ireland | collected 2018 | study: Broiler... | reverse complement strand
AATATTTTAAGTTTTCTTTTCTGAAATACTACATAAGTGTATTTATGTAGTATTTTTTTATTTTCTAAAAATTACTTTATATATTTCATATAAAGCAACTTTTATTTTTAGAAATTAAACTTCAAATATTTTCTTTTTTCGTTCTGGATTCTTTTTTAAAAATTCTCTTAATGGCATTATATAATCTTCATAATATTCCATCATCTCTTTGTATGGTTTTATTTTTAATTTACTATCTTTTTGTCTTAACACCTCAAGCATCTTCTTATATCCTTTTCTATCATCTGTTGCTAAACCATATACAATTAGTTCTTCAATCATTAATTTATATGAAATATCAGCTATATCTTTTTCATCACATTCATCTTTTACATGAAGCCACGCCATTCTCATAAAAAGCCCCATTCCTTTTCTTGTGAAAACTTCTTCGTAAATGTCTTCTATATTTTTCATAATAAGAATTCCCTCATTTTTATCCATGTGTTCACCTCCAAGTTCATTTTAATAATTAATATAAAATAAATGAAGTTGAGAAAAAATTTTAGCCTGTAAATATTATATTATTTTTCATAAAAAGTGTTTGACAAGTTTCGACAGATTTTTTTGTATGTTTTTGCTATAATATGTAAAAGGAGATGATCGCTTATGGATATAAAAATTTTTTATTTATCTTTAAGGAATCGTGCCACTTTAGAAAAACTTATTTTAACAAATGCTAAAAAAGAAAAAATATTTCATCAGGAAAAGTTACTAGAAAAATATACTAATGAACAATTTAAGTGCATGAATAAAATAAATTAAATAAAAAAAGCAGGGTATTGTACCTTGCTTTATATTGTTTTTACATTTATTATGTCTGATGTATTCTTATTTATTTCATTTTCTATCTTTTACACTATTTTTTATTCTTCATCTTTTTTTATATCTTTTATACTTAATATTGCTAGTATAAATGCTATAACTAATATTGAACTGTCTGTTGCTGAAACATTAGGCATACAATAATCAACTATAGTCATTCCTATTGCAGTTGCAATAGTGTCTAATAATACAAATATAATCCTAGCACAATACAAATTGACTTTCTTTAATTTTAATAATGCTTTTGGCAATCCCTCTGCAATAAAGTTTATTGGTAAAGATATAATCGTTGAGATCAAGAAAAATATGATAATATCCCATACACTATCATATCTAAATCCAAAAAAGTGCATTATTGCTCCAGCAAATATTGCAATTACAGATACTATGATTAAAATAACTATAATTATTATCCCCCAACCCAAAATGTCCTTGATTATTTTATTATCTTTCATATACTACTCGCTTTCAAAATATAGTATTTCTTTTGGATAATACCATAAATGAGAGCAATTATCAATTACTCTCATCTAAAGTTTAAACTCTTAACTTAAATGTTTTTGGTGCATATTTATATGCAAGAAATAGTGAAATTAAACAATATGCTATGCAGAATACTATTGTCGCTATACCAAAAGTAAATATAGGCATTTGAATTTGTATCATATACCAACAAACAATATAAGTTAAACCTTGTACTACTTTATATGTACTACTTTTCATTTCCGTATTTACATTATAAGGCTGTAGTAAATAATACATTACCAAATAATGAACTGAAAAGAATATACTCATTGCTATAATTGATACAAATTGAATTGCATAATTTATTGGATTATCTGTTCCTCCAGATAAATACAATAATAATGCTAATCCACCTCCCATTAATACTGCTGGTAATAGGTTGATTGTAATTAATGTTTTTAATCTTTCTTTAAATATTCCTAAAATAACCTTTGGTGTCCTATAAATCCTATATGTTAGCATACTGTGATCGCAATTCATAAACATTGCCTGTGTTACAGATGAACTTCTATTTATACAATACATTATAAATACAAAGTATGGTAGATATACCATCAATATTTGATTTGTTCTTACTTTAAAATCATTATTCATTTGAATACCAATAATCATTGCTATTATAATAAGCAATATAACTACTGATTGTTTCTTAACTGCTGTTGTTAGTATCTTCCTATGTCTTTTTACAAACAAATCGTGAAAATATGCAAATCCAGATTTATTACTTGTATAACTCTTATCTAATTCTATCTGTTTTAAACTTGTATCTTTCATTGCTTGTGTTCCAGTTGCTTTTTCTTGCACATATACATTAGATTCTGTTAATACTTGTTTATACATTCGTCTATAATCTTTGAAATTATGTATTTTTACTAAACTAATTATTCCTAATATTATTGTAATAACAAATACACACAAGAAAACATTTTGATTTATTACAATATTTATTGCTGGTAATCCATAAGCTAACAATAAACATACTGCAACAAATCCCCAAACAAATTTAGTTGGTAAATTTTCATTAGATGCTTCGTTTGTTTTCTTAAAATCATATATACAGTAGTTCATAACAATTAATTTTACTGCTAGTACAAAAAATGGAATTGCAAATTGAATCCATAGTGACACACCTGCAATCATACCAAAGAGAATCGTAAATGGCAAAAATCCAACAACCAATTTAATTAATTGGTAATAATAATTTGATAATCCATATTCTCTAGCATTTATATTCATTAAAATTATTGCATAATACTTATCCTTTGTAGGATTGAGCATATATGTATTCAACACTCCTCCTGCAAGTGTTAAAAACACAAATAAATGTATAAATGTATCTGCTCCATTTCCATTGTACCAAGATAATGGTCCAAATATCATTGCTACAATATATAAAATTTTCCCAATAAAGATATTTATTATTTCCCAAAGAATACTAATAATACCTGCAAATATTTTTAGTCCCTTACTTTTGTATAAGCTATTCGGTAGTATTCTTTTTATTAATGGTAATTGTTTTAAAGAATAAATAATACTATTTGTTCTATATGTGTTCTGTAATTTAAAGGAAGTGATAAATGTTTTTAGCATTTTAGTTTTCCTCCTTTAGTGCTTCTAATATTTTATTTTTAAGATGTTCATTATCTATATTGTCTTTATCTATTTCTTCTAAAATACCTTTATTTAAGATAACTATTTCATCACATAAATCTAATGCAAGTTCCATTATATGAGTTGAAAAAATAATTATGTGATCTTTCTTAATTTCTCTTAACATTTGTTTCATTTCTTCTGCAACTACTACATCAAAAGATGTTAAAGGTTCATCTAATAATAAAACATTTGGATTTGCAATTATATTTACAAGCATTTGCATTTTGTTTTTCATACCGTGAGAATAATCTTTTAGTAATCTATCTCTATCTTCTTCTTCGATTTTCATAAAATCAAAATATTCATCTATTGTTTTTTCATTTTTTATTCTTTTTTTATTAATATCAATAAAGAATTTTAAAAACTCTCTTGCTGTTAAAAATTCTGGTACATTTGGTGTAGATAAAACATATCCTACATCCTCTGCCTCCATTTTTCTTTGTTTCCCATTATCTTCAATATAAAACTCTCCTGCATCTATATCTAAATCTTCATTTAGGCAATTAAAGAATGTTGTTTTACCAGCTCCGTTTCTTCCTAATAATCCATATATTTTTCCTTTTTCAAATTCAAAATTAATATCTTTTAATACTTCTTTTTTCTCAAAATTCTTTTTTAGATTTTTTACTACTAATTTCATACTTTTCTCCCTCATTTATTTTTTTATTACTCCGTAAATAGAATAGCATATATTTGAAAATTATTCTACTATTTGACTGTATATTCCACAATTTTTTTAACCTAACCCAATTCATTTTTTATTTTAAAATTAATACGATAAATTCATTATAAAATTAGTAAATTAAACATAACATTTTTAGTTATAATAAGTTGGTTGATTTATTTACTTCCTATGCTAAAATAAGAGTATGAAAGGAATGATTTGTATGAATGATATGAAAAAAATAATTTCTCAGAATCTAATAACATTAAGAAATCAAAATCACTATTCTTTAGAATACCTTGCCGATCAAATTGGTGTATCAAGACAAGCAATATCAAAATGGGAAACTGGTGAAACACTTCCTGATTTAATAAATTGTGAGAAACTTGCTAACTTATATAATGTTAAACTTGATGATTTAATACATTTTGACGAATCTAAAGAGGGTTACCCTATTCCACCTAAAGGTAAGCATTTATTTGGAACTGTTGTTGTTGGAGAAAGAGGTCAAATTGTAATACCTAAAAAGGCTCGTGAAATTTTAAATATTAATCAAGGAGAAACACTTGTAGTCTTTGGTAATGAAAATCCTGAAAGTAGAGGTATTGCTTTAGTAAAAGGAAATGATTTATTATATTTCAATTCAGAATTAATAAATATTTTAGAAAGGAATAAGAACGAAGAATGATTTTAAAAGTTGAAAATTTAGCAAAAGAATATCCTAAATTTAAGTTAAATAATATTTCTTTTTCTATTAATGAAGGAGAAATTATGGGATTAATTGGTCGAAATGGTGCTGGGAAAAGCACTACTTTAAAAGCTATTTTAAATATGATTTCTATATCTAATGGCACTATAGAAATGTTTGATAAGAATTATAAACAAAATGAATTATATTGTAAATCCAATATAGGTGTTGTGTTCGGTGGAATTGATTACTATGAACTAAAAAAAGTTTCTACTATAACAAGTATAACAAAAAAATTCTATAAGAATTGGGATGAAAAACTATATCGAACTTATTTAGAAACATTTAATATTGATTCTTCAAAGAGAATTAAAGAGTTATCTGCTGGAATGAAAGTAAAATATCAAATAGCAGTTGCTCTATCTCATAATGCTAAGTTATTGATATTAGATGAACCAACAAGTGGACTTGATCCTGTATCAAGAGAAGAATTATTGACATTATTTATGTATTTAGCACAGACCAAGAAAATATCAATCTTATTTTCTACTCATATTACAAGTGATTTAGAAAAATGTGCTAATACAATAACTTATATAAAAGATGGTAATTTAATTGCAAGTATGGAAAAAACGAAATTTATAAAACATTTTCAATATTTAAAAACTTCTCCGACAGAGCCTGATTTATCCCTAGAAGAAATTATGATAAAGAATGAGAGGTGTAGTTATGATTTCTAATTTATTAAAAAAAGATTTTGTGTTATCGGCACATCCAACTTTATATATGTTTATGATTATAGGAGCTTTAGTTTTAGTTCCTGCCTATCCTTATGGTATGGTATTCTTTTTTGGGTGTCTAGGTTTGTATTTTTCAACATTAAATGGCAGAGAAAACAATGATATTTTTTATAGTGCAATACTACCATTAGATAAAAAAGACATTATTAAAGGAAAATGCTTATTTTTTATTACTTTTGAACTAATACAAATTTTAATAACTACTTTAATTGCTTTTATAAAAATATCTTTTATAGACTCTCCTAACAATGATGTTGGTATAGAATGTAACATAGCATTTTTTGGATTTGGATTTATTATTTATTCTATTTTTAACTATATCTTCTTAACTAAAATATATAAATCTAGTTATAAAATTGGAATACCTTTTGTGATTTCTCTTATATTTGTTGTATTAGCAATTATTTTAATGGAACTTATCTCTCATATACCTTATTTTTCGTGGATTGACGGAATTGCTTTTAGTGATTTACAAAAACAAATACCTATTTTAATAATTGGATTTATATTGTTTATCTTCATTAATATATTAACTTATAAAAAAGCTACTCAAAACTTTGAAAAAGTTGATTTATAAAAATTAAACATAAAAGAGCTACAGCTTGAAGTAGCTCTTTTATGTCTTATAAATTATTATTAATTATTTATTATAAATATCCCATTGCTGAAAATATAACATCTATAAATAATATAAAGATCAAACTTAAACAAATAATATGTTCTAATTTATTTGTATTTCCTTTTGTAATATTCTGTAATTTATTTTGTATAAATGGATGTATTTTTTCTAATACTATAACTCCTATGACACCCCAAAATATAGAATATAATAAACTAACTCTACCTTGAATATTTAAGAAGTCATTTGTGTAATCCCACCATCTTAAACCAAATAACATTTCAAGAATAAGAGATACTAAATATTCAAATACAGTAAAAGATACTGTTGCAATTATAAATTTTAAGACTGGTCTTTTATATAATTTTTTTGTTGTCATAATTAATATAATTGCTCCAAATCCATATATCGGACATATAGGTCCAAATAGAAAACCTCTATTTACAAAATGTCCGTGTATGAATAGAGCATAAATCACTTCCATTATCCAGCCTAAAAAAGCATAAATGAAAAAATATATTATGTATTCAATTATTATATCCTTAGATGTTTTTTCTCTAATTACTCCTTCCATATTACTCCCCTTTAAGCAATTATTTACAATCTTTATAATTATACTACTTTTTTCGACAAAAATCTACTTAACTGCATCATCAAGTTTGAATATTATTAAATATAATATAACACAAATTCATCAGAATTTTATTAATTATGTATTAAAATTCTATTTATAAAATATTAAAATCCTATTATTAAATTAAGAGCAACTATTTCTAGCAGCTCTTGTATATTTATTTCTTATTTTCTATCTCTAACTCTCCTCTCCATAATCTAAAAATAACATCTGTCTGTTTTGCTAACTCTTTTGAATGAGTTACGATAACCACACATTTATTCATCTTATGAGAGCAGTCTTTAAGTATTTCCATAATACTATTAGCTGTATCTTCATCTAAATTTCCTGTTGGTTCATCTGCTAATAATACTGGTGCTTCCGAAGCTAAAGCTCTTGCTATCGCCACTCTCTGTTGTTGACCTCCAGATAACTTTAAAACATTTCTTTTCATTTCTTTATCTGTGAGTCCTAATTTTTCTAAAATAGGTTTTGGTGGTAGTTTTGAAGCTATTGATACATTTTCCATTGGTGTTAAATAGTCAATTAAATTATAACTTTGAAAAATAAATGATACATTATCTTTTCTATGCTTTGCTAATCCATAATTCTCAATATTCTCTCCTTTAAATAATATTTCGCCTTCCGTTGGTGTATCAAGCCCACCTAGTAAAGATAAGAATGTTGTTTTTCCACTTCCAGAGTGTCCTAATATTGAGTATATCTTGCCTTCTTCTAAATTCACATTAATATTTTTAAACACTATACTATCTCTTGAATAAGCATATTTTAAATTTTTTATTTCTAATATAGACATTTTCATTCCTCCTTAATCTATTCTACTAAAAATATCTCTTGGTTTTATTTTAGTAATTTGATAAATTGATATTATTGTTGATACTAATATAATTAACAATCCAATTCCACTTACTAATAACCAGTCAAATATATTTACACTTATTTCTATACTATTTGTAATGCTACTAATCAATTTACTACCTACTATTTTTGTTGCAATAGAACTTGTAAAATAAGATAATATAAATGCTGGTACTGATACCATAAGAAATTCTATTATTTGTTGCCATATAATATCTTTTTTACTAATTCCAACAGAAAGTAATATTGCTATTTCGTTTATTCTATGTTTAGTCCAAAGATTTAATATTAAAACTATTAGAATTATACTAATTATAAATATTATTATAATTGCTGTTGATACAATTTGTTGTATTCCTTCTAATGCTTCTTTTGTATTTTTAAAATTACTATCATTTTTAGTTATTGCACAATTATCCCAATTCACATTTTCTATTTCCTTCATTTCTGAAATTAGGTTATCTAATTCTCCTGGATCATCTACTTCAAAATCTCCATATTGACTATTTTCACTATCTCTTTCATAAATAAGTTTTGAAGTTGTGTTTAGGTCTGTAAAAATAATATTTTCAAATAAGTTCGTTGTATCCATGTATTCTTCTGTATCGCTTTTTCTTGTACTTGTAAATATTCCGATTATTTGTACTTCTATTCCTATTTCATTTCCTTCAACATTATTTAGTAATATATAATCTCCTATATCTAAATTATTTCTATTCGCTAAATCTTCATGTATTAGTGCTACTTGTTTTTTATCTGGAGTGATATGTTCTCCATTAATCAGTTTGAAACCTTCTTCTGTAAAGTAATTATCTTTTTCGGAATATCTATCTCCAACTACTCTACCTGCATTTTCATAAACTTTTAGTCCTACATCATCTCTTGTTTTTAGCTTATTATTGCTTACATCACTATACTCTGCAACTGTGTAACTTCTCAAATTATAACTATCTGTAATACCATCTATATTTAATATTTGATTTACTATATTTTCATCTAATCCATTTTCTAATGTTTTTGCATTTACTGTAAAACCACATTTTAGAGCTTTTCTAACATTTGCATTTGCCATATTAGATGACGAATTAATTGAAAAACACACTATAAGCAAAGTTGCCATTATAAGAATGATTGAAAATAATAGTATTGTTCTAACCTTTTTTCTTGTAGTATATAAATATGCTCTTTTTACAAAATTCACTATCAATCACCTCAATTCATTTGAGATAGAATTTGTCTTGGTTTTTTATTCATTATAGGAATACAAGAAATAATAACTATTGCAAGTAATATAACTATTCCTATTCCTGTAATTAATGCAAATTGACTATTTTGAATAATTACACTTTCTGCTACTTTTCCAAAGGCTTGTCCTAAATTTCCAGCAATTAATTTGCTAAAGAAATATGAACCTGTGAATGAAATCGCAGATATTATTAACATTTCTATAATAAATTGAATCATTATTGTTGCTTTTGATTTACCAATCGAAAGTAATATTCCAATTTCTCTTCTTCTTCCTTTAATACTCATAAAAACAATTATACTTATTACACTAATACTTACAATTATTGCTATAACAATTAAACTAATAATTAATGTGCTTGAATTATCTACTGATTCTTGTGTGTTTTGATAAATTTCGTCATTTGCATAAATATAAAAGTTGTTCCAATTTATATCTTTAATATTTTGTACTTCTTGAATGATACTATCTAAATTTTCTGGATTTTCAACATAGAAATCTACAACATTAAATTTCCCACTTCCTACATCATCATAATTAACATATAGTTTATTTGCTAAGTCGCCACTTAAAAAGATATAGTCATTATAAACAAAATAAGCAGAGGCATCATAAACTTTTTTATCATCCGTATCATCTACAGCATCTGTTACAACTCTAAATAATCCCACAATTTCTACATCAATAAACGGATCATCATTGAAAGGATCATTCACTATAGTTAATGTATCTCCTATCTTTAAATTATTTTTTTCTGCATAGGCTTCGCTTATTATAATAGCATTTTCTGTATCTTTAGTAATATGTTTTCCTTCTACTAGCTCAAATAAATTTGATGTAAAAAAATTGCTATATTCTGTATTTATATTTGTAACACTATAAGTGCCAGAGTCCACATCTTCTGCATTAACAATTCTGCCTGTATGTGGTAAAAATTCTCCATCTTTTAAAATACAAGTTATAGAATCAACTGTTGCATTGTAGGCTTTTATTCCTTCAACACTTGCAATTTTTTCTATCATATCATCTGTAATGGCATCAGATGTCAAATAAGTATTTCCTTTTTCGTCTGTTTCCATTCCTCCAGATTCGTAATTTCTCTCTACTGAAAAACTTGTTCCTGTTGCTTCTTTAAATTCTTCTTTTTTTTGTTCTTCTGCATTTAAAACTGCTATTCCTGACAATGTTAATGTTATAACCATAAATAGAATAAGTAACAGCAAAATACTTACTTTCCACTTTCTAAATAAATATAAAATACTTCTTTTTAATAAATTCATCTTTCTTTCCTCCTTCGCTCTATTTTTACATCCTAAAAATGGAGTTAAGGTGTAGTTAAGATGTAGTTTTGATAAAGCTAAAAAAATAGATAGATTTTACTCTATCTATTTATGGTAATTCTATTGTAAACAGCACTCCTCTTGCTGTATTCTCTACTTTGTATGAAATATTGTGATAATCAAAAATTGTTTTTGCTATGTATAGTCCTAGTCCACTTCCACCTGTGTTCCTACCTCTAGCTTTGTCCACTCTAAAAAATGGATTAAATAACTGTTTTAAATCTTCATTTTCTATATGTATTCCTGTATTTTCTATTTTCATAACTTTATCTTTAAAATCAATAAATACTTTTGCTTTTTTTGGAGAATACATTACTGCATTTCCTACAACATTTGATATTGCATTTTCAAGTAATCTTTCATCTCCATTAAATTCATAAGTATCTTGAATATTTGTAATTATTTCTATTTCTTTATCTTCAGCTATTCCTTGATATTTTTTATATATTTTCTTTATTGTATTTGCTATGTCAAAGTTATTCTCATTTAATTTAAAACTTTCATCTTTGATCATAGCAACAGATAATATTTCTTTTATTAAATTTTCCATTTCATTTGCAACTTTTAGAGAATGTTTTAGGTATTTTGTCCTATCTTTATACTCTCCTACTTCATAAATCATTCCTTCTAATTCGCCTTTTATGATAGTAAGAGGAGTTTTTAATTCGTGTGATACTGCTCTGAAAAATTGAGTTTGTATTTTTTCTCTTTCTTTTTCTTCTTCTATATCTTTTTGTAATTGCTTATTAGCAACAGTAAGTTCATTAATTGTTTCGTTTAGTTGTTCTGCCATTTTATCTAAATTATTTGCAAGTACCCCTATTTCATCCGTTCTTGCTGTATTACATCTCCAAGTCATATCTAGTTTTGCTAATTTTTTAGATATATTACTTATATCAATTACAGGTTTAGTAATTACTCTTGAGATTATTTGTGCTGCAACTATAGATATTAAAAGTATTATTACTAATATTACAGGAGTTATCTGTAAAAATACAACCATTATTTGATTTACCGTACTTTCTGCTACTGATAAAGTTAATATATATCTTTCATTTGAATCTATAAAAATGACATCACTTGAAATAGTTTGAATTGTTGTATCTTCTGGACTTTCTTCTCCAAAACTATACTTAGTATTTGTGTTTGTACTTTCTAATTGAGCATTTGCACTATGTTCTATACAAAAATCATATATTTTATTTATTCCCTCATCTAATGTAGTGGTTTCTAATTCGGATACAAGAATTTTTATTTCTTCTGTATAATTTGATAGGGATATACTTCTATAATTACTAGGCATTACTTTTATGACTATACCATATATGATAAGCCCTACAAGAATTAAAACACAAGTTAGCATTAAAAATATTTTTAGCCATAAACTACTTTTTATCTTCTTTATCAATTTTATATCCCACCCCTCTTACTGTTTCTATATAGTCATATCCTAATTTTTTACGAATATTTTTTATGTGAGTATTTACTATTTTATCATCTCCAAAATAATCATAACCCCATATAGAATTTAAAATATTATCTCTTGTAAAAACTTTGCCTTGATTTTCTAAAAATAACTTTAGTATTTCAAATTCTCTATATGTTAGTGTTACTTTTTGATTATCTACATATACTTCATAATTTTCTATATTTAATATCATATTTTTATATTTTAAAATATTTGAAGTTTCATTGTTGTTATCTGTTCTTCTAAAAATAGCTTCTATATGTTTTAAAACAACAGGCATTGAGAAAGGTTTTGTTATATAATCATCTGCAAGTTTATCAAATCCTTTTAATTGACTTTCTTCATCTGTCAAAGCTGTTAAGATGATAATTGGTACATTATTATTTTTTCTTATCATTTCACAAACTACAAATCCGTCAATTTGGGGCATCATTATATCTAATAAGACCAGATCATAACTATTTTTTTGAATAAGGTTTATTCCTTCTAACCCATCATCTGCTGTTTCTACTTTATAGTCGGCGTTTTCTAAAAATGCTTTTATTATATTTTGTATATCTTTTTCATCTTCTATCACTAATATTTTTTTCATTCATTTTTCCTCCAGATGTATTATATATCTTAATTGTGTAGTTTTGGTGGAGTTATATAAAAAAATTTAAAAATCTAAAAGAGAATCACTATTTCTAATGATTCTCTATCGAAAATAAAAGGGGATGTTCTTTTGTGCTTTCGGCACTTTGATTATGATATTATAGTATCTTTCTGCCAATTTGTCAAATTACAATGTTTCACTTTTAGTAAATTTCTTCCAAAACTTCTTTTTTACAAAAAGTCTATTACATCCATAAAATATTGCATATCCTATAAGACCTCCTAGAAAGTTAGTAATAACATCATCAATGTCTGCTGATCTACCCATAAAATACTGTAAAAACTCTATTCCAAAAGTTGTTAAAAATACAATTAGCATAGTTTTCCATATATTTCTTTTACTTTTATAAACTGCCGGAATAAAAAAGCCAAACGGAATAAATAATAGGATATTTGGAATTTTCTCAACAACAAACTGATATATTCCAATTTCATTCCAATTAAAAGGAATAATATTTAATGTATGTGTCGAATTAAATGAAATCGGCATAAATAACATTGTTGCAAATACTATGAGAAATATAGAACAAACTAGACCTATATAACTCACTTGTCTTGTTGGACTTATCCCTTTTTTCTTCAACTTAAATAATATTGGTAAATATAAAATACTTATGATAACAACAAAAATTAAACCTAATCTTATATATGCTTCTATTCTGTGCATAACATACCCCTCCTCTCTATTATTATACAATAATTATAAATTCTTTTCAAAAAATCAGACAATAATTCTTGCTAGTCTATCTCCAAGTCTGCATAGCAATTCATTTGTAATAGTATCTGCTTTATCAGCGACTTGTTCAGCAGTAATATTCTTATCTTCTCCTATAATTGTTATAATATCTCCAACTTTTACATTTGATATATCAGAAATATCAATTAGTAATTGATCCATACAAATTCTACCTATTACAGTACCATAACTTTCATTTATTTTGACTTGCATATTTTTGTTAGATAAATTTCTCGGTATTCCATCTGCATATCCTATTGATACAGAGGCAATTTTTCTATTTTCTGTTGCAATATATGTTCTTCCATAACTAACAGAATCGTTTTTATTTATTTCTTTTACACTTGTAATTCTGGCTTTCAATGACAAAACAGGTTTTAAGTTCAATTGTGTTAATTGATATGACTCGTATGAACTATTTATTCCATACATAAGAATACCAACTCGCACATAATCATAGTCTAATCCAGTATAATTTATTACACCATAACTACTCTGTAAATGCACTTTTCCAGTATCATATCCTTTTGTTTTAATTCTTTTTATAGTTTCATTAAATAATTCTATTTGTCGGTTAGTAAAATCAATATCTTCTTTTGTGTTAGAATCTGCAACGCATAAATGACTAAATGTTCCTAAAATATTTAATTTTTCATTTTCGTAAATCTTATATAATTTATCTAAATGATTATATTTTTCTCCTAATCTATTCATACCAGTATTTATTTTTATATGGCATTTTAACTTTTCATTAAGATTTAACTCTTTTATCCTTTCAGAATAATCATAATCTATAATAGTTTGAATTAAATCATATTTTATAACATATTTTAAATCATCAAAATTAGTAAAACCAAATATTAAAATATTACCTTGTATATTATTTTTTCTTAAATATATACCTTCTTCTAATGTAGCCACTGCAAAATCAGTTATACCAATTTCTGATAATTTTCTTGCTATTAATAATGCCCCGTGTCCATAAGCATTTGCTTTTACAACTGCCATTATCTTTGTCTTTGGAGAAATTATTTTTTTTATTTCACTTATATTATTTACTAAATTGTCTAAATCAATTTCAATCCACGCTCTGTCTTTTAACAAATTATTTTCTTTCATTTTTTACTACTTCCTTTATTTTTTTTATTAAAAAGGCAAATATTGTTGTTGATATACAAACCAACAGATAAAGTATTAAATTATTTTCAACAAATATTTTATCCATTCCAATAATGCCAGAAACAAACCTAATTCCTACAATAAAAAGTGGGTGGAAAATATAAATATATGTTGCAATATTTCTTATTTTCTTATTTGATGTTTTACTATGATCCATTAAATAGCAAAACAAGAAGTACATAAGTGGAATTAAAAATAAATACATACTATCGTGTCTTTGTAAATTATAATAATGTAAAATACTTCCTTCCACACTCATAAGAATAAAGAATAATAAAGCATACAATAAATCAAACTTTGTGTTTTTTCTTGTGTCTGCCTTTATAATATGTCCTAAACATATAAATATTGGTACATAGAATAAGCCATTTCTCGTATAATCAAAAATATTAAACATAAATTCATATATATTTTTTGTAATCTGATTCATAATAGTTATGCCATAATAACTATCTCCAAACACACCTATTATGTATAATAATATCGTTGCAATTAAAGCCTTTTTTCGTCCTAATTTTTTAACTAAATAATATGTAATCCACACTCCAACAATAAGTGCTGGAAAATACCATAAATGATATAATGTTCCATTTATAAAAACATCTTTTAATATTGTAATAATATCAATGTTTTTAAAACTACCCATATAGATATTTATTGGTAAATAAAGTAATATGCAAAGAAGATAAATTTTTAGTATTTTCTTTGTATAGTCATTTATCTTTTAAAGCCCTGTCTAATATATAATATCCAGTTATCATTAGAAATAAA